>WNGK01026120.1_pt1 | contig 11001 bp, 10 predicted proteins | sample 5400601 | NCBI WGS metagenome assembly WNGK01 (sample SAMN13153376, study PRJNA577476) | soil metagenome | isolation source: 60 cm soil or saprolite under Garry oak tree replicate 1 | place: USA:California | collected 2016-06-15
TCGCCACCGATTGTCGATCGTTGTCCCCGTGTTTAACGAAGCACGTTCATTCCCACAGGTTTTTGATCGCCTGCTCGCCAAGAAGGTGAATGGGTTGGAAACTGAATTTATCGTAATTGAAAGTAACTCAAACGACGGCACACGCGAACAGGTCTTAAGGTATGCCGGCCACCCCAAAGTAAAAATAATATTACAGACCGTCCCGCGTGGAAAAGGTTATGCGGTGCGAGCGGGGCTCAGGCAGGTCACCGGCGATTTCGTTCTGATTCAAGACGCCGATTTTGAATATGACATCGAAGACTACGAAGCGCTGCTCGAACCCCTCCTGCGCAATCGTGCGGCCTTCGTCCTCGGAGCGCGTCACGGTGGGAGCACATGGAAGATGCGCCAATTCGAAAAACAACCGCTCGTCGCAGCCATCTTAAACCAAGCACACTGGTTTTTCACCGGGCTTATCAATATTTGCTTTGGCTCTTCTCTCAAAGACCCATTCACCATGTACAAAGTATTCCGACGCGATTGCCTGTATGGTATTCGATTTGAGTGTGATCGTTTCGACTTTGACTGGGAGTTAGTGATTAAGTTTCTACGCAAAGGCTATCGGCCGCTCGAAATCCCCGTGAATTATCGATCCCGGTCGTTTTCCGAAGGCAAAAAGGTTTCGATCTTCTATGACCCATTAACATGGTTTCGCGTCTTAATCAGACTTCGGCTGAGTAGCTTTGATCCGCTGCGCGAAATCGAACGGGACCGACAGACCGTTCCCGAGCCCGGTGACGACGAGCGGCTCATAATCGGGTAGACCCAACGCGGTGAAACATTTCATTACCGGTGCCGCTGGATTTATTGGCAGCCACTTGACCGATACACTCCTAGCAAGGGGGGACTCAGTGGTTGGCTGGGACAATTTTTCCACAGGCCAACGTGATTTTCTGCTCGCCGCCTCATCAAGCCCCCTCTTTCAGCTCCTTCAGGGAGACGTCCTCGACTTGCCGAAACTCACGGCGGCCATGTCCGGCTGCGACTGCGTTTTCCATCTTGCCGCAAACGCGGATGTCCGTTTTGGCCTCGAACATCCATCCAAGGATTTCGAGCAAAATACGATAGCTACATTCAATATTCTGGAAGCGATGCGCGCGAATGGCGTTAAGAAGGTCGCATTCTCGTCGACGGGGTCGGTATATGGTGAAGCTGCAACTTTCCCAACTCCTGAGGATGCGCCTTTCCCGGTACAAACGTCCCTTTATGGAGCATCTAAACTCGCTGGCGAAGGTCTGATCCAGGCATACTGCGAAGGGTTTGAATTTGAGGGATATATTTTTCGCCTCGTTTCGATCCTTGGCGAACGCTATACTCATGGGTACATCTTCGATTTTTATCGGCAACTTCTGAGACATCCGCACCGCTTGGAAGTCTTAGGCGATGGAACGCAGCGCAAATCTTATCTTTACATCAAGGATTGCATCGAAGCGATGCTGCATGTGATGGCAGTAGACCGGAAACCACACCGCACTCAGCCGGCCCACATTTATAATCTTGGCGCGCCGGAATATTGTCGCGTTGCTGACTCTATTGGCTGGATCACCGAATACCTTCGCTTAAAGCCACAATTGATATTCGGGGGCGGCGACCGGGGATGGGTGGGGGACAATCCATTTATCTTTCTCGATACGGCAAGGATTCAGAAGACTGGGTGGCGGGCGAAGCTAACCATTCGTAGTTCAGTTATTAAGACACTAGAATGGCTGCGCGAGAATCATTGGGTGCTAGAGAAACGATGAAAGTCGTTGTGCTCGGCTTATGGCATCTTGGCTGTGTCACCGCCGCATGCTGCGCGGAGTATTTTGCGGTAGTCGGTCTTGACTTCGATCGGGAACTTGTTGCGAATCTCGCGCGGGGCAAGTTGCCCGTTTTCGAACCGGGCCTTGCCGAATTGATGGCACGCCAGCTGGAAAATCGCAGGCTTTTCTTTTCCTCGGACGCCAACCAGATACTGAAGACCGCGGACGTTCTTTGGGTCTGCTACGACACCCCGGTCGACCTTAACGATGTTGCCGATAACGATTTTGTTCTCCGTAATATCGATCAATGTGTGCCTGAACTTCGCGCTGGGGCGACAATTCTTATTTCATCGCAATTGCCGGTTGGCACGTGCCGTCGTCTGCAAAACAAGCATGCTGGCCGGAATTTATCCTTCGCCTACAGCCCCGAGAACCTTCGTTTGGGAAATGCGCTGGAAACCTTCCGGCGCCCCGACCGCATCGTAGCCGGAGTGCGCGATGAGACCGCGCGAGGCAGGCTCCGAGAACTGTTCGCGCCATTTGCCGGCGACCGGCTGCTTTGGATGACGCCGGAGTCGGCCGAGATGACCAAGCATGCGATCAATACTTTCCTGGCGCTCTCAGTCACTTTCGCCAATGAAATCGCACGGCTTTGCGAAGTTATTGGCGCTGACGCACGTGAAGTAGAGCAAGGTCTGCGTTCCGAGAGCAGAATTGGACCCAACGCTTACATTCGGCCAGGTGCCGCGTTTGCCGGCGGAACGCTCGCCCGTGACGTCGTCACTCTCAAGCACATTGCGCAGGAGAATAAACAAGAGGCCATTTTGATTGAGGCAATCCTGGCAAGCAACGAAGTGCACAAGCAGTGGGCGCTTCGTCGACTGGAGGCTACTTTTCCCCTGCTCGATCAAGTTACAGTTGCAGTTCTCGGCCTTACTTACAAGCCTGGCACCGATACTTTGCGTCGCAGTAGTGCGCTCGAACTCTGCCTGGCGCTGTTGTCACGCAACTGCACGGTCCGTTGTTATGACCCAGAGGTGAAGGTTTTGCCGCGAATGGCGGCCGCAGCTGCTCTTTTTCAGAGTTTGCCTGAAGCTATCGCCAACGCTGATGCTATCGTCGTCGCGACGCCGTGGCCACAAATTACCCAGGCCGATTGGAGCCAATTAATTCCACGCATGAAAGAGGGGACGATAATCCTCGATGCAAACAGAGCGCTCGTTTTGTCTGAAAATTTATTGCGTCACGTGCGGTATATCACGGTTGGAGCGCCTCAGGTATGAAATTACCTAATAGGGGAGCCATCATAACCGGAGCTAGCCAGGGACTCGGAAGAATGATCGCGCAGCGATTCGTGGAAGAAGGTGCGAACGTGTTGTTGTGCGCACGCGACGAGCAAATGCTTGCCTCGGTCAAGGCTGAATTGCGATCCGGTGCCTGTGCCGGCCAGAGGGTGATCGCCCGAGGGTGCGACGTTTCGTCTAACAGCGAGGTTGAAGCGATGTTTCGCGACTACGACAGCGAACTGGGACCGCTCTCTATTTTGGTAAACAACGCCGGCATCTATGGACCGAAGGGTCCCACTGAAGAAGTTGATTGGGATGAATGGCAGCGCTGTATTGAGATCAATCTTTGCGGAACAGCCATTCCATGTCGCTACGCCGTCGCGCGTTTTAAAAAATTTGGCGGAGGAAAAATTATCAACCTTTCAGGTGGTGGCGCGACCAGTCCCTTGCCCAATCTCAGCGCTTACGCCGCCTCCAAAGCGGCGGTGGTAAGATTGACCGAAACTCTTGCCGAAGAATTGCGAGACTGGCATGTCGATGTAAATGCGATCGCTCCTGGCGCCCTCAATACTCGTTTGCTCGATGAGATTTTGCAGGCCGGCCCAGAACGAGTGGGCGCCGAGTTTCACGCTCGCGCGGTCAAACAATCGCAGACAGGAGGGGTTCCACTCGCGCTTGGCGCGGATCTCTGTGTGTATCTCGCCTCCGAACAAAGTAATGGAATCACCGGCAAACTCATCAGCGCGAAATGGGATCCATGGTCTTCACTGCACAAGTATAGGGACGAGCTAGGTTCAACCGACATCTATACATTGCGCCGGATTACGCCAGAAGATCGGCACCGGAATTGGCATTGAATAGCTATGGGCGACGCGCGCCAAATCACCTTTGCCATTATTGGTTGCGGATTAGTCGGACGAAAGCGCCTCGATAGTTTGCGCCCTGGGCAACTTCTCGTCGCCTGCGACTTGGATAAGCGCCGCGCCCAGGCGTTCGTTGATGCTGCAGGATCGGGTAAGGTCATCACAAAGGTGGACAAAGCCGTCAGTGACCCCGAAGTCGATGCAGTGATTGTTTCCACGCCGAATGGTTCACTCGCTCCGATTGCGAGTCTGGCTATTCGCGCAGGCAAGCACGTGCTGGTTGAAAAACCATCAGGAATCAGCGCGATCCAGATCAATGAATTGATCGAGCTCGCCAGGCACAGTAGCAGCTGCGTCAGGGTTGGATACAACCATCGGTATCACCCGGCCTTGCGGAAGGCGAGCAAGCTCGTTGATGCCGGCGCCATTGGCTCGCTGATGTTTATTCGGGGTCGCTACGGCCATGGCGGACGCCTGGGTTACGAGAGTGAATGGCGTGCCGATCCAGCGATTTCGGGCGGAGGAGAACTCATTGACCAAGGCGTGCACCTAATCGACCTATCCAGTTGGTTCCTCGGCGAATTTACATGTGTTAAAGGCCACGCCCGGACTTATTTTTGGCACATGCCAGTAGAAGACAACGCCTTTCTCAGCTTGCAGACTGCAACGGGCCAGACTGCATGGTTACACGTTAGTTGCACGGAGTGGAAAAACATTTTCTCGTTCGAAATTTATGGGCATACAGGCAAGCTGCATATTGAAGGTCTCGGAGGAAGCTATGGCGTCGAGCGTCTCACCTATTATAGCATGCGGCCTGAACTCGGACCTCCAGATACAACTATTTGGGAATATCCTGGAGCAGATAGTTCTTGGGATCTGGAGATGAAAGCTTTCCTGGAAGATATTGGATTGAGGCGTACGCCGGTGCCAGGCTTGCAGGAAGCCGCTGCTACCTTGCAAATTGTGGAGCGAATCTACGAAGAGAGTGGCTATTCTACGTAAATGCTTATTACTCGTTCACCCTTGCGCATTTCGTTTGGCGGCGGCGGCACTGATCTGCCTTCTTATTATCTAAAGCATTCTGGGTTCCTCATTGCAGCGGCCATTGATAAGTATGTTTATATCACGTTGCACCAAACGTTTGTTCCCGAATTGATCATCAAGTATTCCAAGCTCGAGCGCGTCCGCAGTGTCGCAGAAGTGGAACATCCGATTATCCGCGAAGCGCTTCGACTGACCGGGATTGAAGCGGCATCATTGGAGATCGCGAGCATGGCTGACATACCTGCTGGGACCGGTCTTGGATCCTCCGGCAGCTTTACTACTGCGTTGCTAAAAGCGTTCCATGCTCATAAGAAGAATCTCGTTCATCCGGCCGACCTTGCCAAACAGGCCTGCGAGATCGAGCTAAACCGCCTGCGGGAACCGATCGGCAAGCAGGACCAATACATCGCAGCTTTCGGTGGAATCACTTGCTTTAAGTTTAATGAGGATGGCGGCGTTGAAGCGTGGCCTCTGAAAATCTCTGAAGAGACCCTTTTCAATCTCGAAGACAACCTGTTGCTGTTCTTCACCGGTTATTCCCGATCAGCATCGGCTATTCTAAAAGAGCAAGATGATAGGAGTAAAAAGTCCGACAAAGAGATGATCGATAACCTCCATCTTATAAAAGAGCTTGGGCGGCAGAGTCAAGCGGCGCTGGAAGCCGGCGATCTCCATGAGTTCGCTCACTTAATGGACGTTCATTGGCAGCGCAAGAAAGAAAGGACGTCTCAAATCAGCAACCGTCAAATTAACGAGTGGTACGATTGTGCCATGACAAATGGGGCGCTTGGTGGCAACGGCGCATGTGCCTCGAAGATTGGCCGGTGGCACTTCTTGCCGGCGGTCTGGCCACACGACTCCGGCCACTCACCGAAAAAATACCGAAAGCGCTTGTCAAGGTGGCCGATGCACCGTTCCTGGCCCATCAATTACGTTTGCTGCACGCTCAGGGAATCCGCCGGGTCATTTTATGCCTTGGTTATCTCGGTGAAATGATCGAGGCGCAATTTGGAAATGGCGCTGCCTACGGAATGAATATCGAATACTCATTCGATGGACCTCAGCTTCTCGGCACCGGTGGTGCGCTCAAACATGCCCTGCCGGCTTTGGGCGATCAGTTCTTTGTCATTTATGGAGACTCTTATCTACCCACCAATTATGCGAAAGTCGCACAAGCTTTCCTCAGTTGTGGCAAACCAGCGATGATGACAGTGTTCAAAAATGAACACCGCTGGGATACGAGTAACGTGGAGTTCGACGGAAAAGAAATACTCCGATACGATAAGACGAATCCTGATAAAACGATGCAGTACATTGATTACGGCCTCAACATTTTTCGTTCGGACACGTTCGCAAACTGCCCAGGCGATAAGCCGTTCGAGTTAGCTGAATTCTACCCGGACCTTATTTTCAGAAACCAACTTGCCGGCTTCGAAGTGAAAGAAAGGTTTTATGAAATTGGATCAAGCCGTGGACTAGCGGAGCTTGATTACCTATTACGAAGATCGCCTGCACCCGCACAATCATGAGCTACTCTGAACAACATCTTCGGGAGACAGCACAAATTCTATCGCAGCTAAATCCGGCTCTGTGTGAAAAGGCGGTTGAGTTATTGGTGGCAGTTCGCGGGAGGGGCGGTCGCCTTTTCATTCTGGGGGTGGGTGGTAGTGCAGCCAACGCGTCCCATGCAGCTAATGATTTCCGTAAAATCGCTGGCTTGGAATGCTATGCGCCCACCGATAACGTTTCGGAACTTACTGCGCGCATCAATGACGATGGCTGGAGTTCGGTTTTCGCGGAATGGTTAAAAGGCAGTCGTCTGAGCAATCGAGATGCGCTGCTCGTGCTATCTGTCGGAGGAGGTAATTTAGATAAGAATGTCAGTCCGAACCTAGTGGCAGCAGTACAGTTGGCAAAGGACCGTGGCGCGGCAATTCTCGGCATCGTCGGACGTGATGGAGGTTACACTGCAAAAGTAGCGGACGTCACGATCTGCATACCTACTGTTAATCCAGCTTCGGTTACGCCGCACTCAGAGGCTTTCCAGGCGGTCGTGTGGCATCTACTTGTCACTCATCCCTCGCTGAAGGTCGGACAGATGAAGTGGGAAAGCACCAATTGAGAGGTGGCCAAAAACCGTGCGTGTTCCTCGATCGCGATGGCGTTCTGAACGTGCCTCTCATCCGCGATGGTCGCCCGCATCCACCGACGCATTTGGAAGAGTTCAAGCTTTATGGAGACGCTTTGAATGGTTGCGCACGGCTCAAGCAAGCCGGTTTTCTCCTTGTGGTCGTTAGCAACCAGCCGGACGTCGGCCGCGGCATCCAAACCCGTGCGATGGTAAATGCAATGAACGACCGACTCGCTGCTTTGGTCCCAATCTTGGATCGAATCGAAACCTGTTTTCACGGAGGTGCGGATTTCCTTCAACCTTGTCTCTGCCGAAAGCCGAGACCGGGAATGCTGTATCGTGCCGCTGAAATGATGCTGATCGATTTGTCGAAGAGCTACCTCATTGGTGATCGTTGGCGGGACGTGGATTGCGCCAGGGCAGCTGGATGCCGCGCAATCTTCATCAACCGCGGTTATTCCGAGTCGCTGCGGCACCCGCCGGACGTCACAGTCGCGAGCTTTGATGCGGCGGTTACCGCCGTCCTCAATTTAGCCGGCAGAGACCCCTTGCCCGCGCCGCCTAAAGCGAGTTAAACTGACCGTGAATGACCAGCGGTTCGTTGGAACAATTGCCGGTTAAAATTTTTGCCGACGGCGCCGACCTTGAGGGAATTGCAACGCTTTACAAGAAGCCTTTCATCCGAGGGTTGACGACCAATCCCACGTTGATGCGCAAGGCTGGTATCAGTGACTACGAAGCTTTCGCTAAATCAGTTCTCGAGATAGTAAAGGATAAGCCGATCTCCTTCGAGGTTTTTTCGGACGAGTTTCCCGAGATGCACCGCCAGGCTCTTAAAATCAGGGCCTGGCAATCGAATGTGTATGTCAAAATACCGATTACAAATACTCGCGGTGATTCATCGATTCCGCTTATTCGGGAACTGGCGGTTGATGGCGTCCAGCTCAATATCACCGCCATCCTGACGCGTGCTCAGGTCGAAGCGGTCGTCGAGGTTCTGAATCCGGCTATCCCCGCGGTGCTTTCTGTTTTTGCCGGGCGAGTGGCCGATACCGGCGTCGATCCAATGCCGCTGATGAGAGATGCACGGCGACTCCTCAGTAGATTACCGCACGCAGAGCTACTTTGGGCAAGTGTGCGAGAAGTATTGAATATTTTTCAGGCCGCGGAATGCAACTGCCAAATCGTGACGGTGCCGCACGATATCCTCGGCAAGGCGATAAGCTTGTGCGGCATGGATCTGACCGAGCTATCTCTTGATACCGTAAAAATGTTTCACGCCGATGCATTGAATGCTGGGTTTTGCCTTTAGGAGCAACACCCTTCTTTCTGAGCTACGCGTTGGAGCCGATGCGGACCAATCATTAGTTCGTTTTTTTTACCGAAAATTACTGTGTGGAGGTGCTACCGGAAACGTCGGCGATTAAACCAACTCCGACAAGGGACCGTGTAGCAACGTAAGTGGTTATCGTCCTTACGCGCGTGGCCCGACAAGCCAAGTCGCAAACTGCACACCTCTTGTATCTGCACAGTCCAACCACGCGTTGAGCGTTGCCAAGCCAAATCAAAATGCCTTGTATAAATGATATCCCAATTTATTTAGACGGCGGATTATTCTATCCTCGCGAGTGCACACAGTAAGAGAGCAATCTTCGAGCTACGAATAGTTCGGTAATGCCATGCGCAGAACCAAAATCATTTGCACACTGGGCCCGGCAAGCGAGAAGCCAGAAACGCTACGGCAGCTGGTGCATGAAGGCGCCAATGTTTTCCGGCTCAACATGAGTCACGCTCAACATGAGTGGGTGCGTGAGATCGTCCCGCGAATTCGCGCCATCGCGGAGGAACTTGGACGTGCCGTTGCCATTCTCATGGACACGCAGGGCCCCGCCATTCGCACCGGCGATCTCAAGACTGAATTGCATCTCAAACCCGGCGATATCCTCGAGTTTACCGTCCGCGGAGCCAAGAGCGAGGAAGCCTATTCGGTGGATGTGAATTACGATGGATTGATCAACGACATCAACGAAGGCGACACCGTTCTGGTTGATAATGGCGTCATTCATCTCCTGGTGCTGGAGAAGCGGGAGAACCGGATTCGTTGCAAAGTGATTACGCCGGGAACGCTGGGGTCGCGACGTCACATTAATCTGCCGGGTGTGCGGGTGAACTTGCCGCCGCTTACGCAAAAAGATCTCGGAGACATCGCCTTGGGAGTCGAAATGAACGTGGACTTCATCGCCTTGAGCTTCGTGCGTCAGCAGAGCGATCTCGAGGAGTTGCGGGAATTACTGGCGCAAAAAGGAAGCAAAGCCCAGATCATGGCGAAGATCGAAGATCAATCCGCCGTCCGCTTGATCCATGAGATCATTGCAGCAGCCGACGCCATCATGGTCGCGCGCGGTGATCTTGGGATCGAATGCCCTATTGAGGAGTTGCCGATTATTCAGCGAAAAATTGTGAAGCTTTGCGCGCGTCTCGGAAAACCTGTGGTGGTCGCGACGCATATGCTGGAATCGATGATCCACAATCCCCTCCCGACCCGCGCGGAAATTACCGATGTGGCCAACGCAGTTTTCGAACAAGCCGATGCCATCATGTTGAGTGGAGAAACCAGCGTCGGAGCTTATCCGGTGGAATGCGTGCGCATTTTGCATCGAGTTGCAGTGCGCATTGAGCGCAGCGGCGGCGCCGGTTACGCCAAAGCAGCTGTGCTCGAAGATGTGCGACAAAAAACGGTGGCATCCGCAGTCGTCCTGGCGAACTCGCTGCCGCGGGCACGCATTATCGTCTTTACCCGGCACGGCACGATGGCGCGCAATACCTCAAATCTGCGTCCGGAACAGGCCACCATTTTCGCCTTCACCCCGAGCGAGGAAGTGCGACGCCAACTCGCGCTCTGTTGGGGAGCTTATCCGGTCCGGATAAAATTTACCGATGATCCCAACGCCACCATCGAAGCAGCCGAGAAATATTTGCGCGAGACGGGATTGACTTTGCCGGGCGACAATTTGGTGATCATCAGCGATCTGCGTGCGGGCGAGGCATTGGTGGACACGGTGCAATTGCGAACGGCGCGGTGAGACGCTGGGGAAGGAACACAGACCTGAGGTCTGTGCGCCACACAGGTCTGTGACCTGTGTTCCTATAACAAAAAAACGCGCGGATTTCTCCGCGCGTTTCTCCTAATTCTCGGTAGTCGCAGGCTTACGCCTCGACCGGCATCTCCAGGTCGATGTCGATCGGCCGCTCTTTTTTGGCCAGGGCGCGACGCAATTTCGACAACGCGATGTTCTGCAACTGCCGAATGCGTTCCCGCGTCACCCCAAATTTCTTCCCGACTTCTTCCAGCGTCTTCGGCTTGCCGCCGTCGAGCCCGAAGCGCGAGAAAATAATTTTGCGTTCGCGATCGTCCAGCACTTCCAGCAAACCGCCCACTTCGTTGCGTAGATTTTTGTCGCGCAACAATTCGAACGGCGTCATCGCTTCCTCATCGCCTACGATTTCACCGAACTCGGTCGAATCATCATCGCTGATCGGCGCGTCCAACGAGGCCGGCCGGATCGAGACCGTTTTCAATTGCGAAACTTTTCCAGCAGCAATTCCGATTTCTTCGCCGAGCTCGTCGTCGGTCGGTTCGCGGCCGAGCTCCTCGCTCATTTGCAAGGAGACGCGGCGCATTTTGGAAATTTTGTCCACTAGATGGACGGGCAGGCGAATTGTCTTCGATTGATTGGCGAGCGCGCGTTTGATCGATTGCTTGATCCACCACGCCGCGTAGGTCGAAAGTTTTCCACCTTTCGCCGGATCGAAGCGCTCGACCGCTTTCATCAGGCCGATGTTGCCCTCCGAAATCAAATCGAGCAGCGGCAATCCAAGATTCGCATAATCGTGCG
>WNGK01014323.1_pt1 | contig 10996 bp, 11 predicted proteins | sample 5400601 | NCBI WGS metagenome assembly WNGK01 (sample SAMN13153376, study PRJNA577476) | soil metagenome | isolation source: 60 cm soil or saprolite under Garry oak tree replicate 1 | place: USA:California | collected 2016-06-15
CCCGAGACTTTCGTCATCGACAAGGCGGGCATCGTGCGCTACAAGCAAATCGGCCCGCTGACAGTCGACGCGCTGCAGAAGAAGATCCTGCCGCTGATCCAGGAGCTGCAGCGGTGAGACGCGCGGCGTCGCGCGTGTCGTGCGGCGCGGCGATCGCGGTTTTCGCATGCTGCGCGCTCGCGACCAAGATGGATGCGCCCTCTTCCGAGGCGGCGCTGGACGCGCGGCTCAAGAGACTCGAGACCGAGCTTCGCTGCCTGGTCTGCCAGAACCAGACGCTCGCCGATTCCAATGCATCGCTTGCCGAGGATTTGCGGGTTGAAGTACGCCAACTCGCCCTTGCGGGCAAGAGCGACGACGAGATCCGTGCCTATCTTGTTGCACGCTACGGCGACTTCGTGCTCTACGATCCTCCGCTCAAGGCGACCACGTCGCTGCTGTGGCTGGGGCCATTTGCGCTGCTGGGCGGAGGCGCCGTGCTGTGGTGGGTGATCCTCCGCCGGCGCGAACGCGCCGCCGCGTTGCCCTCGGCGTCGACAGATCCTGCTGCCGAAGCACGCGCGCGCGCGCTTCTCGACGCCGAGCCGCCCTCGACCCCATAGAACTGCTTCGCTACTGGTCGGAATTCGGCCGTGCGCGCCACGCTCTAGGGAATCTCTGCCTTAGCCCGTTCGTGGTGAGCTAGCCTGTCCTGAGCTTGCCGAAGGAAACCATGAACGGCCAACATTGTTAGAGCTTGCCTAGAATCCAATCGCCAGCAGCGCCCACGCGGCAATGATCGTTCCCAGCAATGAGATGCCGTGGATGACCAGCTTGCTGCCGGTCCCGGTGTGAAAACCCAGGTGATGCAGGCTGTGATACATGCGCAAGCCGCCGTGCCAGAGGAACAGCGATATCACGGCAAGCAGTGCGAGCTTGGCGAGACCGTTGTGCGCGAAGGCCTGCATGCGCTCGTAGCTCATCGCATCCGCGGGAAGCAGAAAACCCGCCGGCACGGCGATGCCGGTGATGAAAACCAGCATCGGCGCAATCAACGCCGATAGCATGCCGCCGGCGCCGAAGAGCGCCCAGAAAACCGGCGCATTGGAGCGCTTCATCGCGTCACCCACCAGGCAAATGCAAACAGAGCCGCGCAGCACACCGCCGCTGCGATGATGCCGGCAGAGACCAGCACCTTGGGCTGCACGTCGATGTCCGGAGTCGTTTTCGGCAACACGCTAAACCACGTCCACGTGTGATAGATCGCGAAAACGACGACTATGGCGTGCAGCAGGATCGACAGCGGATGGCTGGATGCGGCCCGCCACGCGTCGTACGCGGCCTCGCCTCGCGCGAGCGCAACGAGCCCTACGAGCAGCCAGAGCGCATACGCATAGAACAGCGGCGCGCTCGCTTCGCGGATCATGTACTTCACGAAGTAGGGATTCTTGCGCCACCACCCCGCCATCGGCCGCATGTAAGTCCTGACCTGGCTCATCATTTGCCTCCGTGCGGCGCCAGGAATCTGAGAAAGTAGTCGACGGTGCTCGTGACCTTGTTCTGATTGATGGCATGCGCCGGGTCCACGCCTTTCGGGCACACCTCGGAGCAGTAGCCAACCAGCGTGCAACCCCATACGCCTTCGTCGGAATTCCCGAACTGCATTCGCTCGGCGCGACCGCCATCACGCGAGTCGGCGTTGTAGCGATGCATCAACGCGATCGCTGCAGGACCGGCGAATTCCGGATTCAGACCGTATTGCGGACATGCCGCGTAGCACAGCAGACAGTTGATGCACTCCGAGTAGTGGTAATACTTTTGCATCTGCTTCGGCGTCTGCAGGAACTCGCCGTCCGCGAGCGTTTTGTCTTCTTTCGCGATCAAATACGGCTTGATCGCGGGCATCTTGTTCCTGACGAAGTCGGTCTGGTCGATGGCGAGGTCGCGCAGGATGGGAAAGTGATTGAGCGGCTCGACGCGCACCTTGCCCGGATAGTAGTCGCGCAGGAAAGTGTGACAGGAAAGCTGCGGCACGCCGTTGACCATGCTGCCGCAGCTCCCGCAAATCGCCATCCGGCACGACCAGCGAAACGTGAGGCTGCCGTCGAGCTCGTCCTTGATGTACTGGAGTCCCTGCAGCACCGACATGTCGTCGGTGAACGGCACGTCGTAGGTCTGATGGTGCGGCGCCTCGTCCGTTTCCGGGTTGTAGCGCAGGCACTCGATCGCTATCGTTCTAACGGATTCGGTCATCGCCCAAGTCCTCAGGTGAGAACCGCCTGCTTGCCCTCGCCGCCGTAGACGCGCTTCGCGGGTTGGGACTTGGTGATGACCACCGGCATGTAACGGATGCTGGGTACGCCGTCGGCAGTGACACAGGCGAGCGAGTGCGCCAGAAACTTCTCGTCGTCGCGCTCGCGATACTCGTCCAGCCGCTGGTGTGCGCCGCGCGATTCCCGGCGCTCGAGCGCTGAATGTGCCACCGCTTGCGCGACGTCAAGGGTGAATCCAAGCTCGATCGCGGTCATCCATTCGGTGTTGAAGGCACGATTGCCGTCGTCGAGCTTGACGCCGTGCCGGTAGCGCGCCTGCAATTCCGCTAATTTCTCGCACGCCGTCTGCAGGGTGTCCGCCTTGCGATAGATGCCGACGCCTGTTTCCATGGTGTCCGTCATCTCTTTGCGCATTGCGGCCACGCGCTCTCCTTTGTCGCGCTGGACGTAACCGAGCATTCGCTTGCTGATGGCCTCTGCCTGTTTGCGGATCGAATCGCCGTTGCCGGTGGGGACTGTGCGGGCGTAGCGTGCCGCGCGCTCACCGGCGACCTTGCCGAACACCAGCAATTCGGCGAGCGAATTCGAGCCGAGCCGGTTGGCGCCGTGGATGCCGACGCTGGAGCATTCGCCTGCGGCGTAGAGCCCGGGTAGCGGTGTCTCGGTCTCCTTGTTGCAGAGAATGCCGCCCATCGTGTAATGCATCGCCGGGCGGACCGGAATCGGCGCGGTCACGGGATCGACGCCGACGAAGGTCTTGGAGGCCTCGGTGATCATCGGCAGCCGCTCGTGGATTTTTTTCGCGCCGAGGTGGCGCAGGTCGAGGTTGACCGCGCTGCCGTGAGGGGTCTGGAGCGTGCGGCCTTTCTGCTCTTCGTGCCAGAACGCCTGCGACAGCCGGTCGCGGGGCCCGAGCTCCATCGCCTTGACGCGCGGGAACGGCTCCGGCGGTCCGAGCCCGTAATCCTGCAGGTAGCGGTAGCCGTCCTTGTTGGTGAGGATCCCGCCTTCTCCGCGGCAAGCTTCCGTAATGAGGATGCCGGTTCCCGGCAACGCCGTCGGATGCCATTGCATGAACTCCATGTCGCGCAGCGGCACACCGTGGCGGTACGCGATTCCCATGCCGTCGCCGGTGACGATGCCCGCGTTGGTGTTCTGGCGGAACACGCGCCCGGCGCCACCGGTACACAAGATCGCGGCCTTGCATTCGAAGAGGAAGAACTCGCCGGTCGCGATCTCGATCGCAACGACGCCGCGCACGCGGCCGTCCTCGACGATCAAGTCCGCGCAGAAGAACTCGTCGAAGCGCTCGATGCGGGGATACTTGAGGGAAGTCTGAAACAGCGTGTGCAGGATATGAAACCCGCTCTTGTCCGCAGCGAACCATGTTCGTTGCACTCTCATGCCGCCGAAAAACCGCACGTTGATATGCCCGTCCTCCTGGCGGCTCCACGGGCATCCCCAATGCTCCAGTTGCACCATTTCCTCGACGCAGCGCGCGACGAAGTATTCGACCGCATCCTGATCGCAAAGCCAGTCGCCGCCCGACACCGTGTCGTTGAAGTGATAGTCGAGGCTGTCGTCGGTGCGCACGACGCCGGCCGACCCGCCTTCGGCGGCGACCGTGTGGCTGCGCATGGGCACGACCTTCGAAATAAGCGCGACGCGAAGCTGCGGGTCGCACTCGTTTGCGGCGATGGCGGCGCGCAGTCCCGCGCCGCCTCCTCCGACCACGACGATATCCGTTTTGACGACTTGCATCTCGATCCCGAGTCAGGCGCCACGCTGGCATTTCGTTGCGATGGAGTCAAGCTAAATCCAAAGGCCCGTTCGACCCTTGACCTGCGTCAAGGGAGTTTTCGGAGAGGCGAGCACCATCACAACTGAAGCAACACGGGCGCATACGCGCCTGCATGGCTCGCGGCCCGACGGGACCCGAGCACTGTTGTCGGGAGAGCGATGTTCCAGATTCGCATTCATGGCCGCGGTGGACAAGGCGTCGTCTCGGGTGCCGAGATGCTGTCGGTCGCCGCTTTTCTCGAGGCCCGCCACGCACAGGCGTTCCCGAGCTTCGGCTCGGAACGGATGGGTGCTCCCGTGATGGCGTTCTGCCGGATCGACGACAAGCCGATCCGCTTGCGCGAGCCGGTGCTCGAGCCCGACGCACTGATCGTCCAGGACCCGACCTTGCTGCATCAGGTCGACGTGTTCGCCGGGCTGCACCCTGACGGCTTCATCGTGATCAACTCGACGCGCGGCTTCGACGAGCTGGGCTTAAGCGGCTACACGCGTGGCTTCCGGCACTACCGCCTCGCGGCAGTGCCCGCGACTGAGCTCGCATTGAAGCATGTCGGCCGGTCCGTCCCGAACGTGCCGCTGCTCGGCGCCTTTGCCGCCATCAGCGGCGTGCTCAAGCTCGAGTCCGTGATCGCCGCCATCCGTGAGAAATTTCCGCCGGCAATCGCGGAAAAGAATGTCGGTGCAGCCATCGAGGCGCACGCAATCGTAAGCCGCTGCCGGGAGACCGCGCATGCTTAAGCAAATCGAAGGTTCGCGCGCGGTCGCCGAAGCGATCGCGCTCTGCCGGCCGCAGGTCATTTGTGCGTATCCCATCACGCCGCAAACGCACATCGTCGAGGGGCTGGGCGAGTTGGTGAAGGGGGGCGAACTCGGCGGATGCGAGTTCATCAACGTCGAATCGGAGTTTGCGGCGCTTTCGGTCGCCATCGGCGCTTCTGCCGCGGGTGCGCGCACCTACACGGCGACGTCGAGCCAAGGATTGCTGTTCATGGCCGAGGCGGTCTACAACGCCGCCGGTCTTGGCCTGCCGATCGTCATGACCATCGGCAACCGTGCCATCGGCGCGCCCATCAACATCTGGAACGACCATTCCGACAGCATGTCGATGCGCGACGCGGGATGGATCCAGCTCTACGCTGAGACCAATCAGGAAGCGCTCGACCTGCACATCCAGGCCTTCAAGCTTGCCGAGGAATTGTCATGCCCGGTGATGGTGTGCGTCGACGGCTTTATTCTCACGCACGCGTACGACCGCGTCGACATGCCGACGCAGCAACAGGTCGACGCTTTTCTGCCGCCGTTCGAGCCTCGACAGATGCTCGACCCGGAGGCTCCGATATCGATCGGGGCGATGGTCGGCCCCGAGGCTTTTACCGAGGTTCGCTACCTCGCACACCACAAGCAGCTGCGTGCGCTCAAGCTGATTCCGCTGCTTCAAGCCGAATTCGAGAAGGCATTTGGCCGTGCATCCGGCGGCCTCTTGCGGAGCTACCGTACCGATGACGCGGAGACGATCGTCGTCGCGCTGGGATCAGTCAACGGCACCATCCAGGAGGTCGTCGACGAGATGCGCGACGACGGCGTGAAGATCGGCTCGGTCTCGCTCTGCTCCTTCCGCCCCTTCCCGCTGGCGGCGGTGCGCGACGCGCTGCAGAATGCCAAGCGCGTCGTCGTGCTCGAAAAGTGCCTCGCGGTCGGTTTGGGCGGGATCGTATCCGACGGCGTGCGCAAGGCGCTCTCGGGCATCGTACTCAAGGGATATACCGTCATCGCGGGCCTCGGTGGCCGGGCGATCACGCGCGCATCGCTCCGGCAGCTCTTCGAAGATGCCGGCAACGACGAGCTCGAGCAAGTGACCTTCCTCGATCTCAATGCCGACCTCATCCGCTACGAGCTCGAGCGCGAATCGCACATGCGACGCAGCGGGCCGACGGCGGAGGCGATCCTCAAACGGCTCGGAACGGTCGCGTCGAAGATCGGCTGAAGAGGTCGTGGAGCGCATCATGGAACAACCCGTCAAGTTCTACCAGACCGCGACGTTCACGGTCGGTAACCGCCTGCTCGCCGAGCATGAGCGCTCGGTGCAGGCGAACATGGAACGCACCAATTCGCTCAACTCGGGCCATCGCGCGTGCCAGGGATGCGGGGAGGCACTTGGAGCGCGCTACGCCATCGACGCGGCGATGCGGGCGACCCACAACCAGATCATTGCCGCCAACGCGACGGGCTGCCTCGAGGTTTTCTCGACACCGTACCCCGAGACCTCATGGCAGATTCCGTGGATCCATTCGCTGTTCGGCAACGCGGCCGCGGTCGCATCAGGTGTCGCGGCGGCGCTCCGGGTGACAGGTCGTGCCGGCGCGCGCGTCATCGCCCAGGGCGGCGACGGTGGCACCACCGACATAGGCTTCGGTTGCCTGTCAGGGATGTTCGAGCGCAACGACGACGTGCTCTACATCTGCTACGACAACGAAGCGTACATGAACACCGGTGTCCAGCGCTCGAGCGCGACGCCGCCCGCGGCGCGCACGGCGACGACCGCGGCCATCGGCCGAAATCCCGGCAATGTCTTCGGCACGGGCAAGAACGTGCCGCTGATCGCGATGGCCCACAACATCCCGTACGTCGCGACGGCAAGCGTGGCGAACCTGCGCGATCTCGAGCGCAAGGTGACGTATGCAATGACGATCCAAGGCGCCCGGTACATCCACATCCACGTGCCCTGTCCGCTCGGGTGGGGATCGGCGCCCGCAGACACGATAAGGATAGCGCGCCTCGCCGTCGAATCAGGACTGTTTCCGCTGTTCGAGGCGGAGCACGGCGAGATCACGGGGCGTACCAGGATTCGCCGCGGGGTGGCTGTCGAAGAGTATCTGAAGCTGCAAAAGCGCTTCTCGCATCTGTTCGGGAAGCCGCCCGATTCGGTGCGCATCGCAGCGATCCAGGCGATCGCCGACCGGAACATCGAGCGCTTCGGGCTCGGGGAACCCATCGCGGTCCATGAATAAGCCCTTCGCCATCACGCTCGACGTGGGGTCGAGCCTCGCCAACAAGACGGGCTCGTGGCGCACCGCGCGGCCGGTCTACGTCGATCGGCTACCGCCGTGCAACCACGCCTGTCCCGCCGGTGAGAACATCCAGGGATGGCTGTATCTCGCCGAAGGCGGCGACTACGAAGCGGCCTGGCACACGCTCGTTCTCGACAATCCATTCCCTGCGGTGATGGGCCGCGTCTGCTATCACCCGTGCGAGGCGGCGTGCAACCGCGGTCAGCTCGATGAAGCGGTGGGGATCAACTCGGTCGAGCGCTTTCTAGGCGACGAGGCGCTGAAGCGCGGATGGAAATTCGATCGGCCGGCCCAGGAATCGGGCAAGCGCGTGCTCGTGGTCGGCGCAGGGCCGTCCGGATTGTCTGCTGCGTATCACCTGCGCCGCTTGGGTCATCGCGTAAAAATCGTCGAGGCCGGGCCGCTCCCCGGCGGAATGATGCGCTTCGGCATTCCGAAGTATCGGATGCCGCGCGACGTGCTCGACGCCGAAATTGCACGTATCCTGGATCTCGGCATTGAACTCGAAACCAATCGCAAGGTCTCGGACATCGTGGCGACGATGCGCGAGGGGCGCTTCGACGCGGCGTTCCTTGCCGTTGGCGCGCACATCGCCAAGCGCGCGTACATTCCCGCGGGTTCCGCGGCTCGCATGCTCGACGCGGTCGCCGTGCTGCGCGGCATGGAAGGCGAGGAAAAGCCCATGCTGGGCAGGCGCGTCGTCGTCTACGGCGGCGGCAACACAGCGCTCGACGTCGCGCGCACCGCCCGGCGCCTCGGCGCTTCCGAGGCGATCATCGTCTACCGGCGCACGCGCGAAAAGATGCCCGCGCACGACTTCGAGGTCGAAGAAGCGCTGCAGGAAGGCGTGCTCATCAAATGGCTCTCCACGATCAAGAACATGGCCGACGAGGGCACGCTGACTTTCCGCAGCCGACCGGAGAGTTCGAAACCCTGGAAGCCGACTCGCTGGTGCTGGCACTCGGTCAGGATGTCGATCTGTCGATGCTCGACGGCGTGCCCGGGCTCGCGATCGAGCATGGCGTCGTCAAGGTTGCGCCGAACATGATGACTGGTTACGCCGGCATTTTCGCCGGCGGTGACATGGTGCCGTCCGAGCGCACCGTCACCGTCGCGGTCGGTCACGGCAAGAAAGCCGCTCGTCACATCGACGCGTGGCTGCGCGATCGGGCATACGCGCCTTCGCCCAAGCACGAGCTGGCGACTTTTGATAAGCTGAACGCGTGGTACTACGCCGATGCGCCGAAGACGGTACGACCGATTCTCGATCTTGCGCGCCGCACCTCGACCTTCGACGAGGTCGTCAGCGGCCTCGACGAGACCAATGCGCTGTTCGAGGCGCGACGCTGCCTTTCCTGCGGCAACTGCTTCGAGTGCGATAATTGCTACGGCGTCTGTCCCGACAACGCGGTCATCAAGCTCGGGCCGGGCAAGCGCTTCGAGTTCAATCTCGATTACTGCAAAGGCTGCGGCATCTGCGTGTCCGAGTGTCCTTGCGGCGCGATCACGATGGTTCCCGAAACAATCTAGTGAATCGAGGATAACGTCCCATGGCTCCAGAGAACAACGCCGCAAGCTCACACGGAGTCACTGTCGCGGCGGTCGCGTCGCTGCCGGTACCGTCGTATCTGCAGGAGATCTACTGGTGGGCCTATGTTCATCCATGGGCGGTTCGGGTCTTCGAGCGGGAATGGCTCGTCAACATGATCCTGCTGGGCAACTACGCGCGCCTGCGCGACGCGGCGCTCGCCGAGATCGGTTGCCCGGCGGCTGGACGCACTTTACAGATTGCCTGCGTCTATGGCGATCTGACGGTGCGCCTGAACGAGCAGATCGCGCACGACGGGGCGCTGGACGTCGTCGATGTGATGCCGATTCAGTTGCGCAATCTGCACAGCAAGCTGCCGGCTGGCGCGAAAGCTCGCCTGGTGCACGGTGATTCGACGGCACTCGAGTTCAAGGACGCCGCCTATGATCAAGTGCTGCTGTTCTTTCTGCTGCACGAGCAGCCGCGGGCCGTCCGCCGGCGCACGCTCGCGGAAGCGATGCGCGTCGTGAAGCCCGGTGGCAAGGTTGTGCTCGTCGACTACCACCGTCCGCACCGAGGGCACCCGCTCAAGCCGGCGATGCGCGCGGTATTACGGCGGCTGGAGCCCTTCGCGCTCGATCTATGGGATTGCGAGCTCGAGCAGTACCTCCCTGAGGGCCAGTCAGTCGCCGCCGTGCACAAGGAAACGTATTTCGGCGGTCTCTACCAAAAGCTTGTGATCACGCGCTGACGAGGGAAATGTCGATGAGGACGCAAACCGGCATTCTGCGGCGTGGGTCGGGAAAGCCATCCCGTTCACTTGGGATCGAGCGGCCGGACCAACCGGCGAGAGAGGCAACGGCTGGCATGGCGGACAAGGACAGACAGGCGGAAATTCGTCGTGGATATGCGGTGCTGCGCGACCCTCTGCTCAACAAGGGGACCGCCTTCACCGAAGCCGAGCGCGACGCCCTTGGCCTGAGGGGATTGCTGCCGCCAAACGTGGCCACGCAGGACGAGCAGGCGACCCGAGTGATCGAGAACCTGCGCAGACTGCCAACCAGCCTGGAAAAACATGTCGCGCTCACGGCGTTGCACGACCGCAACGAGACGCTTTTCTTCCGCATCGTCACCGACCACCCGGACGAGATCACACCGCTCATCTACACGCCAACGGTCGGGCTCGCCTGCCAGGAATATGGCCGCATCTTCCAGAAACCCCGCGGGCTCTTCATCGGCGCCAACGACCGCGGACGCGTGGCGAAACTCCTTGCCAACTGGCCGTATCGCGACGTCGCGATTATCGTGGTCACCGACGGCGAGCGCATTCTGGGCTTAGGCGATCTCGGCGCGAACGGCATGGGCATCCCCGTGGGGAAGCTCGCGCTGTACACCGCGTGCGCGGGGATTCCGCCGGAGCGTTGCCTGCCGGTCATGCTCGACGTGGGCACCAACAACGAGGCATTCCTCAACGATCCGCTCTATATCGGACTCAAACACAAGCGCCTGCCGCGCGAAGCCTACGACGAGCTCGTCGACGAATTCGTGACCGCCGCGTGCAAGGCATTTCCCGGGGTGCTGATCCAGTTCGAGGACTTCGCCAACCACAACGCTTTCCGGCTGCTCGACAAATATCGAGATCGCGTCTGCACGTTCAACGATGACATCCAGGGCACTGCCGCGGTGGTGCTCTCCGGCCTGTTCTCGTCGCTGCGCGTGACCGGCGGCAAGTTGGTCGACCAGAAAGTGCTTTTCCTCGGCGCGGGTGAAGCGGCAACGGGCATCGCCGACCTCATCGTCTCGGCGATGAGCTTGCAAGGGCTCGCGCGCGACGAAGCGCGGCGCCGCTGCTGGCTCGTCGACTCGCGCGGCCTCGTCGTGAGAGAGCGCACGGGGCTCGCGCCACACAAGCTCGCCTACGCCCACGACCACGCGCCGATCGCGGATTTTCGCTCGGCGGTAGGGGCGCTGCGCCCCACCGCAGTCGTAGGCGTGGCCGCCGTCGGCGGAAGCTTCACGGCTGACATACTGCGCGACATGGCCGCGATCAACGCGCGGCCTATCGTGTTCGCGCTGTCCAATCCGACGTCGAAAGCCGAATGCACCGCCGAGGAGGCTTACACGGCAACGCGGGGCCGCGCGCTGTTCGCGTGCGGGAGCCCGTTCGACCCCTTCACGCTGAACGGCAAGACGTTCGTGCCGCGGCAGGGCAACAACTCCTACATCTTCCCGGGAGTGGGCATGGGTGTCATCGCCTGCGGCGCGAAGCGCATCACCGACGAGATGTTTCTCGCCGCGGCGGATGCGCTCGCTGCCCAGGTTACGCAGGCCGCCCTTGACCAGGGAAG
>WNGK01035574.1_pt1 | contig 10996 bp, 12 predicted proteins | sample 5400601 | NCBI WGS metagenome assembly WNGK01 (sample SAMN13153376, study PRJNA577476) | soil metagenome | isolation source: 60 cm soil or saprolite under Garry oak tree replicate 1 | place: USA:California | collected 2016-06-15
CGCCTGCTTCCCGATCCCCAAGCCGTGGCGCTGGCCATCGTCGATGAAGCGCGCTCGGGCGCGCTCGCCTTCAATCTCGGCGCGACACTCGCACGCGTGGCGGTGGCGTTCATCATCGCCATGGCGCTCGGCTCGGTCATCGGCCTCATCATGGGTCGGTGGCGGATCGCCGATCGTCTCGGCGATCCTTGGCTGATCGTGCTGCTCAACCTGCCGGCCCTGGTGATCATCGTCCTCGCCTATGTCTGGGCGGGGCTCACGGAAACCGCGGCGATCGCGGCAGTGGCGCTGAACAAGCTCCCGATCGCGACCGTGACCGTGCGCGAAGGCGCGCGCTCGCTCGACCACGCGCTCGACGACATGGCGCAAGTGTTTCGCATGGGAGCATGGACGCGCATGCGCCACGTCATATTGCCGCAGCTCGCGCCCTATCTCGCTGCCGCCGCCCGCTCCGGTCTGTCGCTGGTTTGGAAGATTGTGCTCATTGTCGAGCTGCTCGGGCGTCCGAACGGTGTCGGCTTCGAGATCGGGGTTGCGTTCCAATTGTTCGACGTCACGCGCATCCTGGCCTATGCTCTCGCCTTCATCGCCGTCATGCTGGCAATCGAAACGTTCCTGGTGCAGCCGCTTGAACGACATGTCGCCCGCTGGCGCCCGCGACCGGCTTGACGTCAACATCAAGCAAAAGTCTTTTCGCGCTGCCTCCGGCGGGAAGCTCCAGGTGCTCGGCGAGCTTGCGTTCAGCCTCGGCAATGGGCAGGTCGCCGCGCTGGTCGGGCCATCCGGCTGCGGCAAGACCACGCTGCTGCGCATCGTCGCGGGGCTCGACCGCGATTTCGAGGGCGGCGTGGCGCTCCCCGCGCACGGCACGCTCGGCATGGTGTTCCAGGAGCCATGCCTGCTACCGTGGCGCACGGTCGAGCAGAACGTGCGGCTTGCCGCCCCGCACGTGACCGACGCCGGGCTCGACGCGCTGTTCCAGACGCTCGGCCTCAAGGCTCATCGCCATCATTATCCCAGCGAGCTTTCGCTCGGGCTCGCCCGCCGGGTGGCGCTGGCGCGCGCCTTCGCGGTCGAGCCCGATCTGCTTCTGCTCGACGAGCCGTTCGTGTCGCTCGACGACGCACTGGCGGCACGCCTGCGCGAAGAACTCGCCGAGCTCGTCAACCGCCGTCCCGTCACCACGCTATTGGTGACGCACAACGTCGAAGAGGCCGTCGGGCTCGCCGATCGGCTGCTGCTGCTCTCGGTCAGTCCTGCGCGGGTCCTCGCCGACGTTGCGGTCGCGCGCCCGCGCGCGCCGCACACGGCGGCGGAGCTCGCGGACCTGCGCGAGCAGATCGCGCGGCGGCTCAATCAGGCGTTTCTCTGAGGCGAATCTCTGATTGTCGTGCCCACCCCCGGCGGGATTCTGCCCACCCGAAGACATAGTCCCCCGTAGCACGCCAGCCATCCACCCCATCGCCGCGGTCGGGGCTCTCGACGGCGGACGCGGATGCACTATTCTTGCCTGCAACAGGTCGGTTCAACCGCCCGCCAGTACCGCCGCCACGAACGGCTTATCAGGGAGCGACGCTCATGAAGATCCTCGCATCGGCTGCGTGTGTTCTGTGGTTGCTCGGCGCCGGCGCCTCGGCGCAGACGCTCGACGACCTCAAGAAAGACGGCAACGGCGGCTCGACCGACAACATCCTCACCTACGGCATGGGCTATCATCAGCAGCGCTACAGCCCGCTCAAAGAGATCAACAAGCAGAGCGTCAAGCGTCTGGTGCCGGTGTGGAATCTCAGCCTCGACAACAATTGGGGCGAGCAGGCGCAGCCGATTGTCTACAACGGCGTGATGTACGTCACCAATGCCAGGGCGACCGTCGCGATCGACGTCGCCACCGGCAAGCAGATCTGGAAACAGGCGCTCGATTGGCCGCCGGAGACTCCGCGCGTCGTTTGCTGCGGCGTCTCCAACAAGGGCGCAGCCATCTACAACGGCAAGGTCTTCCGCACCACGCTCGACGCTCACGTCATCGCGTATGACGCCAAAGACGGCAAGGAGCTGTGGAAGTCGAAGGCGGCGGAATGGAAGGACGGCTTTTCGCTCACGGTTGCGCCGCTGGTCGCGAACGGCGTGCTGGTGACCGGCATTTCCGGCGCCGAGTTCGGCATTCGCGGCTTTATCGACGGCTGGGACCCCGAGACTGGCAAGCATCTGTGGCGGCACTACACCATCCCCGCCCGCGGCGAAAACGGCAACGAGACCTGGCCGCAGAACAATAATGCCTGGGAGATCGGCGGCGGCTCGTCCTGGATCACCGGCTCCTACGACCCCGAGCTCGACCTGATGTATTGGGGCATCGGCAATCCGGCACCGTGGGCGTCGCAGAGTCGCGACGGCGACAACCTCTACACTTCATCGGTGCTGGCCATGCGACCGACGACCGGCGAGGTCGTCTGGTACTACCAGTTCACGCCCAACGATGCCTACGACTACGACGCCTGCTGGGAGCTGATCAACGCCGACATCGATGTTGGCGGCCAGAAGCGCAAGGTGATCATGCAGCTCAACCGTAACGGCTTTCTCTATGTGATCGACCGCACCAACGGCAAGCTGCTGGCGGCAAATGCGTTCGAGAAGGTGAACTGGGCGAGCCACGTCGACAATGAGACCGGTCGGCCGGTCGAGACCGACATCGCCAAGAGCATTCGTGCCGGCAAGGCGACCGAACATTGGCCCTCGACGCGGGGCGGCAAGAACTGGCCGCACGCCGCGTTCAATCCGGAGACCGGCCTGCTCTACGCCAACACGCTCCACGAGGGGCGGATGTACAAACACCTGGAGATCAAGCCGCACGTGGTCGGCCAGCGTTACCAATTCATCGAGAACCTGCCGCTGCCGCGGGCGGCGGATGAGCCGCTCGGCCACATGGAGGCCATCGATCCGCTCACCGCGCAGAAGAAGTGGCGAACTCCGCTGATGGATTTCCAGATTTGGTCGGCGATGCTGGCGACCGGCGGCGGCCTGCTGTTCACCGGCAAGGAAACCGGCGAATTCATCGCCGTCGATGCCGACACCGGCAAGATCGTCTGGCAGTTCCAGACCGGGTCGGGCATCAACGCCATGCCGGTCACTTACACGCACCAAGGCCGGCAATACGTCACCGTGCTGTCCGGCATCGGCGGGCTGTACTGGAACATCGCGCGCGAGCGGCTCAAGGACAAGGTGCCGCAAGGCGGATCGGTCTGGACCTTCGCGCTCTTGCCGGAGTAAAGGCCGAGCTTTCCATTGTTACTCAACGTGTCATCGCCGGACGCCCACCCGGCCATGACGCGTCTTGGGACGAGGCAGGATGTCAAAGTGTGATGTCCGCGCCGGCGGGCATCCAAGAAGTATCGAAGTTCCCGGCATGAAGCACGTTGCGTTACCGATCGCCCTGGCATGTTTTGTTATCAGCGCAGCGGCCGCCGCCGAAGAGGCGCACAGCTTCTCCAAGGACCAGATCGCGACCGGCGCGGAGCTCTACGCGGTCAACTGCTCGCCGTGTCACGGCGCGCGCATGCAGGACCCCGGGGCGGCATTCAATTTGCGGAAATTTCCGCCCGACCAGCGCGAACGTTTCGTCAATTCGGTGACGCGCGGCAAGAGCCAGATGCCGCCATGGGGCGATTTCTTCAAGCCCGAACAGCTTGAGGCGTTGTGGGCCTACGTCACGACGGGAGAGCGGTGACTAAATCCATCCTCACCCCCGAGGAAACGGCCGTAGCCCCGTGTCGAAGGATAAAGCGGCTGCATGCTTCGAGACGCATCACCTCGTGATGCTCGTCAGCACGATAACGAGGGGCGCGCGCGAAGCACTCACAGCTTCGCCACTCACAGCTTCGCTCGCAGGCCCACATAAATCGAGAGCGGCTGCGCCGGCGTGACCGTGCGGTGATCGGTCGGCGGGTCGGGGATGGCGTTGGCAATCGCCCGCGGGTCGAAATAGGTGCCAAAGGTCGCGAACTTCCGATTGAACAGATTGTTCACCACGCCGTAAATTTGCAGCTCGTTGGTGAGCTGATACGACCCGTGCAGGTTCGCGACCCAGTAATCCGCCAATTTGACGTTCTGGTTGGCGTCGTCGCCGATATACCATTGGCTGCTGACCCAGATCACATCGGTGCCGAGCTTCAACGCCGGCGTGACCGCATAGTCGACGCCGGTCTTGATCTGATGCAGCGGGATGCCGGGGATGTGATCGCCGGGCGTAACGAAGATATTTCCATCCGCGTCCGCTGACGGGTTGTTGGGCGACGCGAGCTTGCCCGCGAATCGATAGGTGGCATCGACAAGCGCGTAATTGACGTAGAAGAGCCACGGCGCGGCGCGATACTGCGCCCCCGCCTCCAAGCCCTGTCGACGGGTGCCCGGGACGTTCTGGAACACGCCGCGGCCCTGGATGATGCTTGCGACTTGGATGATGTCGTTTTGGCTGTCGGTGCGGAACAGCCCGAGCTTCCAGTCCAGCGGTGCGCCGTTGACCTTTGCGTTGCCGCGCAAGCCGGCTTCGCGCGTGCGCGCAACGACCTGCTGGAGCGGCGGATCGGATACCAGAAAACCTTCCAACAGGCAGGGCTTCGCCGGATTGGAGCAACCGAGCTCGAGCGGGGTCGGGGCGCGGTTTGCTTCCGAATACCCGGTGTAGAACGTCATGTCCGGGAGGAGCTTGTAGGTCAGGCCGACGACCGGGTTGAAACGGCTGAAGGTGTAGTTGCCGTTGATATCGGGGCTGGTGCCCAAGAGATCGGCCATGACGATCTTGGCGAGGTTGTAGCGCCCGCCCGCGGTCAGCGACAGCCGTGGGGTGACATCGAACGTTTCACTGCCATAGAGGCCGTAATACGTATTCTGGGCATCGAGATTGACCGGGCTGAAGCCGAGATTCGCGGCGGTGTGGATGATCTGCCCAGTTCCCGGCACGGCGGCATTGGGTCCGACGAACAGGTCGGGGAAGACGTAGCCAAGTTCGCTGTTGGCCCGGAAGCCGATGTTGCTGTGGTCGATGCTGCCGCCGATGGTGACATAATTGTCGTGGCCGAAGATCTTGTCGTCGTTGGTGGCCTGCAGGGTTCCGCCGGTGGTGAGCGCGTTGGTCCACGTGCGGTCGACCGTCCCCCACGGCGTGGTGGCGCAGGTGTTGCCGCTACCTGGTGGGCAATTGATCGGCCGGTTGTTGGCGTTGAGAATTTGGAAATTCGCCTGCGGCTGGGTGGGGAATCCGTCGTTTTCCAGGCACAGCGTGTTGAACAGCGCGTTGCCCGGCGTGCCACTGCAGCGCTCGAGCTCGGCTCCGTTGCCGTCGACGTGGGCCTGCTGAAACTGGCGCACGTAGAGATTGCTCTGGACGGTCCAGTGGTCGGTGACGGCGTAGCGGCCGTTGAGGGCAAGGAGCTGCGCCTGATTTCTCGTGGTCTGCGGCCAGGTGAAGATCGACCGGTAGTCGTTGTTGAGAAGCTCGACCGGCGTCGGCCCGATCACGCCGAAGAAATTGTCGGCGGCGCTCGCGACCAGATGGACCTCCGCATCGGTGCCCTTCCAGCCGAGATCGCCGTAGAAAGAGGGCCCATTCCCCATTCCTGACGCCGTATTGCAGGGAGCCGCCGACGCGGCCATAGGAGCCGCCGGAGGCGTCGAATTCCATGCCGCGATAGGTGAAGCCGTCCTTCATCTGGAAGCTTATTGCGCCGCCAAGCGCGTTGAGACCGAAGGCCGGATTGTTGGTCCACACATCGGCGCGGCCGATGGCAATGGTCGGGATGAGGTCCCAGTTGACGGTATCGCCGAAGGCTTCGTTGACGCGGATACCTTGCATGTAGACCGCGAGCCCCTGCGGGGTGCCCTGCAGCGGCGAGGCGCTAAAGCCGCGATAGCGCAAATCCGAGGTGAATTCGTTGCCCTGCACGTCGCTCGTGAACACGCCAGGAACGCGCTGATCGAGCGTTTGGGTCACGTTTGGCGAATAGACGCGCGAGAAGTCCTCGGCGGGGAGCGTCTGCACCATGGCCGGCACCTTGTCGCGGTCGAAGCCGAGGCCGGTGACCGGCGTGGTGGCGACAACCTGGAACGCGGGGATTTGGGGCGCGGGTGCCGGCGCCGATGGAGGTGAGGGAGCGGGCGCTGGGACGCGCGCGGTTCGAGCTGCGCGCGCGGGCGCGGCAGCGGGGGCGGCCCGCCGGACCGGCGCCGGGCGCGGGGCGGTGACGGTCACCTCGGGCAGCGTCGCCGCCACCTGCAGGCCCCGTCCGGCACCATCAAGGCGCTAGGCAATGTGAGCGCGCCGACTGCGGCAGCCTGCAGCAAACGGCGTTTCGCGGCCGCAAGCCGCGACGCCCCTCGACCACACCCCTCCGCCCCACGCATGGCACCGACCGGCGAATTTGCCTCAAATTCTGGAGCATTCGCCGGCTGCGGGTCTCATGACGTTTTGCCAATTCAATTGGGAACATTTGGCAATGTGGCCGCGGGGACACACGCTGCAAACCGCAGCGGATGCTCCCCTTCCCGCAGATGTCAGGCGACCTACGAGGGACATCACCGGCGAGGCGATCTCAAGATTTGATAAACCGCCGGCGCACACGCCACGTTTGTGGAGAGTATTTTGTGGAGAGTATTATGTGATCTCCATCGAATCAGAGGACATGGACATGAGCATCCGCGGGAAGAGCATATTGATTACGCTCGCCATCATGCTGATCGGCACCGCGCCGGCGTGGTCGCAGAGCCTCCTAAAAACGCTCGATCCGGACAACGACGGCACGGTCGATCTCGCCGAAGCGAAGAGCGCAGCGTCCAAGCTGTTCGACAAGCTCGACCGCGATCACGACGGCACCCTCGACAAACGCGAATTGCGCGGCCGGCTCAACGCCAAGGATTTCGCCGCGGCCGACCCCGACCACGACGGAACTCTGGATAAGAATGAATTTCTCGCGCTCGTGGAAAAACGCTTCAACGCAGCCAATCCCGACAATGATGGCACGATTGACGCCAAGGAGCTTAAGAGCGCCGCAGGCCGTTCCCTCGTGCTACTCCTGAAGTAATCCGGCACCCCTCGCCGAGCTTGAGCCGCGCGGAGATGGCGGATGGGCGCTTCACTCGTACGCCAGCATCTTATGACTCGGCCGAGAGCAGCTGCACCGCCGCGCGGATCAGCTCCGGCAGGTTCTTGGCGTTGAGCTTTTGCTTGAGCTGGGAGCAGGCGTTGACCACGGTCTTGTAGCTGACGTTGAGCTCCTCGGCGATGCGGCCATAGGGCTTGCCTTCCGCCAACAAGGACAATGTCTGCAATTCGCGCGGAGTGAGGTCGGCGAGCGGATTTGCCCGCACGCCTGTGCGCACCAAAGCGACCTGCATGGCGAGATCATTGCTGAGATAAGGCGTGCCGGAGCGGACCTGGTCGAAGGCCTTCAGCAGCTCGTCCGAGGACGTGTCCTTGAGCACGTAGCCGGTGGCGCCGGCTTCGAGCGCGCGCGCGGCGATGATCGGATCGCTGTGCATGCTGAACACGAGGATGCGCGAGCGCGGATCATGCGACCGCATGCGCCGAATGACGTCGAGGCCGCGGAGTCCGCTCCCCTGCATGGCGAGGTCGACGATCACCACGTCGGGATGATGGCGGCGGTAGAGGCGATAGCCGGAGGCCACGTCGCGAGCTTCGAGCACGGTCTTAACGCCCGCATCCTCCAGCATCCGGCGGCATCCCTGCAGCACGATCGGATGATCGTCGATGATCAGAACCCTGGTCATGATCTCCTTTCGTGCAGCGGGATCACGATGCGGACCGCAGTGCCCCACCCGCTCGCGCTCTCAACCTTACAGCTGCCGCCCAGGGCTTGCGCGCGTTCCTGCATGCCGCGCAGGCCGAAGCCCGGCGCCGCCACGGGATCGATTCCACGCCCGTCGTCGCGGACCGTGAGCGCAAGTTGCGACGCGCCATTCGCGCTCGCCTTCGCCTCGCTCACGGCTTCACCCAGCTCGATGGTCACGTGCTTAGCCTGCGCATGCCGAATGATGTTGGTCAGGCTTTCCTGCACGCAGCGATAAATCGTGAGGTCGACCGAGTCGCCGTAGCTGCGCATGAGGTTGTCGGCACAGACGGAGAAGTCGATCTGCGGATACTGGCGCGCGCGATCGCGCACCAGCTCGCAGAGAATATCCCGCAAGGGAACGTGGCCGAGTGCCATCGGACGCAGACGGTTGAGCATGCTGCGATTGATGCTCTGCAGCTGCTCGATGATCGCGAGCATGTCGCGCACGCGCTCGGTCATTTTGCGCGCGGCCTCACCCTCGAGCTTGGCGGCTGCAGTCGCGATCGAAGCCGCATGGGCCTTGAGCCCGAACAGGTTCGGACCGACCTCGTCGTGCAGCTCGAGCGCGGTGCGTCGCCGCTCGTCGTCCTGCGCCGTAATCAGCCGATGGTTGAGTTGTTCGTTCTCGGCGCGCGCAGCCTCGAGCGCCTGCGCCAGCGCATTGAACCGGTCGGTGATGGCGGCGAGTTCTTGCGCCTGCGGCCGTGGCAGCCGCACCCGGTAGTTGCGGTGTTCGAGGTCGGCGAGGCCGCGGGCGACGCCGGTGATGGGATCGAGCACCCGCCCGAAGAGAACATAGAGAATGCCGATGACGGCAACGTTCACGCCGAGCGCAACGGCTCCGAGCGCGACGGTGTTACCCCACACTTCCGCGATCTCGTCGTGCGGCTCCGCCACGATCTCGACCGAGCCGACGCGCGCCCCGTTGACGACGACCGGCACGTTACGGCTTGCGATCGGAGCAGCAATCAGTGCCGCAAACCACGCCGGCACACGATCGTGCCGCGTGGCGTCGGAAGCGCCAACCAGCGGACGCGGCGCGAGGGGAAAGCCGGCGGCGTCCTTCACCACGATCCGCACGTGGCGCACGAGCCGCAATTGCGAGCTGAGGTCGGCGAGGAATTTTTCCGCCGGCACCTCTTGCTGCATGAGCGCGACCGCTTCGCTCACGAGCAGCTCGGCGAGCTCCATCGACGCGGCGACCTCGACCCGCGTGGACGCGCGCGCCTGAAGAATTGTCACGGCGCCCGCCACCAATCCCGCAATCACGTCGATCACAATGAAAACGATGAGGAGCTGCGCGCGCACTGAGCGGCCATGCCACAGCGCATGCGACAGGGCGCGAGCCGACGGCCACGCCAGCGGCCGAAGCAATGGCATCCGACTTTCGGATCGGGCGCTGATGAACGTCCTCCCCGTGGCGGCAGATAAGCAGGATGGGCTCTGGGACCGAGCCTGGGGCAATGGTACTTTAACCGCGATCCCGGCGCCACAGCGGGCGCGGGCGCAAACGCAGACAAGTTTACGCGGTCTACGCCGGCTCGATTGCGTCCGCGCTCAGAGCGGTCGAGGGCGCCATTCTGTCAGGAGGAGCGGGCATGGAAGCAAGGAAAGCCTATTTCATGGTTCGAGCGCAGGTGCCGAACGAATCCGACCGCGCGAAATTCGATCAATGGTATGGAACGCATCATTTGCCCCTGGCGATGGACAAGTTCCATGCCGAGAAAGGCTGGCGCTTCTGGAGCCGCAGCGACTCATCGGTCCACTATGCGCTCTACCAGTTCAAAGACATGGCAACTCTGCGCGACCGTCTCGACTCCCCGGACTTCAAGCTGCTCATTGCCGATTTCGATCAGGCATGGCCGGGAGTAACGCGCAGTCGCGACCTGATCGAAAGCGTGCAAGAGGCCTGAAGGCCTGCGATGCGGCGCGGCAGGCGATGAACGCATGGCTCGCCGTGCCCGCCGCGCCGGCGCTCGCGCGGGACAACGTCGTGGCCGCAGGATCTTTGGACCGAGAAACCTGACGCGCTGGCAACGTCACGCGTCCGCCTCGAACGCGAAGCCCGATCCTTTGCGCACGATCGTGCCGAAGCCGGGGAAATCGAGGTGCGCGCCGGCGACCGTAAGCCTTTCGGCGGCCACGCGATCGAACATACGCAGGCGCGTGGCGCAGGCCGCCTGTGGATCGACGTCAAAGACGAGCCCGCTCTCGGGTCGCGGGATTTGCACGGACGCGAGATGGACGAGATCGCCCCAGATCAGCAGGCTCTCCTTGCCCGACGCAATCAGCCATCCGGTATGGCCGGGCGTGTGGCCGGGCAGCGGCACCGCCGACACGCCCGCCATCGCCTCGCCTTCGCGCACGCTGCGCATGCGCGTTCGATAAGGCGCGGTGGTGACCGCAGCCTTGGCGATGTTGCGCCGAGCGTCCGCCCCATGGTGTTGCCGGAGCCGGTATCGACCAGCGCCCATTTTCCCTGAAGCTTGAGCAGGAACGCGTTGACCGCGATGTGCACGCCATCGCCGGCCTGCTTGCCCGCAAGGCGCTCGCTCTCGGCCCTGTCCATGCCGAGAACGACGTCGAGCGAAGTCGCCAGCACGCCGTCGTTTAGCGCCGTCACTTCGATGTCGCCGATTTTCCTGCTCTGCACGGTCATGGTTTTTCTGCTTCGCGCGCTCCTACTTTGCTCCGTCGACTTGCTCGGTGTGCTCCCTCTCCCAAATGGGGGGCGGGAGCACAGCGACTTCGCGGCATGAACGACATTCCCGCCGCTGCGCATGTCACGGGATCTGGATCAGCTCCTTGAGCTGAGTTTCGTTGAGCGGCGCCGACAAGAACTTGAACTGGATGGCGTCCTTCATGCTCTCGCCCAATCCCATGATTTTTTCCGTCTGCAGGCTCTCCTTCGGAATGAACTCCTTGAGCATGAGGCGGACCGCCGGCTCAGACAAACCGGAGAACGCGAGGTAGCGCGGCACGGCTTCGGCACTGGAATACATCCAGTCGACCGTCTCGTTGTATGCCTTCATGTAGCGTGCGATGGCATCCTCCTTGGCCGCCAGATTCTGCGCGTTGCTGATCTGCACGCGAATGGTCTGCTCGCGAATGGCCGCGATATCGCTGGCGCGCGCGATCATGCGGGCCGCTCCCATGGA
>WNGK01021674.1_pt1 | contig 10995 bp, 9 predicted proteins | sample 5400601 | NCBI WGS metagenome assembly WNGK01 (sample SAMN13153376, study PRJNA577476) | soil metagenome | isolation source: 60 cm soil or saprolite under Garry oak tree replicate 1 | place: USA:California | collected 2016-06-15
GGCGGCGTTCGCGATGAAGTGATGCATCGACTGGTGGCGGGCACGCACGTGGCGCGGATCGACACGAGCGGCCATCGGTTCGATGCTCTTCCGTTCCCCCGGCAAACAGAGCCCGGTGACATAGGCGCGGAGCGAACCATGCCGATCCTGGTGACCGAGGACGCTGGTGAGCCGTTCAACATACGCGTGAAACGGCGGGGCGCGGGCGCAGTAGAGTACTAGATCAGGTCCCGCTCCCAGTTGATGATGAGCCGGAACTGGTAGCCGAGCTTCTTGGCGTCTTGCTGATCGAGCATGTCCCCGCGGAAGCGAAACCACATCCCATTGAGGAAGAACGGCTTTTGCACGGGCGGGCGGTAGTCGACGGTGAAATCGTACTCTGCCTGGTTGGGCGCCTTCTTGCCCGAGGACGGGTTGATGGCATCCCACCCCCAGGTGAAGTTGACGTTGCTGCTCAAGCCCTGGACGAGCGCCTTGAAATCGTAGACCGCGCCGACCCCCACCGCCTTCTCTCGGGCGCGGTCGAAGTCCTGGTCGATCTCCGAGAGGTATCCGGGAAAGCTCCCCCACGGGGATTGGATGGTGTTGCCGGCGCTGGTAATCGAGAAGGCTCCGGTGAGCGTCAGGTCCCGGTAGATCGCCTGGACGCGCGCCCCACCCGCCTGGGTGTCCCAGAACTGCTTGCCGACGGCCCTGGGCAGGAGCCCATCGCCGACAGCGCGCTGGTCGGTGAACTGCACTCCCATGCGGAGCTTCCAGTCCGCGCTCAGGGGCCGCAGGTAGTCGGCCTCGGCATAAATGGTGTTGAAGGTGTTGACGCCGTACTGGTTGCTGAAGTCGATCCGGAGCCCCTGGAGCGGCGTCAGCCGTACGCCGGCGAGGCCGACGCCGTCGTTGCTGTTCACCCCGGCCCCCGCCTGCTGCGACATGCTGATGAACTCATCGGAGTTGCGCGGCTTGATCTGCCAGAGAAACCCGGTAAGGTACTGGACCCAGGCCACCTTGCCCCCGAGCGTCACGCCCTGGAAGGTGTTCGGCGTCATCCTGTTGTCCTGCGGGTTGATGTAGGACTGATCGACCAGCTGACGATAGCCTTTGAGGATCGCGTAGTCCTGATAACGGAGCGCGCCCCATGCCTCGCCTGGCACGTAGTAGCCGTTCTGACCAGGCTTGAGGAGGAGCGTGCCGTCTTTAGCGGTCGGCGCGTAGAGCGGCGCGGAGCCATACAGTGTCGCGCCCATCGCGAAGGTGTCGAGCACAGCCTCCGAAGGCCAACGCCTCGTTCTCAGAGTCGTCAGGCTTCTCTCGGTTGAAGTAGAAGAGGCGAAGGTGCAGTTTCACGTCCGTGTCTCTCAGGAAGGGCGTCTCCAGGGCGTGGACCTTCTCCTTCAGGGGGAGGAACAGTGCTTCTGCCGGGGACAGCACCGGTGGTGGTGGCGGAGCGTCTTCAGCCGAAGCCGGCTCCTTCCACGCAGCTGAGATGACGAGCAGCGTGAGCCCGAGCACCAACGAGACGGTGAATCGGTGCCTCATGATCCCTCCTCACCGGTGGGTCGATCAGGGATGCGGGCACCATACACAGCCGGGGCACGCTTGACAATTGGACAGAGGTCGTACTCGACAGCGAGACGGCCGTCGAGAGGCCGACCGCGAGGCGATGCGCTACGATGGCGACGTCGTGTGGCGAATGGTGACTCTCGTGTCGATGCTGTGTGCTCTGGCGGGCTTCGCCGCTGCCCCCATCGAGTCCCGAATCCTGTTTGCTCGGAATACTCCGGTGCCACGGCTGGTGCAGGAGTTCGCCTGGCGAGTGATCGAGACCCGCTGCAACTATCAAGCGTACGAGCGCGAACAGCGCTCGTTCTGGGCCTATGACGCGCGGGCGAAGCAAGTCGGCGAGGGTATCGCCTACTCGATCAACATCCTTTCATACCTGCCGTGGGAGAAGTCAGAGCCCCCGGCCATCATCGAGATGACGGTCGTGGACGACGGCCGCATGCGACTCACGGAGCTTAAGTCGTCGTTCGTCGTCTGCTCATCCGACCTGAATTCAGGGCAGGCGGCGGTTTCTCTGAGACGTTCCTAACGCCCCGCCCACATCAGGGCCACGATGACCGGCCCCCAGGCCGTCAGCAGAATGTTCCCGATGGCATACGGCACCGTGTAGCCGAGCGCCGGCACCTTGCTCTGCGCTTCATCCTGGACGGCCCGGAGCGCGGCCGTGATCGTTCCCGCCCCGGCGCACGCCCCCAGGAGGATGAGCGGACTCATTCTGAGCACGTACCGCCCGAAAAGAATCGCCACGGTGTGAGGAATCAGGGCGCACACCAACCCTACGACGACGAGGCTGATCCCGGTTGTCTGAAGCCCAGCGACGAACCCCGGGCCAGCGCTCAGGCCCACCACACCGATGAAGACGCAGAGCCCGACGGTGTCGAAGATCCAGATCGCTGGTTCGGGTATGCGGCCGATGAGCGGTCTCACGGAACGCAGCCACCCGAACACGAGCCCCATGACGAGAGCGCCGCCGCTGGCGGTGAGGGTGAGCGGCAGCCCGGCAATCGTGATCGAGAGGAGGCCGACGAGCCCCCCGAGCACGATGCCGGTGCCGACGAAGATCATATCAGTGGTGTTCGTTGGCCAGTCGGGGTACCCGAGCTCCTTGGCCGCCCGCTCGACCTCGGGTCTCGGGCCGACGAGGCTCATGACATCGCCACGGTCGATCGTCATCTCGGGGACGGCCGGCATCTCCTCACCGGCTCGCACGAGCTTCTGCAAGAAGACGCCGCGGGCGACCTCGTGGCGGGCCAACTCGGCCACGGTCTGTCCGGCCAGCGTCCTGTTCGTCACCACGACGTCCAACATCTCGACGGGGATGTCGAGCAACGCGTGGTCTTCCACCTCGGGCCCAATCTTGGCGCCGTGCTCCACCAGCACCGCACGCCGCGTGGCCACCGCGATGACATCGTCCTCGAGAATCACCGTGCTCGGCTGCGGTTCGACGATCTGGCCCTGACGACGGATCCGCAGAATGAAGACCCGTGCGTCCTTGGGCATCGCCTCGATTTCGCCGATCGTCCTCTTGGCCAGGAATTGGTTCGACACGCGGTAGGCTCGAACATCGTACCGTCGCGCCGCGGACGTGATCCCGGGCTCCAGCTCGGCAGCCCCCACCGTCTTAGCCTGAGCTCTCCTGCCCTCCTCTTTCAGGTTGACGCCCATCAGCTTCGGCCCGATGACAGGAAGGAACCAGACCAGTCCAGCGGTGCCGATCAGGTAGGTCACCGCATAGGCGATCGGAATGTTGTTGATCAACCGGGTCTTCTCTTCGGTCGGGATCGCGAGGCGGTTGATCGCTTCCCCGGCGGTCCCGATCACCGTCGACTCCGAGAACGCCCCGGCCAGGAGCCCCGCGGCGGTCCCCATGTCGTACCCGAGGAGCTTCGCAGCCACGAAGGCGCTTGCCAGACACGTCACGCAGAGGACCACCGTGAGCGCGACCTGGGACACGGCGTCCTTCTTCAGAGCGCGGAAGAACTGGGGCCCGACCTTGTACCCCGTCGTGAACAGGAACAGATCGAAGAACACGGTTTTCACGATGGCCGGAACCTTGATGTCGAGCTGGCCGATGAGCACGCCCGCCAGGAGCGTGCCCACCACCGTCCCAAGGCTGAAGCCACCGATCTTGAGGCGACCAACGAGGAAGCCCAGCGCCAGCGTGAGAAAGATCGCCAGCTCGGGGTTGTGCCGCAGGGCATCCACGAACCAGTTCATGGCTCTCCCTTCCTGGTCGCCCCTGAGGTTTCTTACTCCTTCTTTGCGCCTCTGGAGGCCTCGAAGGCATCGCGGTAGCCGCGCGCGACCGACCGAACCCCGCGTCCGATGTCGTCGTACACGTCATCGGCCAGATTGGCCAGCGAAACGCGAAGCGACCAGTCGGGCGCGTCGAAGCCACCGCCGTTCAGCAGCACGATTCCGTGGTCCTCGGCCAGACGGAAGGCGAGATCGAGCGGGTGGACGTTCTTCTTGAGGTATTCGACCGCGTCCTCGCCGATGTTCTTTCGCGCCCAGAACTCGAAGTCGATCAAGCCGTAGTAGGCATCGAACAGCGGGTTCGGCGTGACCTGGAGGCCCAGGCCTTCGATCATGGCCAACGCACGCCGATGGACGATCTCCATGCAGGCCTGCTGGTAGCGCCTGGCGCCGTCCATCATCTCGGAGAGGGAGAACAGGGTCATCATGACTTGCTGGGGCAGCGAGAGCCCGGCGGTGTGGTTGAGGGCCACGTCACGACTGTCGGCCACGATGCGGTCGATGAACTTGACCTTGCGCGGCTCGAGGGTCAGCGCGCCGTAGCGCTTGTCGAGCGCCTTGAGCTCCGTGTCGGGAAGCTTCGCGATCATCTTGTCGAAGATGTTGTCTTCGTGGACCGCGATCACGCCGAGCCGCCAACCCGTGCAGCCGAAGTATTTCGAATACGAGTAGACGCCGATCGTGTTCTGGGGCGCCTCGCCCAGCAGGGACCGGAACTCCGGGACGAACGTTCCGTACACGTCGTCCGTCAGGAGCATCAGGTCGGGGCGCCTCTTCACCAGATTGGCGATCTTGCCGATCGTCTCCTTGCTGAGCGCGACGCCCGTCGGATTGCCGGGGTTGACGAGGAAGAACGCCTTGATCTGCGGATGCTCCAGCTTCTCGAGGTGCGTCATCTCGATGTACGGCGTGAAGATCGGTGTGCCGAGCGCGATCGTGTCGCCGGGCTTGAGCAGACGATTGGCCTTCAACGACTTGAAGATGTAGCACATCGCGGCCGTTCCGCCCTCGACCGCGTAGAGGTCGAACTTCCCGGCCGGTCGGGGATCCCCGCACATCGCCCACATCAGGTACTCGTGCACGATGCGCTCGTTGTGGACCAGCATCCGGTCGGGCACCGGGTAGTTGTCGCCGATGATCGAGTCCACCAGCTCGTGGACGAACGCGTCCCGCTCGAACCCGAACGTCTTCACCGCGAACGGCACGGCCGACGAGAGGAAGGACGCGCCGGGCATGTCGGCGTGCTTGGCGAGCCAGGCCTCCAGCCGGCCCGCGATGCCCTGAGCCTGCGGCATTCCCCCGATGCCGGCCGGATGCTCCATCACGCGCTGGCTCTCGGTGACCGCGAACTGGCCGAGCAGGAAGAAGCCCTGGCGTGGCGTCGTGGCGATCCAGTTGGGATTCCCCCGGCCGGCGTTGAGGAACGCCGATTGCGTGGTCTTCGAGGTCTTCTTGGCCAGCTTGATCAGCTCGTCCTTGATCTCGAACGGGCTGAGCGTCTCGAACTTGCGGAGCTTCACAAAGTCCATGGGCGTTTGTCTCCTGCGTTTCCTGGAATTCGTTATGACAGCAGCATGATGATGACCATGCCCCAGATCGTGAGCAGCGTGTTACCGACGGCGTAGGTGACGGTGTAGCCGAGCGCCGGCACCTGGCTCTGGGCCCGGTCGCAGACCAGCCCGAGCGACGCCGTCGTCGTGCGCGCCCCGGAGCAGATGCCGAGCAGGAGCGCGTCGTGGAAGCGGAAGACATACTTGCCGAGGTACATACCGATGATCAGGGGCACCGTGGTCGCCACGGCTCCCCACAGGAACAGGCCGATGCCCTGCGTCTGCAGGCCTTTGACGAAGCCCGGGCCGGCCGTGAGGCCGACCACGGCGATGAACATGTTGAGGCCGACCGAGTTCATGAACCAGACGGTGGAAGACGGGATGCGTCCGAAGGACGGGCGCACCGAGCGCAGCCAGCCAAATACCAGGCCCGCGATGAGGGCGCCGCCGGCGGTGGACAGCGTCAGCGGCACCCCGCCGATTTTCAGGACGAGCGCCCCGACCAGCGCGCCGAGCGTGATCGCGCCGCCGATGAAGGCAACGTCGGCGACATCGCTCGGCCGATCGAGAACGCCCAGGTCCTTGGCCGCCGCGGAGGTGTCCTGAGTGCGGCCGACGAGCGTGAGGATGTCACCGCGGTTGATCTTCGTGTTCGGGAGGATCGGAATCGAGGTGGCGACCGCGCCACGCGTGATTCTGCGGAGGAACACGCCGCGGGCGGTGGGCCGTTGGGCCAACTCGGCGAGCGTCTTGCCGTCGACGGCCTTGTTGGTCACGTAGACGTCGACGCCCTCGACCGGCACGCTCAGGAGCTCCGGGTCCTCCACCTCTTTCGCACCCGCCCCGATCAGCTTCAGGAGCACGTCGCGCGCGCCGACGAGGGCCACCACGTCGCCCTTGCGCAGCACGGTATCGGCGCTGGCCTCCTCGATCTTGCCGTCGCGGCGGATTCTAAGAATGAAGACGCGCGCATCGGGCACCAGCGCCTCGGCCTCGGTGGCCCGGAGGCCCTCGACCCGGGAGTTCGCCTGCAGAACGAACGCGCGAATCTCCCAGCGGTGCCAGGCCGAACCGGCGCCGCCCAGCTCCTTGACGCCGCCCTGCTTTTCTTCGTAGTCCTTGCAGGCGGCAGGAAGGTTGATGCGGAGCAACGCCGGCCCCACCAGCGCGATCACGATCGCCGAGCCGACGGTGCCAAAGATATAGCTTACGGCGTAGGCGACCGGGATCGCGTCGAGGAGGCCTTTGGCCTGGTCCGTGGGTAAGCCTAGTCGGTTGATGGCGTCCGTCGCGAGGCCCATCGAGGCCGAGATCGTCTGCGATCCCGCGTACAGCCCCGCCGCGTAGCCCAGGTCGTATCCGGCGACCTTCGCGACCACGACGGGGATACCCAGGCAGAACACGCAGAGAACCGCGGAGAAAATCGCTTGCGGCAGGCCATCCTTGGCGACGCCCCGGACGAACTGCGGCCCGACGCCGTAGCCGACGGCGAACAGGAAAATGAGGAAGAAGGTCGACTTCACATTCGGCGAGATCGTGATCCCGAGCTGCCCGATGATGACAGCGGCCAGCAGGGTGGCCGTGACCGCACCAAGGCCGATGCCCTTGAAGGTGAACTTGCCCACGTAGTAGCCGATGCCCAGGGAGAGGAAGAGCGCGATCTCCGGATAGGAACGCAATGTCTGAGCGAACCATTCAAACATGTTGCCCTCCGTTCTCCGCGCTGGCCGATGCGGATTTCTTCCGGCCGAGGGCCGACGGCTTGAGCAGCTTGAGGCCGCGGCTCGCTTCGAAGCCGTGGATCTCCTTGACGTCGAGCTTGCGCATGAACCCGATGGTGCCGGCATCGAGCACCTGGCCCGGCACCATGATCGGGAAGCCCGGGGGATAAGGGATGACGAAGCTCGCCGAGACCAGCTCCGGCCCCGTCGCGAGCCGCGCATCGACGTCCGGGCTGTTGAGCGGGAGATACTCGCAGCCGGCCTCGTCATAGGCGGCGTAGAACCCGGCTCGCATGTCGCCCTCGATGGTGGCGCTCGCCGGATTCTCGCGGAAGCTGTCGTGGAAGCGCGTGAAGTTGGGGAGATCGGGGACGTCTTCCATGAGCGACTTGACGCGCGCTTTGAACGCGGCGCGCTCGCCGTCGGTCCCGCGGGTGAGCTGCTCGTCGAGGTCTCTCGCGATCTCGCCGAGCACCTTGAGGAGGTGCGCGACGTCGCTGAGGGTGTTGTTGATGTTGGTCTGGAACAGCACGCTGTTGCGTGACGTCTTGTTGAGCTGGATGCTGTACTTCGACGCGAGCAAGCCCTTGAACTGGGTGCCATCGAAGCCGGCGGTGCCGCAGACGAGGGTCAGCCGCGTGGGATCGAGGAAGAACTCGTCCCGCTGGATCGCCTTCACGGCATCGGCCCAGCTCTGGCCGGCCTTCAGGAAGCTCCCGAAGCCCGACGGCCGGTACTCGGCCGGAATCATCTCGTCGGCGTCGAGCACGCGGAAGTACTTCGAGATCACGGGGTGGCTGTTGACGGCGCGGCGGATGTCGAGCGCGAGCTGGATGGCGCGGGCGACGAGCTCATACCCCTCGAGCTCCATCTGCCGGCGCGCAACGTCGAGGGTGGCGATGATCTGGAGGTTGGGCGAGGTCGAGGCGTGGGTGAAGACCGCCTCCTTGAACTGCGCCTCGACGTGGTGGAAGTCGACGTCGCGGACCAGCACCATCGAGCCCTGGCGCAGGCTCGACATCGACTTGTGGGTCGAGTTGGTCTGGTAGATGCGTAGCCGGACCTTCGACGGATCGGGCTGAAGGCGCGTGTCGAGGACGCGCGGGTCCTTCGGATCGAGTTCGCGCCCCAGCGACTTTTCCTGCGCGGCGAAGGCCTCGGTGGCCGCCGGCGTCTGGAGCCACGCCTCGATATCGGCCGCCGCGCCCATCGCGGTCCGCGGCCTCAAGAACGGCGAGAACCGGGCGAATCCGAACCACGCCTCGTCCCACAGGAAGATCAGATTCGGCTTGATCGCGAGCAATTCCTCCATCACGCGGCGCGTGTTGTAGACGTGGCCGTCGAAGGTGCAGTTGGTGAGCGTGACGAGGCGAACGCGATGGAGAAGACCCGCGGCCTTGAGATCGAGCAGAGCCTTCTTCAGGGACCGGAGCGGGACGCCGCCATACATGGAGTAGGCGGTCATCGGATAGGCCTCGACGTAGTACGGCTGGGCGCCTGCCATCACCATGCCGTAGTGATGCGACTTGTGACAGTTGCGGTCGACGATCGCGATGTCACCCGGCGCCAGGAGCGCCTGTTCGACCATCTTGTTGGACGTCGACGTGCCGTTGGTGACGAAGAACACGCGGTCGCATCCGAAGGCGCGGGCCGCCATGTCCTGGGCGCGCTTGATGGTGCCGGTGGGCTCGAGGAGCGAGTCGAGGCCGCCGGTGGTTGCCGAGGACTCGGCGAGGAACAACGTCGGGCCGTAGAACTCGCCCATGTCGCGGATCCAGTTCGACTTGAAGATCGATTTGCCGCGGGCGATGGGCAGGGCGTGGAACGTGCCGATCGGACGCTGCGCGTAGCGCTTGAGGTTGTCGAAGTAGGGAGTCTCGAACCGCTCGGCCACTCCCTCGATGGCGCTGAGATGGATTTCGAGGGGTTCCTCGACGCCGTAGAACACCCGGCGGACACAGGTCGCGACGTCGGGGTCGCTGGCGACCGCGTCCACGTTGCGCCGGCTGAGCAGGTAGATGTCGACCTCGGGACGGACCCGCTTCAGCGCGCGGGCTAGCTGCGTTCCGTACTCCTGCGGCGCAACGCTTTCAGCATCGACCTGAAGCTGGGTCGCGAGCACCTGGTGCAGGATGGGCGCATCGTGAAAGGACGGGAACCGGAAGCCGTCCGAGATCACCACCGACTGGATGCTGCCGTTGAACAGAACGGCCAGGATCGCGTCCTCGAAGCTGCCGACCACGACACTCTCGTAGATGAACTGATCCTCCGGCCGCCGCAGGCGCCGGAGCTCCTGCGTGGTGGAAGCCCAGCGTGCCGGCGGGACGGGCGTGACGATGAGCATCTCGAAGTATGGTCGCCGCGTCTCACCCGATTCCAGCCGAGGCGGCAGGCGAAGCGCGGCGGCGCCATTCGTCGCATCGTCGCTCGTCTCCCAGTCCGCGGCGTCCGCGCGGTAACTGTTCGACATCAGCGCGTTGTAGATGCGCTGCACGAGTCGCGCGACGTCGCCCGCGTCTCCCTGGGCGATCTCGTCTTCAACGGCGCGGAGCAGGCGCGGCCCCGGATAGCCGAAGAAGCTCTCGGCCGGACGCAGCTCCGCGAACGCGGTCTCGACCGCGGTGCGGCCGCCCTCGTCATGCTTGGCCGCCCAGGCCTGCGTCGCGAACGTGAGCTTGTACCAGCGATCGAGCCGCGCCTCACCGGTGGAGAAGAGACGGTCGATGCGCTCGGGTCTCTGGGGCACAGCCTTCATGGTGACCTCTCCTGTCGTGCTGAATAACGCCTGCGGACTCTGGCAGGCGGCACCACGGTGGGCAATCGGACCATGGTCGTACCCTGGAGCCGTATTGGACCTTGGTCTGATATCCTCCGGACCGAATGTCGTGGTGGGATTCGACCCGACAGCGAGGTGTCACGACGATGGATCTGCCGAGACCAGTCATGCTCACCGCGTGGTGTGTCGGCGTTGTCGCAGCGACCCTTCCGGTGGTGTCGGCGCAGGCGCAGATGACGGTCGTTCCACGGGTTGTTCACATGGAGCAACTCAAGTGCGCCGAGTTGCTTTCGCTTTCCAGCGAGCGCCAGGACCGTCTGCTGATCTACTTCGACGGGTACGTCGCGGGCATGCGCCGTCAGACGACGTGGGACGAGCGCGTCGAGGGCGAGATGATCGATCGGGCCATCGGACTGTGCAAGGCGGACCCCAGCGAGACCGTCCTTTCGGCCTTCATCAAAGCCGCGCCTCGGTGACCACATCGACGATGGCACAGGGGCGCGGGTGCGCTCTCCTGTCCCTGGTCGGGTGCGTGGCGCTCCTCGCCGCTGCGTGCGCGACGCCGGTCGGCGCCGTCAGGGTCGAGCCCGACGTCGTGCACCGCACGCTGACGGGAAGCGTGCTCTCTGTCGGCACGCCCAGCATTCCCACGCAGAACGTGCTCCATGAACAGAACCTGGCCGAGCGATTTGACGAGGAGCCGGAGGCGGCGCTGGTCGACCTCCACTCGGCGGTGGTCAGTGGTCGACGGGGGGTGGGCGTGATCTTTGCGCTCTCCGAGCTCTCGTTCTTCCACGCCGAAAGGACACACAAACGCGCGTACTACCTCGCGGCCGCGGTCTACGCGTACGCGTTTCTCTTCCCGGACGATGAGTCGACCGATCCCGACCCCTTCGATCCGCGGCTCCGGCTGGCTGCCGACCTCTACAACCGCGGCATCACCGCGGCTCTGGCGTCGGAGAACCGAGCCTACGTCGATCTCCGTTCAGGAGTCTTCGCTTTGCCGTTTGGCGAGCTGCACGTTTCGTTCGACCGTGACGATTTGATCTGACACGGACGCGAGCTGACCAAGTTCGTTCCCGTGGCCGAGCTGGACGTCTTCGGGCTGAGGGCTCGCTACCGGCGCTCCGGCATC
>WNGK01008039.1_pt1 | contig 10994 bp, 9 predicted proteins | sample 5400601 | NCBI WGS metagenome assembly WNGK01 (sample SAMN13153376, study PRJNA577476) | soil metagenome | isolation source: 60 cm soil or saprolite under Garry oak tree replicate 1 | place: USA:California | collected 2016-06-15
GCACTGTCCGCCAGTCCCAGGCATACTCGGCCAGCAGCGCCTGCATCCGCCGCGGCGTGGCATGCCCGGCCGCCTCGCCCAGCTGCCAGCACGACTTGCGGTCCCCGGCCACCGCCAGCAGCGCCGCCATATACGCGAACGCCGCAAAACGCGACCTGGCCTGCGCGAACACCGGGGCGATCAGCGCGCACAGCTCGCCGTGCAGCTTCGCCAGCCAGGCGTCATCTTCTACCATGGCCCAGACGGCCATCTCGCGATCTTGTTGTGTCACAGCTCATGATCTTGAGGTGGCCGTCTCGCGTCCGGCAATGCGACACGCCGGACATCATGATCATCCGGGCGCTAGATCACAAACCCGGACTGTAGTACTGGGGCCGAACCGCTAATCGTCCGCGCCTGTATCCATCGCCGCCAGCAAGCGCTGTGCCCGCCTCTCGTCAAAATCAGATATCCCATTATAACCAGCGGACGTTAGATTCCTGGCGCGGTAGTTGTGGATGGTTATGTCGCCTGCTTATCATTCTGATTTAAGCCAGCCACAAAGCCAGCTGATAAACCGGTGGCAGAAATCGCGGTCGCTGCGGCTGACGCGACGTCGTGAACGCGACGGCTGGCTGCCGTTGGCGGGCGCGAACCGTGACGCCTGGCTAGGGTCGCGGTGGCCCTTCTCTGGAGGAATTGATGCACGAGTCGAGGTCGGTGCGGCCATCGGTCTCTGTTGGCCACTTCCCGCCAGACTCTCGGCGAGAGACGCTAACATTCCGGCTTCGGGTCCTTTGTATGTAAACCTCGTTCCTGTTAGTGATCGGAAGAGGGCCATAACTTCGATGAGTTCTGCTAAGCCATATCCTGCATAGGCCCAGAGTCTCGTTGTAGAACCAGATACGTGGAGAAGGGCAATCCATGTAAAACCGAGCAGTGTTGCGAGAATTGGCACGTAGGCCATCAACGTCACGAAAGTGAACAGCACGCGTGCAAAGCGAGGTTTATCTCGTGGCCTGTCCATGGACCGGTATACCAAGCCAGCGTCAGTATGAAAAGAGGGCGCCGTAGGCGAGTTGGGAGCAGAGGACAGAGGAATCTGCAATGCATATTCCAGTCGCTGCAGATGCACAGAGCGCAGTCGGGTCGCTGCCAAATTGAGCGCTAAGAATGCAGCCAATGCTAGAGGAATAGCGGGCGCAGTCAACAACACCAGGTTCGGCGAACCGCCATGGAACGTGCATCGCTGCCCGTTACAGTGGTCGTTGATATAGGCTATGGCAAGGGTCACGTACGTAATACCCGCTGTGGCGATGGCGAAGGCTACAACGAGCGCGTTCTGATCGTCCTGCCGTTCTGTAGCGTAAACTGATAATAGGTAGCTGCGATCTTCCGGACTCAACCTTCCCCCTCAGCTATAACGGATGGTTGCGTCGCGTGCTCTAGATGCGATGATACGTCTAGATCAGGGAGCAGCTCGGCGGAACTACCCCTTTTGGGTACCGTCCTTCAGCTTGTCCCGCTGAATCGGCAAACGCGACCGATCGCTGCTGCTAGCGCCGGGCCTTCCATGTCAGGAACGGGCGGATTGCATGTCACGCTGAACAGCGCTGCCCTCGGCCTTCACGCCGGGCAAGACCACAGTCCGCCATGAGAGCAGTCGTTGCACGGAGGCTCCGGGTACGAGCTGAGCCAGAGGTCTCTCACAGCTTTCTCACGGACTGGCCGGACAACACCGACCATGGCGTCTGTGTCGGACAACTGACAGATCCTGACCATGGGTGCGGTGGATCTTGTGCGAAGCGGCGCAGACCGCCAAGCGCTCGCCGCAGTTCGCCGCCAGCTACCAGGCCATCGCCCGCCGGCGCGGCAAGAAGATCGCCACCACGGCGATCGCCCGCAAGCTGCTGACCCGCGCCTACCACCTGCTCACCGACGCCCAGATCACCGCGCCGCAGGCAGCCACCACGACCCGCGCGCCCGTCCCCGCGGCGCGCTCACAGACCGGGAGGGGTCGCCAAGCCCCGGGCGAGCTCGCAAAACCGCATGAGCCGGCCATGCCGCGCTCGATGACCTGACTGAGCAGCCGGTCCCCGGATGTCACGGTCATGGCACCCGCCACCCAGGCAGGTGCCGGATGGGTGCACGTGAGACCACTCCGCCAGGCCACGCACGCCCAGGGACGCACCACAGACCCCAGCCCGGCAACCCTGACAGGAGCCTCTTCCCCGCCCCCGATGATCCGCCGCCGCTCGCCGGCATCCAGCTCGTTCGTCCTCGCCGCTGCGCGGCTGCGGGCGCTCCAGCTGGACCCCGGACCGCGCGACGGCGGAAAGACGGCAGCTGCGAGGAAGCCCCAGGCAAACAGTCAGCCCAAGCCCGGCGACCGCGCGCAGGGCACCGGGCCAGATCCACATGCCCTCTTGACAACCGGGGCCCCCATGGGTGCGGTTCTGGATTGCGACGCACCGGCCGTACAAGCTGCTCTGATCTATAGATCAAAAGAGCGCGACCTGTTTCCTGGAAGAGCCGGCCGGCTGCAACGTGGCGATCCAGCGCAACGCCGCGCTCATCTCCTGGACGATCGCTTGCGCAAGTGACAGACGTCCTCGGCGGCCCGCCTCACCGAATCAGGGTTCGCCGGCCGGAAAGCTACGGGTGGCTTATGTCCAGGATGTAGGGGTGAATCTGAAGACCGTCGCCTGCCTCGGCTGCCTGCTGTGTTAGCTGCTGCTTTAGCCTGTCCCGGTCGGTTGGGCCTTTCGCGCTTCCAGCCGGGCGCTGGTCGGGGTCTATCCAGTAGACGAGGTAGATGCCGTGCTGGAGGCCGGCTGGGATGAGGTAGCGCTGCACCAGCTGGTCTTGCATCGCGGTCATCAAGCCTGGGTCGGTGACGAGTTTCGCCTCGGCGATCACACGGGCGGTGCTGGGCGGTTGCGTGGCCGTGGGGGTGGTCGCTGTCAGGTCGATGCGGGTGCCGATTCCCTGCCGTCTGCGGGCTACCTGGATTTCTCGGTCGATGATGGCGGCTGGCGTGAGCCTGAGTTGGAGCTGACGGCACACCCAGTCGGAGATGTCGTCTTCGCCCTTGGGGTGCTGCTCTCGGGGCTGAGATTCCACAGGTCGCGGCTCGCGTGCAGGCGCGTGAGTTCGCGCTGCAGGAGATCAAGCTGGCTGAGGATAACGTCTAGCAAGTCGCGGTCGTGGCGTACCAGGCGGGCGTCTGCCCGGCTCAATAGCTGCAGCAACTGGCTAGGGCCCAGGCCGGTGTACGCGATATCTGCGGCTTGTGCGCGGGCCTGGCGAAGATACCAGGCAATGATTTCCTGCCCGGAATCGTGGGACTGCGGCATGAGATCTTCGAAGAAGCGGGTGTGCCCGCGCTGGGCGAGCAACTGCATCACGTTGCGGCGGACGCTGCGCACCTGGTATTGCCTGTCTGCTCGGAAGACCCCAAATTGTTCTGGCGGGTCGCTGGCGAAAGGGACGCAGCGCAGAAGCAGGCGGCCTAGGACGGCAAGGTGACCGTCGTCGAGGCGGCTGAGATCGAGGTAGGGCGCAATGTCGGCAATGTCAGCTGGTGTGGCGCTGTTGACCTCAAGATCGTCAATAAGGCCGGACGGGTCTAGCTCGGCCAAGCCGTGGCGTGCGTCTGTGGCGAGCGCCGATCCGGGGTCGCAGAGGATCTGCTGGCACACCGTGAGGGCGTACAGGGAAGCGTGCTTGACGAGCATGCCTAACAAGGTTTGTGCGAGCTGACCGCGGTAGCTTCCGTCGAGAAGGCGCTCTACCAGCGTGGGTGCGAGGCATGGACACAGGTGGTCGTATAGCTGGCGAGGCGCAAGGCGGCCGCCGTGCGCTTGTAGGGCATCTAGGTGGCCGAGCGCGGCATCGAGAATGCTCTGCTTTTCACCTGGTGGCGCGAGATCGACCAGCCGGCAGCGGGCCTGCTCACCTTCCTCAGCGCTGGAATTCCAGGCACTGACGATTGCCGGGGCCAAGGTTCGCCAGACCGACGGCTCGACGCCTGCCAGCCGACCAGGATCATGGATAGCTAGCGTGGTGAGCAGGTAAACGCCGGACCAGTCGGCAACGACCTGATCCGCTGGGACACTCGGACGGCCGATCCAGCTCGATGGCTGGAGCTGGTGAGCGGCGAGGTACCGGACCCCGAGGTCCAAGACTTCCCGGCGTTCCTGGTCGTCCAGCAGCGGCCAACCGGGACGAGTAGTCAGGTCATGCGTGAAGACAGTCCCGTCGTCACGATCGGTGTCATTGGCAGCCAGCCACAGAGCCGCGCGCCACCAGCAACCCGGGTCGTTCCGGGCGTCGCCGAGGGCCGCCGCGAGCTGAAGTTGACGCTCTGCCCGGCTGGCCGACTGCAGGCTTTCGGCTTTCGCCGCGCTTTCCCGGTGCTGCCGCCATTGCCTGGCCGGTTCGGAGTCGGTCCGGACGGGCTGCCGCAGCCACTGAGTGTGCGGGTACGCAGGATGGTCCTCCGGCATCCCGAGAATGAGATCAGCTTCACTGGCGGTCGGGTGACGAGCCAGGTGGGGCACGCAGAGGGCGAGAGCGTCCTGCGCCGGCGGGGGCAAGGCATGGAGCTTGCTAAGGAGCCAGCCAAGGTCGTCGGGGATGAGTAGGCCGAGGTCAATCAGCTCATAGCTGTGCCCGGGTGCGACGTTTCCCGCGACGCTGACGGCAAGTCTCCGCCTCTGTACGGGGTCTGCATCAGCCCAGGGAGGCTTGTCCCGCCCGGGCCAGTGGGGCCAGCCGGGGTCGCCGACGAGGTTTGCCACAAGCTGGGCTAGCGCTCCGCAGGTGGCAGGCGACTTCACGTGAGCCCAGCCGCGCCGGACCAACTGCGGAAACAGGGTGCCGTAAGCATTCTCGCCGTCTCGGACATGCGCCGAGGCCCACGTGAGGACTACGGGCAGGTCATCGGAGGGGAGCTGGCCGCTCAGCTCACCCAGCAGTACGTAGTAGGCACCCAGGTAGCTGGTATTGCGCTGCGGGCGCAGAACCTCAAGAAGTGCGGAAGTGCCAAGGAGCCGCGGGTAGAGCGCTTCGATCACCGCAGCCAGGACTTCATCGTCTGGATCATCCGCCGGGTCGAGACTGGCGAGCCTTTGGAGCTGGAGCAAGTTCCCGTCGTCTCCGAGGACAGCGACGGCGGCCACGCCAGCTCGGCGTGCCCAGGCCGGCCAGGCCGAGTCGAGGACTTCGCGCAAGAGTACGGCACCCAGCGGCCGGCATCTCCCCGCCGCTGCGAGCTGGGCGATCCACCACAGCTGCTCAGGCTTGTCCAGCCCTTGGTCGAGGTCGCAGGTGAGTTGTGCCTCAAGCCCTGGATGCGCCAGCGGTGACAGATCCAGGCCCCATGCGATGTCGATGTTCCCGGTAGCGGCCTTCGCGAGGACTCCATCGACTACTGCACCGCGAAGGTGGTGCGAGGGCAGTTGCACACCAGCGTGAGCGAACTCGGCACCGTTAGCAGCAACAAGATCCTCGGCCAGCTCTGGGTTAAGAGCCCCAACCCACGCAGCAACGCCGGTCATGAGGCCGGGAAGGACACCGTCGGCGTGCACGCCCAGCAGAGCGGGCAGCTGCGGTCGGGTAACCCGCCGTTCGGACAGGTACGCGGCAGCAAGGAACTCGGCGTACTGCTGGTGGCGGAAGGAGACGCTAGCATCAGCCGCGGCATCAAACAGGGCAGTGCCCAGTACCTCCTCGTATTCGGCTGAGGTGACCAGTGTTCCCGGTTCATCTGGTTCAGGTGCCGACGGCAGATCGAAGACGCGAAGCACGCCTGGTGATGGCTCGGCGGCCCGTGTGAAGCGGCTGGCTCGGCCGAACACGGTCATTGCTGCGAGCCGTGCGGCGAGCCGCTGACGCCGGTCGGCTGGTACATCGGGCAGCTGACGGCCCGTGTTTGTCTCGGTAAGCAGTTGATCGATCTCGAACCGGATTGCCTCAAGCTGGCTGTCGGGCAAGCGTCCGGTACTGCTCCATTGGATAGCAGCGGCACGCAACCGCATCGGCGAGGCGGCCAGGCGCCCGAGATTGGCTGAGGCAAGCGCAGCCAGAAAGCTAACAGGCTCGGCCCCGCTACTAGATACGAGGTCAGCTGCGGCTTCGCGGGTCAACGGCAGGAGCTTGAGCTGTTTGAATGCCGGTAGCGACGCATCCAGCGCCGCTGCCAGCGCCGGATTCCAGGCGGCCGGACGGCAGGCCAGGCGCCACGGGACACGGGCCGCGTCCGCCGTTGTCAGATGGTATTCCAGAATGCGGAATAGGGCTGGCTCGTGCAGCGCGGCTTCGTCAAGGGCGTCGAGATAGACCGGCGCGCCGGTTGCGATGGCATCCCGCAGCTCAAGATGCATACCGGTCCTGTCAAGCACACGAAGATCCACCTCGATGGCGCCGGGCTCTCGATCCCGCAGGCCGCGCAGCACGGTCGACTTTCCGGCTCCGTCAGCCGCTAGCAGCACAAAGCTCCCCGGCTTCCCAGCAAGATCGGTGGCCGGCTGCGGACGATCATCCGAGCCGAACCACCACGCATCGGCCATAGACACGTCAAGGAACCCTGACGCATCCAGTACAGCGAGCTTGTCGACGGGCAGCACATACCGGGCCACCTCTCGACCGGTAGCATCGGCGACCACCGGGCCCCCTTGCGGTCAGGTGCTCCGGCAATCCCAGAGCACCTTCCGAATCGTATTGCGCTGTCAGGATGAAGGCCCGTCCGGCGGTGCTGAGATCGTTAGTCTCGATGACGCTGGTCTGGTAAGCACCGCCGACGGTGGCGGCGGGAGTGACGGTGCAACCACGATGTTTGCTCGGTGTTTGCTCGTATGCCCCGGTACCACCCGTCAGCAACCGGCACAGACTGACACGAATCCCATACGAGGTGCGCACAAACCGGCATGAACCGGCATCGAAAGCGACGATCTGATACGAGGGCAGCGGACTCTTAATCCGCTGGTGCGCCGATGCAGGTGACCGCGTCGACGCTACCGCCACGGCCTGGCCGTGTGTCGATGCCGTGCGCGTTCTGAGTGACGCTGGACCGCCCTCACCACAGTCAGCGACCTGCACCCGTCGTTCGGCGTTCTTCTGCGGGCTGTGGCTCAGGCGGATGCCGTGCTGGTTTCAGTGGTGCACGGAGTCGACCGCCGACATTGACCGCGTGCCCTGGACTGTGCAGGTGGCGCTCAGATCTGACCTCCCGCCGTCGCCTGCACCGGCCGGCGAGGTACATGCCAGGTCCGTCGCAGGTATACGTCAGGTCCATCAAAGGTCAGCGGGGAGCGGCCCGATTGATCACGACCGAGCCAGCGCAGGCCGCGCCGTCCAGGCCGGCGTGCCCGCCACTCCCCTGATGAGGTGACGGTATGAACCACGGGGGCGCCGGCTGGCGCGGCTCCGGGGAGTTCATGCTGATCTCCTCTCCGGCGCTCAGGACGCCGCACCCGTCGGCGGATCCTGCAAGATATGCGTGGACTGCACCCGGCGATCACTGGCGACCGCTCGTGTCCGGCAAGCCCCTCACCGGGCCTTATGACTACTGCAGCCGAGAGGATCAAGCGGTTCGGTGAACCACTCGCTCCCGGCCGCTGGCCGGGAGCAGTCCAACCGCGCCTGCCACCTGACCCGGGTTCATGATCGCCGACGCTGTCCGCTATATGTCCGTGCACAGCCGGAAACAGCCGGACTCCCATGGACGCGGCGGGACATCGCCGGGGCTAAAGCAACAGCCCGCGAGGCCGGGAACACCCAGCTCACGGGCTATTTCCGCAGGTAGTGGCAGGTGTTGGGTTCGAACCAACGTAGGCTAAGCCGACGGTTTTACAGGGAGCCCATTACCACCCATCGGAATAGCCGCTGACCTGCGGTTTCTCCGTTACCGTGGGCGTGAAATCCGCCCGCTGTCCGTGTGGCGTCCGTAGCTCCGGAGTGTGCCTGGTCAGCGCGACACACCTTTTGGATCATGTCCCATCACGTCCAGCTGAGTCCCGCTGCGTCCAATTCTCCTGCTGCCACCCGGCCATTCCCGGCTTCGGCTGGGCAGTCACTCAGGCCCGCCGGCTGTCGCCGCCGATGGCGCGCTGAGGCGACAGGACAGGCAGGTGCGTGGGCCCTGCCACGGATTTCCGGCCGAGACTGAGACTGGCACGGCGGAACCGATCCTCACGGTCACACCACGTCCTCATCCCCGCTTCTTCCCCTGCCCCGGGCTTGAGCCGCCGCGGCGCCGTCCCGTCACTGTCCGCTGGCGGGCCGGTGCTCGCCAGGCGGCGCGAACCGCGAGCGCAGGCGCACCGCCTTAGCTGCCGGGCCAGCCGGGCCGCAGCCCGCCAGCCAAGCTACCGACCGCCATCGACCTGCGATGTACCCCGGATCTTCCTGGCAGCGACCTCGCGCAGGCCAGCGCCACGACCACGGCGGCGCATCCGATTCTGCCGCGGACCCGGCGCCTTACTGGCCGCTGCCCGGTAGTGAGTCCGCGTGCCGGGCTGCCATGCTCGTGGCCCGGCCTGGCCAGCACCACTGGGCAACGGGGCCACATCGGGCCGGCACGGGGCCGAGCATGCAGCCCGCCGCAGGAGCCGTCATCGCTGAGCCAGGCGCGGCCGTCCCGGGTTTCTCGTGATATCGCACCGGCGCTAAGCGACCCGGGTCACGGCCCCGGCGCCGGTGCGCGGGTGGCCGCCTGCCGGATCCGCCGCGGGGTCCCAGGGCTGGTGGACGCGGTTCATCAGGGGTGAGGAGATCAGGAAGTCAGCGGTTGCCCGGTTGCAGGCGATCGGGATGTTGCACACCACCGCGACCCGCAGCAGCGCCTTGACGTCCGGGTCGTGCGGCTGCGGCTCCAGCGGATCCCAGAGGAAGACAAGCAGGTCGATCCCGCCCTCGGCGATCCGGGCGCCGATCTGCTGATCACCGCCGAACGGGCCGCTGCGGAAGCAGGTGACCGGGAGACCGAGCCGTTCGTGCAAGAGCCGGCCGGTGGTCGCGGTTGCGAACAGCTCGTGCCCGGTGAGCAGCGTGAGGTTGTACTTCGCCCACTCCAGCATGTCCTGTTTCTTGTTGTCGTGCGCGATCAGCGCGATCCGCCGGCCGGCGGGCGCTGGCAGGTCGATGCCCATGCAGACCCTCTCCATCGTTGTGTCAGCGGCGGCGAGCCCGGGCGCAGCGGGCATGCCCGGCGCTGTCCCCGGGGAGCCCCGCAGGACACGCGCCACCGGGCAGGACGGCCCGGCGGCTCGCCGCGCCCATCGCAACCCCGCTCCGGCCATGTCCATGCGCCCTGCCGCCATTGCCGCGCCGCCAGGTCACCGGCAGCTACCAGCCGGCCCGGCCAGCTGCGCAGCGCTTCAGCCAGCGAATACCGACGGGTCAGGCCCTCACTGGGCCCGTTGCGGCCTGCGGGTAGTAACTCCCGCTGATGCCGATGTCATTCCCGCCAGGTTGTCCCGGCTGCCCGGGCGCAGGCGGATTAATGGTCACAGACGTATATCCCTGGCACGGCCGGCAGCGGCACCAGCCCGCCGAACTCCAGACCTGCTGGCCAAACGTCCCCGATCGTCTTCTGCGAGACTCGCCAGCCTCGCCGGGGAACGGACCTGCCGGTTCCTGGCCGCCGCCCGCGCATGGGCCGACACCGAGACCGCCTCGACCGGGCGGCATGGCTGCGCGTCGGCGGCTGTTCTCCTGGTGTCTGCCTGTGACGTGTTTCACGAACTAGCGGACAGGCGAGCGGCGTTATAGCAGCCGTGAAGCCGACAGGGCGCACTACGGCACCGTGCAGGGCGGTCGCGGCTGCCCCTGGCAGTCAGGTGGTGCCGGGGGAGTTCGTTCTGCGAGACGGCACGCCTGCGCTGATCTGGCCGCTGCTGCCCACGGACGGCGAGGGGCTGCGCGAGGGGTTCCGCCGCCTTTCGGGGTATTCGCGCCGGCGCCGGTTCCTCACCTCGCTCAACCAGCTCGATGACTCGATGATCCGGCGGCTGGCCGGCAGCGTTGACGGGGCGCATCACGTTGCGCTGGTGCTGATCGCGCTGCCGCCAGATGGCGAGGAAGGGCCGGCCGGGGTCGCGCGTCTCCTGCAGTACCCCGATGATCCGGCCACCGCCGACATCGCCGTCACCGTCGCCGACGACTGGCAAGGTCACGGCGTCGGCACCGCACTGGTCTCGGCGCTGCTGGAGCGACGCCCGGCGGCGGTCACCCGGCTGCGCACGGTCGTCGACGCCGGCAACCGCGCCTCGCTGGCGCTGCTCGCCGGGGCCGGGCGCCTGTCATCGCACCCGGATTCCCCCGGCGTCCTGGACGTCACGGTCGAGCTCGCCGCGGCCTAGCGCCTCCAGGCGCCAGCGCCAGTTGGCCGGCGACGGGAATTTACATGGCGAGCCATCCACGTCCTTCGGCACCCGGATCGGGTACCGGCCCGTAACCCCCGCTAGCTACCGCCCGGCATCAAACCGGGGGCAGCTTGCCACATCGTGCGGGCAGGCGGCCCTGTGGGGTGCCAGAACTCGGCCATGGGTCTTGACCTAGCCTTCTACGCGCTCCGCTCATATTCGCTGAGGAGGCCGCCGAGGATAGCCCGGCGCTTGATCCGCTCCCGGGAGAGGTCTGCGACGGGGTGGTCGGGCCGGGGCGGCCGGAGCTGGCGGCCGCGGTGGGGGCGTCGTCCGTTGTAGTGCGCCTCGTACTCGGCGAGAACCGACCGCAGGTGCCGTTCGCCGAAGATCAGCATCCGGTCGGTGATCTCGGTCCGGGCGGTGAGGACGAACCTTCCGGCGTGAGCGTTCGCGCGAGGACTGCGGGGCGGGATCTTCGCTGCCGTGATGCCGGTGCTGGCCAGGGCCGCGTCGAAGGAAGCCCCGGCACACTACGTGCTTCGAAGACCTTGTCGCCGCGCTGCGGGTGTGGGCGAAAGGCCTGCTGTGCCTGGAGGCGGCCGTTGAGCTGCTGATCGGGAACCGGTCGTGGCTCTTCCGCGAGGA
>WNGK01008040.1_pt1 | contig 10992 bp, 9 predicted proteins | sample 5400601 | NCBI WGS metagenome assembly WNGK01 (sample SAMN13153376, study PRJNA577476) | soil metagenome | isolation source: 60 cm soil or saprolite under Garry oak tree replicate 1 | place: USA:California | collected 2016-06-15
GCCAGGGGGGCCCCTCCGGCCATCCGCGTGACCGGCGACGCCTCCACGTCCGTCACCTCGAACAGCCGCCGAGCCCGGTCCACCGAGGCCACCCGTTTCGACACGAACCTTCCGGCGGGCACGGCGTGCAGCTCCCCTCGCTCGGGGTCCTCCACCAGCAGCACCGACGCCACGTCGCCGTCCAGCACGAACGGCTCACCGCCCAGCCGAACCGCCACCAGCGCCTCCCCTGCGGCGATCCGAGGGAGCCACGTCTCGCGTTGCTCCGGCGTTCCCGCCTCACCGATCAGCCAGGCCCCCACGGCGAGGGTCTCCACCACCGGCTCTGGCAGCGCGATCCGTCCGGCCTCCTCCAGCACCAGCGCCAGGTCGGTGAGGTCGCCGCCGCTCCCGCCATGGCCCTCCGGGATGCCCAGCCCCAGGAGCCCCACCTCCGCCATCCGGCGCCACACCTTCGGGTCTCGAGGGCCCTCCTCCGCCCACACCGCCCGGAGCCGTTCGACCCCGGACTCGCGTTCGAACAGCTCCCCGGCCATGTCCCGGACGGCGAGCTGCTCCTCGGTGAAGTCGAACTCCATCGCTATCCCCTGGGGAGCCCCAGCACGCGTTCGGCCACGATGTTCCGCTGGATCTCGCTGGTGCCGGCGTAGATCGTGGCGGCCCGCCCGTACCAGTACCTCGACAGCCACACGGTCCCCGCCTGCGACTCCCCGTGCGGGCCCAGGAGCTCCATCCCCGTTTCGAACACCCGCCGTTCCAGCTCCGACCACAGCAGCTTCATCACGCTGGCCTCGGCTCCCAGGGACTGGCCCCGGGAGAGCCGGGTCAGGGCGCGCTGGGCGTGCCGCCGGTAGACCTCCGCCCCGACGAACAGGTCCGCCACCCGATCCCTCGCCACGGCGTCGCCAGCCAACCCGTGCGCCCGGAGCAACGCGATCAGGTCGTTCACGTCGCGCCGGTAGCGGGCGGCGGCCGCGGGCGGGGAGTCCCGCTCCACCCCCAGGGTGGTCATGGCCACCTGCCAGCCGTTGCCGGTGCCTCCGATGACGTCTCGGGCCGGCACCGTCACCTCGGTCAGGAACACCTCAGCGAACCCGGCGTGGCCGTCGAGCTGGACGATGGGCCGGGCCTCCACGCCCGGCGATCGCATGTCGACCGCCAGCATGGTCAGCCCGGCGTGCCGGGAGGGTTCGGGCTCCGAGGTTCGAACCAGCGCGAACATCCAGTCGGCGAAGGCGCCGTAGGAGGTCCAGATCTTCTGGCCGGTCACGGTCCAGTCGCCGCCGGCGGGCTGCGTGGCCCGGGTCTGGATCCCGGCGAGGTCGCTCCCGGCCGAGGGCTCGGAGAAGCCCTGGCACCAGATGGCCTCGCCCGAGAGGATCCCCGGCAGCCATCGGGCTCGCTGCTCGGCCGAACCGTGAACCATGAGGGTGGGGCCGAGGAGCTTCTGTCCCAGCACGCTCATCCGGGTCGGGCCGCCCGCCAGGATGTACTCCTCCTCGAAGATCGACTGCAGGAGCACGTCCGCGCCCCGGCCGCCGTACTCGGTGGGCCAGCTGATGCCGGCGAACCCCGCGTCGAAGAGCCGGCGCTCCCACGAGCGATGCGCCTCGAAGCCGTCCCGGGTATCGGCCGGTGGGAGCGGCTCCGAGGGGACGTTCGATCTCAGCCAGGTTCGAACCTCGTCCCTGAACGCTCGCTGGTCGTCGGTGAGGTCGAGGTCCATCCGTGTTCGAGTCTCCTCCGGCCGGCGTGGCCGGACGGGCTGAAGGGTACCGGGTGCGAACACGGGCCGCGCGCGGATGCCTCATGATTCGGGCGTGAGCCGGAGCGCGTGGATCCAGGTGTTCCTGTTCCTGCACATCGTCGGGGCCATCGCCGCGGTGGGCCCGACCCTGACCTACGGGATGTGGATCGCCCGGGCCGAACGCATGGACCCGAAGATCCGGGCGTTCGTGCTGAAGACCGTGGCGTGGGTGGACAACCACCTGGCCACGCCGGCCTTCATCGTGCAGGCGGCCACCGGCACGGCGCTGTTCCTGCTGCTGAAGCTGCGGTTCTGGCACACGGCCTGGCTGCTGACCGGCGTGGCCGTCTACGCGGTCACGGCGGTGTTCGCGGTGACCCTCTACGCCCCGGTGGTCAAGCGCCAGATCGTCCTGACCGAACAGGTGGCGGGCGATCCGGCGAACGAGGCGCTCCGCCGCGACTACGCCACCCTGGCCGTCCGGGCCCGGGCCTTCGGGATCGCCGCGGCGGTCCTGACCATGGCCATCCTCTACTTCATGATCGTGAAGCCGGCGCTGTGGAGCGCGGGCTGACGGCGGCCGGGCGATGACCGACCCAGCTTCGGATTCGGGTTCGGACTCGGGTTCGGGTTCGGGCTCGCCGCGGATCCTTTCGAGCTCGTGGGGCCGGATGGAGATCGAGGGCGTCGGCGGGGGCAAGGACTTCAAGCTGTGGCCGGGGGGCGGTCGCATATGGGACTGGCGGGAGACGGGCACCCAGCACCAGCCCGGGATCCAGCCGGGCGACGTGCAGGAGCTGCTGGAGCACGGGGCCGCCGTGATCGTGCTCGGCCGGGGCCGCGAGCTGGCGCTGCACGTGGACGACTCCACGGTCGACCTCCTTCGCGAGCGAGGGGTGGCGGTGCACGTCGAGGAGACGGGGGAGGCGATCGACCGCTACAACCGGCTGGCCTCAGAAGGCGTCGCGGTTGCGGGCCTGTTCCACAGCACCTGCTGATCCCACGCGGCGGGCGGATCAGAGCTTCGTTCGGATCGACCTGCCGACGTTCGCCAGGATCGAACCGGCCGCCCTGGCCGCGCCCACGGGGCCTCCGGCGCCCGACATGAGCTCGGCCATCGACCGCAGGGTCCTCGTGGTCGGCCCGTCGTAGGGGTACCACCACGGCCGCTTCGTCCGGGGCACCAGGTTCCTTGCCACGTGAACCGGCACCGCGAACTCCCGAAGGCCGAGCTTGCCGTGGAGGCGCCCGTACCCCGACTCCCCCACGCCCCCCCACAGGCCCCACGGGGCGCTGGCCGTCACGGCGTGGTCGTTGATGGTGACGGTCCCCGCCTTCAGCCGTGACGCCACGCGTTCGGCCCTCCCTCGGCTCCGAGACCACACCGACGCGGTCAGGTTGAACCCCTCCTCGTTCGCCCGGCGCACCGCCTCCTCCTCGTCCCTCACCCGGATCACCGGCAGCACGGGGCCGAACGTCTCCTCGCGGAACATCGCCATGTCGTCGGTTCGGCCCTCCAGGACGGTGGGTTCGAACCACCACCCACCGTCCTCGCTCCCGCCGCCCCCCGCCAGCAGCGTGGCGCCCTTGCTGACGGCGTCCTCGACGTGGCGCTTCACGATGTCGCGCTGCCGGGCCAGGGTCAGCGGGCCCACGTCCTCGCCTCGCCGGAGCCGGCCCGCCTTCTCCACCAGCCGGCGTTCGAACTCCTCGGCGACCGCCTCCACCACGTAGGCCCGTTCGATGGCGCAGCACGTCTGGCCGGCGTTGAGCAGTGCCCCCCACAGCACTCCCGAGGTGGCGATGTCGAGGTCGGCGTCCTCGCACACGACCGCGGCGTCCTGCCCGCCCAGCTCCATCACCACCGGGGTGAGGTGCCTCGCCGCGGCCTCGGCCACCCGGCGGCCGGTGGCGGCGGAGCCGATGAAGCAGAGCTTGTCGCAGGGCGCGTCGACCATCGCCGCGCCGACCTCCCCCCCGCCCTGGACCACCGTGGCCACGCCCGGCGGGAGCGGCTCGAGGACCTCCCCGATGCGTTCGCCCACCTCCGGGGTCATCTCCGACGGCTTCAGCACGACCGTGTTGCCCGCCAGGAGCGCCGGCACCACTCCCATGAACGACAGGAGCATCGGGTAGTTCCACGGCGCGATGCAGCCGACCACGCCGAACGGGCGCCACTCGATCCGCGAGGCCATCCCCAGCAGCGGCGACGCCAGGGCGCCCACCCGCTCGGCCCTGAGCGCGCGGGGGGCGATGCGTTCGAGGTAGGCCATGGTGAACACGGTGGGCAGGACGTCGTGGGCCACCGCCTCCGCCCGGGGCTTGCCGTTCTCCCGCGAGATGGTCTCGATGAGGTCGTCCATCCGTTGGCCGATCCGGTGCCGAACCTCGGCGAGGGCTCGGGCCCGGCCGGCCGGGCCCAACGCGGCCCACTCGGGCTGGACCTTTCGGGCCCGGGCGACGGCCTCGCGGACCTCCTCCGGCGTGCTGGCGGGGATCCGGCGCACCACGTTCCCGGTCCACGGATCGAACGAGTCGAGCATGGGGATCGAGGTCGTCTCGGTGGCCATGGCGATCACGCTCCTGGATTCGCTCTTTCCTGGAGTGTGCCCCTTTTCGGCGTGGGGCGTGCCCGTGCCGGGCGAGCCGCTGGACAGGCCGAGGCGGCGGGCGTACGGTGGCGCCGCGTCTGCGGGGTCCTTGGGTTCCGGGAGGGCGGCATGAGACGAACCTTCATGTGCACAGTCGCGCTGGCGGCGTTGGTCGCATTGGGCTCGATGGGGCCGGCGGGGGCCTCACCGAAAGACGACCCTCCCCTTCCCGACAGCATCGCCGTCCTCGGGGATTCAATCTCGCAGGCGTTCGACTCCGAATGCTGCGCCGAACAGCCCCAGCACTCGTGGGCCACCGGCGACGACGGGAGCGACGGGATCAGCAGCCATTACGAACGGATCCTGGCGGCGAACCCGGGGATCTCGGGCCACAACTTCAACGACGCGGTGTCGGGCTCGCGGATGGACGACGCACCGGGCCAGGCCGCCCAGGCGGTGGCCCAGGGCACGCAGTACGTGATGCTGGAGATGGGCGGCAACGATCTCTGCACGGACTCGGCCTCCTCGATGACCTCGGTGGCCGACTTCAAGGCGCAGTACGTGTCGACGCTGCAGACGTTGCAGGGCCTGCCCACGGGCTCGCACATCTTCGTGGCGAGCATCCCGGACATCTACCACCTGTGGAAGATCTTCCACAACGACTGGCAGGCCGAGTTCGTGTGGGGGTTCGCCGGGATCTGCCAGTCGATGCTGTCCACGTCGAACAGCGAGGCCGATCGCCAGCTGGTGGTGCAGCGAGAGCACGCCTTCAACAAGATCCTGCGGATCGGCTGCGCGCACTACGCGAACTGCCGCTACGACGGAGGGGCGATCTACGCGTTCCGGTTCACCACCGACGACGTCGACCACATCGACTACTTCCACCCGAGCATCCAGGGCCAGGCCGGCTTCGCCGACCTCACGTGGCCCACGTCGTGGTGGCCGGGCACCGGAGGCGTGTCGTGAGGGTGCGCGAACCTCGGCACGCCACGACGATCCTGGCCCTGGCACTTCTGATGGTGCTTGCGTTCGACGGCGCGGCGTGGGCCGCGGCGGGAGACCTCGACACCAGCTTCGACCTCGACGGCAAGGTCGTCACCGACGCCACCGCCAACAACGACTTTGGTCAGGCCGTGGCCGTCCAGACGGACGGGAAGATCGTCGCCGCCGGGTTCTGGGCGGGCCAGGGCGAGGCGGACTTCGTGGTGGTCCGCTACAACGCCGACGGGTCCCTCGATCCGACGTTCGACGGCGACGGCATCGCGGTGACGGACCTCCGGGGCTTCGCAGACGAAGCGTTCGCCGTCGCCATCCAGGCCAACGGGAGGATCGTCGTGGCCGGGTACACCTCGAACGGCACGGCGGAGGACTTCGGCCTGGTTCGATACAGAACCGACGGCACCCTGGACACGTCGTTCAGCGGCGACGGGAAGCTGGCCACGAACTTCGGGGGCGACGAGAGCGCCTCCGGCCTGGCGATCCAGACCGACGGCAAGATCGTCGCGGTCGGGAACACGAGGACCAGCACCGGCGTCTCGGACTTCGCCATCGCCCGGTACATGCCGTCGGGCGCGCTGGACACGTCGTTCAGTGGGGACGGGAAGCAGACCACGGACTTCAGCGGGAACGCGGACGTGGCGAACGCGGTCACGATCCAGACCGACGGCAAGATCGTCGTCGGCGGGCGAACCGCGCCCCCCACGGTGGGAGAGGACTTCGCCATCGCCCGATACAACTCCGACGGTTCGCTCGACGCGGCGTTCAGCGGGGACGGGATGCAGACCACGGACTTCCGGGGCGGGCTCGACCTCATCACGGGCGTGGCCGTGCAGACGAACGGCAAGATCGTGGCGGGCGGGTCCACGGAAGGCAGCAACGGCCAGGACTACGCGCTCGCCCGCTACACGCCCGTCGGCGACCTCGACGCGGCCTTCTCCGGCGACGGCCTGCAGACGACCACCTTCGGATTCGACGACGAGATCGGCGGCCTGGCCATCCAGGCCGACGGCAAGATCGTGGCGGGTGGACACTCCTGGAACGGGTCCACCTGGGACTTCTCCGTCGCCCGGTACCGGGTGACCGGTGTGCTGGACACCACGTTCAGCGGCGACGGGAAGCAGATGACCGACTTCGGGTCCTCCGACGACCTGGCGTGGGACCTGGCGATCCAGGCCGACGGGAAGATCGTCCTGGCCGGACAGCTCGGCACGGGCTCGACGACGAAGTTCGCCCTCGCTCGGTATCTGGCGGCCTGAGGGCGGGAGGGGGAAGCCGTGCGGGCCCGGAGAGGCGCCGTGACCACGATTGCGGTGGGGTCGCTGTTGGCCGGTCTGGCCGCCCCGGCGTCGGCCACCTGGCCCGGGACGAACGGCTTCATCGCCTGGGCCCGGGCCGAGCCGAACTCCGGAAGCGTGACCCTGACCATGAACAGCAGGGGGACCGCGAAGAGGTCGTTCTTCGCCGGGGCCTACCAGGCGAGGTGGTCGCCCGACGGCACCAGGATCGCCTTCACCCACGACTTCATGGACAACGACGATGTCTGGGTGGCCGACCCGGACGGATCGAACGCGGTCAACCTGACGAACGACCCCGCGGCCGACAGCCAGCCCGACTGGAGCCCCGACGGACAGCTCATCTCGTTCATCAGCGACCGGAACGGAACGCCAAGCCTCTACGCGATGAGCGCCATCGACGGAAGCGGCGTGGTCCTCCTCATCGACGGGCCCATGAGCGACGCCCGGGTCGACCCCGCCTGCACCCAGTTCGACTGTCCGTTCCTGTACGTGAGCGACGTGACCGGTGACCAGGAGATCTACTTCGCCGACCGGGGGTTCGTCTTCGACATCACGAACAACCCCGCCACCGACGACTCGCCCTCGTGGTCGCCGGACGGCCTGCACATCCTGTTCGAGACGAACCGGGACGGGGACTGGGAGATCTACCGGATGGATCCGCCGTTCGGGGACAACCCCGTCGACATCTCGAACAACCCCAGCCAGGACCGGTACCCGGTGTCGTCGCCGGACGGCCTGCGCCTGGCCTTCGCCAGCGACCGGCTCGACCCCGGCAACATGGACATCTACACCGTCGGGGTGAACGGCCTCGGGCCCAGGAGGCTGACCTTCAGCGTGGCCCAGGACACGACGCCCGATTGGGAGGCGCGTTAGCCACCGGAGTGAAGGGAACTCGCGCTGATGTCGGCCAGCTCGTCGATGTTTCCCCTGGCCCAAGGACGACGATCTAGACTCCCATGCGGGGATGCGGGGATGTAGCTCAGTGGTAGAGCACCTGGTTTGCAACCAGGGGGTCGCCGGTTCGAATCCGGTCATCTCCACCTTGCAGGGCCTCTGAGCCGTAGTGGGCTCAGCCTGCGGCGCTCGACGCCGAACCAGCCAGACCGACCAGCTCTCGGTGGAGTTCGGGATCCGCGCTCGCCACGATGGAGTCCGAATCGATCGTCCAGGGCTGGCCGTCCACGTCCGAGACGGTGGCCCCGGCTTCCGCGGCGAGCAGGCTGCCCGCCGCGGTGTGGAGCCCCGTGCCCCAGAACACCAGGTAGGTGGCGATCCGGCCGGCGGCCACATGGGCCAGGGAGAGCGTCGTGCCAAGCGCCCGGAAGTCCCATCGGTCAGCCCGGATCGCGCCGGCGGCGAACGTGGCGGCCCGCTCCCGGCGAGAGCCGCCGGAGTGGCCGTCATCGAGGACTACGATCCGGCTCTCCCCGCTCACCGCGAGCTCGCGTCGAACGCCGTCCCTGGTCGTCCAGGCACCTCGGCCGCGTTCGGCCACGAGGATCTCCCCGGTCGACGGATCGCCCACGACCCCGACGGTGACCCGGCCGCTCTCCACCAGGGCCAGGTTCACGGAGTAGAGCGGGAGGCCGGAGGCGAAGTTGCGGGTGCCGCAGATGGGATCGAGGAGCCAGTAGGGCGAACCATCCGCCGGCGCGGCGCCGCCTCGCTCCTCCCCGACCACCGGCACCGCCGAGGACTCGCTCAGCAGGCGTCGAACCTCGTCCTCCACGGCCACGTCGGTCGCCGTGACCAGGTCGCGCGGGCCCTTGGACGTGATCTCGTCCGCACCGACGCCCCGGAGGGCCACCTCGAGTCCCCGGGTGACCGCATCGATGGCCCCAACCGTCTCTGGCCGGTACCCGTAGGTATCACCGCCCACCGTCGCCCCCCAAGACGTGAGTTCCGGTCCAGCCGGACGTGCGCTTGTCCCGAACGACAGGATAGAAGCGGGGACGGAGGCCTTCCCCTCGGCTATGCGCTCTTCGCGTGGAGGACCGGCTCCACCGTCGACGGGCCCGGGGCCGCCTCGGCCCGACGCCCGTCCAGGTCCAGCCGCCGCAGGCCCCACCCGAGCGAGGCGAGCCAGATCGCCGCCAGCACCGCAACCGCGGCGTACGCCAGGCGTTCCAGCAGCGGCGAGCCGCCCACGGCCTCACGCTGCAGGATCTTCTTGTCGGGTTCGAACGACCGGGTGAACCGGCTCCACGCCGGCACCTCCCTGGCCGGGATGGCCGGGTCGGGCGGCAGGTAGATCGGCACCGCCTGGATGCTGTTGCCCGTGTGCAGCCGCAGCAGCGCCTTCCACTTCCCGTAGACCGGGAACGGCTGTTCGGTTCGGTACACCCCCGGCCCCGCCTCGTGCATCGGGTCCAGCACGAATCCCTCCACCGGCCCCGACCACACCCCGGTCCCACCCTGCCACGCCGTCACGTCGAACCAGTTGGCGTCGATCGCGGCGTCCGCGGGGTGCAGCCGAACCGTCGCCGTCACCATGCGGTGCACGCCTCCGCCCGCCTCCGCCAGCGTGACCCTGGCGGAATAGGACGTGTGCGCCGCCATCCGCAGCGGCAGGGCGATCACCACGAACGCTCCCACCCACGCCACGACGGCCACGCCTCGAGGAGTTCGCTGTCTCGGCGCCCCCACGGGAAGCAGGGCCCGTCCGATCAACGCCCCGAGGAGCGCCCCCGCCACGGCCGCCACCAACCCCAGCGCCGCGGCCTCGGGCAGGAGCGAGGCGCGCCACGGAAACGGCATCCACACGTGGCTCCAGCCCCACTCGGCGGCCATCCCCACCGTGCCGATGAGCACCCCCGACACCAGCCCCAGGGTGAGCTGGCGGGACGGGCCCACCCACCACGCCGCCAGCTCCACCAGCAGCGCCTCGGGCAGGTACAGCGGGAAGTGCAGGGTCGAACGCCCCAGCCCCGGCCCGATCAGCAGCATCAGCAGCACCCGCATCCCCAGGAAGAACGCGGTGGCTCCCAGGGCCCCGCCCCGTCCGGCACGGATCCGAACGGCCACCAGGCCCACCCCCGCGGCCAGCATGATCAGCACCGGGTGGTAGAGCTGGCGAAACTGCGGCACCCCGTAGTCGAACTCCCCCTGTAGGGTGGACAGCCCCAGCAGGAAGGCCCCGCCCAGGAAGACGTCGCCGCGCCGAAGGCCCAATTCGGCGCCTCGCCACCGGCCTCGGGCGCCGGGCGGCCGGGACCGCCGACCCTCCTCCAGCAGCGCCCACATGGCCAGGGTGGCCAGGGAGGCCCCCCCGATCATCTGGATGTGGGTGGGACCCCACAGCGTCACGTCCTGGCCGAACAGCGTGTGCCAGACGTCGTCCAACGGGAACCCCAGGAGCGCGATCACCCCGCACACCAGCAGCAGGACGCTGCCCACCGGAACCTCCCAGTTCCGCCACAGGCGGACGCTGGTTCGAGACGGGCTCTCCGCGCCGACGACGACCGCCACGACGCCCGCCAGGGCGATACCCAGCAGCCCGGCGATGATGAAGAAATGGGCGGGGGTGGCGAACGGCCCCGCGTCGCGGCCCTTGTCGATGTGCCAGGCCACGTCCCAGTAGAAGCCGAACGCCGCCACGATCAGGCTGACCGAGGTGATCACGGTGGCGATCCCGGCCCACCCGGCCAGGAGGGTTCGCTCCTCGACCCCCCGGACGAACCCCTCCAGGCGGGGCGCCACGTGGCGGCGGTACCGGAACGCCGCGACCGCCACGGCCACCGAGAGCAGGGCGAACACGATCCCTGCCGGGATGACCTGGCTCGGGGGAAATCCCCGGGCCGGCGCGAAGGCGGCGAGCAGCGCGGGCATCATCGGTTTCGAGGCCTCCTCCTCCGGATCCGATGCGGGACCCGGGCGGCGGATCGAGCGTCCGGCCCCGGTGGGAGGGCCGACCCTGCGTTCTCGCCGGAGTATGTACCGCCAAATGGCGTCACGTCAAACGCCGCTATAGAATGACCCCGATGACCGCGACAGGCGCCCCGGCCGAACCGACCTTCCCCGGCTCCCGGCCGGGCGCCGACGGTGAGCTCACCATCGACGAGCTTTCGGCCCGGGCCGGCATGACGGTCCGCACCGTTCGTTCGCACATCGGCCGACGGCTCCTCCCGCCGCCCCGCCTGCGCGGCCGCACCGCCTACTACGGCGAGGATCACCTGGCGCGCCTCGAGCTCATCGCCACCCTCCAGCGGGAGGGGTTCAACCTGGCTGCGATCGAACGACTCCTTAGAGCCGTTCCCGCCGAGTCTGCCGAGCAGGCCCTGGCGTTCCACCGAACGCTCCTTTCGCCGTGGCTCCGGGAGGAGCCCCTCGAAATCACCCACCGGGAGCTCGGCCGGATGAT
>WNGK01012868.1_pt1 | contig 10992 bp, 8 predicted proteins | sample 5400601 | NCBI WGS metagenome assembly WNGK01 (sample SAMN13153376, study PRJNA577476) | soil metagenome | isolation source: 60 cm soil or saprolite under Garry oak tree replicate 1 | place: USA:California | collected 2016-06-15
ATGCGCATAAATACCTGAACACGCCCTACGACAGCGGCCTGGCATTTGTCCGCTCTCCGGATGTGCTGCAGGCCGCGATGGCGATTTCTGCGGCATACCTGCCCTCAAGCCCAACACGCGACCCAGCAAACTTCACGCCAGAACTCTCGCGCCGGGCGCGTGGTATCGAAGTCTGGGCGGCGTTGCACACACTGGGGCGATCAGGCCTCGCGGATCTCGTTGAGCGCACCTGCCGCTATGCGGTGCGCTTTGCGGAAGGTTTGCGCGCTGCGGGGTACACTATTCTGAACGAGGTCATGTTCAATCAGGTCCTGGTGACATTCGGGGATGATGAGAGGACACGGCGTGTCATTGCCGGTATTCAACGGGATGGCACCTGTTGGTGCGGTGGGACCACCTGGCAGGGGCAAACGGCCATGCGCATCAGCGTGTCGTCATGGGCCACGACCGATGCGGATGTTGAGCGCAGCCTACAAGCCATGATCCGGGTTGCACGCGAACAGGCGTAATCATCTCAGCCGCAGACAGGGCTCCGCTTGCCGCCGGGAGGCAAGGTGATGCGGGGGGCGTGCGAACCTCCAGCCGTTCTGGCAGGCCGTCATGGACATCGAAGCCTCATAGGTCATCAATTTTACGGGATGTAATGGCTTAGCATCCGGAACATACACAGGATATGATGCATCACGCTTGCGCCTTGGACACGCTGATGACAATCTGGCCGTGTTACACCATATGAGCCTCAATCTGCTCCGTCAGGAACAATCGTCTCGGGTTGGCATCCATGCCAAACGTCTCAAAGCTGGTTGGGATAACGACTATCTCCAGCACGTTCTGGATGGGGTGAATTAGATGCGATTGCCCTGGAAGGGCTTACTATTCTCGTAGCGCCTATTTCCCGAACGGATGTCCCAAGCGGGATGCCTCTGCGAGGCAGAGAAGAGGATGATACATCGCATAGAAAACGTAAAAGCGGTAGAAGTATGCGACGTCACGAAGGAAGTAGCCACCACAGGTGCTTCGTCGCCAGATGAGGTATACTTTTCATAGAAAAGCAGCGAAGACAACTGATTGTCATGTATATTTGAGCAGTGAGGTCAACAGATGACAGAGGCAAATCAACAACAAACGAAAGCGCTGGTCCTTGGCGGCGGCGGTACCACCGGCATCGCCTGGGAGATGGGCATTCTTCTAGGACTCCACGATGGAGGAATTGATGTGATCGACGCGAACCTGGTTGTGGGAACTTCAGCAGGATCGGTAGTAGGTGCGCAAATCACCAGTAGTTTCCCCCTGGAAGACCTCTACGCGCGCCAGCTCCAACCGCTTGAGAAGACCAAAGAACAGGTCGTACAATTCGATATGAACGAGTTATTGCAAGTGTTCGCAGCCGGTATGGGAGCACCGGACGTTCAGACGGCAAGAGCACGTATCGGAGCGGCAGCACTGGCCGTGAAGACCATGCCTGAGGAAGAACGCCTGGAAATCATTGCGTCCCGGCTGCCCGTTCAGGAATGGCCAAACAAACAGCGGCTCGTCATTACCTCCGTCGATGCGCAGACCGGCGCATGGGTTACGTTCGACCGCGATGCCGGCGTATCCTTAGCGCTGGCAGTCTCGGCAAGCTGCGCCGTTCCAGGTGTTTATCCTCCCGTCACCATCGTCGGTCATCGCTATATCGATGGCGGCGTCCGCTCGGGTACCAACGCCGACATCGCGAAAGGGTACCAGCGCGTGCTTGTCCTGAGAGCTGAAACGCTCGATGCCTCGGCATTGGATCCGCTACACACGACACCTTTCGTGGCCTTCGAAAGCGAACTGGCTGAAGTCGAACAGGCCGGTTCCCAGGTCCTGGTGATTACGCCCGACGAAGCGTCAGCAGTGGCCAGGGGGCCGAATCCGCTCGACTCCAGTCGGCGAGCCATTTCTGCCAGAGCTGGCCGCGAGCAGGGTCGCCTGCTTGCCGAGAACGTCAGGCGTTTCTGGATAGAGTAATGCCCGTGTGCTGGCTACTTGGTTCATCCGTTGAGAAAATCGGCTCTTAAGTGACTTAGATGGTAGGTACTTGTTGGTAATTTAGTCTAAATGTCTTCAATTGAGAGGCTATGCTTTCGTACTGTTTGCTTATCTGTAGCTGATAAACTGAGTTTGAGTCCGCAACTTTATTCTTGGTGAGAAAGTTCTGTCAAAAACGTGTAATGTTCCAGTCCACAACTTTATTTCGCCCGAAAAATCATATATTGCATGTAAAGTGATACTTGCGAGTCCGTAACTTTATTCTTGATGAACAGATTGTTGTAGAAGTTAAATAAAGTTGTTCCCTGGTAAATAAAGTTGCTCTGCGGTAAATAAAGTTGTTCCGTTACCGAGATTCTTAGGGGAACCACAAACACTTCAATGTGCTTTGTGGTTCCATTTTCGATTAGTGTACTCGTAAAATAAAGCCTTACTGTAGACGTAAAATAAAGTCTTACAATTAAAATAAAGTCTTACAATTAAAACAAAGTTTTACACCGAATAGCTGGCGAGCTCTGATTTTTCTCGGAGGTCGTCAGTTGTTTATTGCCTAATTAACGATACTACAAACTCACTTCGGTCAGTTGTTTATTGCCTAATTAACGATACTACAAACTCACTTCGTTACAACGTTTACAAGTGCTGCGGAAGGAAAATAAAGTCGTTCCCATGTTATTTTATGTAGACACTTTAGCAAGATGTCTACATAAAACAGGTTGATGTAGTACATATTTCTTCCAGAAAGTGTCTACATAACCTACTATACCCTGAACATTCGCCAGACAAGCAAATACCAGTTCGAAGTCACCGTACCAGAACCGGTGCAACGAAGACGGCCCCAACGCTAGATAGTGGGCTCACTATCACCATGCAAGATATTGTAAAGCATCTCACTATCGGCTATCTCATCCTGGTGTTTGTCGATCAACACTTCGATGAAAAAGGTTGATTCGTCAATCCACAGGAACGCTCACAGTCTGACTTAGAGCAATAGGCTGCCTATGAGGTGGAGCAACTAGGTATTGCACTGCATGTGGAGAGGAGAGAGCGTCACCTGGTTTTTGAGGTATCGCACCCCCTCACGAAAGAACAAGAGAAATGGCTCGACGAGAATGCCGGGAAGCTCTTCGACAGGTATACTTCAAAGATGAGATCGAAGTCTTGCTCGATGAATTGAAGGAAGGGAAGGTGAAGGGGTTATCCTGTCAATTTCTACAGGGGTATCATCATGATACCCCTGTAGAAATTGACAGGATACTGCATGAAGCTCGCCCTCTTAGGAGAAATGATATGCAGAAAATCAATGCGAAGCCAGTTGTTTACAATGGCTGTGAGTTTCGTTCTACGATAAAAGTGAGTTAGGCTGTCTGCTGGGATACGCTTGAAGTGATGTGAGACTACGAATCTCAGCATTACGTACCAGGCTTGAAACATACATGGGATATAGAGGACGAATATGAGCTTAAGGATGCATTACCTGACCAGTGCCATGAAGAACTGAAGCCAAGAGATCTTCGCCTATTTTGATCACTTGGTCACGAACGCTTATACCGAGGCCCTCAATGGACTCATACAGGTGACAAACCGCTTAGAGCGTGGTTACAGCTTCGAGATGATCCGTGCAAAGATGCTCTACGATGATGGATTGGTGGGTGAAAGGAGCTACAGTTACCGCAACTCCTTCCTCTCACTTATCATGCCATTAGACCCAAAAGAACACATCCCGGATGCTCCCGATGACACCTATCTCAGGCTGATCGGGAACGACCTTTCCACGTTGGAAGAAGCATTAAGCAGGGTAGATTCTGATTGAATTCCACGCCCTAAATGGACCGACCTTCCTGCTTATCGAACGCGTCGGTTTAGGCTTGTCTCACTTCTGCTCAGTAGATGAACCCGGAAAAATACCCAAGCCGGGTTCTTCTTTACTTCATTGTGTTATACAGCTGACTAAATTGCCCTCATACGGATGTGTCAGAACTGAGAACGCAGGAGTCAACATGGTTGCTCGACACTCCTACCTTGCATGAGTGTGTGTTACGCCACCAGCACCAGGGCTTTCAAAGCTTCCAATCGTTGACGGAACATCTCGCGTTGTTGCACCAAAGAAATCTTTTGTTTCATAATGGAACGGACCCGAAAGAACTGACGCACTTCATCGAAGGCTCTACAAAAGCGTGAGGCAGATGGAAAGGTTCCAAAGCCACGCATCGCGTAGTAGCGCTGTTTGATGCCACGATGATCTTGTTCCAGTCGATTGTTGAGAGAGTGGTTGGTCCGGTGCACAACATCACTGCCCAGGATCTCGCGGATCGCACGTGGATAAGATGTATGCCCATCGGTTGTGACTCGCTCTGGCGCATGACCAACCGTCTGGAGCACTTGCTGGAAAAAACGTTTGGCTGCGTCCATGTTTCGCTTCTCACGAGAGCATGGAATCAACCAAATTGCCATCACCATCTATGGCACGATACAGATAGCACCATTTCCCTTGAACTCTTACATAGGTTTCATCGACATGCCAGGAAACTCCCACATGTCCACGTCGCTTCATACGCAATTGATCTGCGATCAGCGGAGCGAAACGCGCTTCCCAATCTCGAACGGTTTCATGGGTAAACTCAAAACCTCGCTCCAGAAACATCTCTGCCACATCACGTAAGCTCAGTTTGTAGCGCAAGCGGTACACCACGACGAGGAGAACAATGTCTGTTGGATACGCTACATAATTGAATGGGGTGGCAGTGCGCTCGTTGAAGATGCGCCGACAATCTGAGCAGCAAAATGTTCGATAGCCAAGCGAAGTCTTCTTATGCTGTTGTTTGGTCGCAATTGACAAGCAGTATGGGCAGTTCATCGGGCACTCCTCTGGATGGTAGTGTGAATGACTCTTACTATATCATAAGCAGGGTCTCCTTACACGGCTTGTTCTCAGTTCTGACGCTTCCGTGTTCTCTGTGCAGAACACAACAGCCAATACTGTTTACTCTCGACCATGTGGCTTGCCTCTTTTCGGCAACTGGGATGACTGATGACAAGAGAAACTGTTCAGCTTGACCGATACAGTTCTGCTTCATATACTAGGAGTAGTCTCCCGGTCACTCTCTCTGTTGGCTTCGTAATGCTGCTTTTCTCCAAACTGAGTTGTTTCAGAGCCCTGTTTGTTGCTGCTGCTTGGTGGTAGCACACTCCAGAGAAAGGAAACTCACATGCCAATTGACTTTACACTTAGCCCAGAACAACGCGCACTCCAGGACGGTGCCCGCACCTTTGCCGAGGGAGTATTGGCTCCGATTGCCGCGCAAATTGATGCGATTGCTGATCCAGCTGAGGCGTTTTATTCCACGCGCGCGGCGTTCCGCGAAATGGCCAGAGCCGGGTTCACGAAGTCGTTCATTCCCGTGGCCGATGGAGGACTGGGCTTCGGACTGGTTGATTTTGCCCTTGCTGCCGAGGAATTGGCACGCGTGGATGTCAATGTCCTCACGACGCTGCTGTCCAGTGGAGTGGGACTCCGGCCCGTCATTCAATTCGGTGATGCGGCCCAACGCACGCTGTTCCTCCAACCCTTCGGTGAGGACGCGGATGGGGAATTGCTCGCTGCATTCGCCTTTACTGAGGTGGGTGGTGGGGCCAATTTCGACTCCGCTGATGCTGAAGCGGGGGTGCAGACCATCGCCCGTCGCGATGGGGATGCATGGGTCGTCACCGGGCAAAAACACTACACCGCCAATGGTTCTGGCTGGCATGGCAAAGGAGCCCATCTCTACTCCGTCGTCTGCCGGACCGACCCGACCAAAGGAGCACGCGAATCGCTGGCAGTCGTGATGGTACCGGGGGACGCTGCCGGCGTGCAGGTCATCGATGTCTACGACAAGCTAGGGAATCGTGGGGTGATGACTCCTCGCGTCCACTTTGAGGAGGTCCGGGTCCCAGCGAACCATCTCATCGGTCGTCCGGGCCAGGGTCTGGAGATCGTGTCAGGTGCGTTCAACTGGACGGCTGCGCTCATTGGGGCAGCTTGCGTCGGCGTCATGCGCGCTGCCTTTGACTACGCCCTTGACTTTGCAAAATCCGAGCGGCGCCTTGGTTCAGGACCGATCATTGAACATCAGAACGTCGGCTATATGCTCGCCGACATCAAGATGCGGATTGAGGCAGCGCGCTACCTGACCTGGAAGTCCTGTCATTACCTTGAGCAAACGGACGGGCGCGGGGAAGAGCTGGCGATCATGACCAAGGTCTATTGTTCGGAACTTGCCGTGCAGGTCGTCTATGATGCGATGCGCCTGGTTGGCGTGGAAAGTTACACGAAGAAGACGCCACTGGAGCGCTTGCTGCGAGATGCGCTCGTTTTCCCGCTCTACGATGGAGGGAATATGGGGGTGCGTCGGCGCCAATTGCATGCCTTCTTTACCCAACCTGAATATGATTCAATGCTCGCTGCACAGGGCCGCGTTCCACCCTGGAAGGAACAGTAACTGTTCAGGGTTCCTGCTCAGAGACGAGTCACCCAGTTGAGGGACACACAAACGAGCACCTTCATGCGTCAGAGAGCCAGGTACACAGCTTCAAGGGGAGGTACCAGGAGGGGAGTGGCCTATCATCTCCCGCTGAAGCTGTGGAGTCAATAAGGTTGGCACAAGACCCGGTTGAAACAATATTGCACAGGCGTTGACACACGTAGCCAATACAACAGGCAGGCGCATCACATGAACATGCTAGTACACTAAGGGAGAATTCTCTCCACGATTAAGTGCCCATCCGAATAACCTGGTACAAGAGGAAGTATGAGCCAAGCAGCACCGATCTGGCGCAAGAAACATCAGATTGGTCGATTCGTTCCCCGCTGCGTGCGAGGAATCGTTCGGGCAGTGTTGGCGCGCGACCATGCCGACCATCAGCGGATGGCAGTGGCCCTTACAGCGCCTGCAAGCACCGATCTATCTCAGCGATGGCCTGGGCATTATTTTGGTAGAGGATGGCGTGAAACCCAGAGGCCGCAGCGGCGGCGACGTTGCGCTCGACATCATCGAGGAAGACAATCTCTTGTGGCGGCACCCTTAACCGTTGGCTGGTGAGCGCATAGATGCGGGGATCAGGCTTGGCGAGGCCAACTTCGTGGGAATAGATGATGAAGTCCACCATTTCCGCGAAATGATAGCGGTCCTGTTCACGTTCGCGCGCGCCGTCAAAGCTGTTGCTGAGCAGGGCGGTGCGATAGCGAGGGCGCAGGACGCTGAAGTAGGCGACCAGCTCAGGATTCGGGTCCCCAAGATAGATATTCCAGAAATCTTCGACAAAGGCTTCCAGTTGTGCTGGTGTCAGGCCGATGAACTGGCGCAGCCCTGCCTGCCATTCCGCCTGTGACAACGTTCCCAACTCGCCGTCTTTCCCTGAGGCGTCGAAATACCGGTTCATGGTTTTTCTGCGGGCATGGAATGCTCCGGGCGGCAGTTGCAGGCGCATCTCCCAGTCCGCGATCATCTCAGGAAAGCGCGCGGTGGGATCACGCCCCAGCGGTTCCAACTCGAAGACCCCACCAATATCAGACACGACGGCTTTGATCATGCGAGCTGCTCCTGTTTTACGAGCACCATGCAATTGCTCTCCTTCTTTCCAGATGCCGAGCATTCTGGCGTCAAAGAGGTGCCAGCAGTGCAAGTAGGGGAAAGCTCCAGCGCTCAGTCAATGAGAGTATTTTCTTTGAACCATTTTTCTTCCCCTTTATCTACAACTGTAGGAATAGGCACTAACTCAGCCCGGTGTATGTCCACTTGATGGGCCTGGCCATCGTCGCATTGTAATAGGTGATGAACGCCAGGATCTGGTCGCGCAGGTCATCGAGCGAGAGGAAATTGCCTCGTTTGAGCAGTTTGCGCACCAGGATACTCAGCCAAATTTCGACCTGGTTCATCCACGAGGCATGTTTGGGCGTGTAATAGAACACGACCTGGTGGGTCGGCTCATGCAAAAACGCGGCGCGGCTTTCCATGGATTGGAGAATGCCACTTTTGCCTTTGACGCCTAGCCTCTCTGCCGCGATCCCTTCCCGTTCAGCGACCCAGCGAACCAACGCTTCAGACTGATGGATATTCAAATTGTCGAGTATGAGATGCCACTTGCTCGCTTTGGGATCACGAGCGATCAGGCGTTGGATATGAGCCAGCGCATCTTCCTCGGTGCGTGTTGGCCCCCAGGACGGCTCGATCACCTGGCCGCTCACAACATCGAAATTGATGAACCAGGACAACGTTCCGTGCCGGATATACTCAAACTCGCGCCGCAACACATGTCCAGGCTGCATCGGCAAATCAGCATGCTTGCGCTCAAGTGCCTGCACGCCTGTCAATTCATCCAGGCTGATCGAGCGTTCTCCTTGCTTGGCTCGTTCGGCAGCCAGCGCATAGACCTGACAGCCCTCCACGATTTTCTCTTCCCGTCGTTCGTCAGGAACTGGCGTCAACCAATAGCGGAAGCGGTGCGGTTGCAGCCCCCTTTCTTGAGCAGAGAGGAGGCATGCCGTGGGGAGATCTGCTCAACAATGCCTCGGGCCTTCAGTTCGTCCGCGATTTCTCGCCCCGTCCACTGACTAATCGGACGCCCAGCCTTGCTCGGCGCTTCGCAGGCGATGGCGGCGATCTGACACCGTTGCTCAGCGGTGATCCTGGCTGGGGCTCCTGGGCGAGGCGCATCCTGCAAACGCTCTGCGATACTGAGCGTCTCCAGGTCGATCCCCTGCAGTCCGGCCCAGCGATCTCGCCACAAACGGACCGTATCGACGTTGATCGCGAGATCGCGGGCAATCTGCGCATTGGAGCGCCCTTGTGCAGCCGCCAACACGATGCGCGCCCGTAGCACCTGCTGTTGTTCGCTTCGATGGCGGTGGGTCATCTGCACTAACTCCTCCTGCTCCTTTTCACTGAGGATGACCTGCGTGGCTCGTTTCGGCATGTTCGCTTCTCCCTGGCATTTCCTCCTATTCTATCATGGAACTATTTCCCCCTCAATGTACTAGTGAACATACTATGTGCCGTCTTGTCATGAGTAACCGGAAACCCAGTGTCTAGCACGTTCATGTGATGGACAGTGATGTCGGGGTGGGGAAGATGTTTCAATTGGCTCGGAGAGGTGATCTTCTTGTCAGGAGAGGTGATGCTCAAGAGCATAACGAACTGCGGCACTACGTGAGGTGACTCCCAGCTTCTTATAGATGGAACGCACGTGGGCATTGGCCGTATGGAAACGAATACGAAGTTGTGCGGCGATCTGGGCGATTGTTAATCCCTTTGCGACTTCGCGCAGGACTTCGACCTCACGTTCTGTCAGTCCAGCCGGGTAGGTTGAGGGTGCTGATGGCTTGGCTGCACGACGCGGCTCGGGCATCTCCGCTCGTGGCAGTGCTGCGAGAGCTTGTTCGGGCGTCATGGACCTTCCCTCCGACCCGAGGGTGGTCAACGCCTCTTCACTACGTTGGGCGCGGACGCCCGTTTCCTCGAACGCTCCTAGGGCAAGCAGCGACGCCTTTTGTGCCTCGGTGAGACCCTGGATGCCGGTGATAGTGAGGCGCTCGTAGAGTCGATCTCGCAGCGTTTGCAGCGGCGAGCCACGCTCGAGGTCCCAGAGCCGGATGGCCCCGTCATCCCCGCAACTGGCCAGGATGCTGCCATCGGGACTCACCTTGAGCGCTTGCACCGTTCCCTGATGGGCTTCTTGCACCCGCACGCACTCGCCACGCTGCACCTCCCACCAGCGCAGCCTGCCATCACTGCCCCCACTGATCAGCAGATCCCCAGCGGGAACCCAGCTCAGCGCGGAGACCACCCCCGGATGCCCTTCAAAGGCATGCACCGGCTTTCCACTGTCCGCATCCCACACGAAGAGTTCTCCGCCCTCTCTCCCGCTGCCACCAGAGGCCAGCCGCCGCCCATCGGGGCTCCAGGCCACACTCATCACGACTCCCTGATGTCCCACCAGCTGCCGCTGCTGCGTGCCATCGGTCGCCTCCCACAGAGAGACGGAGCCATCATCACCCCCGCCGGCGAGGAGCGTGCCATCCGGGCTCCAGGCCACGCGCCGGAGCAAGATCCCGTACGCACGATCTGCCCACCGCAGGGAGCGGGTTGACATGTCCCACACCTGCACTCCACGCTGAAAGGTGCCGCAGGCCAGCAGCTTTCCGTCTGGACTCCACGCCACACCATAGAAGATGGTGTCAGCGGAGTCGGAGTCCCCCATGATCTGGAGACAGGAGCCCAGGGTTGGGTCCCAGAGCCGGATGGTATGATCCAACCCGGAACTGGCCAGCCTGCTCCCATCAGGACTCCATGCCACGCCGTATACACGCCTGCGATGACCGCGCAAGACGCCTCGCGGCCTCCCCCCTCCTCTTCCGGCCACATCCCAGATGGTGACCAGGGTATCCGTACCGGAACTCGCCACCTGCCTGCCGTCTGGACTCCAGTCGAGGTCGTAGAGGGAGGCCACGGAACTCTGCATGACCCGCACGCACTGCGCACGTTCGACCTCCCACAGCCGCAGGGTGCCATCGTCACTCCCACTGAGCAGGTGGCGGCTCTCGGGGGTGAAGGCCAGGCCAAACACAATGGCGCTATGACCCTGCAGCACCGCCCGCAATGTGCCGAGCTTTCCATCCCACAGCCGGATCGTTGTGTCCCGACCGCCACTGGCCAGCGTGCCTCCATCCGGACTCCAGGCCAGGGCTTCCACCCGCTCGGTATGTCCCACCAGCGTCTGCAGACAGCGTCCACTGGCGGGTTCCCACAGCTTGACGGTGCTATCCCAGCTCGCGCTGGCGAGAATGCTGCCGTCGGGGGCAAAGGTCAGGCCGCGCACCAGGTTGGTATGCCCGGAGAGCGTCTGCACGCAGGTTGCTGGCTCGCTGTGCCCGATCTCCCAGAGCCTGGTCGTGCCCGCGACGTCGCCACTTGCGAGCAGGCGCCCATCCGGGCTCCAGGA
>WNGK01014335.1_pt1 | contig 10991 bp, 12 predicted proteins | sample 5400601 | NCBI WGS metagenome assembly WNGK01 (sample SAMN13153376, study PRJNA577476) | soil metagenome | isolation source: 60 cm soil or saprolite under Garry oak tree replicate 1 | place: USA:California | collected 2016-06-15
TCGCCGAATTGATCTATACCGGGGAAAGTTTTGATGTTTTGATATTTGATCCGGGGCCAGCAATCCTGCTGGCCCTTGTCTTTGGCTGGAGACTTCCTGTTGCCCTCGGCTGATGAAGACATCTGGTCCGGGGAGCCTACGCGGTGCGGCTCCCCATGACAAAGTGCAGGATCAAGGAGATGACTGCGAATAGCAACAGCAGGTGGATCAATCCACCGGCAACATGAAAGACAGTGAAGCCGCCCAGCCATGCGATCAGCAAAATGACGAATAGTATGGTCCAAATGCTCATTTCCTTCTCCTCGGCTTGCGAGATACAAGTCACGGCACAATCGGAGTTCAAACGCCGCTCAATCCAGCGTAGTCGGGGGCGGTGGATATGTCATTACCGGACATCTTGTATCCGTCGGGCAATCAGGCTGTAAGTTGGTAAAGGGTTAAGCGGTGGCGGTCCGAATGCGATGCGTCTTGCGGCCAACCTTGGCTTGCTTTTGGCAACTAAGGATTGCGGTACCATACTGCACCTGCACTTAGACCAAACGGGCCTCGAGGAACGCCTCATGACAAGCGCAACAAGTCAGGTTCGACCGTGCCTATGAGACGATTGCTCCATTTCTGGCAGGCTGTGCTTGGCCTCAGGTTGGTCGTTGCTCTCACGTTCACCGGTCTGACGGTCATTGGCCTGACGCAAGTTTGTGGCGCCTATTCGGTGCTCACGCATGAAGAGGTCGTCGACCTTCTTTGGAAGGATGACATTCAGCCGCTGCTCATCAAACGCTTCCCCGCCGCAAGCATAGAGGATCTAAAAAAAGCACACGCCTTTGCCTACGGCGGTTCGCTGATACAGGACATGGGCTACTACCCGTTCGGCAACAAGTACTTCAGCGACCTCACCCATTACATGCGCAGCGGAGACTTCATCGTCAATCTGATCAACGACGCCACCGACCTGAACGAATACGCTTTCGCTCTGGGCGCGTTGTCGCACTACTCGGCGGACAACATCGGGCATCCCACAGTGAATCAGGCGGTGGCGCTCTCGTTTCCAAAGCTACGCCAGAAGTTCGGCAACGAGGTGACGTATGCCGACAATCCCAGGGCCCACATCCGCACGGAGTTCGGCTTCGACGTAACCCAAGTCGCCAAGAATCGCTATACATCCGATCGGTATCATGACTTCATTGGATTTGAAATATCTAAACCTCTGCTGGAACGGGCCTTCCAGGATACTTATGGCATTCCACTCAGCGACGTGATTTCCGACGAAGACCTTGCGATTGGAACCTTCCGGCGGGCGATCAGTAAAGTTCTCCCCGAGATGACGAGGGTAGCGCTGCTGGCGCGAAAAAAAGAATTGGTTGCCGAGACTCCCAACTTCAACTCGCGCAAGTTTCGCTACTACTTGTCGCGGGCCAACTACCAGCGGGAATGGGGCAAGGGCTATCGGCGCCCGGGATTTGGCACGCGAGTCCTGGCGTTCTTCCTGAAGTTTGTGCCGAAGGTGGGACCGTTTAAAGCTCTCGACTTTAAAATCCCCACACAGAAAACCGAGGATCTCTACATTGCCAGCGTCAACCGTACGCTCGATAACTACAAAGGTCTTCTCGCTGAAGCCGGAACCAAGAAACTTCGCCTTCCCAACACCGACTTCGATACTGGACGCATGACGCACGCCGGGGAGTACGTTCTGACCGACAAATCGTACGCGCACCTGCTGGACCAGTTAGCTCAGCACAACTTTGAAAGGATTACACCGGAGCTGCGTGAGAACATTCTGTCTTTCTACGGTGATCCGACCGCTCCCGTTGCGACCAAACGTAATGCCGCGGCGTGGGAGAAGACACAGGACGAGTTGCAACGGTTGAAGGCTCTCGCCTTGCCAGAAACTCATTCGAGCGAAGTTTCTACTCTCCCTTAAAATCCGGACGAATTCTTTTTTGCTGCAAAGATCGCGCAAGCTGCTCGGCAGGTTGTTTAGCCCCAACCTTCGCAGCGCGTGCGGCAACTAAACGAAGACAGTTGATTTGAATTAAGAGTGCGCAAGTCGCGCGCCCTAAAAGGAAAGGACTACTTCATGGCAGACGATATGGAAAAGAACCGACAGCAAAGTGGACAGCCGGGACAGCAGAGCAACCAGCCCGGACAGACCGGCCAAAAGGGCCAACCCGGTCAGGGCGGACAACAGAGTGAGCAACCGGGACAGCAGAAAAAGGGCGGCCAGGGCCAGAATAATGAAGAGAACGAAAATCTAGACCGGCAACGCCGCGCCTCCTAGTCGGGCCAGTAAGCGAAATAAATGAAGTCCCGGCCTGGGCCGGGACTTCGTTTTTATGTAAGGAGCCCGGCAAAGTTCCGGATCGTCCCCAGAGTTTCCAACATTTGAGTGGCATTTTGGAGTCCAAGGTTCATGTCGTCCCCCGCCCTTACACGTTCTGCGGTTCCGCCCACAGATTCCGGCAAGACGACGCCCAAATCAGGTCCGCAATTCCCTCGCGGTAAGACAATCGCGATCGTCATTGCGGTAACGGCGGTTTGCCTTGCGGTTGGTATTGCGGCGTTGCTTTGGAGCCGGATGTGGCCGTTTACTGAGCGGGCGGTTCTGGAAGACCTGGCGCAAGCGAGCGACAGTACAGTCACGGCCAGAACGTCTCGTCGCACCTATTTCCCAATTCCGGGATGCATCCTCGAAGGTGTTGAGTTCCATCACGGTCCCGCCAACTGGACTCTAATCATCATCGACAAATTGACGATTGAAGGCAGCTACCTCAGCATTCTCACGCAGCATGTGCCGCGCATCCGGGCTGAAGGTGGGCATGTGTACGTTCCGCCTTTTGGCAGCAATGTAACTTTTCGCGCGCAGCACTCCAAGCTTGTCGTCGAGGAAGTTGTGGCCAATGGAGCGGTGGTCGAGTTCACCTCGAACGATCCGCAGAAAAAGCCCTTGCGCTTCGATGTGCACGAAGCACTTCTACACGATCTGCGGTGGGGCAGTCCGATCGGGTACGAATTGAAGTTTCATAACCCCGAACCGCCGGGCGAAATCGCAACTGGCGGACAATTTGGAGCATGGGCTACCGGAACGCCGGGCGAAACTCCGATTTCCGGCGAGTACACATTTGATCGCGTGGGCCTTGGCGTTTACGGCGGCATCGCGGGGACACTGACGTCCAAAGGAAAATACGGCGGAATTCTCAAGCACGTCGATATCACGGGCACCACCGACGTTCCCGACTTCGAGGTCCGATCGGGCGGCCATACAGTCAAGCTTGCGACCCAGTTCACTGCGTTCGTTGATGCCGTTCACGGCGACACATTCCTGAAACGCGTGGATGGCGACTTCGGTCGAACCAACCTCATCGTGGAAGGCAGCATCGAGGGAACGAAAGAGCGCAAAGGCAAGTCCGCACTGCTCGATCTGACGGCCCGGCAGGGACGAATCGAAGACATCCTCGGCTTGTTTGTCAAGGATCGTCGCGCACCAATGTCGGGAGCGGTCGCATTCAAGGCCAGAGCAGAAATTCCGCCGGGAAAAGAACCATTCCTCGATAAGGTGAAGCTGCAGGGAACCTTTGGTATCGACGAAGGCACTTTCTCGAAGCCGGAAACGCAGAAGAATGTGAACGAATTGAGCGCAGGAGCGCGAGGCGAGAGCAAAGAGGATCCCGAAACCGTACTCACTGATCTGAAGGGGCGAGTCGTGCTTGAAGGCGGAATCGCCACATTCTCCGAACTTTCCTTCGGCATCCCTGGCGCTGCGGCGAGCATGTATGGCAAGTACAACATTCTGAATCACAAGGTCGATTTGCATGGACGGATGCGCGTGGACACGAAGATTTCAAAGACGGCTTCCGGCGTGAAAGCGCTGCTGCTGAAGGCCATAGACCCGTTCTTCAAGAAAAAGAAGAAAGGAGAGGTCGTGCCTGTGCATATTACCGGAACCTATGAACATCCTCAGTTTGGATTGGACTTGATTAAGCCAAAGGTGCAGGAGCAGCAGGACAAATGACAAATAATGTAGCCCTCGTATTTGTTGCAAACATTTGATTTGGCCTGGACATCCAAGCTCTCATAAAGGAGCTCGATGTCATTGCGGCTCGGATCCCTGCGCTTACCGAGAACCTTCCTCGCATTGTTCGCTCTGTGCGTCTTGGCCGCATTGCAACTCGCGTGCGGCGGCGGATCTGTACAGGTTCAGACACCGGTTCCAGCCGGCCAACCCACGTTCAGCCACGTTGTTTTAGTAGTTGAGGAAAATCACAGCTACTCAGAGGTGATCGGCAATGCGTCCATGCCTTACATTAACAGCCTGGCCCCGCAATACGGTCTCGCTGCGCAGTATTTCGCTGACGCGCACCCATCTCTTCCGAACTACCTGCTGCTTACCACCGGACTAACGGAAACTTTTGATGACAATTTCGCTGGAACGATCAGCGATGACAATGTCGTCCGCGAACTGGTGAAGGCGGGCAAGACCTGGAAGGCCTACGCCGAGTCTCTTCCCTTGCCCGGCTATGTAGGTAGCGACATCGGCCTTTACGTCCAGCGTCACAACCCGTTTACGTATTTATCCGACGTTCAAAATGATAGCTCTCAGGCTGCGAATATAGTGCCCTTCACACAATTCGCGGCCGACCTCGCCAATAACACGCTGCCTCAATATTCTTTCATCGCGCCCAACATTATGGACGACGCCCACACCGGCAGTCTTGCCCAAGCTGACGCCTGGCTGCAAACTAATATCGCGCCGCTGATCGCGAGTTCTGCGTTCCAGAATGGCGGCCTGCTGATTATTACCTTCGATGAAGGAAATCAGGCAGACCTCAACCACGGCGGCGGACAAGTCGCCACACTCTTGATCGGCTCCAAGGTCAAGAAGGGATTTCAGTCACTGACCCTCTACCAGCATCAAAGCACTCTACGACTCATCCTTGCCAGCTCTGGAGTCAACAACTTCCCGGGTATGGCCGCCACCGCTGCTGATATGACGGAGTTCTTCAGCGGCCACTAGTACATTGGAGTTCAACCGTGGGTTCGGAAAACGAGCTACATTGAAGTGCTGAAAAAACACAAGAGACTACGCGATGCGGAGTATAGACATCAATCGGCTCATTTCATACCTTGAACTATGGCCCTTCTGGACGCCAGCTCGAAAACCTCTCCCGTCCGCATCCTCGTGGTGGACGACAGCCAACTCATGCGCCGTTGCCTGCGCATGCTGCTGGAACAACGAGAGCAGTGGCGCGTGTGCTCTGAGGCCGCAAACGGTCGAGAAGCGATAGAAAAAGCCCAGCAATCCCTTCCGGATGTAATCGTGCTTGATTTCCAAATGCCGGAAATGAACGGCCTGGACGCCGCAAGAGAAATCAGGCGCCGGTCACCGGAAATTCCGATTCTCATGGTGACCCTCCACATGTCTCCCCAACTCCAATACCAAGCCATGAGGATCGGAATACGCGGAGCGTGCGACAAGAATGACGTTAGCCGCGTCATCGACGCGGTGGAAACCCTCTTGCACCACGGGACCTACTACCGAAATTAATACACGACGTGTCGACTATCCCCTGCGGATTCTCGCGGAACCCTCGAAGGCCCTGCGTACATGCCGACTCAGCCGGATTTACAGGCTATACCGGATAGTGTTTCTATTGGCTGCCAATTAGCGTTGTTCTCGTGCGATTTGAGGATTCGTGTGCGCACGGAAACGGAAACAAGGTTGATACACAGCAGTAAGGCACGCTCTTGGGCAATGACAGCTGTCGACACTAGTTTCACATCCGAGGTCTCATGCGCGAGGCACCACGGCCGAACGTTGTACCGGAGACGTCGTCGGGACCGCTAGACATTCCCGAGAAGCAGGAGACTCTGTTTCGCGAAGTCCTCACCCTGCTGGAACAGAAGAGGATTTCCTACGCCGTAGCGGGAGCTTTTGCCCTGCGAGAGCACACCGGCATTTGTCGAGACACCAAGGACCTCGATATCTTCCTGACGCCCGAGAATGCCGTTCTCGCTCTTCACCACCTTCGCGAAGATGGCTTCCAGTGTGAAGTTCGTGATCCAGTCTGGTTGTTCAAGGCGCATCGGGATGCGTTCTATGTCGATCTCATCACCGGCATGAGTAATGCCGCCATCGTTGTGGACGATCGCTGGATCAAACGTGCCCGGCCCGCACTGATTCACAGCGTGCAGACCAGAGTGTTGGCTGCGGAAGAACTGGTTGCCTCGAAGCTGTTTATCGCTCGCCGCGAGCGTTTCGACGGTGCTGACATTGCGCACGTGATTTATGGAACGCGAGGAACGCTCGACTGGCAGCGCGTTCTACGGTTAGTGGGGGAACATTGGGAACTTCTCTTTTGGGCGCTCGTGCTGTTCCGCTATGTGTATCCGGCCCAGACGGGATATGTTCCAAGTGAGTTATGGCGAGACCTTGTGTCACGCTTTCAGGATGCCGTTTCCCGTTCGGATCCCGCTGCGAACTTTCGGGGCAGCCTGGTCGACGACAAACAGTTCGCCATCGACGTCAATGAGTGGGGTCTCGAGAATGTGGTGGAAGAATACCGCGACCGCCGTCTGAAAAACCTGCCGACGATGCGCGAAATGCTATGAGAATCGCAGCCACTGCCGACCTGCACTTCTCGGCATCGCGTCACGGCGCATTACACGATCAGTTGAGCCGCGTACGGGAGGAAGCCGACATTCTGGTCTTGGCTGGAGACCTGACGAATTATGGTCAGCCCGATGAGATGGAACCGCTGCTGAATGTCGTGGTTCGTTCCCGCGTTCCTACGGTTGCGGTTCTTGGAAACCACGATTATGAAAGCGGAAAGCAGACGGAGTTAATACGCATGATGGCGACCGCCGGACTTAAGGTGCTGGACGGAACTGCCTATGAGCGCGACGGAGTTGGATTCGCCGGCACCAAGGGCTTCGTCGGAGGCTTTGGGCGCGGCATGCTCACCGCTTTTGGCGAACCCGAGATCAAACAATTTGTGCAGGCTTCAATCGATGAGGCTTTGAAGTTGGAGCGCGCCATGGCACAACTCCGCACGCCCAAGCGCGTCGTCGTAGTCCACTATTCACCCATTCCAGGCACGGTTCAGGGCGAAGCAGCCGAAATCTTCCCCTTCATGGGCACTACGCGTCTGGCGGAAGTTGTGGATCGCCATGGCGCGGATCTGGTATTGCACGGCCACGCGCATCATGGAAAGTTGGAAGGGAAGACGATTGGAGGAAGCCCCGTTTACAACGTGGCCATTACCTTGTTGCAAGCCCAACAACCGTCCGCTGCTTATCGAGTTTTTGACGTATAAGTCCAATGCATAAGTCCGACGCCTAACCAGTTCTTGCTGGCCGCCGCATCCGACTCTGCCCTCTTAGTGATGCTTGAAATATTGAACCGCTCTCTCATGCGCTTCCGCAGCATGTCTCGTGGTAAACGTTCCAAGATTCCGTCGCTTCCCGGTTTTCGCGTTCTTCTTGCGCGAGTACAAACGGTATTGGCCAGACTTGAGTTTTCGAATCATGGGAGAATCCTCGCTGCTTCCATTAGAATTTCAGCCCCTCATTTTTTTCTCGTCCGGCTTGCTTTCACGGCTGAGGTGTGGCGTGCCGCCGCACTGCGCTTCTTCGCCGCAGCCCGGGCTTGCCTTGACAGGGAGCGGTGTGAAGCCGCACTGTGACCTTCCTTTTTAAGAGCCTCACGGGTTGCGTGGGAGCGGGTGGCCGACGGCTTGTGACCGGGATCGCTCTGTCCCTTGCGGTAATCGCGATCGGCCTGCCTTCTTACTTGCCCTGATGTTTTCCCCTTACGCGGCGCCTGCAGCTTCACACCCGCGCGCCGGGCTTTCGAGAGGCCGATCGCGATTGCCTGTTTGGTGGAAGCCGCACCATGTTTGCCTTCCCGCACGTGGTGCATTTCCTCTCGCACGAATTCACCCGCCTGAGTGCTGGGGGACTTTCCCTCGCGCGCGTCCTCACGAGCTCGCTCGATCGTTTCTTTTTCTGGCATACTCACCTCCGAAGGTCTGTATCGAAGAATTTCTGTAATCGTGCGAGGCAGTTGCCTTAGGGCGAGGAAGGTAGCACACCTGTTGAGTAATCGCCTTTGATTGCTGAACTCTGGTGCGCACAAACTTTGGCGAGGGGAGATCGGCTACGCTCCGCCAATCCCCCTCATTCCGCGGGCGCGTAATACCCTGTCTTGGCGTGGGCCCGCAAAAACGGTAACTTCTTGGGCAGTCTCAACTTCACCTGAATCTTGTGCCATTTCCCGTCTTTCGGGATCTCTTCGGGACGATATCCCAGCACATACTGGGTTCGCAGTTCCCGTCCGATGTGGCGGGCTACCGCCGGCAATGCGAGCGCGTTCTCCAGCGTGTAAGCTCGTCCGCCGGTGGGTTCGGCAAGCGCGGCCAGCAGGGCCGGGCCGCGCGCCTCTTCCAGCGTGGGGACGAAGCGGTCGAAGGTTCCGACTGCGTAAATCATCACATCCGATTCCTTCGCCGCGCTCTTTATTTCCCTTTCACCGTAGCGGCTATGGTTGTCTCCGCCATCGGAAATAATCAGCAGCGCCTTCTTGCCGTACTTCGCGCTTTTCATCTTCTGCAGACCCAGATAGATTGCGTCGAGCAGTGCAGTCCGTCCCTTGGGCCGCGTGAAGATCAACTCTCTTTCGAGATCTTCAGGCGCGGAGGTGAAGTCAGTCACCAAGTGAGGCTGATCGGAAAACGCGATCATGAAGAACTCGTCCTGGGGATTGGCTTCTTCGCAAAATTGGTTCACTGCCTCGCGCACCCGATTCATCTTGTCGCCCATGCTGCCGCTTGTATCCAGAATGATGCCGATCGAAATGGGGACGTCTTCGCTGGAAAAATGCCGGATCTCTTGCGGCTTCTTGCCCTCATACAGCTGGAAGTTGTCTACGTTTAGACCCGTCACCAGCCGCTCCGCCGAGTCGGTCACGCTGACCGGCACCAGCACCAGTTTCACATCCGTTTTGATTACGTGAAGAATTGAGCCGCCGATCAGTTTGCTGGAGCCGACAGGATCGGTCACCGTTGGGGCCATCTCCCTGGGTGCTACGTGAATGTCATTCAGACTGGTTTGGGCGGGGCCCGCTGCATCCAGCAGGCTAAGCATAAGGAGAACACTGAGGGTAACTTTCAGAACAGCAACCGCTTCCCGAGGGGCCGGCATCGTTCACCGCCTGGCAGAGCCAACTCTTCACCACTGCATGGCTCGCACGCGCCACCTCTGCTTTTATGACAGATCCTCCGATAGGACCATCGTTTCGAAGCTGTAGAGTCGGCGGGAATTTTCCTGCATAATCCCCCAAAGTCTCCTTTATGGCTCCCGGGTGAACCCCGACCGCTTCTCGTAGTTCCTGGGCGGTAAGTACCTGCCCACCCCGGATTTGGAACGTGCATCAAATGACGCAGCTTCGTGGCCGAGATTCAAATGCCACTGCCGCCAGCACGGCGCGACTGGATAGTCGGAGGACGAAATGACTCGACGCGGCATATCGAAAGACAAAGTTCGCTACGCAGTGGTGGGTCTGGGACATATCGCGCAGGTCGCGGTCCTGCCCGCATTCAAGAATGCAACTAATTCGGAGCTCTTTGCTCTTGTCTCCGGGAATTCAGCCAAGCTCAAGACGCTGGGCAAGAACTATGGACTTCAGCACCTGTATTCGTATGAGGACTACGGGCGAGCTCTTTCCAACGTCGATGCGGTGTATCTTGCGCTGCCAAATCATCTGCATCGGGAGTATGCGATTCGCGCCGCCGCGGCTGGCGTTCATATCCTCTGTGAAAAACCGATGGCGGTTACGGCAGAGGACTGCCAGGCTATGATCGACGCCGCGTACCGAAATCATGCGAAATTGATGATCGCGTATCGTCTTCACTTTGAAGCAGGGAACCTCGAAGCAATTCGCCTGGCGAGGAGCGGGCAACTGGGAGACCTGCGAATGTTCACTTCGGAATTCTCCCAGCAGGTGGCCGACGACAACGTGCGCGTGACGGAATTCACTGCGCAGGGGGGCGGTCCGCTCTATGACATAGGAGTCTATTGCATTAACGCAGCCCGGTATCTGTTTGGCACTGAACCAACCGAGGTCTTTGCTGCAGCCGCGAACGGTGGGGACGAGAGATTCCAGCACGTGGAGGAAATGACATCGGTTGTGATGCGCTTTCCTCAAGAGCGCCTCGCTACGTTCACGTGCAGCTTTGGCGCCGCCGATGTAAGCAGTTACGCTCTCATTGGGACCAAGGGCGTGCTTCGAGTCGATCCGGCTTATGAGTATGCCATGGCCATCAAACATCAGCTAACGATTGGCGAAAGAAGAACGACAAGAACATTTCCCAAGCGCGATCAGTTCGCCGCCGAACTGGATTATTTCTCCGACTGCATTCTCAAGGATAAGGAACTCGAACCCTCGGGGCGCGAGGGTTGGGCGGATGTGCGCATTGTGGAGGCAATTTGCGAATCGATGCGTATGAAACGAGCCGTTCGCCTTCCAAAACTGTCAGTCAGGAAGAGACCAACCGTGAGTCAAGAGATTCATAGACCGGGGCACAGGAAACCACAGATGATCCACACGAAGCCGCCATCTCGGGAGGCAGCGTAGGCTAGTCCACGGCCTCGGGAAATAGCACTCTAGGTGACATTCTGGACTCGCAAATCCAGTCTCCGCGGATCGGAACGCAATACGTGTAAACAAAAATAAGCCCAGCCGCGTCGGGCTGGGCCTGTTGATGCCAAGATTGGCATGGGGCTATTTCGACATGCCGCCACTCTGGCAGGTCTTGGAAACGTGCTTGACAGAACTGACCTGAAGCGTCTGAGAAGCAGCCGCTCCTCCCGTCGCGCCACTTGCCGTTCCGCCGCCGCTCGCTGAGGCGGACGCCGAACTAGAAGTCCCTGTGATCTTTACTTCGTGGCCAACGTGCTCGCTCAGCTTGGCATCGTCGCCGGTCAGCTGATAACTGGTGCCG
>WNGK01031450.1_pt1 | contig 10991 bp, 11 predicted proteins | sample 5400601 | NCBI WGS metagenome assembly WNGK01 (sample SAMN13153376, study PRJNA577476) | soil metagenome | isolation source: 60 cm soil or saprolite under Garry oak tree replicate 1 | place: USA:California | collected 2016-06-15
CCGCCAACTCGTGCCGTGGTGTCTGCATCTGCGCGGTCTACACGATCAGTGCGAAGAGGCAAGGAGGTATGCCATAATTTTTGGCAATGAGTAAGCAAGGTGATGCTCGTTGACCTGGTAGCAAATTCGGTCCAGCCAGGCGAACTGAATGTGAGGGGAAGACCTAAGAGGTCCCGATTTACAAACGCTGAGCACATAAGCTTCCGGTAGCCCCCCTTGCGGGGGGGGATCAAGCACTACTCATAGAGGATGCTCCACGACTTGTCCTGTCGAAGTATAGATCTGAATGCAGTGCTCTTGGAGGAGCATACGTAGCGTGCTCCTCACCTCTTCCGTCTCCAGACCAATCACAGTGGCAAGCTCAATCACGGTTTTCCTGCCATCGATAGCCGCATAGAGCCGACGAGCTTGCTTATCTCTGATGGCAGTGATACGAACAAAGGGATTGCTCGTGAGCATCTCATCCTGAGCGACAACGCGATGAGGGACAAGTTCCGAGAGGGTGGGGGATGTGCGTTGCGGCGAGATGAAGGAACTCTTGGGAGGAACAGTTGGTCGAAAAGATGCAGGGATCACCTCCCAGACCGCCTGCAGGAGGGTCTCCGCGGGAAAAGGCTTCGGCAAATAGCGATCAGCCCCCTGCCGCAGTCCATAGCTCACATCAAGAGGATCGCCTTTGGAACTGATGAGGATGAGAGGCAGCGCCTGCCCTGAAGGACTCTGCCGGATCTGCCGACAAAGCGCATAGCCGCTGATATCTGGCAAGAGCACATCCAAGATCAGGCAGTGGGGATGGAAGGTCAGGGCCTTGACGAGGCCCTGCTTTCCAGTGAGCGTGGTTCCCACTTCGTATCCTGCTTGTTGGAGAGCCGTAGCGATAAAGAAACAGGTCGAGGCGCTATCATCAATCACCAGTATTCTGGGACTCTTCATTTCGGTTCCTCTCTTTCTTTCCTGTATCGAGGATGCGTAAGAGCCGCAAAAAGCGACGCCTTTATACATAGCAACATACGTAAACTATTCTTATTTGTTACAGTGCCACATCGTTACAACAGGCGACTCGACCAAGAAGTACTATTTCCAGCCATTGTTGACAGTCTTTGGGAAAGATCCTGAGGGGTTTATTTGTCCTGTACAGAAAATCCCCACCGCTCATCTGTACAGGACTTTTCTATTGCCGAGATCGTTCTCCCCACTGTTACGAAGTGCCAGAAGAACAGGGGAGAGGCCCTCCTTATGATCACAGGGGTGTCTGTAGTGTTGGTGGTGCTCTTTGGTTCTGGCACGTGGGCGGTCCTGGTGCTCGCGGCAGGCATGCCGACAATGGGCGCTATGGTGATTGGGGCTATTATCGGCATCGTGCTAAGCGATACCACTGCGCATAGAGCGCTAACAGGGAGTGAGCCTATGCGCCAGGCACGCTTGTTTGATCCGTTCATCGTCGGAAGGATGCGAGCGTTGCGCGGTATGCTGCTGGCCTATTTCCTCTTGGGCCTCTGGTAGCCGGGGTGAACGTCGTAGGTACTGCGGAGGTGGGCACGCCCTGACCAGCGGAGAAACGTGTATTGTCTCTTGTAGAGCGTGTTTCAAAAGAAGGAGTATCCCTCATGGTTGTTTTTTTGCTCAATCTGCTGATCAATGTGGTATGTCTCGGCCTGATTGGCTTGCTCATCGCCTTCATCGTCGATCACATCCTGGCGACGCGAAAATCCCATACCCATCGGTGAATCCTGTAACCTCAGCACACATCCGAAACCCACATGCAGCCATATGAAAGTGTCGCGGGCGATTCGTTTGGAGCGACAGGCCGCTCTGGGAGGATACAAAGCAGTTCAGCAACCTGATCTATCAAGCGATAGCCCGCTTTGCGGAACTCACTGGGCGTCATTTCGAGCGGCGCAACGCGATACCTCAGTGCCTGGATCTTCTCCATGGTGACCGCAACTCCTTCGCTGTACTAAAACCTCAGTCCTTCAAACAAATCGTACTCGACAGCACGTCCGCCATTGACAAGACTGAATGCGCGATAAAACGTTTGCTCCCCCCAGAGTGCTTTGTGTTGCTCTACTGACAAGTTTTATCGAGATAGTCCAGGAAATCGACACTGCGGATACCGAGGACTTCGGCTGCCGCGTGCAATTCTGCTTCACGTATCTGACCCAGTGCCTCTAAGCCCGGATACTCGTGCTCGTCACCGAACCAACCACGCTCACCCCGCGTGGCAGTGACGAGGAAGGTTTCTATACCCTCAGCAGCATATTTGGCCAGTACACCACCAGCACCTAACGATTCATCATCGGGGTGGGCCAGGACAGCCATCAATTTCAGTATGTCAGTCATCGTTTTCCCGTCGCTTTCTTTCGCAGACTATATTGCTTGATTCCGATTACCGAGACGAGTATAGCGGATTTTCCTGGCCTTTCCATCGACGAAAACACAGAGATTATCAGAAGTACCACGTAGATTCTTGCAGTTATTACACAGGGAAGTAAGAGCAATGCTTTTGCCCGCATAACGAAAGCAGCTATTCCTCTTCAATACTACTCATCACGTAGGCGCTCGCCCCAAGAGGAATGCTGCCCGTCAATTCAACCTCCCTCCTTATAGAGCGGGCTTGATATTCTGATTGACGCGAAAGAAATTGGCCGGATCGTACGTGCTCTTGACGGCCACCAGGCGCTCGTAGTTGTCCCGATAGCTCGCTTTGACGCGCTCCTGGCCCTCTTCCATCATGAAATTCACGTACGCGCCGCCCGCCGAATAGGGATGCACATCCTCCCAGTACTGCCTGGCCCAGTTGACGATGGACGATGTGGTCCTTGTTCGCCGGGTCGGGATCGACGCCCACGATCACTTCGGCCCATGTAACATCCCGGTAGCTCCACGCAGTATCACCCTTGCCCACCCGGTGCGCCGCTCCGTTCACTGGATAGAGATGCATACTCGACAGCATGGTCGGCAACTGCGAACCGTGCCGCACATGTATCTTGATCGCCTCGTCGCTCAACTCCCTCACAAAGTCAGCCTTCCAATAATGCTGGAGCGCGGGCACATACAGTGGATCAAACATGCTCTGCAACGCCGGATATGGTATAGGGCCAACGAAGTCCAGGGCTGGTGGGAACTTTTCTCGGATCGGTTTGAACATCTCCTCGGCTAGCTCCATTGGCCCGGTATAACACCAGACCATCCCACACATATTCTTATTATGGAGATGATCGGGAAAAGGTGGTCCGGGAGGCACGATCAGAAAGGCGAAAAACCCGTAGATGTCATCGGACGCTTGCGCAATGAACTCCCGGTACCACTTCATGACCTCTGGTGCCTTGTCCAGATCCCACAGCATAGGGCCAGCATAGACAGTATGGACCGGATGAGCTTTGAAGACGAACTCGGTGACGATCCCGAAGTTTCCACCGCCGCCGCGTAGCGCCCAGAAAAGGTCAGCGTGGTGCTGTTCGTCGGTCATCACCAGCCGACCATCAGCGAGCACAACGTCGGCGGCAATCAGATTATCGATTGCGAGTCCCCATTTCCTGGTCAGGTATCCCAGTCCACCGCCAAGAGTAAGGCCACCCACTCCAGTCGTGGAAATGACCCCGCTGGGAATCGCGAGGCTAAAGGCGTGAGTGGCGTGATCGACATCACCCCATGTGTTGCCTCCCCCCACCCTGACCGTTCTCGTTTCGGGATCGACATGTGTGTAGCGGATGAGCGAGAGATCGATGATCAGCCCGTCATCGCATACCCCCAGGCCTCCAACGTTGTGTCCGCCACCCCGGACCGCAACAAGAAGGCCGTTCTTACGAGCGAAGGTGACCGCAGCAATAACATCGGCCACATCAGAACAGCGCGCGATCAGCGCGGGGTACTTATCGATCATGCCGTTGTAGACCCTACGGGCTGCTTCGTAGTCCTCATTGCCTGGCTGAATCAATGCTCCACGAAAACCCGCTTTCAGCGTGCTGGTGTCCAGGTTGTAAGTCCTTTGTGTCGTTGCCATACTATTTCTCCTTGCGTCAACCCCTGTAAAACAGTGTTGATAAGTGAGCGATGGGAATCCATTTAATTCCGACCGTTGCCAGTAGTGTACTTAAGAAAACACTTCCATAGGGTCAGGAAAAACTCAGAGGTTTTTAAGGAAACAACCCGTAAATGTACACGGAGAGCATACGTAGAAAATCGTAGAGCCGAGAGGTAGATCTCCTTTACGTGTTCCAGAACAGCTCTACTCACCCACTCTGTTTCACAAGTCCGCTTTCGACAGCCCATACTGCGATCTGTGCACGCGAGGCAAAAGCAAGTTTGGACAAGATGGTACCAACATGGGTCTCGACTGTTCGGTAGCTAATAACCAGTTCGTGGGCTATCTCACGATTCGATTTCCCCTGCGCGATTAACGTCGCCACCTTGCGTTCGCGCTCCGTAAGTCCACCAAAGGCTTCTTTGGCGACACGGTTTGCAGTGACCGGTTTTTCTCTGGGAAGTGTGGAGAGCGCGGCGCTCAAGAAGTGTTCGCGCAGGTAGACATCATCAATCGTACTTGCCAGGCATGCGAGCCCCTGTCGCGCCGAGGTAAAGTTGCGCCGGGCCAGGTCTTCCTGTTCGAGGTAGTGGTACTGCTGGCCCAGCGCACGATGGAGTTGCCAGAGAAGGGGCTGCTCCTGTCGAGCCAGAGCACCCTGGGTGGCTTCCTCTAACGCTTGTATTCCTTCCTCCCGACGCCCTAACACCCCAAGCGCCTCGCCTTTGAGCTTCAAGAGCCAGGGAATAGGTTGCGCCCTTGCCGCTCCTGGTGCCGAGGCGAGCAATCGGTCAGCAATGCCCAGGGCTATCTCCGGCTCACCACTTGCCAGGGCAAGTTCACCCCAGGCCCAACTCATTCGCCGTTCTGGCGCATTTGCGGGCTGTTGCGAACCTGTCATCACTGCTTTGAGCGCCGCTTCTGCTTGCGGCAGTGCGCCTTGCAGCAGAAAGGCCCGCGCAAGATAGGCTGTAATATTGCCGATCCACCAGGCCGAACCGATATCGGAAGCCAGCAAGAGTCCTGTCTCGAGTGCCTGCACTGCCAGGTTGGCTTCCAGGAGCAGGATGTAGACGTGCCCCAGTGTGAAATTGGCTGCTGCCATCCACTGCGTATGTTTGATCTCGGTGGCGATCCGCAAGGATTCCTGGACATGCGCAAGCCCTCGGCCAAGTTCTCCAAAGGAAGCCAAAGCTCCACCTGCAGAAAATTCGACATAGGTCTGGGCCGTCAGCGAGTCCACTTGACGAGCCAGGCTCAACCCTTCCGTAATGTCGCGGAAACAGGACTCAAGGCGCTCGTGGACGCTATATGTTGTTTCAGCCAGATATGCACGATATCCCCATAGATGCCATTGGCCATGCCCAGAAGATCGAATGTTTCGGCCATACCCTGGGTATCATGGAGCGCCTCAAACATGGCAAGCGCTTCATGATGGGCTTGCAAACCCTCTTCAGCGCGCCCGATATTGACCAGCCAGTTCCCAATACGATTGAGGCTACGAGCATGGAGCCTGGGATCGGCCAGCACCTGCGCGTGATTAAGCGAACGGCGGAACCAGTCTCCCGCCTGAGCATAGTCGCGCACTGCCCACAGGAATCCGATATCTAGCAAACTCTGCCATTCCATGATGGCGTCCTGTGTCTGCTGGGCAATCTCCAAGGTTCGCTCGTAATCGCTACGTGCCTGTTCAAACTCGCCAACCGTTTCATAAGCCTGTCCTCGTGCCCGCAACAGTGTTGCGGGTGGAGTGCTAGCCAGATGCAAGAGCGCGCCGAGTGCGCGTGTAAAGTGCTCAATAGCCGCGCGAGGTGCATACAGGATCAGTGCTCTCTCTCCGGCGCGTTGTCCATACTCCACGGCCTTTGACCAGACTTCTCCTTCGTAGAAGTGATACGCGAGGTCGACCAGCTGAGCATCCAGGATCGAGGAAAGGACGGCTCGTTGCTCGATCGCTTCGGCAATGCTACGATGCAACATTCTGCGTTCACCTGCAAGCAGTTCTGAATAGACAGCCTGCCGTGTGAGCGCGTGACGGAACGAGAACTGGTCGGCAGCCTCTTCCGTCACCAGTTGAGCTGCTACCAATTCTTTCATCAACACCAACATGTGGGACTCGTCAGTGTGTATGACCTGCCGAAGAATGGCGAGGTCGAAGCGTCTACCCGCCACCGCTGCCAGAGTCAAGACCTCTCTGGCTGAAACACTCAACTGCTTTGTGCGTTGGTAGACGGCATCATGGACGCTTCGTGGAATGGATAGAGAGCGTGCATGCGATCCAAAGAGCAAAGTCCGCTCCCAGACTCCATCTTTGGAGGCGATCTCATCAGTGGCAATCAGCGACTTCAGCGTCTCCTCAATGAAGAAAGGGTTTCCCTCCGTAAGCGCATAGATGCTTTCTACCAGGCCGATATGTGCTGCCTGGTGCATGGCAAAATGGCCTGGAGCATCGCATCAACGTCGGCACGCAGGAGTCGTTTCAACGAGAAGTCATGCGCCAGGTGTTCCCGGTCAAATTCAGCCAGGTAATGCCTCAATTCTGGAGACACGTCATCACTGCGGTAGGTTAGTACAAACAGGATAGGCAGATGTGTGCAGTTCCGAGCCAGATACAGCAGGAGTTCAAGACTGCTCTCGTCGCTCCAATGGAGATCTTCAATGATGAACAATAGTTGTTGGCGTGCGGCCAGTTCTGCCACAAAATGCAACAACAGGGCAAAAAGACGGCGTTTCTCCTGCTGTGGATCAAGTCTGGGTGGTGCCATGAGAGGTGTATTCTCAAGTATGAGAGGTGTCATATCAGGCAGAAATTGTGAAAGTTCCTGTGCAAACGGTGGCAGGTCTTTCTGTGCTGTCACAAGGGTAGAACCAGAAAAGTATGAACGCAGAAGATCAAGCCAGGGGGCATAGGGAAATGCGCTATCAGTCTGAAAGCAGTCCCCTTGTAAGGGTAAGAAGTCCTGGCTGAGAGCGTACATTTTCGTCTCCGCTACCAGGCGCGATTTGCCAATGCCAGCCTCCCCACTAATCAGTGCAACACGTCCCTCACCTCGTTTTGCCTGGTCAACGAGCACATGAAGGGCCGTTAGATCCGCCACGCGGCCAATCAAGACTGGGCAAACAATTGGTTTGTTGCGGGCAAGCTCCATGGCTTTCACTACCTTTTGATAAAATTTATCACGTGTACTCCGACTAAAGATGCTCCCATCTGATTATAGTCCGCATCATACCTTTGGCTCCTGCATTCTTGTGACAAGGATAAAAGGCACCGTGCTCAAATGTTCGCTTGCCATGCTTGAAACCACACCGACGTTGAAATATTCCAGAGATAATAGTCATTCTAACAGTAAAACGCTGTGAATGGAAGGAATTCTACGGTGGTTGAACCCAATAGCCCAGGTATGCTTTTCAAGTAGATCGGTGGCTAGAGGATACATTTGGATGAGGGAAAGAAGGTGAAAGCAAAGCTTACCCTCGCACTATTTGAAGCATAGTCTATCCATTTTTGATAAACTATGGGGAAAGTAACAATATCTGAGAGAAAAGCGAGGGAGGGTGACCGATGGGGCTCGAACCCACAACCGCTGGTGCCACAAACCAGAGCTCTGCCTGTTGAGCTACGGTCACCACATGTGCGTCAACACTTCGTAAGTATAGCGGAGCACTTGCGGATTGTCAATAGCTTTCGCAAACGATAAGAAAAAATGGTCTTGACAAGGGAGAATGCCTGCCATACACTCATTATAGAGTAAATGTCTCATTGGAAGGTTTATACGAGGAGAGGACAACACCAGGTATGTCGCAGGGATCACAAGGTATCTCGCAGGAAACAGAGAGTGTCAGCCAGCCCATTAGCGTTGAAACGGATATTTCACAACTTCCCGATCTTCCTCCAGGCATTTTGATTCGCGCCCCCGGCCAAACGCCGCGTTCTAAGTCGAACTGGCCTGATGTCATTGATGTGATATTCGAGAAAGATCCCGCGTGTGGCAATATCTTTGAGGCGCTACTGTACCAGGGATTGTGGGCCATACTTTACCACCGTATCGCGCACTGGCTCTATAACGCGCATATCCCTTTTTTGCCACGCCTGATATCACAGTTCGCCCGTTTCATCACAGGCGGTATTGAGATCCATCCCGGCGCTCAAATTGGGAAGCGCTTTTTTATCGACCACGGGGCAGGTGTAGTCATCGGAGAAACGGCCATCATTGGGAATAACGTGATGTTGTATCACCAGGTCACACTGGGCGCTACAGGCTGGTGGCGACCGGGGCCGGGACGCAAACAGAAGCGTCACCCGACGATTGAAGATAATGTGACGATAGGGGTGGGAGCAGCCATCCTGGGACCAATCACCATCGGCAACGGCAGTAAGATCGGAGCAATGGCACAGGTGCTGGAGTCGGTTCCGCCGAACTCGGTGGTGGCCTCCAAACCAGCTGAACTACTGGTGAAGGGCGGCGAAACATTACATAAGCACCAGGAGTTGACACAGGGATGGAACGGCGAGATGGATTACCAGATCTAATCGTGTCGCCGCTTCTCATGCTCGCTACTCGTATGAGAGTAGCGTTTCAATGACCATCTCCCAGAAGCGCGGCACAGCCAGCGCGTAGCCGAGCCGCGCGTTGGGCGCTTTGTCCAGCACACCGTATATATCACATACGGTGCTTCCCGCTGTCCATTCCCCCCTGGTCTCAATTTCGACATGGGCCATATGGGCACTGAGTATCGTGGGATCAATGACGGCCGCAACGGCGCAGGGATCGTGGACCGGAGGAGTTGCGAAACCGAAGACCCGGCGATAGCTATCGGCAAAATACACGAGCAGGTCAGCGGCAAAGTTGGCAACCGTCCGCTGGGGAGCACGCAGACGGCTAAGAACCTCTTCCGTGGCCAACGCCTGGTGGGTTACTTCCAGGGGCACCATCGTGATGGGGCGCCCACAACCAAAGACGATCGCCGCCGCCTCGGGATCGCACCAGATATTGAATTCCGCCGCAGGTGTCACATTGCCCAGCCCAATTGCTCCCCCCATCAGAGAAATGGCCTTGATCTTAGGCACAATGGCTGCTTCGCGTTGGATGGCGGTGGCTATATTGGTCAGCGGACCAGTAGGAACAAGGGTAATATCGCCCGCGGAACGGGTGAGCAGGTCTATGATAAGATCGACGGCGTGGGTTGAGACAGGCTCCAGGTCTGGGGCGGGGATATTTGGGCCATCCAGCCCGGTCTCGCCGTGAATATCAGCGGCATGCCGGGCAGCACGGACAAGCGGCCGTTCGCAGCCACGGGCAACAGGGATATCACGGATATTGGCCAGTGAACATACTTTGAGGGCATTACTGGTCGTCTTATCAACTGTTTGATTGCCCGCGACGGTGGTGATGGCAAGCAGGTCGATGTCAGGATGACGAGCAGCAAGTAGCAGAGCGATGGCATCATCATGCCCAGGATCGCAATCCAGTATAATTTTGTGCTTCATTGTACATGCTCACAAACGTGGTGCGGATGGACGGCATATGCCTAAAAAACTCTTGTATAACACACAGATTGTAGCAGATACAAGAGGAAGAAGCAAACAGCCATCCTCTTCTACGAAAGCATCGTGAGCACACTGGACACGATCAACGATTACAGCTCAATGTCAGCGACAGAATCGCATATCCACGTTGGGCGATAGGGAAAGCGCTCTACCTGCTCGCGGGCCGTTACGCCGGTAAGCACCAGGATGGTACGCAGGCCACTCTCGGTACCAGCGACAATATCGGTATCCATACGATCACCAATGATTGCCGAGTTTTCAGAATGAGCATTGATTTTACGCAGAGCAGTACGCATCATGAGTGGATTGGGTTTGCCAACAAAGTATGCCTGCACACCCGTCGCTGAGCTAATCAGCGCGGCTACAGCCCCGGTTCCAGGAACAATACCTCCTTCGCCGGGTCCCATCGTATCGGGATTAGTGGCAATGAGACGCGCCCCAGCGTTCACAAAACGAATGGCCTGCGTGATACGTTGAAAGCTATAGGTCGTCGTTTCACCCAGCACAACATATTCAGGCTCTTGATCAGTGAGGGTATAGCCCAGGGCATGCATGGCCGTCGTCAATCCCGACTCGCCAATAATAAAGGCGCGCCCCCCTGGTCGCTGATCGTGCAAGTATTGAGCAGTAGCAAGGGCTGACGTGAAGATAGACTCTGAAGGGACATCAAGACCCATATACGTCAGGCGCATGCGTAGATCGGGCGGAGTGTAGAGCGAATTGTTCGTAAAAATCAGGAATGGAATTTCCTTTGTACGCAAACTCTGAATAAACTCTGCTGCACCGGGGATAAGTTGCGAGCCGCGCACAAGAACTCCATCCATCTCTATGAGGTAGTTTTTTACACCGTCCAAGATTATACTCTCACGATACGACAGTCATGCAGCACAGCCAAAGGGTAGCACACAGAAGTTACGAGTGTCAATTACAACACGTTTCCTCTCGACTCATCACATTGCAGTTGCTATAATGGACTAGAAAGGCAATAGCCTCTCAAACTCGACAAACTCAAATGAAAAACTCTTCACGATATTGGGGGTATCCCTTGTCATCGACCATACGTGGTAATCTACTTATTGGACAATCTGGTGGGGCGACAGCGGTAATCAACGCCAGCCTGGTAGGTGCTGTTGAAGCGGCGCTGGCAGAGCGGCATATCGACGGCATCTATGGTATGCTGAATGGTATAGAAGGCTTGCTTAAAAAGGATGTTATCGATTTACGTCAACAGCCAACGGCATTGTGGCCACAACTGCTGAAGACACCTTCAGCGGCGCTGGGCTCCTGCCGGTACAAGCTGAAGCCGGGTGACGACGAGCGCGTACTGGAGATATTGAGGCAGTTCAATATCCGTTTTGTGCTCTATATCGGCGGCAATGACTCGGCCGACACCGCCCATCAACTCGCATACGCGGCGGC
>WNGK01034745.1_pt1 | contig 10990 bp, 8 predicted proteins | sample 5400601 | NCBI WGS metagenome assembly WNGK01 (sample SAMN13153376, study PRJNA577476) | soil metagenome | isolation source: 60 cm soil or saprolite under Garry oak tree replicate 1 | place: USA:California | collected 2016-06-15
GACGATCAACTGTTCGAATATGACAGCGCGACATTGCAGTCGAGCGCGATCGATCAATTGCAAAAGCTTGGCACGCTCATCCAGCGCAATCCGAAAGCGACATTCACTGTAGAAGGCTACACCGATTCATTCGGCACTCCGGAATACAATTTTGATCTGAGCCAACGCCGCGCTGATAGCGTAAAACAATATTTAGTCGAGGCGATGAGAATTAGTCCCGCGCAAATCCAAACGCGTGGTTACGGCGCCGCGAAATTCCGCACGTCACCGAACGGTTCGATCGAAGAACAAAGCCCGAACCGGCGTGTCGAGATCGTGGTGCACACGAGTGAGGGATGATGTGTAGCGGCGGTCTGTGACCGCCGGAAAAATGGCGCTGCAAGAGCGTCGAATCGCGTTGTAGCCACGGCCCTGTGGGCCGTCAGAATCAAATTCGCGCGCGTGCTCCGATACCGCCCACAGGGCGGTGGCTACAGCGTCCTACCAGTTTTTGATCCACTGGGCTGTAACGGTGGCAGTCGGCGGGGTTGTCGTTAATCCAGCCGTGCTCCAGAGATCGAACGTGGGATTGTACCCATTTGCTGGAGCAGCCTGGTTCGCAGTCGAATACCCGTAGCTGTTTCCGAAAGGATCGCGAATATACTGCACGTTTTGCGTCTGATCAGTCGGACTGAGCATATTGGGCTTGAAGACGAAATAGGACCTCGCGCCAGTGTCTGGAGTACGACTTCCACTTGTCGCGCCAAACAGCGAGTTGTAGAGGTAGAGGCTGGCTGCCTGATAAGTGGTTGGATCTCCCGAGGCCTGAGCATTGAGACTATCGGTATCACTGTTGCGCGGATAAACACCATTATCGGCCTTGTAACTTTCGCAAGCGGCGGACATGGCAGCGATTTCGGTTTCAGCGCGGGAACGCGCGCCTTTCTTTTGCACGTAACCGACTGTACTCAGAATAAGTCCAGTGAGCACGATGATGATGGCGATGACAACAAGCAGCTCGATGAGAGTGAAGGCGCCTCCGGCGCCAAATGTCGAAGTACCCGGCTTCGCTGCGCTACGACGTGGCAGGCGAATCTCGAGGGTCGAAGGACTGGTTAACCCGGAAGATCGAATGCGTGCGAGATTTCTTTCGTCATTCGTCATTCGGATTTCGTCATTCGCTCCACGCGTCAGGTTTGCTGTTGCAAGCCGCTGATGATGCTGATGAGCGGCGTGAAAAGCGCGAGCACAATCGTGCCGACGATAAACGCCAGAAACACGATCATGATTGGCTCGAGCATCGACGTGATCGCCGCCACCGCGTTATCGACCTCGTCGTCATAGACGTCGGCAATCTTCAAAAGCATGTCCGGCAACTGACCGGTTTCTTCGCCTACGTCGATCATGCTGACGACCATCGGCGGAAAAGCGCGGCTGGCCTCGAGCGGCTGCACAATCGATTCGCCTTCCTTCACGCTGTCGTGCACTTTCGAGATCGCGTCAGCAATGGCGGCATTGCCCGCGGTCTCGCGCGTGATATTTAACGCCTGTAAAATCGGAACGCCGCTCGTGACCAACGTCCCGAGCGTGCGCGAAAAACGGGAGACCGCCGTTTTGCGGATTAAATCGCCAAAGAGCGGCATCCGCAGTTTGAAACGATCGATCCACCATCTTCCGACGCGCGTCCGAGAGATGAATTTATAAGCCGTAACCGTGCCGACGACCGCGCCGAGCAGAAGCAAGCCATGGTTCTTAACGACGTTACTCGCTCCGATCACAAATGTAGTAATGGCCGGTAGCGGTTTGTTGCCGAGCATGTCGTGAAAAATCGCTTCGAACTTCGGCACAATGAAGACAAGCAGGAAGCCCATGATTGCCACGGCCATCGTCATCACGATGAGCGGGTAAACCATCGCCGCGACAACTTTGTTCTTAATCTTCGCGGCTTTCTCCTGAAATTCCGCAAGCCGGTTCAGCACAAGCTCGAGCACGCCGCCAACCTCGCCCGCTTTCACCATGTTGACGTAAAGATCGTTGAAGATCCGCGGATGCTGGGCCAGCGCGTCGGAAAATGTATTGCCGCCCTGCACGGCGTCAGCAAGCTTGTTTATTATGTTTTTCAGCACCTTATCGCGTTCCTGCTTCATCAGAACATTTAAGCTTCGCAGCAATGGTAACCCGGAATCGATCAGCGTCGCCAGTTGACGCGTAAAAATCATCAACACCTTTGGCTTAATTTTTTTGCGCTGAAAGAGAACAATACCGGTCTTCGCGCGTGGTTTCGTCGCGCGGGCCATTTTCGCCGCGCGGCGACGCGCTTCTTTCCCGTTAGGGCTACTCTTGGCCTCCTCATAGACGCTCGTCGGGAAATAACCGGCCTGCCGCAATTGGCCGATTGCTTCATTGGTGGAATTGGCTTCAACCAATCCAGTCGCTTCCTGTCCCCGAGCATCAAGGGCAACGTAGTTATACTGCGGCATAAACAGCCAGATGATAGCTATCCCAAGGCCGCTGTCGAGTTTCTTGCTGGCACAGCCGCCAGCTATGTGTATCTCAGAACCTCTTCGATTGTTGTATCGCCAGCGAAAATGCTGCGCAAACCATCCTGACGCAGCGTAACCATTCCGAGCTCAATCGCCTTTTGTTTCAAGGTGACTGTTGGCGCGCGCTCATTGATCAGTTCACGGGTCGGGTCAGTAATTTTCAGGAGTTCGTAAATACCTTTTCGTCCTTTGTAACCTGTGTTGTTACACGCGTCACAGCCTTTACCGTAATAAAATTGCTTTTCGCCAATGTCTCGCCGCGCAATCCCCAGCTCCGCAAGCAATGCTTCACTAGGCTGATAAGGCGTGCGGCATTGACGGCAAATGCTACGCAGCAAACGCTGACCCAGAACGGCCTCCAGTGTGGATGAAATCAGAAATGGTTCCACGCCCATATCGATCAAACGCGTGATCGCGCCCGGGGCGTCGTTGGTGTGCAAGGTGGTGAAAACGAGATGCCCGGTCAGGGACGCTTGAATGGCAATCTGCGCGGTCTCGAGATCACGCGTCTCGCCCACCATGATGCGATTTGCACAATCCCTTCCAGGTCGTATTCGACCGGCTCTTCCGCAGTGAGCAGCTTCGAATCGATGGTGTTGATCTTGCGCAAGCAGGAATAAAGCGTGGTCGTCTTCCCCGAGCCGGTCGGGCCAGTCGCGATAAAGATGCCGTTCGGGCGATTAATGAGCTCGAGTAGATAATTGTAGATATAATCCGGCATGCCGAGCGCCTCGATGTCGAGATTTACAATGCTCCGATCGAGCACGCGCAGCACCAGGCTCTCGCCGAATTGCGTCGGCAAAGTCGAAACTCGAAGATCGACACTGCGACCGGCGATATGTTTTTGAATGCGGCCGTCCTGAGGCAATCGTCTCTCTGCGATATTCATATTCGCCATCACTTTCACCCGCGAGATCACAGGCAGGGCGAGATGACGTGGCGGTGGCGCCATTTCGTAAAGGGCGCCGTCCACGCGATAACGGATTTTGAATTCGTTTTCGAACGGCTCGAAGTGAATGTCGCTCGCGCGATCCTGGATCGCCTGGTAGAGAATAAGATCGACAAACCGAATGATCGGAGTTGCGTTCGCTTCCGCTTCAACCGCAGCCTCGCCGTCGCGTTCGCGCAATTGCAGGAGCTCGCCAGCTTCGCCGAGCTGTTTGAGAACTTCCTCCATACTCGTCGTATCGGTCCCGTAGTGCTGCTTGATCAGATCCTCGATTTGATCGGGCGGCGAGACGACTACCTGGATGTCTTTATCGAGCGCGAAGCGAAGATCCTCTGCCGCTTGGTGATCGAGCGGGTTAACCAGTGCGACACGCAATGCGTTGCCGGTCATTTCAATCGGAAGCGCGCCATGCAACCGTGCCAGGCCACTCGGAATAAACCGCAAAATTTCCGGCGCAATTTCGCGCGCTGTTAGATCGATAAAGTCGAGGCCAAGCCCGTTGGCAATTGTTTGATAAAAACCGATCTCATCGACGAAGCCGCCATCGACCATTGCCTGTTCAATCGATTTTCCATTCAAGTCAGCTTCGCTCAGGACGTCTTCTACTTGCGACGGCTGCAAGACATGCTGCTCAACAAAAAACTCGGCAACCTGCTTGTTATTCATGGATTTGCGGAATCGTTAAGTCGGCAACCATCAGCTCACGTCGCCTATGGTGATGGAAATGACTTCTTCGGCAGAGGTAAGGCCGGCCAGGACCTTGCGCACACCATCCTCGCGCAACGTCCGCATCCCCAATTCCCGTGCGCGTTGCCGCAGCATCAAAGTGGAGCTGCGTTTGTTGATCATATGGCGCACCTCATCGTCGATCACAAAAATTTCAAATATGCCCATTCGACCCTTGTAACCGATTTGACGGCATTGCTCGCATCCCACCGGCTTCATCACCTGCGCTTCATGGAGCTGGCCAGGCTCGATTCGCAGAGCGCGCAATTCCGTCTCGGTAAGTTCCGCCGGTTGTTTGCAGTTGTTGCACAGGCGCCGGACAAGCCTTTGCGCCATCATCGCGCGGACCGAGGAAGCAACAAGAAACGGTTGGACACCGATATCGATTAGACGGGCGACCGCAGAAGGAGCGTCGTTGGTGTGCAATGTGCTGAAAACAAGATGCCCCGTCAGACTGGCGTTCGTGGCGATGCTCGCAGTCTCAAGGTCGCGAATTTCGCCGATCATGATGATGTTCGGCGCCTGGCGCAGCATCGAGCGCAAAGCCGCGGGAAAGGTCATGCCGATTTCCGGATTCACTGGCACCTGGTTGATCCCGTTCATCTGATATTCAATCGGCTCTTCCACCGTGATGATCTTGCGGTCTGGCTTGTTGATGTAATGAAGACAGGAGTAAAGCGTCGTCGTCTTACCCGAGCCAGTCGGGCCAGTGACAAGAAGAATGCCATCCGGCAGTTTGATCAGGCGCTCGAAGATTTCCTGGTCGTCGGAAAAAAATCCAAGCTCCGGCAAACCCAGCTTCAAGCTGGACTTATCGAGCACGCGCATGACCACGCTCTCGCCGTGGTTGGTCGGAATAGTCGAGACGCGAAGATCGATCGGCTTTTTTTTGATTTTTACCTGGATGCGGCCGTCCTGCGGCAAACGCTTCTCCGCGATGCTCATGGAACCGGTCATGATCTTGAGCCTGCTGATAATGGCTGATTGAAGGCGCTTGGGTGGCGCCTGCATTTCCTGTAGTACGCCGTCAATGCGAAACCGAACGCGGAATTTTTTATCCAGCGGTTCCAGATGAATATCGCTCGCGCCTGCGCGGTGCGCTTCGATCAGTAACATTGAAACCAGGCGAATAATCGGCGCGTCAGCTTCATCCACTCCCGAAGTCCCCGCGCCGTCGCCAATTTCGAGGCCAAGGTCGATATCTTCTCCGATCTTCTCTTGCAGGACGTCCGAGGCTTCGTCGGCCGTGCCATAATATTTGATCAGCGCCTCACGGATTTTCTTCGGGCTGGTGCAAACCAATTCCAGCTCGCGCTGGAGCAGGAAACCAAGACTATCGATCGTATCGATGTCGAGTGGATTGCCTATCGCCACAACCAGTCCGGTTTCACCAAAAGCGACTGGAATCACTTTAAAACGGCGCGCTTCCTCGCCTCGGATCTGATTGATGATCTGTGGCGGAATCACAATCGAGGAGATGTCGATCCAATCCATGTGGGCCTGCGCGGCTAGTGCGCGCGAGACGTCCATGTCGGAAACGGTTCCGTCGTCGATTAAAAGATCGACCACGTTGTCTGCGCCGTTTAAGCGCAAGCGTGCGCTCTCAATCTGGGGCCGTGTCACCAGTCCCACGTCTTGCAGGATTCTGAGAACGTAATCTTCGCTCTGTTGCACGGGGGAAAAGATGCTTGAGCGGACAATCTACTGCAAATCGCGCAACTTAAAAGGAATCAGCCCCGCAGGGCAGAAAGAGACGCTTCTTTCGTCTCCGCAGAAGCTTTTACTCCACTGTCACGCTCTTGGCGAGATTGCGCGGCTTGTCAACGTCACGGCCAAGCTCGACGGCAAGATGATACGCGAGAAGCTGGAGCGGAATGACGGTCAGGATCGGCATCACGCAATCGGGAGCTTCTGGCACGGAGATAATTTCGTTGGCAACGTTCTTGAGTTGATTCGCGCCGTTCCCGCTGGTGAGCGCAATGATGGGACCCTTACGAGCCTTGACTTGCTCCATGTTATTGAGGTTTTTCGAGAAGACCGCATCGTCAGGCACGATAAAAACCGAGGGAAGATCCGGGCGAACCAACGCGATAACGCCGTGCTTGAGCTCGGCGCTCGGATGACCTTCGGCGAAAAGATAAGTGATCTCCTTCATTTTGAGGGCCCCTTCGAGTGCGATTGGAAAATTGAATTGTCGCCCAAAAAAAAGAACGCCGTTCACATCGGTATACGTCCGGGCAATTGCTTGGATCTGATCGCTCAGATTCAAAACCTCCTCGATCTGCCCGGGCAATGCTTCGAGCGCTTCAATGATGCGGCTTCCCTCAGAGGTAGAAAGATTCCGCATCCGGCCAAAAAGCAGACCAAGAAGCGTTAGAATGACAAGTTGCGAAGTGAAGGACTTCGTCGCAGCGACGCCGATCTCTGGTCCGGCATGCATGTAAACGCCGCCGTCACTCTCCCGCGCGATCGTACTTGCGACGTTGTTGCAAATTCCCAGCGTGCGAAAGCCTTTGCGCCGGCTTTCACGGAGCGCGCCGAGTGTGTCTGCAGTTTCGCCGCTCTGGCTGATGGCGAACACCAGCGTCTCGGGGGTTATTGGCGTATTACGATGACGAAACTCGCTCGCATATTCGACTTCGGTGGGAATGTTCGCCAGCCGCTCGATCAAATATTCCCCCACCCTGCCGGCATGCAGAGCGGTGCCGCAGCCGGTGAGAACGATGCGCCCGACATCGCGCAATTGCGCGGGGCTCATGTTTAAGCCCCCAAGTTTCGCGGTGCATTCTTCCAAGCTAAGACGGCCGCGCATCGCATCGCGCACTGTGTTTGGCTGCTCAAAGATTTCTTTGAGCATGTAATGTCGAAAATCGCCCTTCTTGATGTCCTCGGCCGTGAATTCGACTTTGCTGACTCGATGGTCGCCGATTTCTCCAGCCAGCGAGCTGATCTCGAATTTATCTCGCTCGAGTGCGACCACATCGAAGTCGTTTAAGTAAACAGCGTCGCGGGTGTAAGCGACGATCGCGCTCACATCGCTGGCCAGAAAATTTTCTTCTTTGCCAACGCCAAGCACCAGCGGGCTTCCTCGCCGGGCACCGATCATGAAATCGGGGACTTCCGCATGGACAAGGGCAATGCCATATGTGCCGATCACTTGTTGAAGCGCGGTGCGAACGGCGGTCAAAAGCCGTGCTTTTTTCTGGGGGGCGTCCACTGTACTCGCGCACGATTCGTCGTAGAGTTTCCCAATTAGATGGGCCAGCACTTCGGTGTCAGTTTCCGAGCGAAAATTGGTATCGCCACCCTGAATCAACTGTTCCTTGAGCGCCTGATAATTTTCGATCACGCCGTTGTGCACAAGCGCGAGTTTACCGCTGGCGCCGAAGTGCGGGTGCGCATTTTCATCGGTCACTTTGCCGTGCGTGGCCCAGCGTGTATGACTGACGCCGAAGGAACCCGAAAGCGGTTGCTTTGTCATTAAACTGGCGAGTGCCGCGATGCGTCCCGCACATTTCCGCGTCTCGAGATGGCCTCGGTTTACAATGGCAACGCCGGCGGAGTCGTACCCTCGATACTCAAGACCCAATCTGTGCGGTCAGCAGAGCTGGCTCCGCTGATTCCCGCACAGCCCCGATTGCTTTCGGGGTTGGCCGCTCAGGCAACATGCCTAGGTTCCGGCGCGCAAAACACCTGCCGTTAGCCGCAGCGCTGGCTAGAAGCTCAACGCCGCTGCGCCTGGACTACATATAACGGGATGCGGCTTTTAGTGTCGCCGTCAACCTTGAGCTCGAAGTAGTAGTCGCCGGGACGCTCAAGGTGAAAACCGAGATGCTGCCAGACGTGAATGTGCGTCTGAGATTGGTTGCCGGGAATCCGAATCTCAAAATCCTGGCGTATCGGCTTGAGAACGGGCCGCATGTCCGGATCGCAGAAATGCATTTCGACCCAGTGGCGGCCCTCCTCGCCCACATCAAAGCGGAGCTTACACGCGACTGCGCACAGTGGATGATCACAGGGAAAAGAGTGAGCGCCGATCGTGTCAAACGATCCCAGAATGTTTAGCTTACCGCCGGCGACTGTGGCAGCATCGCAAAGTGTGAAGATTTCAGCCTGCATGTGAAAATATTTCGGTTAAGAAAAACAAGATCAGCCGCGGCTGGCGAGAAGGCGAGTGAAAAACGGAGAAAATGTAACCGGCTCGCCTGACATCTGCGGCCAACACGGCCGTCTTTGCAACGCGACGCAAAAAAGTTGCCGCAGAGGGCAGCCGCTAGGTTATTGATTGGTAACAATGCAAGAGCAGCCGCAGCGCGATTCACTTCTGAAAACTCCAACAGGAGTCACTGCTGCGCTACCGCCGGGCACAATCCAGCAAACGCTTGCAATCATTATGGGTGGCGGCGCCGGCACGCGTTTGTTCCCACTTACGAAAGATCGTGCCAAACCTGCGGTGCCGCTCGGGGGGAAATATCGCATTGTCGATATTCCCATCAGCAATTGCCTGAATTCCGGGCTTCGCTCGATCTATGTCCTCACGCAATTCAACAGCATGTCGTTACATCGACATATTCAAGCCAGTTACAAATTCGACAATTTCTCGCGCAGCTTTGTGGATATTCTTGCTGCTCAGCAAACCTCCACCGGTTCCCAATGGTACCAGGGTACCGCCGACGCGGTGCGGCAAAACATGCGCTATTTCCTCGAGCGCCCATTTGATTATTACCTGATTTTAAGCGGCGACCAGCTTTACCGCATGGATTTCCGCGCGCTGCTGCACCAGCACATTCGCTTGGGCGCGGACATCACGCTGGCAACCAAGCCGGTCCATCGACATCAAGTTTCCGAGTTCGGCATCATGCAAAGCGGAGTCGATAGGCGGATTACCCGTTTCGTCGAAAAACCGACCGACGAGGCTGTGCTGCTTGAGATGAAGATGAGCCGGGAGTTGCTCGGCGCCATTGATTCGAATGAAGAGGAAGAATTATTCCAGGCTTCGATGGGAATCTACGTCTTCAACCGGAAGGTGCTGATCGAATGTTTGGAGAACGACCTGTTCGATTTCGGGAAACATATCATTCCACAATCGATCAAAGATCGGCATGTGAGCGCGTTTATTTTCAAGGGTTACTGGGAGGATATTGGGACAATCCGGGCCTTTTACGAGGCAAATCTGGATCTCACCGATCTGGTGCCCGAATACAGTTTCTTCGACACCGAAGCGCCGATTTACACGCATCCGCGCTTTTTGCCTGGAAGCAAAATCAATGGAGCCACGCTGCGGCAAGCCATCATTTCGGATGGATGCATCATATCGGATGCGCACCTGGAACGCTGCGTGGTTGGGATACGCAGCATTATTCAAAGCGGTGCAACCGTCCGGAACAGCATCGTGATGGGCGCGGATTATTTTGAGCAGGATCGACATGAAGATTCAGGGCGACCGCCGATCGGGATCGGTCGCAATTGCATAATCGACCGTGCGATCATCGACAAGAATGCGCGCATTGCCGACGGAGCCGTGATCACACCGGAAGGAAAGCCGGAGAACTTGGACGCGGACAATTATTTCATCCGCGACGGCATCGTGGTGATACCGAAAAATGCCGTCATTCCAGCGGGTCTCTGGATTTAAGCCGCTGCGGCCGCGCGGGTCGGTTGACCCCGGCTCTCGGGTGGGATTTGCCCCGCTATCCTCGGATCCAGCTATCGCCTGTCAGTCATTCCGGCGAACTGCCCACCTGTCTCCCATTGTTCCTGTTTGTTCCATGGTATCATCGACTCGTGATGATCGTCGGGATCATTGACCAGACGGACTGACTCCTTCTGACTTGCGCACGAGGCGAACATTATCGCCAATGCACACAGCAGAGCGGACTCGATGCTTCTCCGAAGCTTAGGGATTCGTGCCAGCATAAATTAAGGTATCTCCAGGTTGCACTTGGACGCCACGCGCCAAACTGCCGGTGATGATATCGCCGATAGCGGTCGCGGGTTCAACTGAAGAAATACGAATTTTTCCGATTGGCGTGCCCTGTCGCAAGACGAGCATTTCGGAGTTCGGTTCGACTCCGTGGCGTGCGCCCAGATTAAGAACCACGAAATTGTACGCTTGATTGACTGCAAGGACCGTGCCGCGCACACCGGCTCTGCGGACGCCAGGTTCCCGGCGTTTTTTCCCTTCCTGAACCTGGGTCGAGCGCTCCTGAGCGTTCTGAAGTTTTTCGGACAGGAAAGCTTTTTCTTTTTCCGCGCTGTCGATCTGACGGCGGGCATCATCAAGTTGCGCCTGTAAATCTGCTGCCGAAGCAACAGAGGCCGGACTCTCCGCCGGTTTCGCCGCAGCTTGTGGTCCCTCTGTCGGCTTTTGCAAGGAAGCAATCTCGTTCTGGTTCGCATCCAATTTGGCTTGCAAATCAGCCTTTTCCTTCTGCAATTGCGCAACTTTCTCTTCAGCCTTTGCCGCCTTGTTTTCTGCTTCCGCAACTTTGTCTTCTCCTCCCGTTGCAGCTGTTTCGCCGGTTCCTGGACTCCGTTGCGGTTCAGCAATGCGCCGGTGCTGAGCCGCATCGCGCGCCGCCGTGGCATTCACGACATCTGTGCGCAGCGCTTTCACTTTGTGACTGTTGAAAAGCCCCAAAATCCCCGCCAGCGCCAGGCATAGGACGGAAAGTCCAATCACGTTTTGTTGCGTGACAGCGAAACTCGCGGCTTCTCGATGCGGCATAGAGCGTGCCCTTGTACCAACGAATGATGCCCAAATGCAAATCCCAATTTCGGTCTCATCGCGCGA
>WNGK01009316.1_pt1 | contig 10989 bp, 9 predicted proteins | sample 5400601 | NCBI WGS metagenome assembly WNGK01 (sample SAMN13153376, study PRJNA577476) | soil metagenome | isolation source: 60 cm soil or saprolite under Garry oak tree replicate 1 | place: USA:California | collected 2016-06-15
CGCTCGACCTGCACGACCAGGTTGATGGCACTGGCGATCTGTGCGCGGATCGCCTGCAGCGGCAGGTTGACACTCGCCATCAACACCATGCTTTCGAGGCGGGAGAGCGCATCGCGCGGCGTGTTGGCGTGGATTGTCCCCATCGACCCGTCATGCCCGGTGTTCATCGCCTGCAGCATGTCGAAGGCCTCGGCGCCGCGGACCTCGCCAACGATGATGCGGTCGGGTCGCATGCGCAGCGCGTTGCGGACGAGTTCGCGCTGGGGGATCGCGCCGACACCCTCGATATTGGCGGTGCGGGTCTCCATCTGTACCACGTGCGGCTGCTGTAGCCGCAGCTCGACGGCATCCTCGATCGTGATGATGCGCTCGCCAGCGCCGATGAACCGCGAGACGGCGTTCAACAAAGTCGTCTTGCCGGATCCGGTGCCACCCGAGATTAGAATGCTGGCGCGCACTTGCGTAGCAACCTGGAGAAACCGCACCATCGCCGCCGACAGGTTGCCTTGCCGGACCATCACATCGAGGGTGATGTTCTGCTTCGGAAATTTGCGGATCGAGATGGTGCCACCATTGAGCACGATTGGTGCCAAGGCGATGTGCACGCGGCTGCCGTCAGCGAGCCGGGCATCGACCATCGGGCTCGACTCGTCGATGCGCCGCCCGACCGCAGAGGCGATGCGCTGCGCGACATTGACGACGTGCTGGACATTGCGAAACCGCGCGCTCGTCAGCTCGAGCTTGCCCTGCCGCTCGACATAGACGCTATAGGGCCCATTAACGAGGATGTCGGTGATCTCGTCGTCGTCCAAAAACGGCTCGAGCGGCCCCAAGCCGATCATGTCGTCGGAGAATTCGGTCGCGAGAGCCTTTTCTTCGCTTTCGTTGAGATCGATCCGCTCCTGGGTCGCGATCTCGCCGACGAGCTTGGCGAGTTCGGCTGTCAGCGTGGGCCGCGGCAGGCGGCCGGCGGCCGTCGGATCGATCCGGGACATGAGGACGGTCCAAATCCGCTCCCCGCGTCGCCTCCTGCCCGGACATTTCCCTCGCGAGCAACGCTGCCGCATCCGAGAAACGACCGCGCTGCGCTGCCGGAGGCTGCCCCGCATTCATCGCCTTGGTGACGGCGACTGGATCGTACGGGATGATGACGTTTGGCTGGATCTCAAGGACTTTTTGCATCTCCTTCACGGTGACAGCATAGCGTCCGGCTTCCCCGCCGCGATTTATGACGAGAAGGTTGCGGTGCCGGGCTCCATCCTCGGGGAACGCCTCGTGCAGCCGCGCCGCGTCGCGTGCTGACTGCAATGTCTGATCGGCCACGATTACCCGAAAATCGGCCATTTCGAGCACCCACCGATATGGTGACGCCGCAATTCTCGGGACATCGACGACGACGTAGTGGACCTGCGCACGCAGCAGCGAGATCGAGGTCTGCACCGCGTCCACCGTGAATTGGATGTCATCGCGCAACGACTCCTCGCTGCTCAGAACCGCAAGCCGCTCGCCCTGTGTCGCCATGATGCGGTCAAGAAAAATGCCGTCGACGCGCAACGGGTTGGTCAACGCCTCGCGCCACCCGGGGGTCGGACGCATGTTGAGCGCGAGGGCGCAGTGGCCGTGCTGCAGATCGAGGTCGAGGAGCACGACGCGGCGGCTTTGCCGATTGGCGAGATGCCAGGCGAGATCGACCGCGACCGTGGTCGTGCCGACGCCGCCACGCGCGCCGATGCAGGCGACGAGCTTGCCGAGCTTCTGGCTGATCGTTGTGGGTGCACCATCGGCCGACTTTCCCGCGAGCGCCTTCGCCAGCTGCTGCGGCATGATCGGCTTGACGATGTATTCGGTGACTCCGGCCTCTTTCAGGTCGCGATAGAGGCCGATATCATTGTTATTGCCGATCGCGATGACGGTGACGGCGGGCTCGCACACTTCGGCGAGAGCCTGCACCTTCGAAACCGGAAGATCGACATCGCTGATGTCGACAATCAGGAGTGCCGGCGACCGCTCAGCCTCGAGATACTGAATGGCCTTGGCGATGCCGCCGCGGAGAACGCGGAAATGCATTACCGCGAGCTGCGTGGCGCAGTCGTTAATGGCCGTCTCGGTCGCCGCATCAGCAACGAAAGCCAGGAACGGCGGGCGCCCGGCGGCTACCTTCGGCGCATTGTCGACCGCCGCGGCGCGTTCGGCGAGGTTAATCACGGACTGGACAGCGGCCATATCGGGTGCTTTCACTGGTTGAGTGGTTCAAGCGATCTCCTTCCGGCGGGACGGTGTCCCGTCCGGTAGGGCGTTCCCGGCGCCGTTGCGCACGGGTCCGTCGGCATTCGCTCACCGCAGCTTCGTCATCTCTGCGGCCTTGCCGCCGCGCATGACCGCGACCGTGGGCGGATCGGCTACCACCTTTAGGGGCGGCGGCATCACGCTGCCCAGGGCGGGCGAGACGTCGCCGGCCCAGGTCGGGGCGTTTGACTGTGCCCCAGAGGCGATCTTCGACCCGGCAGGGCGAAGGGTCAGCGACAATTTGCCGAGCTCAGCGGCGACATTGATATTCTGCGCCTGCGCGGGGGTCACCTCGAGCGTCACGGTTCGGCCGAAATCGTTGTTGCCCTGCGCAGCGCCCTCCGTCGTAGCCCGCGCATCGATCGCCAGCACCCGCAGATTCTCCTCGACTGTCTCGGCGACCGAGCGGCGCGCCATCGGCTCGGCCTTGTCGTCGAATTTCTGCGTCAGGATGACGTCGACATGGTCGCCGGGGTCGAGCAGCCCGGTGCTGGCCCCACCGGTCTTGACCGGGATCGAGATCGCCCGCTCGCCGGGCGTTAGAACCACCCGCAGAAAATCGCGTTCGCCCGGCTTGACGATGAGATCGTTGCGGATTGCCTCGCCCGCCGCTAGCGCGACGCGCAGTGCCGCTCCATAGACACCGGCGCGGGTCTGTTCTTCGAGGACCGGATTTTGTTTGCGCTGTGCGTCATCCGGGCGAAGGATTTCGCCGCCTGCGGCCGTGCCGCTAAGCGGCCGCCACGCGACATCCTCGGCGCGCAGCAGCGTTCCGGGCGTCAGCGCGACGGTCGCGACGAGCGCTTCAGGGCCCACCGCCCCCGCCTGCATATTTCGCGACATCGCCTGGAGGAAGATCAGGCCGGCGACGCCGACTGAGACCAGGAAAAGGACTGCAAGGATCGATTTGGCGCGCATCGCAGGCTCACCATGAAATAGGGGATTGAAGGATTAGGGTCAGAATGCCGGAAGCGGCAATTGGAACCGCATAGGGAACGGTCACCCGCGCCGGGGTTTGATTGTGCGTTTCGGCTCCCAGCAGCACCGCCGCCGGGCGCGGCATCAGCTTACCGGCCGCAAGGACGGCAAGCGTGACAAACAAGCCGCACAGGCCCATTACAACAAGGAACCCGGGCAGAGCATGATACCCGACGAGCAGCACGGCAGCAGCCATCAGCTTGACATCGCCGCCGCCAAACAGCCCGCGCCAGAACAACAGAAAACCGGCGGCGAAAATCGCGGCGGCCGCGGCGAAGCTGTCGAGCGCCTCGCCGGGATCGCCGGCCAGGATCAGTCGAACGAGACCGAGGGCGGTGACGGCGATGGCGAGCGCATTAGGGATGCGGCGGGTTCGCACATCGCCATAGGCGGCGACCGCGAAAAGGCCGGCCCCGAGGATTGGAATGACGTACCGCAAGAGGGTCTCCCGTGGGGGGAAAGCGGACGCGGCGTCGGACGCAGCAGAGCCGCGACCGACGACACGCCGACGGTTTCGATTAGGCGATGGGAATGCCTTTAAGATAGGTGCCAACGGCGCCGAACATCGTCGAGATGTCATTGCCGAGAATTGTCGCGCCGCCCGCCACGACGAGGGCGATCAGGCCGACGAGCAGGCCGTATTCGACCATCGCCGCACCTTTCTCGTCCCGGCCGAAGCGAGCGAGCATCGTTGGGAAGACGATCTGAAGCATACCGAACATGGAAAAACCCCTTGGAAGAGTTGGAAGAATGACCGGCAGCGCGACCTGCGCCGTTCTACCTATCAGTGAGTCAATCAATAGCGAAAAGACTCATCTCAAAATAAATATGATTAATGAAAAATGCGTTATATTATCAAGGCGGCTGGTTTTGTCAGGGAGTCGTGGGAGCCCCGCGACATAGCCGGCACACCCGCCACCACGGCAGCGATTCAGCGTGATTAGCAGACCGTATTTCGGCCATCGCCGCGCCATCCTCGTCGTGGCGCAGGAGGGTGAGGAGCGAATGCAGCCCGAACCGAGGCGTTTCAAGCATCTGACTATTCTTTCACAGGGCGCCGGAGCGAACCGCCGGGAAGGCGGCCGGCCGACAAGCGCGTTCTACTCGTCGGTGAATCAATTCCCGGCGAAGGATTTCATCTCGGAAAAATTGTAGCCAAAGCCGTATATGACCGGGGGGCCGACGGGCACCTCATGCGGAGCCGCCCTCCGGCCGCTCAGTCGGTTTCCGGCGCCACACGAACAGTGGTAGACGCGCGGCGGCGATCGCCGCCATCCGCCCGGGCAGGCGACGCAGCGCGGCGCGAGCCGGCAGGTCGACCCGCCGGTGCACCAGCACGCCGCCGCCCAGCGCCAGCAGCACGCCGATTGCCTCGAACCAGACGCCGCCAAGACCATGCGCGACGAGCGTCCCCGAGTGCCTGACGATGAGCATGAATGGAACCATCTGAAAGATGTAGACCGAATACGAGATATCTCCCAGCCAGCGCAGCGGTCTGGCGTTGAGAAGGCCGGCCATTCGTCCCGAATTGCTGACCGCAGCGAGCAATAGCGCCAGAAGGAGGATCACGATCGGGCCATCGGTCAGGTCCACGGAGCAGGTCGCAACGGTCATCGCCGTCACGCCGAGGAGGGTGGCGTCCTTCTCCCAAAATGTCCGGAAGAGTCGTTCGCTGTAGGTCCGGTAGGCGAGAACCCCCACGGCGAACTCGGGCAACGCGCGGAGCAGCGCAATCCAACCCGCAGTCGGGGTGTAGATCATGTGCTCGATCGCAACCCCGATCAGAAGCGCGATGCCGAGCGCAATGGCCGCAGGATGCTTGAGCCGAAGAATGATCGGGACGACAAAAGGAAAGAGCAGGTAAGCGTAAAGCTCCGCCGAGATCGACCACGATGGACCGTTGACCGAGATATCGTGCAACCAAGGCACCTGCATCAGGAGCAGAGAGGCGATCAGCTGAGTCTTGAAGGAGAAATCGGCCGGGAAGCCGAGCCTGCCGAGCGCGTAGAGCAGTAGGTAGACGGCGATCGTGAACAAGCTGGCGGGATAGATGCGGCAGAACCGCGCCCAGAAAAACCCGCCGACCGTTCGCCAGCGTCGCGCGCCGGCGAGGCGTCCGGCGTAGACATGGGTCAGCACGAAGCCGCTCAGGAAGAAGAACAGATCGACCGCCAGATAGCCGCGCTGCCAGATCGCGGGCGGCACGCCCCCAGCGTGATTGTGCGCGAGAAAACTGGCGTGGAAGAATACCACCGCCAGCGCCGAGATGCCGCGCAACACGGTCAGCGCCGGCAGCTCGGCCGCCGCGACTCTGCCTTGGCCGGCATCGGTGCGATCCTGCGAAACTCCCATCTTTGTCCGCTTATCCGATGCCGCGCGCCGCCGTCGGACGATCACCTTTCCACCCTCCGGTGCTTATTGTCTACGAGGCGCTTCGGACGCCGACATCTTGCGATGGGAAACGACCGCGTAGCGGTCGGCATAGGTGCGTTCCCAGCCGGGCAGATGATCGAGCACCGTCACCGCGGGGCTCAGCGGCTCGAATATCGTCCAGTCCACCCCATAATGGTCGAGCAGGCTGGGCAGCCCGTCGCCGATTCCGCTGGTTGCCGCGACGTAACGCGCGAGGAAGACATCTCCAAAGAGGTCGGCGCGACCATCGACGAAGGTCGGGATACCCTCGAACATCAGGTAGCCCGCGAAACGGATCGAATTGAGGACATGCCCGGTCAGTCCTGCGGCGCGGGCGGCCTGCACGGCAGCGACCGGCGCGACGGTCTCGCGAGGCCGCAGATCGTACCGATCGAGCGCAACCGCGGTCGTGCAAAACCCTAGCCCGATAACGATGACCGTAGCAAACGCTGGTGCCGCGGTGCGCCACCAGCCGGCTTGCGCGGCGCGGCCGGCCGCTGGTGGAACGGCCGGACCAAGCTGCTTGGCTAGCGCAACAGCAACCAGCAGCGGCGCAATGATTCCCAGAAGCTCCTCGTTCCTCACATGGGTCAGCGCCTCGTAAAGCAGCAGCAGCAGCATGGCGGTCCTCGGCGGGGGCAGCCTAAGACCCAACGAAAAACCGCCCAAGATCGCCAGCGCGATCCATGCCTCGATCGGCTCGAAATGGGCGAAGTCGACGCTGTGCCACTCGGAGATTGAGGACGTCGCAAAGCTCATCCGAAGCATCTCAAGCGGCAGCAGAAGGAGACGGATCCCATTGGGAGACATCAGCGCACTTACCGCGGCCAGGCCGAGAAAGACGCCCCACCCTCTGATTACCTGCAGGCGGGCCAAAGCCGGCGCTTGAGCGACGGCCTCGACGGCGAGCAGCCCGGCAAACGCCAGGCCGACGACAAACCCGCCATGCAGATTGCACCACAGGATCATGACCGGAAGCAGCGCAAGGGAAGGGACGCGGCCCGCGTCCCGCGCTCTGACGATCTGCGACATCCATATAACCAGCAGTGGCCAGGCCAACGCGTGCGGGCGGGCGAGCAAATGGGCTTCGGTAAGAGAAAATGCCGCGAACGCGCCGATCGCGGCGCGGCGGGGCCCAAGCGATTTTTCCAGCGCATGGGTCAACAGCGCAAACGCGGCCGCCGCCGCCAGTCCGGTCGCCGCGACGACGCCGCCCCATCCCAGCTGATCGTAGAGGGTGGCAAAGACGACCTCGGCCAGCCATTCGTGCGGAACCCACGTTTGCCCGCGCGCCGCGAAGGAAAACGGATCCTGGAAAGGTATTGCCCAATGATCGAGGATCCACCGCCCGATCACGATGTGGGAGAGCGTGTCGCCATCGTTGAGGAGCGCACGTGCGTAGACAACGCAGACGGCATACACCCCGAGGCCGACGAACAACGGGACAAGCCAGATGCGTGCAGCTTCGTACACTCGCCGGTCAGGCGAACGGGTGATAGCTGATTGCATTGAATATTGAATACTGCTGGGCCGTTCCGTCAGGCGAAAGCCGGCTCTGCAAATTCAGCCGGTCGCTGCGTCACAGGATCCGAACGCCAGCCGCGGCGCAGGCCGCTTCCTGTGGCCGGGTCGAGCGTCGGAAAGGGCCGCATCGCGCCGCCGTTAACCATCGTCCGCACGCTTTTGCGGCCGCGGGCCAGGTGACAGCGGACGGCGGCTACCGACATTCTCATCAGGTGCGCCGCCTCTTCATAGGATTTACCGTCGATGCCGATGAATTTGACGGCGGTCCGTTGATTGCTCGGCAGTCGCCGCAGCGCTCGCTCGACGTCGCGTAGCATCAGCCGCGCCTCGGGGATACCGGCCGAGCGACCGGCCTCAGCCATGCCAATGGTATCGAGCGCCAGGTCAGATCGTTTCGACCTTGCCGCCGCGGCAAGGAACTGGTTGCGCATGATCGTGAACAGCCAGCCGCGCAGATTGGAGCCGGGCTCCCACAGTTGCGCGTTGGCGAGAGCCTGCAGCAGCGTCTCCTGGATCAGGTCGTCGGCGTTCGCCTGATCGCGATGCCAGCGCCGGACGGTGCGCCGCAGGAAAGGCAGCTCGCCCTCGATCCGACGGTGGAAATCGGCGTCTGCCGTCGGTGTTTCGGCGAACACGGCGAGGGCGATGCCCTCGTCCGCCGCAGCGTATTCCGGGTCCGTCGGGCCGTCATAGGGCGCCATCCAAGCATGCCCAAGGTGCTCTTTCATCTTTCCTCACAATTGAAACAAAGGGTAATCGTTAGCCGAAATAATTTAACAGTTTGTAACCAAAAGGTGCGATTAACGGCCAAAATAAGGTGGCCTTGGCCCCCTTCGCGGATTCTCCCAAAGACCAGATCTTGTAGCGTGTCCTGAAGTTACCCACAGCCTTCCGGATACCAATTCAACCGCGCATAGGGATAGAAGTGATGCGATCGCGCATTCCAAATGCTATGCTTGCGAAGTAGCCGCCATGGGGGGGCCCACGGCACCTTGGCGTGCCGGGCGGCTGCATCGGGGGATCGGGCTGATGATACGCATGCCAATTATAAGTCTGGTGCTGTGCCTCCTTGTCGTCGCAGTAGTGCTGGCCGGAAAAGAGGCGAGAGCTCAGCCGCATGAGCTGCGGGTCGCAGTCTCGTCAGCGCAGGTTGTCGAGTTTCCGAATCCCGCCCGCTCCGTCTTTATCGCCGACCCCGCGATCGCCGATATCCAGGTATCGGCGCCCACCAGTGTTATCGTGTTCGGGCGCAAGCCCGGTCAGACAACGCTGATCGCGATCGGCGCGGACGACAAGCCTCTCGCCAAGATCCAGATCATCGTCGGTTACAACTACGGTGACCTGCAACGGCTGATCGGGCAGGACGTGCCGAACGCGAACGTCAAGATCACCGCGACGCCGGCCGGAATCAATCTGTCAGGCGTCGTGCCCAACGATGAGACAGCCGAGAAGGTGCGGGCGGCGGCGCAGCGCTATGTCAGCGACAAGGACACGGTTATCAACCACCTGCAAGTCGCCGGACCGGCCCAGGTTAATCTGCGGCTTCGCGTCGCCGAGGTCTCCCGCACGGTGACCAAGCAGCTCGGCTTCAACTGGGAAGCGATCATGTCCCAGGGGTCCTTTGCCTTCGGGTTGGCCACCGGGCGCAGCGCCTTCACCGGCGGTGGTCAAAACCTGAGCAATCTCGGCAACATTGTGCCGGCGGGCATCCCCGGTGCGATCGACAACTTGATCACCCGGGCCGGCCCGCTCGGCGGCGCCACAGCAGGCGCGAATTCGAGCTTTGTCAACCTCAACACAAAGCGCGCCACGGTTAACAATCTGATCGACGCGTTGGCCGAGGAAGGGGTCGTCACGATCCTCGCGCAACCGAACCTGACGGCAACCTCGGGCCAGGTCGCGAGCTTTCTGGCCGGCGGCGAATTTCCGATCCCGGTCGCCCAGAACAATTCCGGCGGCAACGGGACGACGATCACGATCGAGTTCAAGCCGTTCGGCGTGCGGCTCGATTTCGTGCCGACCGTGCTGTCGAGCGACCGCATCAGCATCAAGGTGCGCCCCGAGGTCAGCGAGTTGACGACCAACGGGGCGGTCACCTTCAACAACCTGACGATCCCCGCGCTCAACATGCGGCGCGCCGAGACGACGGTCCAGCTCGGCAGCGGCGAGAGTTTTGCCATCGCCGGACTGATCCGCAACAACAACGCCACTGACATCAACAAGTATCCCGGGTTGGGCGACCTGCCGGTGATCGGGCCGCTGTTCCGCTCCTCGCAGTTCCAGCACAACGAGACCGAACTGGTCATCATCGTCACCCCCTATGTCGTCCGTCCGGTGGCGGAGGGGCCCAGCCTCAAATTGCCGACCGACGGTCTCACGCCGGCCTCTGACATCGAGCGCGTCTTTATGGACCGCTTGACCCAAGCATCGACACCCGGCGCCGCTGGCGCGATCGGCCCCAATGGCGCAAGGCTGCGCGGCAATGCCGGGTTCGTATTCCAATGAGCGGGGATCAGCGGATGACCGAAGATAAATCCGGCGCGCTCGCTTCGCGCAGCACGACCCGGCGGTTCGCGATCGGGATCGCCATGCTCGCACTGGTCTTGGCCGGCTGCGGGACGACTGCCCCGCCAAGCGCCCAGGGACCGGTCGACCTCGGCGATTTTGCGGCGGCCCCGCGCGATCTGATCCAGGTCGAGAGCTACTCGGACAGCCATGCGGTCCAGCTCGATCGCGCCGGCACGGTCGGCAAGGCGGAGCGCGACCGGCTCGCGGCCTATATCGCGGATGTCGCGAAAAATCGCCCGGAATCGTTGCGCGTCGCGCTGCGCGGTTCGGTATCACCGGCTCAGCTGAGGCAGGTTGAAGGTCTCTTGGTCGCGCATGGCGTCAATCCGCAGCACATCCGGACGGATCGGCGGTCTGGGCCGCGCGCTCCGCGTGGCACGATTATTGTCGCGGTCGAGCGGGCAATCGCAGTGTTGCCCGACTGCCTGGACTGGATCAGCCACGTTTCGGCCCCGGAGGATAATCTGACCAATCCGAATTTCGGCTGCTCGGACGTGACCAACTTTGCCGCGATGGTCGGCGACCCGCATCACCTCAGGCAGGGCGCGTCGAGTATCTATACCGACGGCGAAGTGGCCACGACGATGGTGACCGACTACCGCACCGACAAGGTGGCGGAGCGGTGGAAGGATCTGCCGCAGATCAACGAAAAATCCAATATCCTTATTGGAAAATAATGGAACATACTACTAGACGGACCAAGGCCCCGGCCGGACGGCCGGCGGCTTTTGGCCTTTGTCACAGATGCGGAAAGCGAGGCCGTGCCGCAGGGCGTCTTCTTCGAGAAGGGACCCGGTGCGGTCCTCTGCGGCAACATCACAAAGGCGATGGAGTACCTGTCAGAATCGCGCTCGCCGCGCGTTCTGGTGGTCGACATCATCGACGTCGCCATGCCGGTCACCGAGGTGCCCTGCCTCACCGATGTGCGTGCGAGCCCGGTGTTCATCGTCATCCTTGCGCGCAACGAAGTCGGGCGCTACGACATGCTGCTGGAGCATCTCGCCGAGCGCACCGGCCTTGAAAGGCTGCAAGGCATGATCTCGGTCCTCAACCGGTCGATCAAGTTCGGAACACCGTCGGCGAAATCGCTGCGCTGGCTGATCGCGGGAGCGCGGATGGTGCGCATCTCGCGCCTGGACGAGCGAGGCGCGCGGCTGTCGGCCACGCTGCTCCTGCCGGTGATGGTCTTCATCCTGCCGTACCTGTCGCTGGTGATCGGCG
>WNGK01034966.1_pt1 | contig 10987 bp, 9 predicted proteins | sample 5400601 | NCBI WGS metagenome assembly WNGK01 (sample SAMN13153376, study PRJNA577476) | soil metagenome | isolation source: 60 cm soil or saprolite under Garry oak tree replicate 1 | place: USA:California | collected 2016-06-15
TGCACCTCCAAGTCTTGACCGAGATCCAAAACAACTTCGCCAGTCCCGGCTTTTACAAGCTTCGGCGCACACGTACCAGTGTAATACTCATCGCATTTGTATTCCCATTGTTTGTCCGGAGAAACGGATCTCGCGCTCGATGATGAAGCGCGGCCGGTTTCGGAAATCGATTGCGCTTGTTCGCTCGTCGATTCAGGCGTTGATGACGGTGACGTTGTTGCGCTACTCGCCGCGAGCTTGCCCGCGTTCTGAGTTCCGTGATCGACCATGTTGTTCAGTTCGTTGATGCGATCTCGAGCCAGACGCGTCATCGTTTCATAGTGGAGCGTCGGCGCCATCGACCCGCCATCTGCCTCCTTCGCGGCGCGCGCTGCCTCGGCATCGCGGGATACAACCCATGCTCGTTGCGCCTCCCTGAGCTTTTGTTTGCTCTCAACGGTCGGAAGTTTTGCCAAAACCGATTGATAAGTTTTGTTGAGATCAGCATCAGCTCGCTGAAAGTCCCCGCGCGCTTGCGCGTTCATGGCCGCCTGTGTCTGCGCGTGAATCTGCGTAAGCGGAATTAGCAGGGAAATAAGCAGAGACGCGCACTGCGGGAATACTCGCATCGCAAACAAAGACCGCCGACACATCCGACGGTCCAACGAGCGTGTCATGTTGATGAACGCGATCAGCGCCTAATGCTTCCTTCCTGGCTCCGCGCCTTCGGGAGGTGCGATCGTCTTATCTTTGGCCGGCTTGTACTCAAATTCGCAGCGCGTGACCGTACTACTAACAGTCGCGTTAGTCTTATTGAAGCTTAGAGAAGAAATCACTCCTTCGTAACGTGCGATGTAGAGCGGCTCACCTTGTCCGTCGAGCGCGAGCCAATATTGCGACTTGTAGGAAAAGAACACTGGAGCAGTGACCACTTCAGGGTGACCGTTGCGGTACGTTTTAGCGCGAATATGCAGCCACGTCGCGCCGGCGTGCTGTTCGTCGCTAACTTTCTTAAAATCGGGTTCCCAAGGCGGAGACAGAATGGGCGTATGAGCCAAACTGTAAATCAAGCGATCGCTCGCTTGCGCTTTTTTCCATGTCTTACCGCCAGTCGGGTTCGCCCAAGCTTTATCCTTGATGGCGATCTGACGCATTACGCTACGATCTTCGGATTGCATCGTTAAATCAAAATCCTCTCCCGAGAGCAGACCATGGATTCGAACGGGTTTTTCACGTGTCGCTGTCCCATTCACTTCCCAAACGCCCTCTTCCATTTTTTTCATTGCCGCCATCAGCAATGCTTTCGAACTGTCCTCGGTGGGTTGCACATGCGGATTTCCGGGCGGCGGAATAACGGGGTTAAGCTCCGCAACCGCGGTATAATCTACCTTTGCAATAACAGGATTACCTTCAAAACCGGCTGGACCATGGTAGTGCCGGATGCTTTCCGGCTCTCCATTTTTTAGCAAAATCCACCAGTTCGGCCGATCCCCTTCGTAATTGATTTTCTCCGGCGCTTTGAAGCGGATGTGCAGCAACGAATCTTCTCCTTCTTTGTCGATCCCGACTTTTTCGAAGGGCGGAATTTTTTGACCAGTATCGGCGATTGGCGTGTGAACGAGATAATAGAAACGGCGATCGTTTGCGTCCCGACTCTTCCATGTCTTGCCGTCGTCTTCGGTCAACCACCCCTTGTCGCCGATCACAATCTGCCGACGGACATGATCGTCAGAGTCGATCGTCAGATCAAAATCTTTTCCGTTAATGATCCCAGAAATGTTCATGTCGATCTTCTCCGCCACGATGTGCGCTTCCACCCGCCATGGTTGGTTCTCAGACAACTTTTTCGCCGCCGCCAGAATCGCTTCCGGTTTTTCCTCCGCCATTAACACGGTGCCAGTGAACCCGAAGAAAAGCGCGAATATTCCCACCGAGAGGGTCGTGTTCATCGAATGCTTTTTCTCATCGCAAGATCCACATTGTGGTTTTGATAGGCTGATGGTTGAATCGTTATTGACCTGTTTCTTCTGCCAGTAGCTTGGTCGCCTCTTCAAGGTTGGCCTTGGTGGCGACTTTTTCCAAGCCGCGGTTCAGTTCGTCGTCAGAGGCAGCGCCGAACGCGATGGAAGTCTTGAAATCGGTAACCGCTTTTTGCAGATCGGCAATCCGCGCCTGCCGGTCGGTCGAAGCTTTCGCGCGATTGAGATAAAGCATGCCGCGATTTTGATACACGAACGTTGCAAAAGGCCCGTTCAACTTGATCGCTTGAGCATACAAGCGCAGCGCTTCTCCGTAATTGCCGGCTGCCTTTGCCTTACCCGCCTGCATCGCCAACTGCATCTCCTTACTTGTTGCAGGATTTGGGCCGCTCCGTTTTTTCGCGTTTTTGTTTCCCGGATTGACCTCGATGTGCAGTTGGACCGGCCAGCCGCCGCGAGGAGGGGCGGGCAAACGAACGTTGCGCAACTTGTCGGCCACACAAACAGCCGCACTCTGGTCAGGTGTTTGAACCGTGCTCTCAACGCGACCATCGGCGGCGAAAATGAAAACAACGTCAAAAACAATTGGCAGCTTGGAATCTTTCGCGCATTCGTGGACAACGTCAGCCAGTCGCGGATGTACTGCCGTGTCGAACTCATAGTCGTAGCGTTTGCCCTCGCCGGTCTCCGCGAGCCGGTTTGCCTCAGCAAGGGCTTCCGCCAACGAAGTAAACCGACTTGCCGTGGCGGCTGGCGTCGGAGCTGCGGACACTGCCGGCGGTGATGAGGACTCGGCTTTGAGCTCGAGATAAACGAAAGTGTTGAGCACGGCTTGGAGCGCGCCGGAATCCTTCTGATAGCTCGCACGGTCGCGCGATGAGAGAACGATGTAAGCGACGGCGCGCGGGAGCTGCACGTACGCGACGCGTTCGCACTGCGAGTAGGTTTTGGTGGCGGGATATTCGTTGATGAAATAATCGTGACCGTCCTTGGTCTTGCTCGAGGCAATTTTCTCCTTGGGCTTGCCATGGATTGCGGCCATTTCCTTGATCGCCATGGCGACAAACGCATTCACGTCTTCAAAATCCGTGCTAGCGATCTTGCCATACATGACCGTCTTCGCGCCCGCCCAGGATTCGCCTTTTGGGTAAAGAACGAAAACCCTCTGCTCCTTTCCGGACTCAATGTCGAACACCCAGCCTTCGGGTGCGCTGACGGCAAACGCGGCTTTTGGGCCGTAAACAATTCCGCCGCGATACTTTTCCTGCCCGAAACCTCTCGCGCAGATGAACAGGAAAAGAGTGCAAACGATAAAAAGCGGTTTCATGAGTGGGCTCGGATTTGCCGGTTTAGTAATCGTTTTTCACATGCAACTGGAGAAGGATTTCATTTGTTCACACAAGCCAGGAAATGCGAAGCGATTTCTCCGCGTTTTTTCTCATTGAGGTCTCGTCTATTCTTTCCATGGGAGTCTTTTCGTTGAGACACCAATTAGCAATTGCAACGACTCCAACACATTTTCGTATGGTTCTTGTTTTCGCATCCCGTTAAAGCTCCCATGCCTCGCCTGGCTGCGTATCGATTCTTGCGGCCGTTACATCACAAAGAAACTGAAGACGACGACGCTCCTTTTCAGCTGCCGGGAAAAGCGAAACGTAAAACTTCGCGCCGTCATCGCGATGCTTGATCCAGGTACGCTGAGCTTCGCGCACAAGCGAGACTCGGTCCTTGACCGCCTTGGCGAGCACTTCGGCGTAGCGCTTGTTCAATTGTTGATCTAGCGCGTCGAATTTCGTCTTCAGTTCCGCCTCGTCCGGCAATGGATCGACCGGCTCGGCACAAACAAGCTTTTCGGATCTGCTCTTGTTCAGTTTCCGCAGGTAATCGCTGAGCTCGAACTGTTGTTTGCGCGTGTTGAAATAGAGATACCGCTGCTGCATCTCGCGTTTGTCTTCGTCGCCGAGCAATTCGATGAGAAGTCGCGCCGAATCGATGCTCCAACATTCGAACCCTGCGCTCTGCCACGCGAGACCGGTAAACTTGTCTAAGATGTCGGTCTTTGTTGGGTTGATCCGATGGTAAAGAACAGCGTCGCGTAAACAGGAGCCGACATGATATGGCGAGAAAATCCATTCGTCGTTAGGGGAAAAATGGAATTCGTCGGGATATGCCCATTCACCGAGAATTTGTACCATTGGCAGTTTTGCGCGCTGAATCCTTGGTGGATACAACCCATAGGTCCTCGCCAGCTCGCTCGAGTAGCACCGCGCCGCTCGAACTGGTGTGAACAACTTCCGCTTTTTCTTCGGCGGTTACACATGTCCAGAAGCCGATGACAAGCGGAACAACCAGGAGCACCGCCGTTAACTTATTTTGTTTCATTCGTCGCCTAACGACCCAGCGCCACGACGAGCCGCGCTGCCGACACGCTTGCTAGAAACGATTTTGTATTTGCCAGTATGCTTGTCTTTGGCTGCGGTCAATTGCAGCCGTACGGACGGACGCTTCGCATCGCGAAATGTAGATCGCATGCATGCGCGTGGCCATAGTTTCATGGTCCAACATGAATGTCGAACAGCGTAAGTCCCTTTCCCGTGTTCGACGACTTCAGTGTAAAATTGACGGTCACGTCGTCGCTCTCCCATTCTCTCCCCATCTGAGCTTTGACATCAGCGGAACATTTGTTATCGGCCACCTGTCTCACATGAGAGTAACTCACATCCAGTTCCCTCCTGGAGTAACCGGAGCCCTTTGGGAACGATTTGGCTACGAAGCTACGAACGGCATCTCCAAGCGTTTTGCTAAGGTCCAGCTCCGACGGCTTTTCGCCGAGTGACACGGCACAAAAACTCACGCAGTCCCATCGAAAAGTATGATTTATCAGGACAAAATCGCTCCGTGGCGACCAGAGCACTTCAAGATCATGGTGATTGGGGCGAATTCCGGGTGCAGCCCAATACTCCGCTGTCATCGACAGCGCTGAATGAAGATCCGCACTTACTCCTAAACCGTGCGGACAATGAAGCGTCCGAATGATTGTCTCACCATGAACATCGACAATGTAGTTCTCCACGTCGTTCTCGACCTTGTTGATGCTCTCGGCCACTTCATTCGCTTCTTTCCAGTCTTGTTCCGGCAATTCAGCGCCTGGGGGATGTTGCTCAGAAAATCGACGGACCTTTGTCCAGACCTCGGGATGTTTAGGCAAGCCCCATGCAATGGCATAACGACCGTCAGGTGATTCAGTGTTCGGAAAGACGAGAAATGTTTTCACAGAGCTGTGAACGTCCTTCTGAGAACGAGAAATTTCCGGCGTGAGCAAAATAAGCCCGGGAGCTACCAACAACACGCGAATGATTTGCGCCATTGAGTGTCGATGAATTCTAGTCTTCATGCTACCAATCCTCTTCCTTCGCGATGTTCATCGCGCCTCTGTTTCGTTGGTGAGCAATGCTTCGATTTTCTCCATGTCGGGCCGGAATTCCGCCTTCGTCGTTAACACCCACCTTTTATTAGGGGAAGATCGCATCTTCGATTTCAGTTGAACCATCGGCACTTCCGAACGCCATGAGCAAAATCAAGAAAAGGAATAGGGCTCTCGTGTAGGTGTTCATTCGTCAAGGTGCACCGAGTCCATGATGTGGTCGATTTCTTCCTTTACCTTCGGAGCCGTGTTCAGGTTCGAGGTAAAGGTAATCTCTAACAGTTGGCCCTTATAGGAAGTTGTTAGGAAACGTGTATAGACAGGATTGTGCGAGTAATCCTTCTTTCCCTTTAACACCGGGACGAATCGCGTATAAGGTCAGCCGCGCGGGCCGCAGGCACGCGTCGGCTGCAGCCGCTGGTTACAAGGCAAATCATTTAGGGGTTTCCTCATTGGCTAATGCCATCGTCAAACTCGTTTTCGAAAGAAAAGATGGCCTTGGGAAAAAGACGGCGCAATTTCTCCTGGTCTTTGATTTTTAGATAATTATTTCCCATAAATATTTTTAACCCATTTAAATTGGATAAAGACTTCGGCAACTTTATGCCTCCATTGCCACATACTGAAAGTTCCCGAAGATTTTTTAAATTACCGACGAACGGCGGAAGTTCGTGAATGTCATTATAGTCCAGCGCTAATCTTTTTAATTTTTGAAGTGAAGCTATTTGAGAAGGAATGCCCTTGATACCATTTCTACCCAAGTCCAATTCTTCAAGATTCTGAAGCTTTCCAATCATGCCGGGCAAGCTCGTGACCTTAGAAGGTGGGGTGGGTTTATCGGAGCCAATTTCTCTCGGGTCTAGTGCCCCGTAAAGTATGAGCACCTTTAAGTTACTCAAATTACCCATTGATTCCGGCAGTGAGATGTTCATTCGACAACCATTTCCATTGTCAATAATTAATTTTTCTAACTTCTTTAAGTTTCCAATTTCTCCGCATGCATAATGGAAGTTAAAGTGATACACACGCTTGCGATGAATAGATGGTTTTTCATTTCTCGTTCACCTGATTTGCCTTATAACGCTTCTTTGAGACGATTTTATATTTCCCGGTCTTCGCGTCCTTTGCAGCGGTGAGTTGAAATGTTTGCGCCGGCTGGTCAACGTCGCGGAAAGCCGCCCGTTCTTCTAGCAGCAGCACATCCGGTTTGAGCCAGCGCACCGGCCGCACTTTAAGAATGAACGCATCTTTGACATCAACGCTCAACTCATCCGGATCATTCGCGACAACGAATTTCCCGCCGCGCAATTCTTCGATCGTGAGATTACTGGCACGATTTTCCTCTGCACAAAATGCGAACGCTTTTGAGTTGGGCGACCAGACAATCGCGATATTGTCCAGGGAAAAACCGCCGGCGTATTCACCTAACAATTTCACCACCACATCCTTGTTCGGCATGGTTACTACCTCCATCGCATGCACTGCCTCTGAGTAAATCACGCCGGCTGGTGCGTCCTGATACTCGGCTGCGATCTTTTGATTCGTTTTAGCATCATACAGAATACGCACGGCAAATCTGCCATCCGGAGAACGGTCGCGAATCTTTTCCGCAAGCGAAGGCTCCGGGGTGTTGCTCGGACTCTCAGCAGCAACGGCCTGCGGCTTGTCTTGAGCGAAGGTGCTGCTGGTTCCCACGAGGTAGACCGATGTGAGCATGATTAGAGATCTGGTAGCGGCTAGCCGCATCAGGCCCGATTCAGTTTTTGGATTCATCTTAGTGCGAATTCATGAAATTCGTGTCTTCATTCTTCCAAGTGCACCGACTCCATGATGCGATCGATTCCTTCCTTTGGCTCGGTTGCAGCGTTCAAGTTAGTCGTGAAGTTGAAAAGCCTGTGTTCTTATTGCACCGTAATCGCGGATGAGACCGAGCGGCCATGGTCGTCCAGGGCGATTAATTCGTATCGGCCCGCCGACGCTTTCCAGGAAATTACTTCCTGCGGCGGGGCTTTGCCGATAAAGGTCTTGCCCGCGAACCAGTAAATCTCGCGCACATCCGCATCCGCCTTGGCTTGCAATGGGATTGAGCCGACCGACGCCGGTAAAATCTTTTGCCCATCAGGCGGCGAAACAATTCGCGGTGCGTTTCCACTGCGCGCGACAAATTCCGCGGTCGTTCCGGGCAAGAAAGGCGGCGGCAATTTTCTCGGCACTCCAGCCCGGCGAAAGATCGACAACAACTCCGTCGGCCAAAATTCATAGACTTCACGGCGGAGCTGGCGCGTTCCGTCGTCCCTCGCCACGCGGAGTCCGCTCACGGCATCGACGAGCACTTCCTGATGCACATCGCAGGGTTTAATCGGAGAAATTCCCGGAATGAACCATCCCTCGACCTGTTGCGTGCAATGCGGCCCGGGTAAATCACCCGAGACCGCGCAAAAAGAGACACGCTTTAAATTTGCGCCCGGAGGCGGGAGATGCGGCTGGTTCGGTTCCGGCCAACTCAAGCGCAAACTATCGATGATTTGAAACAAGAGAGGAGCGGCGGCGATTCGCCCGACAAAAGTTCCATTGGCGCGACCGTCAAAATTTCCGATCCAAACCGCGAGCACATAATGATTGAAAACGGCGATTGACCATGCGTCGCGAAAACCATGAGAGGTCCCCGTTTTCCAAAAAACCGGCGCAGCATGGTCCGAATAAGCGCGGCCCATTTCGGGTCGTGGCAGGTTGAGCATCTCCAGGGTCAGGAATGCCGCTTCCGGCATCATAATCGAGCGGCCCCGCGCCGCGATTGCTTCGCGCGATGTGCGGCGAAGCGGACGCAGCTCTCCGTTGTTGGCGAGCGCAGCGTAAAGTCGCACCAAGTCTTCCATTGTGACTTCGGCCCCGCCCAGCGGAAGCGCCAATCCATAAAGCGGTTCCGAGCGCGGCAATTTAACGCCCGCGGCCCGGAGGAATTCATACAGTGTGGGATCACGCAACCGGGATGCGAGTTCGACCGCTGGGAGATTGCGACTCCGCGCCAGCGCGTCACTGGCACGAATGGGGCCAACGAATTCGCGATCGAAATTTTCCGGATTGTAGTCGGCAAAACTGTGGGGCGTATCCGACAGGATCGACAATGGATGAATCAATCCCTGCTCGAGAGCGAGCGCATAGACGAACGGTTTAAGAGTGGAACCGGGCGAGCGCGGCGAACGTGTTCCGTCCACTTGTCCCTGTATGTCGGCGTTGAAGAAATCCGACGAGCCTACCTGTGCCAGCACATTCATGTCGCGCGTATCGACCAGCAGGGCTGCAGCATTTTGAATTCCGCGACTGCGATTTGTTCGAACATAATCGGCGATCCGTCGCTCGATTAATTGCTGCTTCGCTAGGTCGAGCGTGGTGACGATTTCGTCGCGGCCTTTCTCGGCCGCCAGGAGCTGCTGAACAAAGTGCGGGGCGAGAAATCGCCGTTCGCTCCGTGCGCGGGCGCTGAACAGGCGCGCGGAGAATTGCCAGTCGATTTTCGCGCGGTCGTACCAATTGCTTTGGGCTGAATCGAGCGAGCCGTTATCGCGATCGACCAACAACGCGCGCCGGGTCGGACTTTGCGGAATAACGCTCAGCGAAATCGACTCCGGCCTGGTTAAATGCGCGGCAGTCTTTCCAAAATAAATCTGACTGGCCGCGCCCACGCCTTCGATGTTTCGCCCGTAGGGCGCGAGGTTCAGGTAGGCTTCAAGAATTTCGGCTTTCGAGTAATGCCGCTCGAGTTCGAGAGCGCGAACAATTTGAACGAACTTTCCGCCGAGGGTGCGGGTGCGCAGATGGTAACGCAACCGAGCCAGTTGCATCGTAATGGTGGAGGCTCCGTTGTGTGCATGGCCCGGTCGCAGATTCAAAGCTGAGCGCAGTAATGCGACCGGGTTAACTCCCGGGTGATGCCGGTAATATTTATCTTCAAATCGAAGCGTCGCATCGATCAATGCGGGCGAAATGTCATGCAGCGGCGTCCAAATGCGGAACTTCTGGTCCGCGCTCAGCGTGACGCGCAGCAGTTTTCCATTGCCATCGCGAACGCATTGGGAAAATGAGATGCCCTCGAGCAACGGCGGTTTCGGGAGTAGCAGCCAGGCGAACCACACGGCCATCCCGAGCAGAGCGAGGGATCTCACCCACGAAGCGCGGATCACACGGCGTAATTTGTGTAACCCATGTCCTCTTGAGAGGTCCCTCACTGCGTTCGGGATGACACGGTTTTTCATTTTCGCGTTGCTCCAAGTGCTATTCCGTCACGCTGATTTTCCCCCCGACGCCGCGGCCTTTGATGTTTCGCTCGTACATCGCCTCGGCGAAAATGGGCGGCACTGTGAACTCGCCGCGATTAGTAGATTTGATCTGATAATTGATCTCTAGCGCGCTGCCGGACACGGTTCCGTAAAAGACGGCGCGATCTTCGCGCACATCGACATAATCGACGCCGGAAATTGTTGAAACACCCGGTTGCAAAGATGACCCCACAACTTCGAATCCGCCGGGCAGAAGATCGACAATGGCAACATTGGTGACTGGCTGGTCGCGGACAGTGCGCGCATGCAGACGGACATGAATCGGTTCGCCCAGCTTCGTCCGCGTCACCGGCTTATCGTTTTTGTCGAGTAACTCGCGATGAACTTCCAATCCAGCGGTGACCGGTTGCGCCGGCGCATGTCGATCATATCCCGCTTCGACGACCTGGAAAAATGCTCCGGGACCGCTGAGCGTTCCGGCGCTTTTAAAGCGGATCGCAATCGCCTGTTTGGAAAATGCGGTCCGCTGCAGCAACTTTGCGTCGCTCGTCAGGCCAACTTCCCGCTTGTCCCGGTGGATTTCGGCAATGCTGAGCTGGGGAAGCTTTTGCGCGATCATGTGCGAGTACGATTTTAGCGCAGAAACAGCGTAGGCGGCCGAGAGCGTGTTGAATTCGCCGCGCCCGATCGGCTGGAGAACCTGCTCGAATTCCCCTCCTGAAATTTTCTTCAACCGCTCCGGAAAGGCGCGCGAGAGGATGGCGATGTATTGAGCGTTTGCTCCGAGCGGCTGGCAAAAGTCGTCGTACTCTCGACCTGATCCCTCGCCAATCTTGTAGGCGGCGATCAAATCGTCGGCCTCTTTGTCTTTGTGCAAAAGTTTGAGCGCGCCCGCGAGATAAACGCCGGTGAGATCATTCTGCCATATATCGGCCTGATGCTGGTCGAGGTAATCACGCAGATTAAGAATGTAATTGGTGGTGACAACGCCTTCGCGGGTGAGCACGTAAATCCCGTAGGCGATGGTGCGCGCCTCGGCCAGGGTCGAGGGCTCGCGCGCGACCATCTTTTGCAAATAGCGCAAGCCGCTCGCGAACATGTCCGCTGGCGGAGCAAAGCCGGCTGTTTTCGCCGCGCTCAGAAAATCCATTACGTAAACAGAATTGAAACTGATCTTCTCGTCCGTTTCCGGCGCCCAATAACCGAACGCGCCTTGATCGTTTTGCCGGCGTCGCAGAACCCCAAAGACTTTTTCGATCTGTGTATTTGCCTCGGCGCGACTGAGCCCGAAATCGGCCTCGTCCGAGAGCAGCAGCCGGCAGAATGCG
>WNGK01008047.1_pt1 | contig 10984 bp, 12 predicted proteins | sample 5400601 | NCBI WGS metagenome assembly WNGK01 (sample SAMN13153376, study PRJNA577476) | soil metagenome | isolation source: 60 cm soil or saprolite under Garry oak tree replicate 1 | place: USA:California | collected 2016-06-15
CACCGAACACCAGGCCATCTTGCTCCAACGACTCGGCCTGGAACTTCCGACCTGCATCGAATGCCCGGATTTGTAGTGAAGACTTCACTACACCCGCGCTGTTAAAAAAGGACTTACCGCCGCAACTGCGGAAGTTGGGTTAGAGCTACTTGACGGTAAGAGTTACGACTCCAGAACTTGTTACCGTGTGCGTGGAAGTAGTTGGAGGATTGCCTGACGAAGATCCAGAGCCGCCTCCTCCACAGCCCATCAGCGAGCAGGCGACACCAAGTAGAAGAGCAAGGGTGCCGAGTGTCCACCAATCGCGCGTCGCCTTCGTCTTCTTACGCTTCTTGGCGGGTAAGAAAAGCAGCGAAATCAGTGCAAGCGCAGAAGTTGCTCCCGGCAGGGTCTCCGTGAATACAACTGTGATCTGGTAGGTTCCGGCCGGAGTGTTGGGAGCTGTGGCAATCGACACTGAACCGGCGGAGTAGCTACAAGGCGCGCCTTGCGGAAGGTTCAGGCACTGAACGGAGACATTTGTTGCCGTCGACGGAAGGTTCACAGCGTAGGTGGCTGTTGAGCCGGCAATCACCGTCGCGGTCGCCGAATTGAATTGTGGTGAACCCGAGCTGCTTGAATCGATCTCAAAATGCAAAATGTTCGAGGTGCCGCCTCCAGGACTCGGGGTCTGCGCTGAAACAGAAGTTTGGCCAGTCTGTGCAATATCAACAGCGGTGACCTGTGCGGTTAACTGATCGTTTTTGACGTACGTGGTAGGAAGAGCTCTTGTTCCCCAATACACCGTCGATCCCGGAATGAATCCCGATCCATTGACCGTGAGAGTAAACGCAGCACCACCAGCAACAGCATAGGCAGGCGTCATGCTGGATACCGCCGGAGCAGGATTGGTGATGGTGTAGACGGCCAGCGTGACGGGGCTGGCAGAATAACCAGTGGCTATAGCGATCGCCTCGATGGTCGCAGCCGCAGACACCGTAATGGGTCCGTTGTAGAGGTTCGAACTGAGCGTTGGTGTCGTTCCATCGGTTGTGTAGTAGACGACCGCGCCTGGTGTCGAGTCGAAGATGGCCACCGTCTGGGCCGAGGTGTAGGTACCAGTCGGAATGCTAAAGGTGGGCATCGCCGCCGGCAGATTGATGACATACATTGCCGTCGCAACAGGGCTAGCGGAGTCGCCGGCCGCTGTGGCAATCGCCTGAATGGTTTCTGTGGTTGAGACCAGAATGGGCGCGGTGTAAATGGTCGAGCTGGTTGTAGGTGTCGTTCCGTTTGTCGTGTAGTAGATCACTGCGCCTGGTGTCGAGTCAGAGAGGCTCACCGTCTGAGCAGAGGTGTAGGTACCCGGAGGAACGCTGAACGTGGGGGTTGCCACCGTGGATGTAACGGAACCTACCCCTGTGGAGGCAGCGAACGTCGAATCGCCCGCGTACTGCGCAAGCACCTGGTGTGTTCCTGCCGAAGCAAACGACGTCGTGTAAGTGACGGTCCCGGTGGCTGAAAGGCTCTGTGCCCCGGCTGTTGTACCGCCTAACTTTATTCCGCCGTCGATCAGGAGCGTTACGGTTCCAGTCGGTATGCCAGACCCGGTTCTCGAGGCTACTGTGATAGTAATGGTGTCGTTGGCGCCGGCGGCGGGAGTCGTATTCGATACGGACACCTTCGTCGTGGTGCCGATGAGAGTAGCAGAGGACCCGCTGTTTACTGGCCAGACCGTTGCGGCACTCGCGAGATCCAGAGAACCCAGACCGGTCACTTCGTCATATCCTGCTCCCGCTGAGAAACCTCCCGTGGTCGTGCCGCAAAAAGGTCGCTCCACCCGTGCAGTTGTTGTTACCCGCGCTTACATCGTGAAATGCGGATGCATAGGTGGTACTGTTCGAGGCCAGGCTATACAAAGTCGGATTGATCAGGCCTTGGCCGGTGGTGTAGTTCAGCTTCTGGTTCAGGAGGACAACTATACCGGCAAAGATCGGGGTCGCGAAACTCGTTCCGCCCCCTACGGTCAGACTTGTATCGGTCGAGCTTGCCCTGAATCCGCTGCCACAACTTCCCGTCTGGCCGGTGAACCAGGCAGTTGAATCGCTCGTACAGAAAAGATATCGGGAAAGCCGGGCGATGAGTAGAACGAAATGTCCGGCACCATCCGAAACGAGCCAGAGGTAATGCCGGGGCCGGTCTGCCAGCTTGGACGTGCAACGAGAGCGCTCGTTCCGCCGCTCGACGAGCTCAGGCCACTGGAACTGCTGTCATTCCATGCCACCTCAGGAACGTACTTTATGAGTGAGGTGACGACGTCGTTGCTACCGTTCTTTGACCAATACGTGGAGCTGCTCGACGAGGAGTTTGCCGCGGAGATCTCGGTGCCACCAACGCCGGTCACATAAGCGCTGCTGGCCGGGTAGCCTACCGCGATCGCGGTCTGCTGCGCGGTCGTGAGCGTTGAGAACCCAGAGCACGCGGTCGAGCCGCTGTCGCCAGAAGCTGCCATCACTGTCTGCCCCTGCGCTGCGGCCTGTTCGAACATCGCCTCGAGCGAGGTCAGATTGGCGCTCGTCAGCTCTGTCTCACAGGTTGAGTAGCTCAGGCTGATGATGTTTCCGATTTTATTGTCGATGGCGTAACTCGCGGAGTCGAATACGCCATAGTTCATGTTGCTGCCTGTGTAGACAAACACAACGTCGGCCCCGGGCGCGATTGCACTGGACCACTCAAGGTCGAGATCGGACTCCGATTGGTCGCCGGAGAAGACTGTGGCGTCGTTCCCAGTCCCCGGCACCAGTATCAGGGTGGGGTCTTTCTTGATGAGCCCTGCCGCGCTTTGAAATGCCTCAACGTCGCTTACATGCACATACGACTGCCCCATGATCGCGATCGTCTGCCCTGTTCCATCCACGCCCCCGCTGTAGAGCGGCTTGATGTCGCAAGCGGTTGCAATGTCTCCCGGCGCGAAGAACACACTGCCCGAGATGCCCGAAGTGAATGCGCCCCGCGCCGCGACATGCTGCGGATGGGGACGGAAATCAGTCAGATTGCGCACAGCTCCAACCACACCGACGAAAGCCGCCGGAATCGAAAGGCTCGTCGACGGGGCGAAATGTTTCTACCCGCAACGTCGTAATAGTGAATCTGAGTCTGGAAAGCCGATTCACCTGTCCAACGCTGCCTGAGAGACGGATCGCGTTGCGGCTTCGATTCACGGAATCGATCGAGAATCCCTGTTGTTGCAACCAACTCGTCACGTGGTCGATATCGGCCTGCGCTATCCCGAAGCGAGCGGCGAACTCATCCGGGGTCAGCCATTTGTGGAACGACGGAGACGTCGGGTCCTGTTGGGCTGCAAGCAGCGCGTCCAGACCCGCCTCCTGGCTTGCAGAGCGGCAGAAGGCTATGGTGATGCCATTCAAACGAGTCCCGGCGGGTACTCTTCCCGCGTCGAACTCCGGATTGGCGGCAGGTTGATGCGAGCCCGGAAGGGGTATCTGATCAAAACTGCGGGCGGCGGACAAGATACGGGGAGAAGGCGATTGTGCCTGAATGGAAGCCGTGGCTATAGCAAGGCAAAGAAGATCGACGGAGAAAATCAGGCGTCTACGAAAACTACCCAATTCAGAAGCCGTCGAGGAAGCGTTGTTTGCACAATTCGACAGCGGCAAGAATTTATATCCAGAGACTGTGCCACTGAAAAGAGTCTTGATCAAGGCAAGGAAGAAAGTCTTTCGAAGCATTTTGCACACCATCTTTGAATTCATTCTGGCAAAAGCAGGCATTCCTTCTCAGAGGCCGGTCTAGAGGCAATATTTAGCAGATTCAGATTGGCAATTATACATCGAAGCGGGCTGTGCAACTCGCGGCGACACCGCAACCTTGTGCGATAAGTTCTAGCAAGTGGGCAGTGGTCCTTCGATCCGCTGTGCAAGGATGTCGGATGGCGAGAACAACCCAACGCGCTCATCCAGCCGATTGGGCGAACCTTTTTCAAGTTCTGAGCCTGTTGTGGTCAGGCGTGAAGAAACCCATCTCACCGTCGGAGTCCGCGTTCCCAAAAGGTGTAAGTCCTTTGCGGTCGATTGGCGAGTTGACTATGGCGCCCAGTGGTTGCTGCGGCCATTTCGGCGTTGCAGCCCGTGGCCCGCTATCTCGTCGATAAACACCAACTCCGAACTAAGTGTGTGCGCCAGATGGATCTCCAGACCCACGTGCATCAGTTGCTTCCCGGTAGCCTGGGTATCGGGGGCGCTTCGATCCTCAAAGTGCAGCCTGTACCGACTCGCAGGATCTAGCCCTTGCAGCGCAAACCGGCGCCGGTCCTCGTCCGCAACGCTGCCGCGATAGGCTTCACGCAGATGGCGGCTTGAAGACGCGAGTCCACTGACGGGATCCTTGTCGGGCTCGTTCCGCATGCGCAATTCGATTGGGTCGAGCTGGAGGTGGTACGACAGGATATCGATGGCGCTCTCGATGGCGAAGGTGCCGATCGACTCGCCCGGCGCCCGCATGAAGGTATTGGCCACGCGGTTCACTTTGCAGACGGTCTGCCTGATTCTGTAAGCAGGCATCGCATACAAATGGCGAGCGGGAAAGCTGAACTGCTCAGGAAAGTCGTTATGCGGAGATTGCGCGGCCACACCTTCGCGAATAAACGATGTGAATTTGCCTTCCGACTTTGCGCCGATGGCCACACGCTGTTGTGATGGAGTTTGCCCGCCGGCAATCCGAAATACACCTTCCCGTGTTAAGGCCACGCGCACAGGCCGGCCAGTTACTCGTGCGGCAAGAACGCAAAGCTGGTTGTGAGCCCGGGTTCCGCCCTTGCCGCCAAAACCGCCGCCTACAAACGGGGACACCACGCGAACGTCTTCTCGTTTCAAATCGAACATCTTTGCGATGCAATTCGCCGTACCCCCGTAGACTGAATGGCGTCGCACAAGGTCAGCTTGTCCTCAGCGTTCCAGACAGCAATGCAGGCGTGCGGCTGAATTGCGTTGTGGTTGTAGGAAGGCGTGATGAATCGCTGATCGACCTTGTGATCGGCCGACTACAACGGATGCTGGCCGCAAAGGTGACAGAAGGGCGCATATTCAGGGCGGTTAGTCGGCACGGATCGGCTTGGGGCTGCGGTGTCTGCACGCCGTTCGGATACGTCACCGCGGCCACGTTGCTGGCCTGGTCGTAAGCATAGTGGTCATGTTTGCGCCCGAGGGCAGGCGGTTGAACTCTCCCCATTCAGACCTATTTGGTTTCCCGTCGAAGAAACTCTTCAGGGCGCGCACGAGTGTAGTTTCGCCACTGAAGAGCGCAGTTCCAAGTCCTCTCCCCGCCGGGACCGGCGCAGCCGTTTCATTAAAAAGCGAACCCATCTCGTCTCGAAATGCAGCATCGTTTCATCTCCTTGCATCAATTCCAGTCATGATACGCAAATTGAAATCTGGACAATTCCGCCTTTATTCTCGAAAGAAAGACGCATCCACGGGAAAACGCCGCAATCTGGGCACATTCTCGTCGCTCGAGGAGGCAAAGCAGCACGAGCGCGAAATCCACTTTTTCAAGAAACATTGAAAGCGCAGCCAGGCCGTTCTTCACCAGCAATGGCCGGAGGTCTTAAGCGGAGCTGGTCGATGGGGTGTGCGCTCCAGACGCATCCTCAAGATTGTCGATGCGCGCAAGGATGATTCCGAATTGCGACTTCTGGTAATAACCGTTCCATCGGCTTGCGCGACCACCACAGCGTCGAATGGAGAGCGGCGGGCGGGCGGCAGGAGCTTATCGATCAACCTATCCAGATCAGTGCGAATGGAATATCCTGGCCCCTTTTCTGGCTTGAAAGCCAGATACAGATAATGCGTGCCCTCGTCTGGCGAGACCGCCAACCTGGGAGGATCTCCGAAATCCTGGCCAACGATCGAGTAGCTTTCACTATCCTTGGGTTGCTGCAGATGCGGCGCGACGTTTTTTAGATAGGCCTGCAGCGAAATGCCGCTGGTAATGACGGCGTCGGCAGCATTATCCATCATCTTATCGAAAACATTGATGTTAAGACGGATCTGCTCACTCAGTGTTTTGAGAACGCGAAAATTGCGATCGTCCAAGTACCTGCGCTGCGAGGGCAGCCAGAAAAGGTTATAGGACAGCGTCTGGGCGGCGAGAAGTGCGCCACCGGTTGGCAAGAAAGACGGACAATCCTGACTGAGAGGGGAAAGTCACAGGCACGCTTCCGGCGATCGGTTGGGGAACCCTGACGCGGCTGTGGGGAGCTCATTGTGGATCCGAGGCGTGAAGGTTCGTGGGCCGTTCAATTTGCCGCGTACCGCTTTGCTACAAATCAAAGCCGGAGGAACCTGGGTAGTTCCTCCGGCTTTGCATGGTGTACACGTCGGCGAGTCTTTATTTCCTTGACGCGAGCAGCGAGGTCTCCGGCTTTGAGAAATCCCCGGCCAATTCTGCTTCTCTTGCGCCAACCCGAAGTGGCGGCCCTGAGTGTAACCCGCTACCCAGACTTCGGCCATGAAATAATGCTGGCCGTACCGACGAAAGGTGAGTCTGGTCTGGGAGGAAACATTGCGGAACAACGAAAGTCCCTTCCCCTGTATTGACATTTCGGATGTAGAGAACATGTTCTCTGTTGCTGGCGGACTGAATGTCGTACTTGCCGCAATCGGGCGGCAATCACGAAGTGAGATGAAGCCTGCATGAGTCAGTGAAGATCAGGAGTTCTTCGGTCCGATGCGCGCCTCTTTGGCGCCATCGTGCGTAGGAGCTTTCGCGGTTTCACGCCAAAGTGCTTGTGGAATTGAACGGTTGCTCGGAAAGATCGCAATTGCCATCAACAAGACGCTTACTCTGCGACAGCTTGGCTACGCCACACCGACGCCGAAGGTTCGCTCGCAAACTTCCTCAGCCCGCACCTCAACGACTAGACTATGATCCCAAAATTGTGGAAATCAAGGGCTGGATTCTCGGTGCCCTTGCAATCACCAACGCCCGGATCCAACGGAAAGGTGCCTCTTACGAAGGCTGGGCCGGAAAAAACTGCTTCCAGCGCACATCCGCTCCCAAATTTCAATTGTCCACGTAGTTTCAGATACTTAGCGGGAGCGGTTGGGCCCTGGAGACCCGCCTGGGAATACGTCGGCTCTCTAACTGTGGGCTAACGAATCCGAGAATTCTATCCTTGAGCTGTGCACTTGTCATGGGCGGCCTGCCGGTTGGGATGCTGTATCTTCCTTCGCAGACAAAAGCAGCGATCAGCCGAACTCCGTCTACAGGGTCAAATCGCAGCCTGTCTCAGTCAGCAAATGTGGAGGGCGACTTGGGCGAGAGTACATCGTCGAAAAAAGCAGCGGCTTTGCTCGCGTCCGAGAGTCGGGCAATGACGCGTTCGTCTCGTTCAACTCGGCCAGTAATTTCTCCCGTCTTTTCGCTCCGTATCAATGACACCAGAATCCTGGCTTCATCAATCGGGCCCTTGGCAATGTCGGCGGCCTGCACCGCATTGGCCTTCTTCTCCAGATCGACGGCATCAGCTTCGGATAACTTGCTGGAGTCGGTCGCATCCATGCCTGCCGCCAGCTTCCGCGTCACGCTCTCTGATTGAGCTACATCGATCAGCGTAACTGGATTGCTGGCCGAGGCACCAGCGGCGGGGGAGATTCCAGGCCGCTTGTAGATGGTCATATTCTCCACTTTGGACCAGAAAGGAAATGAGTCGGAAAAATGCGTTCCCGCAGCAACACCGAACTCGGAATGCAGGTCGAGCGTGTCCCACTCGGCGGGGCGTTTGAAGACCCGGACAAAGAGCGTGTGCAGGTTGAGCGCCGTGGTCCAGGCCCGGCGAAAGATCTCCGAAGCCTCGCGCATGGCACTCTGTCTCTGGGTGAGCGGAGGAGCAGAGATGCCTCCCACCGTGGTTCCCGCGGGAATGAACTTCTTGCCAGGAAATGCATTGGCCGCGGCGGGCGCGAGAATTCTGTTGGCAATGACCTCATAATCGGCCGCGTTGTTTAGCTTGTCGGCGGCGGTCATTTCAGTAAAAGAGGCGCTCCCGATGTAGCCCAGGTCGGTGACATCTGTGAAGTTACCCGCGTGCATACTTTCGTGGAGCATGGTTGCGATGCTTTCGGGATTGCTGGGATTGTCGATCGTGTCCGGATCCAGAGCAATCTGTTTGTCGCTTGTGAGCCCCCCGAGCGAGACTTCGGCGTCATAACCGGAACGGTCGGTGACGATTTTTCCAAGCGTGTGCAGATGGTGCATCGCCGTCTTGGCCTTCACGAATTTGGCCTTGGCCTGGGCCACATGCGTGGGACCGAAAACATCGCGCAGGTCGGCGTTGTGGCTGCCTGAAGCGACCGCTTTAAAGATTTTTTCAGCTTCAGAAACGAGTGTGCCGATGTTGGCCGCATCTGCAGTGGCCGGCCGCGGTCCGGTATCGATCAACGCGGGGTCGCCCAGGACGTCTTTGGGAAACGCAACCTGAATCTCCCTTGCGAATTCCTCCATCTGTTGCGGGCTTCCAGCCTCGAGCGCCGCAAACAGGTCGGCGTCGGGGGGCATTGCGAGCGCAAGGTTGAACGCAGGTGTGTGCGTGCTGTTCTCATCCCAGGCGGGATCACTCTGTTGCTTAAGCGCCAGCCTTGCCAGCGTGAAACCGGTTGAAGTAAACAGTGTTGCGACTGCCGTGCTGTTGCCGCGCAGGTCGTCACTGCCGGTTCGGATGCGGAACTGAATCAGGTCGAACGGACCAGTTACTCCCGCCGGGGCGCTCGCCGCCAGTCCGATGCTGGGCGCTTTTTGGGTGAGTCTCACCAACGGAGGGCCGGACTGGTTCACAATCTCGGCCTTTGAGGCGCCGCCCATTAACAGTCTGACAACGACGCTCTGAATGTTCCAGTCATCGCTGGACTGGAAGAACCCAGGGTGCGATTGCAGGCTGATCTCAATCCGGCTGATGAGCGCCAGGGCGGCCTGTTTCCCGGCGGCGATTTTGCGATCCGGGGAAAGTTCCTTCCACGCGTTGCGTATCAGGCGCATAAGTCCGGCGATGTGGGCTGATCGATCGGTTTTGCCGGAGCCGATCAGATCGTCAACGTTGGATGTCGGTGGAATTCTGCGTCGGTGCAGGATTCCGTCGTGCGCGCCCGCTGTGGACTCGCTTTGCTGCAGAGTGTGCGCCAGTTCGTGAGCCAGCAGGTTTCTGCCGCTGATGCTGTGAGGATTGAACGCGCCGGCGGCAAAGGCAATATGCTGCCCCACGGCATAAGCATGTGCGCCCACGGCGCGGGCAGACTCGGCCGACTTGGCATCCGTGTGGAGTCGCACGCGGCTGAAGTCGTATCCGAAGCGGGCTTCCATAGAGGCGCGGGTCTGGCGGTCGAGGGGCTGCCCGGGCGAGCGAAGCGTCTCATGCACAATAGATGGCGCTTCGACCGACGGAACGGAACCGGCCGCCTGCCGGCGCAACGCCAAAGCGCCATGGATGGGCAATCGACGGGGAGAGTCGTTCATCACGCGACCAGCGATGGAATCGGCTTCTGCCTCGAGCGGATCGCTTACCGAGCCGATGGCCAGCTTGCGTTGCAGCGGGATCAGGGGCGGAGCAAATGCCGGGCGCAGCAAAGACCACGCTCGAAGATGCGGGCTCGACATCGATCGCGGTGCACAGGAATCAAGCGCGCTTCGCATGCGAGGGCGTCGTGCATCGTCGCCGTGTCTATCATCTTCGGGCGGGATCGACGCTGGATTGGCGGGCAATGGCCCTCTCACGGGTGGCTGCGAAATTTTCCGCTCTTGGTGGTCGACTGGCTTCACGGACATGGGTTGGGCAGGCGATGCGCTCTTCGCAGGCACGGCTACAAGTGCAGGTGCGTCTGCCATCTCAGGCCCCCGCTGACTCTGTCTCCGCCGCCCGCTGCCTGAGGCGGTGAAAAGCCCGGTCGAGTTTAACAATGCGGCGTTCAAGCCGGGAGGTCACCTCGGGGCGCGACTTGGCATCACTGAGCAGATGGATATAGCCGGGCTGCGCCGTTACCCCGGCAATCGTACGCACCGGGCTGATTAGTTCTAGAACGTACACACCGGGGTATGTGTAACTGGACATGAATATCCTCTGTCCTGGAAAGGCGTTGGAGACTGACACATCCCGAAGACCTGGATCTGGAGAGTACTCCGGCAGGGTGGGGAATGAGAACTTCGAAAGCGCCCGATGTTTCTTTTTCGAATGAGATGAAATTTTAGCTAGATGATTCTGATGGAGTCAAGTAAAAATGCGTGCCGCGGGAATCCGCCTCGAATGAGGGGCGAGAGGCGCATTTGAATGTCGTTGCAGCGCGATATTGTTAATCAGCCTGCGGAAAAAACTTCCTGCTTTCTGCCGTGTAAGGTATGGCCTTCAGACCCCACGTGAGCGCAACAAAAAATCCAGACGGCCCTCTCAGCATCTTGTGGAGGAAGGAGTTCGGCTTACCTTAGCTATCTGTTGAGCATAGGTTCCGGCCCAATACACTCGCGGCGAGCAGCAGTTCAGCGAATGTATGTCGGACCCAGGGATCTCTTCGCAGACACCCTTGCGTCTGACCTTCCGGGGCACTCTTGATTCTCTCTCTCGATAAGGATCGTAAAGAACATCTACACCGACGAGATCAATACTCCCACCAAGTGAACATCACACTCGATGCGACCGCTCGTGCCCATTTGAAATGATCGTGGACATTACCGGTCCTTAAGCTACACAATTCCGCTCGCGGGTACAGACGGCCAGAAAACCACGCTTACTGCTCGTCTCGTCTCGCGGCGATATTCACCCTAGAAGCAGTCTCATAGATGCCTCAAGAGGATTAACGCGCAGCCGAGTTGGACCATGCCGAGGAAGTTGGCGGAGTATCGTTCCCAGCGGCTTGTGAGGCGGCGGAAGTTCTTCAACCAAGCAAACAGCCGTTCTATCTTCCAGCGGCGCAGGTAACGTCGAAGTGGCCGTCCATCCTGCGTT
>WNGK01022670.1_pt1 | contig 10984 bp, 3 predicted proteins | sample 5400601 | NCBI WGS metagenome assembly WNGK01 (sample SAMN13153376, study PRJNA577476) | soil metagenome | isolation source: 60 cm soil or saprolite under Garry oak tree replicate 1 | place: USA:California | collected 2016-06-15
CCTCGTCAGCAATGTGAAGCTGACGGCGGTCATTCCCGCCTCCCAAATCGCAACCGGAGGGCAACTGGCGGTCGTGGTTCTCAACGGCTCAGCGAGCAGCGGGACGGGTACGCCGTTGAACTTCGAGGTGGATAATCCTGCCCCCACGCTTGCGAGCCTCAGCCCGGCATCGGAAGCTTTGAACACATCGTCCTTGAGCGTGAGCGCGACAGGAACAGGTTTCGTCACGTCGACGACGATTAACGTGAACAGGACTGCCCGGTCGACGACCATAATCAGCGCCACGCAGGCGCAGGTAATGCTGACCGCGGTAGATGTTGCAACGGCCGGTACGCTGACACTTACGGCGGTCAATGCTGCGCCCGGCGGTGGAACATCGCCCGCGGCCACACTCACAGTCAGCGCGCCTGTTCTGACTCCGACGCCGATCATCTTGTCAGTTTCGCCAAACCAGATACTGCAGAGTTCGCCTGACACCCAGATAACCGTGCTAGGGACCGGATTTTCAAACACGTCGGCTGTGTACTGGAACGGGACACCGCTGACGTTGTCGCGAATCTCGGGTTCGTCTAACGGAACCTCCCTGACGGCAACCGTGCCGGCGGCAGATCTCGCCGCAACGGGAACAGGGAACGTGACGGTAAGCACGCTAAGCGCGAACCCATCGCTCTCAAATGCCGCGACCGTGACTGTCTACGACTATCCGTTTCCAACCGTAACGGGCACGAGCCCGACCGCTGTGCCACTCAATACGCAATCAACGATTACGCTGACCGGCACCGGGTTTACCCAGGCATCGGTCATATCGATCGATGGAACTGTACAGCCGACCGCATTCATCAACTCAACGTCACTGAGCGCCGGAGTCCCGGCAGCCATGCTGGCGATGCCAGGGGTGCTGACGATTACCGTGACTACGCCGTCGCCGGGAGGAGGCACAAGCATCCCGCAGTATCTCACCGCTTATGTACCGATCGTGAATAACAGCATGGTGTACAACCCGGTGAACGGCCTGTTTTATTTGTCGGTACCGAGCTCGGCCGGAGCACCCTACGGGAACTGCGTAGTGTCGATCGACCCGCGCACCGGTGCGCTGGGTACGCCGATACCCGTGGGTGCGGAGCCGGACCAACTGGCGATTACGGCAGACGGGCGGTACCTATGGGTTGGCTTGGATGGTGCGTCGGCTGTGCGAAAGGTCGATTTGCAGACCGGAGTTCCAGGGCTTCAATTTACGACAGTGCCCGGATACTCGGGGTTTGCCGCTGCGGTCCTCGCAGCGATCCCCAATCAGACGGATTCGGTTGTTGTTGCCACCCCCGCAGGCAATGTAGGCCAGGCGCTGGCAATCTATGACAGCGGAGTGATCCGCGGTACACCGGTCGCCGCAACGTTCTTTACCTATAATCCCTGGGGCCTGGTCGTGGACGGCAGCAAGAATGAAATTTACGCTGCAGGTGGGGGGCAGGGAGGTGGCCAGAACTATGCCACCTTCAACTACGACGCTTCGGGCCTGACCCAGAAGTTCCTGGTGGGCTACAACAACAACCAGTATGCTGGCCAGAACAACAACGAAATCGAAAAGGCCAACGGAAGCCTCTACACCGACTTCGGACAGGTATTCGACGCGGAAAATGCAACGCTGCTCGGGTCGTTCTACTCGAGCGCCAACATCCTGGCGCAGGGGTCGACGACCATCGACACTACCTTGGGGCTTGCGTTCGTTCTCGAGGGCGGGTGGTCCTCCAATCAGTTCCAGTTGCAGGCGTTCAAGCTTTCCGATTTCACCCTGGCCTCGCCGGCTGCGATTGAGACGGCGGATCCCACGTCGCGCGCTCCGTACATGATTGAAGGGCCCACCGGAAACCGGCTGACGCGCTGGGGAAGCGATGGGCTCGCCTATCGCACGACCGGCGGCTTCATCAGTCTGCGCACCAGCATCGTCAAGGACCTGTCATCCACGAATGCCGACCTTGGGGTGACTTTGTCGGCGTCCGGGCCGAACACCGCGGGCAGTGCCACTGCCTATACTGCGACAGTTACGAATCAGGGCCCGGCTTCGGCGTCGAGCGTCGCGCTGATGGCTACGATCCCCTCGACAGGGGTTCTCACATCAACGACAACATCGGTCGGAACCTGCTCCGGCACGACCACCGTTCTATGCGACCTGTCTTCGTTGGTCAACGGTGCTTCGGCTACCGTCACTTTTACCGTGCAACAGGCAAGTGCGGGAACGGCAATGATGAACGCACAGGTGAACGCTTCGGAAAATGATCCGCTTCCCAGCAACAACATGGCGACATCGAACCTGACAATCTCGGGTGCGGATTTCAACCTGGCGCCGACCATCGCCGCCGTGTCGCCACAAGCGATTCTGAGCGGCTCAAACGACACGGCCATCACTGTGACGGGATCGAACTTTGTTCCCGGTGCGGCCGTGCTGCTGAATGGAAATCCGCTGGTGACGACGTTCACCAGTAGTTCCCAATTGCAGGCGACGGTGACCGCCGCGGACCTTCTGAGTCTTGGATGGGAGTCAATCTCGGTGTCGAATCCGACCCCGGGGGGAGGCGTGTCCTCGCGAGTGCCGCTCACCATCTTCTCCACCATCCCCATCGGCGCGAATCACATTGTGTACGATCCGTACTCTCGAAAGATCATGGCGGCCGTATCGTCCGGATCGACGACGGTGGCCGCCAACTCGATTGTGTCCATCGACCCCGCAACGGGATCGGTGGGATCACCCGTGGCCGTCGGCGGTACACCCACGGTGCTGGCTTTGTCGACCGATGGCAACATTCTGTATGCGCTCGTACCGAATGCGACCACCGGCTCCGTCATGCGTTACAACATGGTGACCCAACAGGCAGATTTCTCGGTTTCTGGATTCCAGCCGACAGGGTACAACACCGGTCTTCGCGACCTGGCAACCCAACCTGGCGCTGAAAACACGGTTGCGGTCGATGAGGGCGAGTATCCGGGGATTTCGATCTTCGATTTCGATCCGGTCGCTAGGACAGCGACGCGCAGAGGGAGCGCCACGGGATCTTACACGGGGACGTGCCTCGCCTTTCCGAGTGTAAACAACTTGCTGTCCCTTGACCTGTACACCAGCCCGTCGGAGGTCGAGGAGTACACCGTCACCGCAAGCGGGTTGGTGAACGGATCCTATCCCTATGTGGTGGGATCCATTGTCCAGAACCAGAATTGCTACAAGGTAAGCGGTAATGTGCTGGTGACAGAAAGCGGCGGCGTGTCCTCAACCAGCACAACTCCATTGACCCAGTTGGGAGTCTTCGAAGGGCTCAACTCGCGCAGCAACTACGCAACTGGGGTGAAAGATTTCGAGGGTGACAGTTCTCTCGGTATGGCGTACTTCCTGACGAACTCGCCCGCCGGTCTGTACAACCAGCCGTTCGATTCCATCTCCGGGTACGATATGCAGACGTTCATGCCCGCAACCTCTCTTGTCGTACCGTTTGCCACAATCGAAAACGGATTGGGTTATTCGGCTCTGGACGTCGTGCGCTGGGGCCAGGACGGGCTGGCGGTGCTGACGGCGGGTACCATCTATTTCGTACGCGGTCCCATGGTGCTGCCGGAACTGCTCCACACAAACGCTGCCACCGTTCTGAATTCGAGCGCGGTGCCCACCATCGCGCATGGCTCCGGAAATACCCTGCTCACGTTGCAGGGCTCGAACTTTGTTTCCGGTGTGGCAGTGACGTGGAACGGCAGCTATCGCACGACAACCGTGGTGGATGCAGGACATTTGACGGTAGCTATTCCGGCGAGCGATGTTGCCGTTGCCGGGAGCGCGTCGGTAGCTGCCGTGAATCCCGGCGGCGCTTCTTCGAACGCGGTGACTGTCACGATTAACTGAGAAGTAGGGCGTCCTAGAAGAGCGTTTCATGGGGCCACAGCTCTGCTCTGCCCGGCGGGCACGGTCGAAACAGGAGCGGAGGAAGACATCCTATCGGCCGATGGCTGTCATCGATTAGGGAGCTTGACCAACCGGGGTGTCGAGCCGAATGCAAACAATAAGTGCTATAGAATCAGCGCATTTGGCTGCTTGGGAATTACCATCAAAAATCCGAGTAACCACTTTGACCACAAGTGGGCTTTGCGCTAACTTATTAGCGCCGGTGAATCGACGAATTAGCGAAACTTCAATGACTTCGCTCATCTCCAGTGCGGAGCTGTCGCTGAGGGTAACGTCCTCATTCCTTGGTCTCTCATCAGATTGAGTCGGATAGATCCCCATAACGCCCTACGCTGAAGATACGTGGAAAGATTTAGTTAGACGGCGTTTTCCTTCACCCCACCCGAATCACCTCGGGAACGAGCCATCAGGACCTTTACCACTCGGCTCGCCATCTAGGCGAAACAACGAGTACCCAAGCCACAGTGGAAGGAGAATAAGTGCCCAATGCAAAAGCACATTCAGCAGAATCGAAAACGAATCAGAAAACAGGGGCGCAAGCTGGAGCGCATTTCGCAAGGCGGTTTTGTATCTTATGGATTCTAAAAAGTGCTTCGGTATCATCCGCGCCGCACTAAGTCTTTTGAAATCAGTTTATGACTTCCCTCATAACCCAAAGGTCGCTGGTTCAAATCCAGCCCCCGCAACCAAATCTTTCAATCACTTACGATTTGGCTGCTCCTCTAATACGTATTGGGAGATCCCCCGGCTCTGCCGGGGTGGCAGTAGCGGTTTGACATTTACGGGAGTCGGTCTTTATCTCGGCTCCGGTCGATTCCGTCGCAAGCATTAAACTGATCGGGCTTTTGCTTTTGTTTTTGCTTTTCAACGGTTGCGATCAGGCCCCTTTGAGGGGCCAGCAACCGTAAAGCCACCGGCTCTGCCGGTGGATACTTACTTTCACTCCCACTGACTCCCATTAAGAAAACCGAGGTTCAGGCGCTTGCCCTCACCGGCTTGAGCACCATCCCCACGACCTTCCCATTTGCCTCGCGCTTCGAGGACGCCATCGCCTGTCCGTAGACATTCATGGTCGTCTGAATCGGAGCGTGTCGCATCAGTTCCTGTCGCACCTTCATTGGCGCTCCCGTCTCGTCGAGCCAGGAGCGGTAAGTGTGACGGAACGTATGCCAACCGATCGAGGCATATTGCCCCGCCAGCGTCCTGCGCTCTTCGTGGACCTGGAGCCGCTTGCCGTTCGGTGTCAGCTGGTCCTGCCTGCACCAGACCCCAACACCGGCGCCGCACTTGGGACACTCTACAAGACAGCAGGCGGCAGGACGGATGTGCCGGTTCTGAATCTCGGTCGGATGGTAGGGCTTGTTCGTCAGAGCGCTTGCGAAAACCCAGCCTACTTTGGTCGTCAAAGCATCCTTGCTCCAGGCGAGCAGGATTTCTACCAGCGATTCGTGAAGCGGAACATAGTCCCGGGAATACTCCGTCTTGACATCGTCCACGTGCCCGCTCACAAAACTGCGTTGGACGAGCAGCAGATTCTTTTCAAAGTCGAAGTCGTCCCACTGAAGCGCCGCGATCTCGCTGACGCGAAGACCGAGGCATTGCGCAACAATCACCATCGTTCGGTACGGTTCTTTTAACAGTGCGAGGATGGCGTCGTACTCCGTCACGGTCAACACCGTGGGGCGCGGGCGCCGCTTCGTGCTGTCCTTGATCCGAACGATTTGTATGGGGTTCCGCCGATCGTTGAAGAGTTCCCAGCGAGCCGCACACTCAAACATGAGGTCCATCACGTCGCGGATGTAGAAGTAAGAGTGCGTGAAGCGGCTCCGCTGGCGAGCCAGGATGCGGTAGTTGGGGTCGCCGGTGGCAAAGCGGGGCACTGCCGAGCGAAACGTCTGGCCCTGTTCCATGCTTTTCAGAATGAAATACACGCCATGCCGCCCGGCCCGTTCCATGCGACGCAGGGCAGGACGCACATAATCCTCCTTGCGCACCTTCGGCTCCGCCCATTCCAAACCGATACCGTGATTGCTGGCAAACGACTCCACCGATTTCTGGTAGTTGGTCCGTCGCGACAGCACTTCCTTGCCGATGACCGGCTCGCCCACGACCTTCTGAAAGAAATGGACTACCTGTCCCGGCCGGGACAGGCCGCTCAGATAACCGTTGATCACCACACGATCAAAACAGTGGTATACAAAGAGCAGCAGGCTGCCAAACAGCCTTGTGAACGTCTCCACCGGCCGCGCTGCGGCGGACCGAGCCGGGGATACATGGTGGTTCGGCAAGTCCATGAGTGCGCCCGGTGCGGATATCGGTGTTCGGTGACGGCGGGGGCGATTTCACAAGACGCGGACGCCTTTGGCTAGTTGGTTCTGGGCGATCTACCGCATGAGCCACGACAAGAAGGGCATCTCGGCGATTCACATCACCCCTCTCGAATCTGAAGCGGTTTCTGCTCGGCACCCATCACAAGGTGGAGCAAAAACACCTCCAACACTATGTCGCCGAATTCAACTACAGGCTCAACCGCCGCACCATGGGAACAGACCTGATGACCCGCCTGCTACGCGCTTGCATCGGCGCACAAACCATCACCTACAAACAACTTATCGCCACGCCGGAACTAACTTGATATCCATCTTTGGGTAATTGTGTCCCTTCAAGCATTGCCGCCCAGTTGGATTCCGCAAACTGCACGAACAAGCAATCGGTTATACTGCAGCCACTATTTGGGCGATTTTTTGGACCGTTGCTGGCCGCTGGCTTGGAGCTATCTTATACATTCCGAAGGGGTTGCGAAGCGCGAAATGGATGATATCCCATCGGGGGACGGCTTAACACGCGTAAAGGCGAAAACGGAGGGCGATGGTTCGCCTGATCCGCTTCCGGCGGAGAAGGCTGGGGGAAAGGCGGCCCCTGAGCGCCCGGATGGCGATGCGACGGTGGTGAGTTTCGGGCCGCACAGGGACGATGCGGCCACAATTGTCACGGGAGTTGCCAAAGCCCAACGAACATCGATCCGCCGGAGTCCAACCCCGGTGAGCGGAGGCGGGGCCGTTTCCACCGCCGCCGTGTTGCAGATCGGAACCGCTCTTGGCGATCGCTACGAGGTGCTCGAACTGCTCGGCGAGGGCGGCATGGGAGCCGTGTACAAGGCCGCCGACCTTGAGGTGGATCGAATCGTGGCGTTGAAGGTCATCCGTCCCGAGATGGCCTCCCATCCCGAAATCCTTGCGCGTTTCAAACAGGAACTCCTCCTCTCGTCACAGGTTACTCACCGCAACGTGATCCGGATTTACGACATTGGTGAAGCCGAGGGCGTGAAGTTCATCACGATGGAGTTCATCGAGGGCAAGGATCTGCGCGCGATCCTGCATGAGAAGAAGAAACTCCCTCCCGAAGAGGCCGTCGAAGTTGCACAGCAGGTGTGCCAGGCCCTTCAAGCGGCGCACAGCGTGGGCATTATCCATCGCGATTTGAAACCGCAGAACATCATGATGGATCGCACCGGGCGCGTGGTGGTGATGGACTTCGGGCTCGCGCGCACCCTGGGCGGCGATGGCATGACGCAAACGGGCGCGATGCTAGGGACGATGGAGTACATGTCTCCGGAGCAGGCGCTGGGCAAGGATCTCGATCAGCGCTCGGACATCTTCGCGCTCGGGCTGATTCTGTATGAACTACTCGCCGGCGAGCGGCCCTTTATTGCTGAAAGCCCTCTAGCCAGCCTGATCAAACGGACGCAAGAATCCGCGATACCGGTTCTCGAGCGCAATTCTGAGATCCCCGGAGTGCTGGGAGAGATCGTACACGCGTGCCTGGAGCGCGACCTGAACGCGCGCTATCAAACGGTGTCGGAGATTCTTACCGATCTGACCAACTGGAAGGACGCGACGCCTTCTGGCAGGGCCAAGATCAAGGCGAGGGCAAGGGCTGGCGTTCGACAAGGAAGCGCTGTGTCGCGCCGTCGGCTGGTTGCAGCTGCGGTTGCTTTTGTGGCGCTGGCGGTGAGTGGCTATCTGCTTCGCGATCGTCTCTTCCACCGGTCGGGCGCCGGCGCGGCGGCGCCGGTGGCTCCTGCGGTCTCCCTGGCGATTCTGCCGTTCCGGAATGCGTCCTCCGATGTGTCGCTCGATTGGCTCGGGTCGAGCCTGGCGGACATGCTGACCACGGATGTGGGGCAGTCGGCGAGCTTGCGCACGGTGAGCCCCAACATCCTGCACCAGATCTTTGGCGATTTGCGCATTTCTTCTTCGACGGTGCTCGAGCCCGGAACGATCAAGCGCGTGGCAGATTTCAGCAATGCAGACCGGGTGGTGTGGGGACAGTACGCCAAGTTCGGGGACGCGATCCGGATCGATGCCACACTCCAGGACATCAAGAACAACCGCGTGGTTACCCTCAAGGCCGATGTGCCGAGTGAGAAGGATATCCCCGCGGCTGTCGACCACCTGGCCGATTCGATTCGCCAGACACTGGCGCTGCCGCGTGATGTGATGAAAGAGTTGAAGGCCAGTTCCTTCCAACCCACGTCGAGTTCAGTGGATGCTTTGAAGGACTACAACCAGGGGTTGGGCCTGCAGCGCGACGGCAAGAACCTGGAAGCGCAGAAGCAATTCGATGCGGCGACCAAGGTGGACGCGAATTTTGCGCTCGCATTTGCGCGACTGGCGCAAACCTACAGCGCCCTGGGGTACGACAGCGAAGCGGAGCAGTCCGCGAGGAAGGCCGTACTGCTGAGCCAGAATCTACCAGATGCAGAAAAGTACCAGATATCGGCGATCGAACTGCAGGTCAACAAGCATTTCCCTGAAGCGATTCGCGCGTACGAAAACCTGGCGAGAGTTTTACCGGACAACTCGGACGTGCGGGCGGCGCTGGCGCGCCTCTATGAGGACTCGGGCGATCTTGCGAAGGCCAAAGATTATTACCAGAAGATACTGACGACGAATCCGAAAGACATTGGCGCGACGATTGACATGGGGCGGATTCAGCTCAAGGGCGGCGATCCGCAGGGCGCCCTGGAGCCGCTGAATCATGCGTACAGCCTGGCCGTGCAGATGGATAACCAGGAGCAGAAGGCGACCAGTCTGCATCTGACGGCCGTGTCTTACCGGATGCTGAGCAAGCCCGAGGAGGTGCTGCGCAGCGAGAAGGAAGCCCTGACCATCTGGCGGCAGATTGGGCAGCAGCGTGGCCTGGCATTCAGCCTTAACGAAATGGCGCGGGCGCAAGCTTCCCTGGGCAATGCGAGGGAGGCGATGTCAAATTTCAGCGAGGCGCTGCAGATAAGGCGCGACATTGGTGACAAGCGCGGGCTGGGCGACACGCTGATCGACATGGGCAACCTGGCAGACGATCACAACGACCACGACGGAGCGCTCAAGAACTATAAGGAGGCTCTGCAACTGGAACGGGAGATCGGCAACGAGAGCATGCAGGCGGTGTGCCTGAACAACATCGGGAGCGTGTATTCAGAGAAGGGCCAGTACGAGGATGCCCTTGCCTATCTGCAACAGGTGCTCCAATTGCGGGAGAAGTCAAAGAACCCGCAGGATATTGTGGACGCGGAGCATAACCTGGGGCAGGCATTGACGAGCATGGGCGAATACGATCAGGCCATCGCCTACTACATGAAGGCTCTGGAACTGCGGCGCAGCATCAACGACACGCGCGGGGCTGCTTTGGAATCCTACGGGCTGGGCGGATTGTTCGATTACCAGGGACGATTCGGCGCCGCCGTTCACAGTAAGGAGGAAGCCCTGAAGACGTTCCGCGATCTGAAGGACAAGACGTTCTGGATGGCGGAGATTCTGGGCGGCTACGGGCAGGGGCTCATCCTGGCGGGGCGAATGGACGAAGCGAAGAGCCCGCTGGACGAAGCGCTGAACCTGTCGCGCGAGTTGAGGAACGATGGTCTGGTGGCGCAGACGCTGGGTTTCGAAGGCGATGCGTTGCTTTACAAAGGAAATTACGGGGCGGCTCATTCGCTCTACGATCAGGCGCTGCAGGCAGCCGTTCGCAGCAAGGAGACGGAGCGCATTCTGCTTGCAAAGATTGCCCTGGCCGAGGTTGCCGTCCGTGAAAAGAAGGGGACCGCTGCAGTTCAGAATCTTCGTACGTTGATGCAGCAGGCGGACGAGGGCGGCCTCAAGTACTCCTCGGTGGAGTGCGGTGCGTTCCTGGGCGAGGCAATGCTGCAAGCGCACGATGCAACGCATGCGCGGCAGGAGCTGGACCGTGCGCTGCTGCGCTCAGACAAGCTTGGCCAACAGGCTTTGAGTGCGCATGCGCATTATCTTTTAGGAACGATTGCGAGGGATGGCAAAGATAGCGTGGAGGCGCGGGATAACTTCCGCTGGGTGGTGAATACGCTGGATACGATGAAGAAGGATCAGGGGGCCGAGGGCCTCCTGTCGCGGGCGGATATGAAGATGATGCATGAGGATGCTAATAAGTGGCTGAAGACGGCGGGGAATTAGGGCTTTAGATTTCGAGCGTGCCGCGAAGGTACAGGCGCGCGCTACCCGCGATTTTGACGCGATCGCCACTCGTTGTGGACTGCATAGTTCCACCGCGGGCACTGAGTTGTTGCGCACGCAACGTGTCCTTACCCAGGCGCGCCGCCCAATATGGAGCCAGCGTGCAGTGTATCGAGCCGGTTGCGGGGTCCTCGTCGATGCCCTCCGCTGGTGCAAACAATCGGCACACGTAATCCAAGCCGCCCTCGCCGGGAGCGGTAACAATCGTTCCGCCATTGGGAATGTCCAGTTTGGCAAGAGCGGCAATATCGGGCTTGAGCGCTCGCACTTGCTCAGCATGATCCACCACCACGAGGTAATCGCGCGATCTCATTACTAACGCCGCTTTCAAACCCAGGGCTGGCAAGAGCTCGGCTGGCGTCTCGCAGGGTTGGGGTGGACGGGCGGGAAAGTCCATTTCAAAGCTGCCTTGATCCTGAGCGACAGGTTCCTGAGCGACGGGGTTCTTGGCGACGGTCAACATGCCGCTGCAGGTGTGGAATCGAACCGGCCAAAC
>WNGK01008052.1_pt1 | contig 10980 bp, 11 predicted proteins | sample 5400601 | NCBI WGS metagenome assembly WNGK01 (sample SAMN13153376, study PRJNA577476) | soil metagenome | isolation source: 60 cm soil or saprolite under Garry oak tree replicate 1 | place: USA:California | collected 2016-06-15
ACGATTTCCGGCTGGAACTCGATGGCGTCTTGAAAAGCTGGGCAGTGCCGAAAGGCCCGTCGCTGAACCCAAAAGAGAAACGGCTGGCGATCATGGTGGAAGATCATCCCCTGGAGTATCGAACCTTCGAAGGGGTGATTACAGAGGGCGAGTATGGAGCAGGAGAAGTCATCGTTTGGGATCAGGGAACATACAGACCTCTTGCGGGGAAAACCAAAGACGCCATGCAGGAGCAGGTAAGAGAGCAACTGAACAAGGGAGATCTCCGTTTTCTGCTGTTCGGAGAAAAATTGCGCGGGGAATTCGCGCTCATTCGGCAGCAACGGCTGGGAGAGAAGGCCTGGTTACTGATCAAAAAACGGGATCAATATGCCTCCGATGCAGATATCACCCTGCAAGATAGATCAGTCATCACTGGAAAAAGGCTAGGTGAAGCCAGATAGCTTTGCATTTTATTTGAAACACAAGTGAGGTGAACGCAATGTCCAATGAAACATCTCCTACGAATGAGCAGGCTGATACACTCGCGGCTCAAGTCTTCGCTATAGTCCGGGCGTGCCCTGCAGGCCGCGTCACAACTTATGGTTGGATCGGCAAAGCGCTCGGCTACCCACGTGGTGCGCGCATGATCGGCTGGATTATGAACGAAACGCCGGAGGGAGTGCCGGCGCAGCGCGTGATCAATAGTAAGGGCGAGTTGTCGGGAAGCTGGGCGTTCGGGCAAAAAGGGAGGATGCGCAAACTACTAGAAAACGAAGGCGTTGTTTTCTCCGAAGACGAGCGTGTGGACCTCAAGCGCTATGGCTGGGACCCCTCGCGCGATCTCACAGAAGCGGAGCTCAAAAAGATACTGGACGATGCCGCTTCCATTCCGGCAGATGCCAGCGAGCGACTTGTAGATCTTATGCGCCACGACCCGGCTTCGCCGCTGCGTAGTACAGAGGCTGAAGAATGAAGTACATTATTCTGAAATCCTCGCTAACGATGTACCACTTTCTGAAAACGCTGCAAAAGCAGCATGAGCGTAATTAGATTGACCAGCAAACCAGCGAGCAGGAAGGGCCAGTAGCTCTGTCCTTGCGCGGCCAGCCAGAAGACTTTCAGGGGCCAGAAGGGAGACAGAAAACCGGCCAGGAGTTGCCAGTTGCCTGGCAGGAAGAAGGCAACTATGGGAATGAACAATAAGGAGTTCAGGAACTTGAACATGGCAAAGCCCGCTACCTTGTTTTCGGCGAAGGCCGCCAGGAAGAGGGCCACTTGCGGGCCGATGAGTGATCCCAGCGAGGCCACGACGAGCAGGTGACCGAAGGGCAGCGGCGTCAAACCGGCAATGGGGAAACCGATGAGCGTGGTGGTAACGCCGAGCAGAACCGGTATGCTGATACGGTACAGGAAGTACCCGCTGAGTGGCATCGGCGTCACAAGCAGGGCGGTCAGCATATGGCTGTCCCGTTCATCGAGAAGCAGGAAGCCAACAATCACACCGGTCGTTATGGGGCTTTCCAGCACGAAGGCGCCCATGATCAGAGGGTAGTAGGGCGTGAGATCGAAGCCAAGATGTTGCTGGAGCGCGGCAGCGACGATTGGCACACCGCCGCGAATTCCGAGTGCCTGGATGATGGGTATGAGCGGCAGCCAGAGCAGAAGTGAATCCCGCCGGACGTTTTTAAGATCGATCGGCCCCAGTGTTTTGAAGATGGTCAGCGTTTTCATAGTGTGATCATTCCTTATCAATTCGAGCGTAAAAACCCTGCCTTTAGGCATGGGGAGATGTCACGAGCTTTCAGTTAACCACCTGCCTTCTGTACAATAGCGCGATTGAATACGCGATGCGCTATGGCGAAAGCGACCGCCAACCAGAATAGCGAACCCAGCAGCCCATAGACGATTTCCCAGGGGGCAACCGGCATAAAGGCCCAACGCAGCAGGATCAATGCGGGCTGGACCGGATGGAGATAGAAGATGAAGCTGCGCCAGAGGCCGAAATGATTGAGTATGGGCGATACCAGTACAGCGACGACAAGGGCTGACGGCAAGAGGCTTTCGTTGAGTGAGCGATAGCGCGCTATCACAGCAAAACCCAGCAGCGTATAGAAGCCGCTCAAGAGCAGAAGTCCCGCGAACCATGGGAGAGGATTGAAGTTGAAACCATTGATCAGGATGGCGAGCAGCGTACCCTCCAGCAGGGCTAGCAGCATCAGCGAAAGCATCTTTGCCAGCAAGTATTCTGCAGCACGCAGTGGCGTTACCACCAGGCTAGTCAGCGTACCCTCTCCCTTTTCCAACAGCACCATTGCCCCCATGTAGTAGAAATTGGTGATCGTCAAATCAAGCACCATGAGACCGGCGAGCACCAGGCCGAAGTTGATCCTCCCATCGTGGGGCAGCGGTCTCAGGAATCCTACCCAGACGAGGATGAAAAAAGCGCTGACGAAGTAGAAGCCATAACGGAATTGCAGCGCCAGGTTCCAGCGCACTGTCGATAGAAGCCGGGTCATACCAAGCTCCTTCCGGTAACGCTGATGAAGATATCTTCAAGCGTCGGCTCCTGCGTATGAATTGTCTGGATTGGCTCAGAACGCAGGAGAGCTAAAAAAGTGCTGTTTTCAGCGAGGCTATCCAGGGGAAAGAGTTGGCGCTGTGGGTGGTCATACAGGCCGTACTCCACCTCGACCAGGCGTTTCCCACGCTCGATTTTCAATTTTTCAGGGGCATCCACCAGCTTTATCACACCATCGATGAGAAAGGCGACGCGGTCACAGAGTTCGTCAGCGACCGTCATATTGTGCGTTGTGAGGAAGATGGTCATGCCTTCCTGCCTCTTCCGTTGCAGCAGGTCTTTGATCTGGCGGGCATTCACCGGGTCAAGGCCGGACGTGGGTTCGTCCAGGAAGAGCAGTTCTGGCTTATTGAGCAGGGCACGGGCAACATTGAGGCGCATGCCCATCCCTTTAGAAAACTGGGATACCGGTTTCTTGCCATCGTCTGCCAGCCCAACCAGTTCCAGCAGCGCCTGCGGCTCCTCCGTCTCTCCTGCATAGAGAGAGCGGAAATAGGCCAGGTTTTCCAGCGCGGAGAGCTTGAGATAGTGGTTGGGCTGCTCAAAGGCAACACCTATACGCTCATAGTAATCCGAGCGCCATGCTTTGAGGTCGCGCCCGAATACGGTGACCGTGCCCTGGTAACTTTTCAGCAGGCCGATGAGAATTTTCTGCGCGGTACTTTTACCCGCGCCACTGGGGCCAAGAAAGCCAATAATCTCACCACGTGCTATCTGCAAGTCGATATGTTTCAATGCAGGTTTCGTGCTACCGGCATACGTGAAGCTCAGATCATTGACCTCTATCATGTGTTGTATCCTCACCTGGCTTCAAGCCATCGAACATAAGCGTTACGAGCACTTCTGGAAGTTCCTCCCAGCGCTGGGCAATCTCCTGATCGCCAAGTAACTGCGTCGTCAGCAGGCCCAGGAGCGTGCTGGCGATAGCACGTACTGTTAAGGGCACGTCGATGTGGCGCAGGTGTCCTTCTTCGCTCTGAGCCAGAAAGTATTGTTCAGCAACCTTGAATGTAGGCATAATCACCTGCTGGTAATACAGCTCGCGTAGCTCCACGTTGACCAGCATTTCCGACAGTAATACGCGGAAAACTTCGGCATTGGACCACAGCAGGGACATGCGCTGGCGTAAGTAGGCAATGAAGAAGGCGCGAAAATCCTGCTCGCTGCCCAACGCGAACTGCTCCTGGCGCTCGGTAGATTCGTTCAGGCGGTTGAGCAAGCCGAGCAACACATCGGTTTTGCTTGAGAAGTAGGTGTAGATGGTGCCATCGGCTATGCCAGCAACACGCGCAATTTCTTTGATGGTGGCGCGATGGAAGCCCTTCTCTGCAAAGACTGCGGCGGCAGCATCCAGAATTTGCGTTCGCCTGGCGGCGATAAGCAGCTCCTGGATGGGATCACGTGTTTCTTGCATGTGCTCTTCCTTATCAAGGTGTAACAGTAATTGAATGTACATTCATTGTAGTGAATGCCTGTTCATCCAAATGATACATTATAATAATGAGGTTGTCAAGGATGTTAGTTCGGCGACAGACATTTGGAGATAAGACTTCCCGTGAGAGGACGTGAGCGGTGTCCTGCCTATCATCCTGAGCGCAGCGAAGGATCTCTGCGGCAGTCTCGCCGGACCCTTCGCTACGATCAGGGCGACAGGCATTCTCTCCAAAATGTCAAGAAAGTCAATAAATTACTTGACTTACTAGCACAAATATGGTATAGAAATAGGAAGGTGAGAACTCATAGCGAGTTCGCTCGCCAGGAAAATCAAGGAATGGTGTGACTTGCAAGGAAAGGGCCACGCCAGGAGAGGAAGAAAGGGAGACAATATGCGTCTGCACCATCAAGTAGCCATTGTGACCGGCGTCAGCCATGCTGGGCAAGTAGGATATGCGCTCGCGGCTGCGTTTGCTCGCGAGGGGGCGCAACTCTCGATCAGCACTCGTAATGCTGAGCGAGTCAATGCACGTGCCGAGGAGCTGCGCGCTGAAGGAGCGGAAGTTATCGCTATTCCCGCTGATCTGACCACCGAGGAGGGGGCACAGACGCTCGTCCAGGAGACGTTAGCTGCCTATGGGCGCATCAACATACTCGTCAATCTAGCAGGTGGCCTCACGAAGTATGGCCACCCCGACGAACTGTCCCTGGCTGACTGGGAATCAGAACTGAACAATAACCTGCGCACAGCGTTCCTCTGCACCCGCGCCGTCTGGCCGATTATGAAGCAACAGGGCGGTGGCAAGATTCTCAATTTTAGTCGAGCTGGAGGCGCACAAAGCTCCAGGCCGATGATGCTTGCCTATAACTGTGCCAAGGCGGGGATTGACGCGCTGACCGCGACCTTCGCCAGGGAAGGAAAGCTGTGGGGTATTTCCGTGAATGCGCTTGGTCCCGGCGTGATCGTCACCCAATCGAATGTAGATTCGATGCAACCCTCCTCAGAGGAGATCCGCGAGAAGTGGGTCAGCCTCGAACAGATCATCGAGGCAGCGATCTTCCTGGTGACATCTGCAGGCGATGGGGTAAACGGAGTGGTTCTCCCTGTCCAGGGCAAAGGGGTTTGATGCTGTTCATGCCGTCATACTGCCACTGCCCTTCTTAGAGCACGAGCAAGCAAAGATGATACAACAAGTAAGGAGTGATACCGATGTCTTTTGATCTCGACCTTGATGATGAGCGCTGGCGTGAAGCGATGCACCTCCATCGCCGCCATATTTCAGAGGAGCAATTGCGCACCTATGAAGGCTACATGGCTGAAATCTTCACCGCGTTTGGCTTAGACCTGGATACCCCGGCCACCCGCCAGACGCCACAACGCTATATCCGCGCCTTGTATGACTCGACCGAAGGGTATGAGGGCGACCCTAAATTGCTCACGGCGTTCGAGACCGAATGCCGGGGTGGGTCGGACTGCCGTCTGAGCCAGGTGGTTGAGGGGCCGATCCACTTCTTTGCGCTCTGTGAGCACCATGCGCTCCCGTTTCACGGACATGCCTACGTGGGCTACATCGCGCATGAGCACATCATCGGTATCTCCAAGCTCACCCGGCTCGTGCGGCTGTTTGCCAAGCGCTTTACCGTACAAGAGCGCATCGGGCAGCAGATTACCGATACCCTGGAGGCGATGCTCGAGCCGCACGGGGTCGCCGTCTACCTCGAAGCCCATCACCTCTGCACGCAGATGCGGGGCGTGCGCGAGGTCGCGCCGTTGACGCGTACCACATTCTGGCGGGGCGCTTACGACAGCAATGCGGACCTGCGGGCGGAATTCTTGACGGTGTGTGGGGTGCATCGATGAACACTCTCGTACCACTGGAATCCCTCTACGAGGCGGAGCGCGGTAGTGATCTGCCGCTTCCATCCGAACTCGCGACCCTCTATGGTCGCCTCCAGTTTCCATTGCATCCTGGCCGACCGTACATCATTGGTAACTTTGTCACTACGCTCGATGGCGTGGTGACCTTGAATGCCCCTGGCCAATCGGGTGGGGGACCGATCAGCGGCTTCAATCAGCACGATCACCTGGTGATGGGACTGTTGCGAGCCATGGCCGACGCCGTGATCGTTGGGGCCGGGACGCTACGGGCCGTTCCCCATCACCGCTGGACTGCCGCGTACATCTATCCAGCGTTCGCCGATGCGTACCAGCGGCTTCGGACGAGCCTGGGGAAGCTAGAGCCCCCATTGAACGTGATCGTCACCGCACGCGGTGAGGTCAATCTCACGCTCCCGGTCTTTCAGTCCGGTGACGTCCCCGTGTTGATCGTCACGACCACGCAGGGCGAAGAGCGCATCCGCGCACAAAGCATCCCACCAGCGGTGCAGATCGTAGGCCTGCAACACACTGGCTCACTTGGTGCCCAGGCTATCCTACAGGCGGTGTGCGCTGTGCGCCAGTGCAACGACATCCTGGTCGAGGGTGGTCCACAGTTGCTGGGGAACTTTTTTGCAGAGAAGCTCCTGGATGAACTGTTCTTGACGCTTGCCCCGCAGATCGCTGGTCGTGACACCTCAACGGAGCGGCCAGGACTCGTTACTGGTCAGCATTTCGCGCCGGAGCACCCCCTGTGGGGAACCCTTGTGAGCGTCAAACGTGGCGGGAACCACCTGTTCCTGCGCTATGCATTCGAAACGAAGGAGGTAGCAACATGACCAATCCATTACTAGAACTCAAGGCATTGGGGCAAAGTGTCTGGCTCGATGACATTGACCGGGGGCAACTGCGCTCCGGCCTGTTTGGACGCCTGATCGATGAAGATGGCCTCTCAGGCGCGACGGGCAATCCCACCATTTTTGAGCACGCGATTACGCATAGCACCACATACGATGAGCAAATGCGGCAGTTGCTCCGTGAGGGCAAGAGCTCTCAGGAGATCTACGAAGCACTGGCGATGACCGATGTGCGTACGGTGGCTGATATGCTGCGCCCCACCTATGATCAGACGGGCGGGCAGGACGGGTTCGTGAGTATCGAAGTCTCGCCCTACCTGGCACAGGATACGGAAGGGACCCTGGCAGAGGTGCGTCGCTTCTGGCACGCGATTGATCGGCCCAATCTGATGGTGAAGATTCCCTCGACCCCGGCAGGCGTTCCCGCCATTCGCCAGTCACTTTCCGAGGGCATCAACATCAACATCACGCTCATCTTCTCGATCGAGAACTACCGCCAGGTCGCCGAGGCTTATCTGGGCGCACTGGAAGAGCGTCTTGCGGGAGGCAAAGATATCAGCCGCATCGCTTCAGTGGCTAGCTTTTTTGTCAGCCGCGTGGATGTGCTCATCGACAAGCTGCTCGAGGACAAGATCAAAGCTACCAGTGAGCGCGCCGCGCAGCAGCAACTCAAGGCGCTGGAGGGCAAAGCGGCTATTGCCAATGCCCGCCTGGCCTACCAGGAGTTCAAACGGCTGTTCAGCGGGCCGCGCTTTGCGGCTCTCAAACAGCGGGGCGCGCATGTCCAACGGCCCCTGTGGGCCAGCACAGGCACGAAAAATCCCGCTTACCGCGATGTGCTGTACGTCGAGGAACTGATCGGTCCCGACACGGTGAACACCATGCCCCTCACAACGATCGAGAGTTTCCGCGAGCATGGCAAAGTGCGGCTCTCCATCGAGGACCAGCTCTCAGAGGCGAAGACTCAGCTTGCTGCACTCGCGGATGTTGGGATTCACTACGACCAGGTCACCCGACAACTGCAAGATGAGGGGGTGCAAAAGTTCGCGGATTCCTTCCACACGCTGTTTCAGTGCATTGACAACAAAAGGTTGTCAAGTCCTTAACCCCAACCAACATGTCAAGGATGTAGCGCTTTATTAGCGAAGAGAGATGAATTTCGCCAACATGTTGGCGAAATTCATCTCTCTTCGCTAATATTATCAATAAATTAGCAAATTTCTCCATTACGCTATTGACTTTTTCGAATTTCCTGATTATACTATTCCACAGTGATATATCACTGCGGGATATACCTGGTGATGGTAGCTGGAAAAGAGGTAGAGTTGTACGAATTCATCATACTGGCACAATTGATGTACGGGCCCGCGCATGGCTACTTGATCGCCAAGATTATCAACGATATGATCGGTCCCTACGCGCGCCTCAGCTATGGACGGCTCTATCCGCTGATGGCGAAAATGGAACAGAACGGACTGATCGCCGCCGAGAGCAAGGCGCCTGGCGGGCAGAAGGGCGACCGTCAGATGCGCGTCTATACCATTACGGATGCAGGACGTATTCGCTTCCATCACTTGATGAGTGATACCACATCAAGTCCAGGAGATTACCAGAAGCTTTTCACCTATAAAACGTGTTACTTTGCCTTTATCACTCCTGTGGAGCGCCTGCGCCTGATCGACCATTACATCAATTACTGCCAGGCGCACGTGTTTCACCAGCAAACCGAGGCGGAAGACCTGGTACGGCAGGTAGCAGAAGTGGAGGAACTGGCACGTGAAGCGCCTCAATTAGCTCATGGATTTCCTCGCCTGGATACTAACAGCGTTGAGTACATCGTGAGCACCATGCAGCATACCATCGACCAGTGGCAGCTTGAGCTCGATTGGGCCAAACGTCTGCGGGAACGAGAGGTTGCAAATGCCATCAGGGCAGGCACAGAGGTAGTTTCTCAACAATAAGGCTTTTGTCAAAAAGAAAAGGGTGCTCCTGGAAATGTCAGGGGCCAAAACGGACCGAGCGCATGCCTCTGCCACAGTTTCTCAGGCCAGAGCAGTGGACACGCGCTACAATCGAGCGGAGGACCGCTGTGCGTTATTATATCACGTGCAGCGGTGCCTCCGCTGCGGAGGAACATCGCATGAATACAGAACCAATCACTTCACCCTCTTCAGCACAACAAGCAGCGGCGCAAGAGAGCGGACGCCGCCTGCGTGGTTTCGCACTCTTCAGTGTACTCGCCGCCCTGATGCTCACCCTTTTGCTGGAAGCGTTGGATCAGACCATCGTTGGTACAGCGCTGCCGCGCATCATCGGTGTGCTGCAGGGCTTCGACCGCTATACATGGGCAGTGACAGCCTACACGCTGGCTTCGACGACCATGATCCCGATTGTGGGTAAGCTCTCCGATCAGTTTGGGCGCAAATGGTTCTTGATTTGCGGGGCCATCATCTTTCTACTGGGGTCAGCGCTGGCCGGTACGTCGCAGAGCATGGATCAGCTGATTGCCTTCCGCGCGCTGCAGGGACTGGGCGCGGGGATCGGTATCGCGCTGGTCTTCACTGTGGTCGGGGACATCTTCTCTCCCGCCGAGCGCCCCAAGTGGCAGGGCATCTTTGGCGTGGTCTATGGCTTCTCGAACCTCGTGGGTCCGTTTTTGGGTGGCTGGCTCACCGATCATGGCCCGCTGCTCAGAAACCTGGTCACCAATGCCACGCGCTGGCGCTGGGTCTTCTACATCAATCTGCCGGTGGGCGTCATCGCGCTGGCCGCGCTGTTGATCTACCTTCCCGCCAACCTCTCGGCGCGCAGCCAGCGCTACAGTGGCTGGTCAGCGGTACGCCGCATCGATTTCCCGGGTGCAGTGTTGGCCGCAGCGGCCACCATTTCTCTCCTGTTGGGACTCACCTGGGGAGGCGATCAGACCTATGCCTGGAACTCGCCACAAATAATCGGTACACTTGTGGCTGCTGGCATACTTTACGTGCTGTTCGTCGTTGTCGAGCGCTTTGTCGTCGAACCGATCCTGCCGCTTGACCTCTTTCGCAACCAGGTGTTCGCGGCAGCCGCGCTACTCTCGCTCTTGCAGTTGATGGTGCTGGTCGGGCTGGTAATCTACTTGCCGTTCTTTCTGCAGGGAGTCCTTGGAGTAACGGCGACCTACGCAGGAGCAGTGATTACCCCGCTCACGGTCAGTACGGTTGTGGGCGCCGCCCTGGCAGGTATAGCGGTAACCAGGTTCAAACGCTACCAGCTCGTTACAATTGTGGGAGCGCTTATCATGACCGCCGGCGTATTCTTGCTGACGCGCATGACGATCTCGACCAGCCTCCTCGAAGCGGCGATCTTCATGGTGATTGCGGGGATTGGCCTGGGCACGTTCTTCTCGGTACTGACAGTGGCGGCGCAGAACGCGCTGCCGCGCACGCAACTGGGCGTCGGCACCGGCGCTGTGAGGTACCTCGGTCAGCTTGGCGCCGTGCTGGGCGTGGCCATTGTCGGAACCGTAGTGAACCAGAGCCTCTCCAGCGATATTGCCAGCCGCCTCCCGGCCAACGCTGTGAAGCAGTTGACGCCGGCAGGAGTGAAGTTCGCGACCAATCCCCAGGCACTGGTCAACTCAACATACCGTGACACAGTAGTGCATACGGGGCAGGGTTTCGCGGTAAGAAACGCCGTGGCGCGCGTTCCTGCTGGCCCGCAGCACGATCAGATCGCGGCAGGGGTGGCAGCCCAAGTCATGCAGCAGGTACAGCACCTGCTGAACCAGGTATTCGAGGCGCTCAGGCTCTCGTTCGCCGTCGCCATCCAGCACGGTTTCATAACGGTCCTCATTTTCTGTGGGGCCGCCATTCTGGTCGCCTTCTTTCTGAAGGACGTGCCCATGGTGCAAGCGACACGAGAAGGGAATGAGGAAACAGGAGTGGAGAAGGGGCAGGAGGAGCAAGGAGAAGATGTGAACGTGACGCCTTAAGGATGTATACATAAGTCATCCCGAAATGTACCGACAGTCTTGAGAAGCGCCTTCGTACCCGTAGGGGCGGGGGAAGGGGTGTGTGGGGTGGGGACGCTTGCGTCGCCCTTGGAGGAGGTCTGTAGGGGCGCAATTCATTGCGCCCCATAGGCGTCAAGTTAAGCATTGATGAGTTAATCAACCAGGTGACACCAAGCGACTCCTGTGAGAAGATAGTGGTGAAAATCTGCTTACAATCCCTTCTCAAAGGAGTCAACCGATGACCAGTATAGCACGAATG
>WNGK01027012.1_pt1 | contig 10980 bp, 11 predicted proteins | sample 5400601 | NCBI WGS metagenome assembly WNGK01 (sample SAMN13153376, study PRJNA577476) | soil metagenome | isolation source: 60 cm soil or saprolite under Garry oak tree replicate 1 | place: USA:California | collected 2016-06-15
TCATAGCATCACTGGACAAAACGGTGTTTGAGGGGACCCTGCTTGCTTACCAGAAGAACAGACCAGTGGGTGAAAAACTGCACTTGAGAGCGACGGATATGTACGCTGGAGCCCGTAGTCCAACGATGTTGCATCGTGTGCCCGTCGGGAAAATGTTTTTTCAAGGAGCGCCGCGCTTGCTGGCGTCAGGAGTGAGCATTCTCCCCTGTCATCCAACAAATGACAAGCGCATAGTGGTTGAAGGTTATCCCGCTCTGGTTGCCCGCAAATGGATTGGCAAACGCGCTTACAAGAGCGACGAGCACAACAAACAAACGCTTGATAAAGAGGATGCGCGCCACCGTATTGTCTGCGGTCTGCGCTCCCATGAACTTCCGGCTCATTATGGATGTGCCATTGAGCTATCTGATGCCATGGCTGGTACTCTCATTCAAGACCCAATGGCTGACGACCTGGATGCTCTCTTATGTGCCGTGCAGGCTGCATGGGTATACACGCAACGCGACAATGGGTATGGCATACCGGCACAGTGTGAGAGGGACGAGGGGTGGATTGTTGATCCTCAAACGGAGCAACTATACCAGCACACTCATAATTCCAATCAGCGTCACGACCCCGCCAATGATCGTCGTAATAGACGGAATTTCGTGTAGCAGCAGGATACCGAGTGGAAAGCGAAAAAGAGGACGGCGGGCAGTAGCCACAGGGCCGCCAGACCGTACACGTTCGTGGTGTAGCGGAAGAGGGGATGGCGATCTCGTTCTCCGCGTCCTGCTATCGAGTAAATGCTGAAGCATAGTGCAGACAGAACTGCTAAACCATCACCCAGTATCATACATTGACCATGTAGTGAGCAGGCTGTGTAGTGTGGCTCAAAACCAGCCATGATCGCTACTCCAATGACGGCTAGTCCAATACCGAAGAACTTGCGCAGTGGTAATGGTTCGCGTAAGACGAGCGCCGAAAAGAGTGTCACAAACACGGGCGAGGTGTAGGTGATAGCCAGGGAATGGGCAATGGTTGTAAATTCGAGTGAAGTTATGTAGAAAATGAAGTGCAGCGCTGTCACAAGTCCATAAAATATGAAACGAAGTAGCTGCTGTCGTTTTAAGAGTAGTGATTGATGGGTGATGAGACCCATGATGCAGACAAGGAGAGTGGCTATGGTTAAGCGCCAGAAGGCAATTTCAACGGGATTAAACGGCTGTGACCAGCGCACGAAGACGGCACTGGTTGAGAAAAAGAAGACTGCAATACAGACGTAGAGTAACCCGCTCTTTGATTGCTTTACGGGAGATGGTGGCGCCAGAGTCTCTTCACTATGTGCTGGTTTCATCGTACAAATCGAATCTTACCGCCGTAATGTTGCCACTAATCGTTTTGGCTTCAGTACGAGGTCAATGGCATCAAGTGGACTAGAGACCAGCACATCGGCTGCCTGTAATGCGCTGGTAGCCACACCTTCTGCTGTAATTACAGCTACCCCAACGGCAGCTGTACGTAGCATGCCGACGTCGTTTGCTCCATTGCCAAAGGCAATGACGTTGGCCGGACCAAGCTGCTGCACATAACGTACTTTGTCCTCACCGCTTTTAATAACCTGGAGAGGATAGCCAAGTTTTTGTGCAATTACTTCGAGGTTACCATGAGTACCCGCCGAGAGTAAATGGATCGAAAGCTGACCTGCTAGCATACTTAGTTGATCGCTAGCTCCTGGGATGAGTAGTCCATCGACGGCGAGCGTCCCATTGATATCGAAGACTGCGTGCTGTAATTCGATCTTTGCCACCTGGGGAATGTCAATTGTGATCATAATTTCCTAACAGTGTTGTATCAACACACCCTGTTTGTCTCTGTAGCTATATGGCCTTCGTGCTTTATGCCTGCGAATGGTTCCTGTCGTGCTGCAATCGTCTCTAAGAGGTCTTGCAAGCCCTGTCTGGCCCCCCTACGCTGCTCTTCGCTGAGCGTGGTGTCAGAGGCAAACTCATCTTCATCCAGTATGAGCGTCTCGCCTTTTGGGGTGACCCACACATCCAGGAGCAGGTCAATTTGTTCGATACGGTCATCAGAAATAACTGCCGGTTCAGCGATATTGCAGTACCAGCCTTTTCTCTCACCAGCCGCGCTGGCAATGTCGAAGATGTTAAACCAGCGATTGGTGTAATAATATTCTATAAAGCGGTCTCCGGGTTCAAAGCTGGTGTACCCCAGGTTTTTTGTTGGGCGAGACCAGTAAGCTTGAATAATCACCCGATGAGGTGTATGTTCGACAATTTCACCTTGGTACTGGACTTTCGCTTCCCCAAGCGGATTCTGTTTGACGACCGTTATCATGTTCCTATGCTTTACTAGCGGGATGCTTCTTGCTTGCCACTAACCATATGATAGTGTACCGCAGATCAATCTAATTGGCAATGGCCTGGGTTGAATACCGCTATCCTATTAGCTCTACAATAATATCTAGTAGTTTACTTAATTCGACGGGCTTGCTCATGCCGACAATGTGGCGGTCTTGAATATCGTGCTCGAGTACACCTGGACTTGTCATGATGGCGGGGAGGCGCTCTAGCCCTCTGGTGGCATGGAGTTGATCGTAGAGTTCGACACCATTCATACTGGGCAGGTAGTAATCTAGAATAACCAGGTCCGGGGTGACCTCTTTGATGACTTCCAGGGCTTGAAAGCCATTGGGAACGCGTAGTGGTTGATGGGGCGTTTCTTGTGAAATAGCCTGACAGAGAAACTCTCCGAAAGCATCATCGTCCTCAACTATCAAGATAGTTTTTCCTTTTGTATGGTTTTCTATTGATGGCTGTTCCTGGTTGTCAGGCATAGTTACACCCCAGCTTAGTGCAGTAAAGGTCAGCGTAAGGTTACTGCTTATTTCACGGCTTAGCGGGAAATAAGTTTCATTCAGAGATTATAGAAACTAAAGAGATATTTCCCTGCCCTATGCTATACTGTGGTCATGTTAAGCCTTGATTTTATTCGCCAGCATCCCGAAATAATGCGTGAGGCATTACATCGACGTCGTGACCCTCAACGTATCGACGAACTATTACGCCTCGTTGAGCAGCGGCGTAGCCTTGTTACGCGTTGTGATGGGCTTTATAGTGCGCTGAAACCGCTCAAAGAGAGGGTACGGACGGTACCCGTTGAACGGCGTACGGAGCTAAACAAACAGATCAAGGCTATAACAGAAGATATCCACCAGCTCGAGCTGCAGATCGTTGATATTGATGCACGTCTCCAGCCACTATTACTAAGTCTGCCAAATATCCCTCATCAGAGTGTCAAGGATGGTAATGACGAGTCTGTTGATTACGAACTCAGGCGATGGGGAGAGCCTGTCCTCCCTCATTTTGAGCCACGTGCTCATTGGGAGCTGGGCGAACGGCTGGGAATTCTTGACTTTGAAGCTGGAACCAGGCTTTCTGGCAGCCGTTTTGTCAGCCTGAAAGGTGCGGGTGCCCGCTTAGAACGTGCCTTGATTTCTTTCATGCTTGATCTGCATACGCAGGAGCATGGCTACAGCGAGATAATGCCTCCTTCTCTGGTGAAACGCTCAATCATGGTAGGTGCCGGTCAACTGCCGAAATTTGAAGAACAGGTCTATGCCTGTACCGGAGATGAACTGTATCTTAATCCGACTGCCGAGGTTCCATTGGTAGGAATCCATAGCGACTCAATTTTAGCGGCAGGTACTCTGCCTATACGCTATGTTGCCTGGACGACAGCGTTTCGACGCGAGGCCGGATCGGCTTCCCGGCAAACACGTGGTCTGCTGCGCCTGCACCAGTTCAATAAGGTAGAACTTTTTCAAATTACCGAGCCTGAGGACTCGTATGATGCTCTTGACCAACTGCTAGGGCATGCAGAGGCCGTCCTACGACATTTAGAGTTGTCCTATCGCGTCGTTGCCCTCTGTGCGGCCAATCTGCCTTTTGCCGCTGCAAAGACCATAGACCTGGAGGTCTGGATGCCTGGCCAGGGCCGCTATGTAGAGATTTCGTCGGTGAGTAACTGCGAAGCGTTTCAGGCGCGGCGTGCAAATATCAAATACCGCCCGACCAGTGGTGGCCGTGTTGAGTATGTACATACACTGAATGCCTCGGGCCTGGCAGTGGGGCGTAGCATGGCGGCAATCCTGGAGACATACCAGCAGGCTGATGGCACGGTAGTTATCCCAAAAGTCCTACGCCCGTATATGGGTACCTCGTTGTTATCCTCCCGGCATGGAAAGGCTTAAATTGCTGCCTCTAAAGTTAGCCACGGCCATAAATAAACGCAGCTACAGAGCAATTTTTGCGCGTCCCTTCCCTTTTAGAGGGAACTTGTGGTACACTAATGCACGGAAGGATGGCAGAGTGGTCTATTGCGGCTGTCTTGAAAACAGCTGGGTTAACAGCCCCGGGGGTTCGAATCCCTCTCCTTCCGCTAAGAAGGCAAGAAAGTCTTTTTAGCTCATGACCTGTGTGGCCGGTGTTGCATAACGGAAATGCTGGTCAAGGCAGGTTAGCCCCCGCTTGAACAATAATGTTGATAGTGTCGTCAACTACTTGAAGCTTCGTAAGAAGCCAGATAACTTGAGTCGGCATTTGTAGTGCAACATTCGTAGTGGTCTCTTGGGTGGGTGTACCAAGCCGTAGGTGGGGGAAACGGAACGTACGCTTGCATTGAGAGCCGTTTTTGGACGGGCGGTGAATATTGTGTCATTCATAGGTAAGTTAGAGCAGCTCAATCTATCGTTAATTTTGCAGGGAATTGAGACATATGCGAAAACCGGTTTGCTTGTAATTAAGCAAGAAGTACTGTGGGTGGAACTCTATTTTAGGGATGGTCGATTAATGTGTATCGGTCCGGTCCGACCAAACGCTACTCTAGGGGATCGACTGTTACAGGCGGGAGTTATTTCTACACAAGCATTGCAGGAAACGATCTCCACCCTCGGTATAGCTCAGCCGGGTGAGACACGCATAGCCTTGACGCTGATGGATTTGGGATATGTGAGTCATGAGGGGCTGCGAATCTGGGCTACCAAAGAAGCCAGCGAGGTGATACAAGTGCTGCTCAAGTGGCAAGGTGGCGAAATCTATTTTGAAGAGGGGCAGCAACCACCAACTGATCGTCTCCTCGTTGCTCTTTCTCCCACGTCGTTGTTACCTTCGACCGCAACTCCGACGGCGCCAACTGTAGCAAGCGCAGCAGTGCCGGCCTCAGTTCCTACATTCCCAGGGATGCCTGGCCAGGCTTCATCTGCTGCCGTAGAAGAAAAGCGGAGAGCGGGTCTGATAGCTACTCCTCCCGCGCAGATGGGTGCATCACAACTTATTTCCGTCGCTGATAAGCCATCCAGTGGAGTGTCTTTCGCCTTACCCGAGTCACCTATGCCCATATTTAATATGTTTGGTAATTCTGATTCTCCTGTTCCACTGCCGCTCTCACCCCCGCAGCGCGTGACCGTACCTGTAGCGCCAATGTGTATCGATACCTCGTTCATGCGGCCTGAGATGGTGTTACTACCCCTGGATCTTTCTGCTCTGCGTAACCGGAATCCGCAGGTGCAAATTACTCCTGAACAATGGCGGATTCTGACCCGTGTTGATGGGCGAACCTCATTGCAGTTAATCTGCCAGCAATTAGCTATGCCATCTAACCTCGTTTGTCAACTGGTGGGTGAACTGATTGCAGCTGGTTTGATACAAGTATCTATGCCTATGCAGCAAGTGCCAATGGATGAACTGTCTCCTGTTTCACGAGAACTTATCACGGCTGGTTTGGCCAATGGTTATATCGCTCCTGGATATGCGGCTATCCCCTCCCAGCCCTGGGCTGCCATCTCCCCTAGTACTGAAATATTACCGCCTTCTTCCAGTTCATCTATTTCTTTCGAGACGAGGTCACAATGGGGGAATGGCGGCAATGGAGCTACCTTTGTTCCTGGACAAGGTTGGATTGCCGCTTCTCAACCTTTGCAGCCCTTACAACCAAGTGGGCCATTGTATGCACCACATAATGTCTATGTACAGGCGGGTGGGAGAAGCTAGCCTGGACTAGATACATGTAGGAAGAAGGTAGAGGGAGGTACGTGTGTGAAGGGACGTGGTACGTCTTTTGCTGGATTTGCTAAGGAGCTAACGCAGGAGGATGCTAATTCCTGTCTGGGGATGGTTGTAGGGCACAGTGATGTCATGCATAAAACGTTGAGTCGCCGCCGCTCAGCCTACCAGTTTGTGGATATCAACTGTGCGGCTATCCCTGATACACTGCTTGAAACTGAACTCTTCGGTGTTGAGCCAGGGGCTTTCACCGATGCCAAGTTCTTGCGCGAGGGCTATCTTTTGCGTGCAGATGGGGGTACGCTCTTCCTTGATGAGATTGGTTCGATGCCACTTGTCTTGCAGACCAAACTCCTACGTTTCCTTGAAACCCGAAGCTTCCGGCGCGTTGGTGGTACGAAAGAGATGCATGTTGATCTGCGTGTCATCTCTGCGACAAATGTTGATCTCAAAACTGCCGTTGCGCACCGGGCCTTTCGCGAGGATCTATTTTACCGGCTCGATGTGATAACACTTACTTTGCCACCTCTGCGCGAACGGCCAGAAGATATTGAGCCGCTCATTGAGCACTTCTTACAATTACATCATGTTGAAGGGTTGGAGCCTTTGCGTATGAACCGGGAGGCCATAGAACTTTTGTTACGCTATGCCTGGCCGGGCAATGTGCGCCAGTTGCGCAGTGTCATTCAACGTGGACAGATTTTATGTGATGGGCGCGAGATTCTTCCTAAGGACCTGCCGGAGGAGATTCGTAAAGCGGGAAGCAGTGCCGCCCAGCGACTGCAAGAGGTGCAGGAGCAGCTAACCCTTCCTCCTGAAGGTGTTGATCTACGTGCCTTTTTAGGTAGCATCGAAGGCAAATTAGTGCAGGAGGCCCTTGAACGCTGTCACGGCAATCAAGTGCAAGCGGCTGCATTATTACGCATTTCACGAGATCAGATGCGCTATCGCCTGCATGCTACAATGTCCCAATAAATGAGGCGCACGAATTAAACCTCAGGCCACTCAAGCATGATGGCTTTGGCTGTATCTCCTGGATGAACCTCAAATCCACCCTCGGGCACAATTACCAGGGCATTGGCATTCAACAGGGATGTCGTAATATTAGAACCCTGGTTACCGGTTGTGTGGGCGACAAAGCGACCGGCGCGCCATTCTACGCGGGCACGTACATAATGGCGGCGCATAGCACGGTCACTCACACCATCTTCTACAATGACATCAATTTGTGGATGGAGCAAGCGCATATGCCCCAACATTTTGCGTATTACCGGTCGGCCAAATAACTCGAAGGTCACCGCTGCTGAAACTGGATTGCCGGGGAGGCCTAGAAGAGGTACTCCACCGATAAATCCGAATGCGACCGGTTTGCCAGGACGCATATTAATACGCCAGAAGTTGATCTGGCCCTGTTCCGCCATAATATTCTTCACCAGGTCGAAGTCTCCCACAGAGACACCACCCGACGTGATAATGAGGTCGTGTTGAATAGCCTGGGTAAACTTCTCACGCAGGCTCTCTATGGTGTCACTGGCGACGCCTAAACGATAGGGAACCGCACCTGCTCGACGTACCGCCGCTTCAAGCAGGTAGCTGTTACTGTTGCGAATCTTCCCTGGCTGTAGAGGCTGGTCTACATCAATAATTTCGTCACCGGTAGCGAGTATCGCGACGTGAGGGCGACGAGGCGCTCCTACAGTGGCCCAGCCCAGTGTTGCCAGTACGCCGATTTCCCAGGGGCCGATCTCGCTGCCCTGGGACAAGATGGTCTGGCCCTTGTGCATATCTTCTCCCGCCGGGCGAATGTTGTTCCCTGGCGGAACTGCTTCCATAATCTCTACCCAGGCGCTGTTTGCTCCTTCTGTGCGGGTCAACTCCACCTGTATGACCGTATCGGCTCCCGGTGGCACGGGTGCGCCCGTCATGATGCGCATGGTTGTGCCTTCTTCCACGGCATGGTCTGCCACATAACCGGCAGCGACTTCACCTGTAATGCGCAGCCGTGGTGGTTTTCCGTCACGCGGCTGGCTATCGGAGCTGAGCAGTGCAAATCCATCCATAGCGGAGTTGGCGAAGGGTGGAATATCTTCTTGCGCTACAATGTCCTGGGCCAGTACCAGCCCCAAAGCTTCGGGTAGGGGTGTCTGAGTGACCGGAAGGACCTTAATCTCGGCGAGTATGCGGGCCAGGGCTTCTTCTACACTAATCATAGCTGGTCTGTCTCCTGTTCTGTTCTGTTTGACTGTCTGATTGAGAAGAGATAGATGCAGAAAAGCCTGGCAAACCAAATAAGGTGGGTATGCCAGGCTTTTCTACATCAAATAGTACCTCGTACGGGAGTCGAACCCGTGATCTCCGCCTTGAAAGGGCGGCGTCCTTGGCCACTAGACGAACGAGGCGTACACGTCACAGGTAGGATTGTACGTTATTGTAGCCGCTTTGTCAAGGAAAAATCTGAGGTATTCAGAGATTTCAGCCAGGTAATGGTATGCAACGCTCATGGACTATGGTAAAATAGGGTAAACGATTTGCAATAAGAGAAGGTATAGCTCATGGCGAAAGCAAAACAAAGAACATCATCTGCGTCTCAACGGCGTGAAGAAGTTAAAAAGCAACGCCTGCAGCGAATATCAGGGAGCCAGGGTCACCAGTTGCAGCCACGTAATAGTAGGCGGGGACGAAGCAAGCAGAAACAGGGGCCATGGGGACTGATAGTCGGAGCACTGCTGGTAATTGTAGCTATTATTGGCGTTTTTATCTACCTATCACACCAATCGACAAGTACTGCGAATAGTGGCGGAAAAACAGGATCAACGCCGACTAGTGCTTCTGTGTTAAATGCAGTGACACATGTGAGCCCTACGGTACTGGCCAATGTTGGAACCGGTGGGCAACAAAAGATATTGGTATCTTTAAAGGGAGGATCACCACCACCTCTGGTTGGACCAGGCGGTAAGCCAGAATTCTTCTATATGGGCGCAGAATATTGTCCCTTTTGTGCAGCTGAACGTTGGTCTGTTGTGATAGCACTGAGCCGCTTTGGCACTTTTAGCAAGCTCAACCAGACAACATCTTCGGCGACCGATGTGTATCCTAATACGCCAACCTTTACTTTTTACCAGAGTGCGTACACCAGTCAATACATTGATTTTGTGCCTGTTGAAACAACTACTAACCAGCCAGATGGTTCTGGTGGCTATACTGCTCTGCAAACGCCAACCGCTGCCGAGCAAGATCTCGCCAATAAGTACGATGCACCTCCCTACCTCTCTCAGGCAGGCAGCATTCCATTTATCGATATTGGCAATCAATACGCGCTGCAGGGGGCAAACTACTCTCCCGAGGTACTTGCAGGACATTCCTGGCAAGATATTGCTAGCCAGTTGTCCAATTCAGATTCACCTATCACGCAGAGCATTGTTGGTTCAGCCAACTACCTGACGGCGGCTATATGTATGGCAACAAACCAGCAGCCAGCTTCTGTATGTAGAGCCGATCCGGTACCACAAATTGAGCAATCTCTCAATAAATCCGCCTTCAATGCAGGTGGGACGCGGGTGGGCTTACTTGCTCCTCCGAACGAGGGAGTAATACGACAGCCCGAGTAAGCTGAGAACAGCAAGAAACCCGCAGGTCTGACCTGCGGGTTTCTTGCTGTTTAGTCTTTGTTGTCACCGGGTTGCTGTAACGACTTCATCATCTCTGGGGTCTTCCCCCTGGATGGATGAATCCAGGCTTTAATTCTCAAATATAAGACCATAAGGCCACCGAACCATAAGCCACCATAGAGATAGCCGGCCATCACATCGCTTGGCCAGTGAGCACCAAGGTAAACACGCGATGGGCCAATACAAACAATCAATGTGGTACAGATGGCGATGAGTATATTTCTTAGTCTCCCCGAGCGCCAGTTTGTTGCCAGGAGATAGATCAGCAGGCCAAAGAAGTTGGTGTAGTGCATCACGTGCCCGCTGGGGAAGCTCGGTTCGTTGATGACACGTACGACTTTTACTAACTCATTAGCCGGCCGTGGGCGTTTGATGAGGCGTTTCACCAGCGCATTGAGCGCGTTAGAGGAGGTGGTCAGGAGAATAAAGACAGCCTCTAGCCGGAAACGCAGCGCCCAGAATATACCAGCAATACATACAGTGAGCGGGACCGCTATAGTGGGGAAGCCAATCTCGGAAATACCAGCCATGAAACGCCGCAGCAGAGGACTGCGGCGATTTTGTAGTGCCTTGGTGATTGACATGTCACCGGGGAAAAAATCTGTATAGCGTGCAATAAACGAGATCATGGCTGCACCTGAAAGGAACCAGATGTAGAAGGCCAGGAAGATGGTTCCACGCGAAACAGCTTTACGACCAGAGAACGCGGTTTGTGCCGCAATACGTTGTGCCTCTGTCATGGCAGGTTTAACATTTTGCTCAACGGTCGAGGCAATCTGTGGTAGCACAACATCAGGTGGTGGTAGATTTGATATTGTGTTCGTGCCGGTCTTGGTGCCTGGCTGAGATGTATTACCTGGCATTTAGTGTTCCTTTCTTTGTGCTCTTATCTGTTGAGGCTGCTCGTTTCCAGTCCTCGGTTACTCTCGATGTGAGACTCTTCCTGTAGCCCGGGAACGTTTGTTGTCGGTACACGTACGCGCAAAACCCCAGGAGTTACTGTTACCACTGCTGGCGTGTGGCCGTGAGGGACTCCATCGGCCTGTATCTCTACCGGATGATCTGTGCTTATGCGTAACGATTTTACGCGACGGTGCGTGACCTTGGGCTGAAATACGCGACGACCTTGACTAATGGAGATGGCGTGTCGAATGTATTCAAGTTTGCTAAAGTTTTTGAAGATGACGATATCCAACAGACCATCATCCATGAGAATATTGGGTGCAATTTGAAAATGTATGCCATAGAAT
>WNGK01010586.1_pt1 | contig 10979 bp, 8 predicted proteins | sample 5400601 | NCBI WGS metagenome assembly WNGK01 (sample SAMN13153376, study PRJNA577476) | soil metagenome | isolation source: 60 cm soil or saprolite under Garry oak tree replicate 1 | place: USA:California | collected 2016-06-15
GCCGAGACCATCGCGCCGGCCTCTATTGGCCGGATTGGGATCGTTTTTCGCCGTGTAGAAAAGTAGTGTCTTCAAATCCGTGCGGGGTTGTCCGCCGCTGGCCGGCTTCGCTTTCTTGATCCCTTGAGGTGTGAAGACTTCGAATTCCAGCCCGCCCCCGAATGCGTGTGCGAGGTCATCCGAAGCTTTGTCCATCGCGTCCCACAGCTCCAAATCCTTCGGGCTGGCATTTAGATTTACGTACGCCTTGCGCTCATTGAAGTCCGTTTGCGCAGGATTCAAATCCCGCGTGACATTGCTTGCCGGATTCCGCGGCTCCATCTCACCGATCCCGCGAATCGTAATGACAATGTGCGAATCGGTGGCATTCAGGTGCTGAGCAATAGTATCGACGTCGGGAATTTTCTGGAACAATTCGGCTTCGGAGTTGGTATTGACGTTGTCGAGTCCCGTCGCCGTGATTTGAAAATGGAAGTGTCCAACGCCATCCGGTGTTCCATCGGGTTTCTTAAACTGATGCTGCCCCTTTAGGAGGAGGGCTGAGGATTGCAGCGCCTTCAGACCGGGCGGAAGAGCGGCCAGCGCCGCGCGCGGCACCCGAATATCGAGGTTCGACCGCAGATGAGCGATGAGATTCGTGCCGATAAGTCCGTCTTCGCTGAAAGAGAGCAGCGCCAGTCGCGTACTTTCGATCGTCCCGAGCGCGATGATCACTTTGCAGTCCGGTGAAACTGGAACCGGACCGCGCTCGGTGATGACGGTATCGACCCGGCGGCCGCCGGCGTCATTCACGACATTGAGCCGTTGGACATGGCAGCGGGGCACGATCATGAGACGTTTGTTAACGTCGTCGTTAGGTGCTTCGCTCACGGCACTGCGCGCCGCTTTGATGAGCAACGGCGTGGTGCTGAATTTGTTCATCGGGAAAAAACCGGCGTGGCCGGGGCGCGCCTGAACAGCGAGCGGCGCCTCGAGTTTCAGCTTATTGCGCAGGTCCTGCTCGAGCTTTGCCGTGTCCGCCGGCAGCGGATTCGGCAATGGGATCCCAAGCAGCGCGGCCAGATCGCCCAGGGTCGGCATGGTATCGAGAATTTCGACCGGCGGTGCCTCTGGCAACGCTGAGAGTTTCATTGCATCGCTTACCTTGCCGGTTTCGATTGCATCGAAAAACACATCGCGCAGGGCGTAGTGCAGCTCGCCAAAAATGAAGTCGTTGGTTTCGGTGACGCCGATCTGTTCGCCGGATTGCCGGAAATAACCGGGGTCGCCGTTCGGAAGCTTCTTCGCGTTCAACTCATCGAGGACAGCCTGCGGCCACGGTCCGGTTTCGGAATCGAGGAAGCGCGGTGACCAGCCCCCCCAAAAGATCGAACGCCCACCGATGCAAAAGGCTAGACCTGGGAAATCATTCGTATTTGAATTCCAAGGGACGCCCCATACTTCGCCGCCGAGCGACATTGAGGGCAGATTCTGCCAGTGCTCGGGAAGTAGAAACGGTCCGCCTTCAAGGACGAGAATGCGCTCTTTGCGCCCGGTGCTGCGGTAGAAAAGTTGCTCAGCGACGGCCCCGCCAAAAGTTCCGCCGCCAATCACGATAAAATCGAACGGTCGCATGTCGCCGCGCGGCGACAGCGGATTGCCTTTAAGGTCGATGGCATTTGAGCGATAAGGCGCGTCGGAGTTAGCGAGCGCTTCGTCGAACGTGTTACAGACGTAGCGCCCGAGGACGTCAAGCGCGAAGTCGGTGGGCTGAGTTTTCGCCAAAAAAACCGGCGTTGTCAATGTGACGATTTTGCGTCGGCTTCCGACTTGGCGCGCCCTAAACGCGCGAAGGCGGCGAAGACGTCACTAGGAACAATGCCGCTTCGCCGCGCTTCAATTAACATCGCGTTGAAGATAACGCGATCCACCTAGCGATTAGTATTTCTCGCCTTTTTCTTTGTGCTCTTTGGCTTCGTTGTGTTTGCTCACCACTTTGCCATTCGCATCCATTTCCACGCCAATTTGCTTACCGTTCTTCTCGATGACGGCTTCAAAATTGGTGCCCTCCTTCTCCCAGCGGACAATCGTTCCGCCTTTTGCTTCTGCCTGGGCAGCTTGCTGCACCGCGGCTGGGACATCAGAACTGTTGATGGTTTGTTCTTCGTGTTTTTCTTCCTTCGCTTGTGCGGTCACGCCGAATGCCAAGCCGGCGCTTACCGCCGCTACTGTGAATAGGTTTTTCGTTTTCATGTCTGTTAACTTTTGACTGTCAGGTTTCAACTGTTGTTCGAAACTGAGCGGCTTTGAGGCATAAAAGATTGCGCAAAATCCACAGGTCACATCTGCTTTTAAAATGCTCAGGAGGATGCCAAGCGCCGTCCGGCAAGACCGAATGGTCAACGCGTCCGCGTCCACGCTCGAAATACCGAAATGTTATCCCGCAGGTCTCAAACGGGCGCACTCTGCTTCGTAGTCTTCAATCAACTTTACGATTTTGGATTGGAAGGCATCCTGCGCCGAGTACAGCGCTCCGATTGCTTCTGCGAAGGTCTTTTGCTTGAGCTCTTCTTCGATCGTCAAACTGAGTTCGGCGAGCTTTTCGAGATTGCCGCGTGAGTGAAATTCAAGCTCCTTGAGCTTGGAGAGGACCGCGAGCGATTTTTCCAACTGGCTGGAATCTGGTGGTTGAGCCGGCTGCTCAGCCTCGGGCTTAGGCGCAGTGCTCTCCGCGGCAACATCCTGTTTTTTCTTTTCGGTTTGCGGCGTCTTAGCTGGCCGGGCCGCAGCAGCGCCAGCCTTTGTAGCATGCTTGTCCTTATGACGTTTTTCTTGGACGACTTTCTTGGCGTGCGCGACGTTGCGTGGGTCTCCCATCAACTAGTAGACGGCTCTCAAAGGTTTGCCGGTTGTATCGCCGCAACAGGATTGCTCCCATCTTTGAAAGGTAGGGCGCGCCACTTCCGTGCGCGCCGCTGTCTGGCCCTGGAACCGGCGTGCAGAGGCCTGCCCGCAGATGGTACAGCGTTGCAGGCGGGACTGCCCGCCCTACCAAATCCGACGAGCGGCTTCGCCGCGATCATTCGCGTCGAGCTTGCTGCGGTCACCAGTCCGTCCATTTGCGGACAAGACCGTCCGATCCACCCGGCACTGATTAATATTTCTGGGTCTTTGCCTTGGACTCAGCCTTCTCAGGATGAGTGCCGAGGAATTTACCATTGGGATCCACCCGGATGGCGACTTCCTTCCCGTTCCGGTTCACAACCGCGTCGTAGCACTCTTTGCCTTTGCGATTCTCCTTTGCGATCCGAACAATCTGATCGTTCCCGGCTTTTTCCTTGACTGTGGTTTGCGCAGGCGAAGGCAGATCCTTCATGTCCACGGGCGTTTCCTCTTGCGCCTGGGCGGCTGGTCCGAGGATGAGACCGGCGCTAACGGTTACTGCGGCAATTAGTCTTCTTGTCTTCATGGTTTCGGTTTCCTTTTGATCAATAATTATCGAAGTACGTTTCGAAAATGAAACGTGGTTTGCGCGTAGAGAAATTACTGTGCAGCACACCGGAGCTGGGTCGCGACACGCTGAGAATTCATTACCACCACCAGCGCTGTGCCAAGCGATTGGCCTTCGACATCCGAATCAATTAATACGCGGGTCCGTGGAGCGCCGTGACAACTTACGATGACTGCAACTGCGAGCGATTTCTTGATCAGGCGAATTAACGAGTGGGGACTGAAACGCATTTACGGTTACCCCGGCGACGGAATTAACGGAATCATGGGCGCGCTCGATCGAGCGAACGCCGCTATCGAGTACATTCAGGTGCGTCATGAAGAGATGGCAGCATTCATGGCTTGCGCCCACGCCAAGTTCACCGGTGAAGTGGGCATTTGCCTAGCCACTTCCGGCCCGGGCGCCATCCACCTGCTCAATGGTCTCTACGATGCGAAAATGGATCATGCGAGCGTCGTGGCCATTGTCGGCCAGCAAGCGCGCGCGGCGATCGGCGGTGATTACCAGCAGGAAGTCGATCTCGTTACGCTCTTCAAAGATGTCGCGCACGAGTACGTGCACATGGCGTCCACGCCCGCGGCGATCCGCCATTTGATCGATCGCGCGATTCGGATCGCCAAAGCGGAGCGCACCGTGACCTGCGTCATTATTCCAAACGACGTGCAGGAAATGCCTGCGGTGGAAACGCCGCCGCGGAAGCATGGCACGATTCATTCGGGCACTGGCTACGCGTCACCGCGCGTCGTGCCGAAGGATGTCGATCTTCGTCGCGCGGCCGACGTTCTGAATGCTGGCCAGAAAGTCGCGATGCTCGTGGGTGCGGGCGCGTTGCAGGCGACCGATGAAGTAATCGAGGTCGCAGACATTCTCGGCGCAGGCGTAGCGAAGGCTTTGCTGGGCAAAGCGGTAATTCCAGATGATCTGTCGTTCTGCACCGGCCCGATCGGGCTGCTCGGTTCCAAACCGAGCTGGGACATGATGGAAGAATGCGACACGCTGCTGATGGTCGGATCCAGTTTTCCGTACTCAGAATTTTTGCCGGAAGAAGGGCAGGCGCGCGGAGTGCAGATCGACATCGACGCCAAACTCGTGAGCGTGCGCTATCCGATGGAAGTCAACCTTGTTGGTGACAGCGCGGAGACATTGCGCGCATTGGTTCCCTTTCTGGAACGCAAACAAGATCGGCAATGGCGGAAGCGCATCGAGGATAACGTTGCCGAGTGGTGGAAAGTTTTAGAGGTGCGAGCAATGAACGAAGCCAAGCCGATCAATCCGCAGCGCGTGTTCTGGGAATTATCGCCGCGTTTGCCGGACAACTGCATCATCGTGGCTGACTCCGGCTCGGCCGCAAATTGGTTCGCGCGCGATTTGAAAGTGCGCCGCGGCATGATGGCATCGCTCTCTGGAAATCTGGCGACGATGGGACCGGGCGTACCTTACGCCATCGCTGCGAAATTTGCTTTCCCTGATCGCGTCGTGATCGCGACGGTTGGCGATGGTGCAATGCTGATGAATGGAATCAATGAGATTGTTACGATCGCAAACTACTGGAAAGAATGGAGCGATCCGCGTCTGATCATCATGGTTCTGGCGAATCGCGATCTGAATCAGGTGACCTGGGAGCAACGTGTAATGGCTGGCGATCCAAAATACGAGTGCTCGCAAAACGTGCCGGCGTTTGAGTTCGCGCGTTATGCCGAAATGCTCGGCCTCACGGGTATCCGCGTGGATAAGCCGGAACAAATCGCGCCCGCCTGGGACCAGGCACTCAGCGCATCGCGGCCAGTCATCCTCGAAGCGATTACAGATCCGGAAGTCCCGACATTGCCGCCGCATATCACCTTCGAGCAGGCGAAGAAATTCACCGAATCAATGATCAAAGGCGAACCGCGTCTGGGGCATATGATTAAACAAACTTTCAAAGAAGCGATCGAAGGTTTTCTACCGCACAAAAAATGAGTGGGGAGCGCACGCTTCCAGCGTGCTGTTCGCGGCATCCTTGCCGCGAAGGGCGTCAACGCCCAGTTGGGTTCGGCAGGATGACAAACGCTGCACGCAAGATGCGTGCGTTACCCAGGCCATGAAAACGCGCGATTCGGAAGCGCGGATCGATGATCTCAAAGTCTCGGCATTCAAGATTCCGACGGAATCGCCGGAAGCCGATGGAACTTATGAGTGGGATAGTACCACGATCGTAATCGTAGAGGTGACCGGCGGCGGCAAACACGGCCTTGGTTACACCTACGCAGACACGGCAACAGCACAACTGATTGAGGACAAGTTGAAGGATGTTGTCATCGGTCGCGACGCGCTGTCTGTGAACGGTGCCTGGATGTCGATGTTGCATTCGGTTCGCAATTTTGGGCGGCCGGGGATTTGTTCGATGGCAATTTCCGCTGTGGATACGGCGCTTTGGGATTTGAAAGCGCGCTTGCTTGAGTTGCCGCTGGTGACGCTGTTTGGCCAAGTCCGCGACACATTGCCCATTTACGGAAGCGGCGGATTCACGAATTACTCAAACGAACAATTACAGAAGCAGCTTCGCGGCTGGGTGGAGCAGGGGATTCCACGAGTGAAAATGAAGATCGGTCGCGACGCAAGGATCGACAGGCAACGTGTCGCATCGGCGCGCCATGCGATCGGCGAAGATGTCGATCTTTTCGTCGATGCGAATGGCGCATACTCGCGCAAACAAGCACTTGCGCAGGCGCGCGCGTTCGAAGAGTTCAAGGTCCGTTGGTTTGAAGAGCCGGTGTCAGCAGATGACCTCGAAGGTTTGCGTCTCATTCGAGATCGCGCACCGGCCGGAATGGACATTGCAGCCGGCGAATACGGCTACGACAGCGACTATTTCCGGCGAATGTTCGATGCCGGCGCGGTGGATGTTTTACAGGCGGATGCGACGCGTTGCTGCGGATTCACTGGATTTTTGCAGGCAGCAACGCTTTGCGACGCGCATCATATTCCGCTTTCGTCGCACTGCGCGCCCGCGCTGCACGTTCACATCGGTTGCGCGAGTCCGGCCTTGCGCCATGCGGAATATTTTCACGATCACGTCCGCATCGAACGAATGATCTTCGATGGTGTGGTCGAACCAATTGATGGCGCGTTGAGCCCGGATCAGAGTCAGCCGGGCCTCGGCCTTACTCTGAAGCGCGCAGACGCGCAGAAATTTGCGATCTAACGGAGCACAGGCAGCTTGCCTGTCTCGGCCGACAGGCTTCCAGCGTGTCGATGATAACGTGGTGGCGACCGGCAGGCTGGTAGCCTACCTGCTGAGACAGCTTGAGAGGCTGTCTTCCACGCGCAGACGCGCAGAAATTTGCGATCTAATTATGTGAGCCGATCTGGTCAAGGTCATCGAAACGGCGACTTTTCAATCGAGAAGTACGGCGACCGGACAGCGGAAAAAGAAGAGTGCGACGAACAATTGCTGGCCGAGTACGCGACGTTACTCGGATTTTATGTTGCGAGCGTGGCCGTGCTGGCAGGCATGGCAATGGAAGATGACCGTTTGCCGAGGAGATTCAGTCTGCTCGATCTCGCGCTGTTGGGAATGGCCACCCACAAGTTAAGCCGCATCGTCTCCAAAGACAGGATCACCAGCATTCTACGCGCGCCGTTTGTCAATTACATTCGCAGCGCTGGCGCGGGCGAAGTGGAAGAGGAACCGCGCGGCCGTGGAATCCAGCGCGGGATCGGCCAACTCATTTCCTGCCCGTATTGCATGGCGCCTTGGTGCGCCACTGTGCTCAGCTTCGGTTTTGTTTTCGCGCCGCGCCTGGCGCGGTTCCTCGCAGGGATTTTGGCCAGTGTTGCAATGTCGGACTTTCTTCATCGCGCTTACGTCGCTGCGAAAGAGAGAACGTGAAACTTAACGCCCACTCACGCCGAGAATGACTGCGCGCGCTGGTGTTGATGCTTTGGCGTTAGAGGCGGAACTGCGGAGGAACATTCGAGGAGAAGTGCGTTTTGGCGATGGCGACCGCGCCCTTTATTCCACTGATAGCTCAAATTATCGCCAGATCCCGATCGGCGTAGTGATTCCGCACAATCGCAGCGACGTGATCACAACGGTTGCTATGTGTCGAAAATTTGGCGCGCCGATCACGTGTCGTGGTGCCGGCACGAGTCTGGCCGGGCAATGCTGCAACATCGCCGTGATCGTCGATTTCACCAAATATATGAACCGGGTCATTGAGATCGACGTGGAGAAAAAACTGGCCCGCGTCGAACCCGGGCTTGTGCTCGATGAACTGCAGAAGAAATTGAAGAAGCATGGCTTGATTTTTGGCCCCGATCCAGCCACGCACAATCACTGCGCGATCGGTGGGATGGTCGGTAACAACTCGTGCGGTGTGCATTCGGTGATGGCCGAGTTTTACGGCGGCGGCGCACGCTGCTCCGATAATGTGCGTGAGCTCGAAGTACTTCTTTACGACGGAACGGTTCTTCGTGTTGGCAAAACCGATGATGCCGGTGTTGACCGGATTCTGCGCGAAGGCGGACGAGCGGCGCAAATTTACAAACAACTTATCGATCTTCGGGACAAATATGGCGAACAGGTCAGGCAACGGTTTCCAAAAATTCCGCGGCGAGTTTCTGGATACAATCTCGATGATTTACTTCCCGAAAACGGATTCAATGTCGCACGCGCGCTGGTCGGAACCGAGGGCACCTGCGTTCTCATTCTCGAAGCGACGCTCGAGTTGATTGTCAATCCGCCGGTGCGCTCTCTGCTGGTGCTCGGTTATCCCGACATTTACCACGCAGGCGATCACGTCCCGGAGATTCGCAAATACAAACCGGTAGGACTCGAAGGGATCGACGACGTGTTAATCGATGCCATGAAGGTCAAACATATTCATCCGCGCGACTTGGAAATTTTGCCCGAAGGCAAAGGCTGGTTGCTCGTCGAATTTGGCGGGAACACAACGGAAGAAGCAGATGCACCTGCCAAGGAATTAATGGCAGAACTAAAAGCGCAGTCGAATCCGCCGGCCATGCGCTTGGTGGACGACCCGGCGCATGAAGCCGTCGTTTGGGAAATTCGCGATGCCGGATTAGGCGCATCTGCGCGTGTTCCAAACCAGCCGGACACTTGGGAAGGATGGGAAGACTCGGCAGTTTCGCCAAACGATATCGGGAATTATCTGCGCGATTTTCGCGCGTTGCTGAACAAGCATGGCTATCTCTGCACATTGTACGGACATTTCGGGCAGGGTCTCGTTCACACCCGCATCGATTTCGGACTCAAGACGCACGAGGGAATTCAAACCTATCTGCGCTTTACCGACGATGCAGCCGAGTTGATCAAACACTACGGCGGGTCGCTTTCTGGCGAACATGGCGACGGCCAATCCCGTGGCGACCTTCTACCGAAAATGTTTGGCGAAGAACTGGCTCAGGCTTTTCGCGAGTTCAAGGGGATCTGGGACCCGGATTGGAAAATGAATCCCGGCAAAATCGTTCGGCCTTATCGGCGCGACGAAAATTTTCGTTATGGCGAACACTACGATCCGCCCCAGTGGCCGCTATATTTCAAATATCCCAACGATAAAGGCAGTTTTTCCTACGCGATCGAGCGTTGCGTCGGCGTGGGCAAATGCCGGCGGCACGAGAATGGAACGATGTGCCCCAGTTACATGGTCACACGTGAGGAGAAACATTCCACGCGCGGCCGCGCGCGGTTGCTGTGGGAAATGCTCAACGGGCAGGTGATCGGAAAAAGTCGCTGGCGCGATGAAGCCGTGAAGAAAGCGCTCGATCTTTGTCTTGCATGCAAGGGGTGCAAGGCCGATTGCCCAGTGAATGTGGACATGGCGAAGTATAAAGCGGAATTCCTGTCGCATTATTACAAACATCGACCGCGTCCGGTGCATGCCTACGCGTTTGGATTGATCCATCTATGGGCACAGCTTGCGCAATTTTCCCCGCGACTCGTTAACTTCGTGAATCAGGCACCGATTACGAGCAATCTCGCTAAGAAATTCATCGGCGTAGCTCCGCAACGAAAAATCCCAGTCTTCGCGGGTGAGACATTCAAGACGTGGTTTAAGCGACGAGAGAAAACGTCCAACGCCCAACGCCCAACCTCAAACATCCAACAAAGACGCGTCATTCTTTGGCCAGATACCTTTAACAATTTCTTTCACCCGGAAACCGGAAAAGCCGCAGTAGAAGTTCTCGAAGACGCCGGGTTCCATGTCGTTGTTCCCGATGTCGATCTTTGCTGTGGCCGGCCGCTGTACGACTACGGGATGCTGGACACTGCGAAACGCTGGCTCGCGCAAATCCTCGCCGCGTTGCGCAATGAAATTGAAGCCGGCACGCCGATGGTTGGACTCGAGCCGAGCTGCACCGCAGTTTTCCGGGATGAACTCACGGAAATATTCCCGCAAAACGAAGAGGCGATCCGTTTATCGCAGCAGACATTTACGCTAGCGGAATTCCTTAAAAAATTTGTTCCCGAGTATCGGCCTCAGAAGCTGACACGAAAGGCGCTTTTCCATGGTCATTGCCATCACAAGGCGATCATGAAAACCGATGCCGACAAGGACCTGCTTGAGAAACTCAGCCTCGATTTTGAAGTTCTCGATTCTGGATGTTGCGGCATGGCGGGTGCCTTCGGTTACGAGAAAGATCATTACGATGTTTCCATCGCCTGTGGCGAGCGCGTGCTCCTTCCGAAAGTACGAAGTGCGCCGAAGGACATGCTCATCATCACCGACGGCTTTAGTTGCCGCGAACAGATTCACCAAACGACCGATCGCCAGGCGCTTCATCTCGCACAGGTCTTGCTGATGGCGATCAACGAAGGACAACGTGGGCTGTCGGAAAATCTTCCTCAGCGAAAATACATTGCCGTATGAATGACTCGCCTGAAGTTGTTGTGATTACCGGTGCGTCGGCGGGCGTCGGGCGTGCCACCGCTCGCAAATTTGCGCGACACGGCGCGCGAATCGGCTTGATCGCACGCGGGCTTGACGGATTAGAAGCAGCGCGAAAAGAAGTGGCGAGTGCCTAACGGTTCGCTCCCGCCGGAAACATCACTTTATCTGGTTCGGCATTGAGAGCAGCGAGCAATTTTGGAATTAAGCGCGTTTTGACCGAGCCGGCCTCGCGCGGCGATACGAGATAACGTACGATCGCATCGATCCAGGTTACTTCATCAACACGAAAAATGACTCGCGGATGCGAACGAACTTCAAGCTCATCTACTGGCGTGCGAGCCAGCAGGTCGCGGAAAACTTCGATTCGCTTCATCATTTCTTGGCCGAGCTCCGCTTCGATCTGACTCCCCGCAGCTTCGACGTGGTCGGCACTCGCAACATCCACAGGAGCGACGAGCGATTTGCCGCCGAGTTCTTCCACTTCTTTTCGCGCTGCTTCTAATCCGTCAAGCCCGCGTGCGATCAAGCCGATTCGCGCGCCGTGTCGCGCAAATTTGCGAGCGGTGGCACGCCCGACGCCCGCCGACGCACCGGTA
>WNGK01015458.1_pt1 | contig 10979 bp, 10 predicted proteins | sample 5400601 | NCBI WGS metagenome assembly WNGK01 (sample SAMN13153376, study PRJNA577476) | soil metagenome | isolation source: 60 cm soil or saprolite under Garry oak tree replicate 1 | place: USA:California | collected 2016-06-15
CATCGCGACGATGTATCGACTCCTCGCGTGGGCCCTGGCGCACCGCCGGCCTTGCCTGGTGTGCGGTCACCTGCCCCGTGCTCGTTTAGTGACACAGTAGTGCTAGCAGGCTGCGGAAAAACGGCGTGAAGACATCGTTTTCATCCTCGGCAACGAGCTTTGCGGGACGGTTGCGCCAGCTCGCAGTCTTGACGTCGGCAACCTGGGGTCAGCGAGGGGGCGCCCGTCGCGCCTCACACGGTGTGCTCCGTGAGATTGCGAATGCGGACCAAATTGTAGACCGCGAGGCCGAAGACGAACATCCAGCCCACGCGAGCCGTGCCCCGGTGCCGAGTCTTTCGCAGCAGACCGACCGTTTTCAGCCAGCCAAAGATCTCCTCGATGCGCTTGCGTTTCTGTTGGCTCACCAGATAGCCGGCATGCCGCGTGGTGCGCGTATCGATCGCGCTCGAACGGTTCGAGGTGTTCTGCGCCACGTGAGGCGTCACCTGCAGCCGGCGAAGGTCCGCGACGAAGTCCGCCGTGTCATACCCCTTGTCGGCGCCCACGGTGACGCGCCCGGTGCCGCGGATGCGCGCGAGCATCGTGCGGGCCGCCGTGCGCTCGGCGACCCCCGTCGCCGGCGTCAACTCCCCATCGACAGCGAGGCCATGCCGGTTCTCCATCAACACGTGCCCGTGGTAGTACAGCTTGGCTTCCTGACCCTTGCCCTTCCGAAACAGCTGCGCCTCGGCATCCGTCGTCGAGGCATGGGTCGCATTGGTCCGGCGCTCGCCGTGGAAGTTCACCGTGGGATTGCCCGGATCGTCGGGCGGCGGCGGCGACGCGTCCTTCCGCTGGAAGCTCTTGAGGCTCGCCCACGCCTCGATCAACGTGCCGTCCACGGTGAAGTGCTCGTCGGACAGGAAGCCGCGGCCCCGCGCCTGGGCCAACACGCGGTCAAAGAAGACGCGGGCGACGTCGCCGGCGAGCAATCGCTCGCGGTTCTTCGTGAACACGGTGGCGTCCCAGACGGGATCGTCCATTTCGAGGCCGACAAACCAGCGGAAGAGCAGGTTGTAGTGGAGCTGCTCCATGAGCAACCGCTCGCTCCGCACGGTGTACAGCACCTGCAGAAGCAGCGCGCGCAGCAGCTTCTCGGGCGCGATCGACGGCCGCCCAACCCGCGAGTAGAGCTGACCGAACTCGGGCGACAGCTCCGCCAGAACCCCGTCGACCATGCCGCGGATCGGGCGCAAGGGGTGATCCGGCGGGACTCGCTGCTCAAGCGGCAGATAGCTCCACATCCCAGCCTGCTGCCGATCGTCACCACGCATGCGCGCCTCCGTGGGAAGAATTACGCGCATGGTAGACGAACTCTCATGCCGACCCGGCATCCAAAGTCGGGTTTTTCAGCATCCTGCTAGCACTACTGTGTCACTAAACGAGCACGGGGCAGGTGACCGCACACCAGGCAAGGCCGGCGGTGCGCCAGGGCCCACGCGAGGAGTCGATACATCGTCGCGATGGAGGCCCGCACGTGCCGTTCAGGACGCACGGGGAGCCCCCCGCGGGGTGAAACGTTTGGGTACGCGAGGGGGCTGGAGGAAGGCGAGCGGCTCAGGGGGGAAATGCGCGAGCCGCTCGGCGGCGAGAAACGCATACGCCGCAATGCACAGCGTGGCGTGATGGTGGAAGCCCCGCCAGCCCCGCCCTTCGAAGTGATCCAGCCCCAGCTCGTCCTTCAGCTCTTGGTAGTCCCGCTCGATCCGCCAGCGCAGCATGGCGAGCCGGACCAGATCGGCGCGCGTGGCCATCGGCGGCAGCGTGGACAGCCAATACTTGATCGGGGCGGCTTCGGCGCGCGGCCACTCGATGAGCAGCCACTCTTCGGGGCGCGGCGTCGACCGCCAGTCGTCGCGATGCGCGGGCCGCACGCGGACCGCCGCGAAGCGCGAGCGCATCGCGCCCCGCGTGCCTTGGCGCCAGGTCACGGAGCGCCAGGCCCGCGCCGGGAGTTGCTGGGCCAGGGCCCGTACGCTGAGTGGCCGATGCCGCCCCGTGCGACGAACCAGCGTCGGCGGCCGGCCGTGGCCTCGATACTTCGGGGGTGGCAGCGGTGCGCGGCCGGGCGCCCAGACAGTCGTCTCGGTGCTGATGCCCACGACGTACGCAATGGCCCGGGCGGTCAGCGCATCGCGAAACGCCGTGACCACGCCATAGCCGGCATCCGCGACGACCGGCGCGGCCGGCACGCCCTCGACCGCGAGCTGCGCAATCTGCTCGAGCGCGATCTGCCATTTGGTGCGGAACTCGAGGGCGTCGGGCACGCCCGCCGCCCGGCGGCGGCGCTGGTCCTGCGCCCACGCCTCAGGCAAATACAGCCGGTAGGCGACCGGGATACTCGCGCGCTCGTGAGCCACCGAGAGGCTCACCGCCACCTGACAGTTGTCCTGTTTGCCAAGCACGCCGCAATACTGGCGGGCCACGCCCACCGAGTGGCGCCCCTTCTTGGGCATTCCGGTGTCATCGACGACCCACGCCGCCAGCGGCCCGTGTCGCTCCAGAGCCGCCAGCACGGTCTCACGGGCCGCGCGCAGGACGGCGCCATCGTCCCAGGCGGCATTGGCGACGAAGTGGTGCATCGACTGATGACGCGCCCGCACGTGGCGGGGATCGACCCGCGCGGCCATCGGCTCGATGCTCTTCCGATCACCCGGCAGACAGAGGCCGGTGACATAGGCTCGCAGGGGCCCGTGCCGATCCCGGTGGCCGAGGGCGGTGGTGAGACGCTCAACATACGCGTGAAACCGCTGGGCGCGCGCGGTCGCGAGGTTGGGCATACGCTGAGGCTGCCAGCGTACCCCATGAATTTCCTAACTTTTGTGACACAGTAGTGCTAGGCATCTGTAGGGAGATGCGCGCTCCGCGGCGCAGGGCATCTAGGGGTGGATGCCGACTCGTCAGCGATGCGGCCGGTCAGGCCGAGGGCGACGACGCGGTCATAGCGCAATTGCCAGATCCTGCGCTGGGGATTCCACCTTCCACCGGCCTGCTTCACCTGAGCGCGGACTGCGACGTCGGCGAAGTCGACGCGTAATCCGACGATCTGGTCATCGGCGAAGCGGCGCCGGGGCTGCCAGTCGCGTTCGGCGACCAGAAGCTCCACCGTTTTGAGACGCTTCTTCCGCTGGACGTCGTAGCGATAACGGACGCGGATGAGACGGTCGCCGTACTGCGCGAGAAGCTGCTTCGTGCCCTTCTGGCCGGGCTTGAGATGGAGTCGGACCGGCGCGGCGCGATGGCCGCCGAGACCCGGCTCGCGGACGGCAGACGAGGATCTGTACCGGCGGTGCTCCGGCGGTACCGCGTAGGAGAGCGGAACGTGGCTGAGGACGCTGGTCATGCGGCCGCTCGCCCTCTGTCAGCCCACAGGGTAGACGACGCACCTGGGGGCACGCAATGCACCACTTCCAATACGGCCGGCCCCCGCCTGTTACGTATCCAGCATCGACGGCACGAACATCTCCTCGACGCTGAGTCGTCGCGGCGCAAGACTCTGGCGGAACGAGTAGGCGGCCAGCGTCTCGACGGTTGTGCGGTTGCGCGCGATGCCGTAGGCGAACGGGTCGTCGCCCATGAGGGCGCGCGTCTCTTCGGCCTCGGCCACCTGCCAGGGGAGCGACGTCAGGAGCGCCGCGGTGAAGTGGAGCCGCTCGTAGGCGAGCCGCTTGGCCTCGGTGAACGCGTCGTAGAGGCTCCGCGGCAGCCACGGATACTGCCGCACCAGCTCCTCCTTCAGCACGACCGTGTGCATGATCGGGAAGATCCGGGTCCGCTCGTAATACGCGCGCTCGGCCGTCCGGAAGTCGGGGAAGAGCCGGCTCACGCCCTTGCCGTAGGCCGCGGGCCGGCGCGCTCCGATGAACGCGTCCAGCTCGCCGGCCGCGACCATGTCGCCGAGATGCTTTCCGTCGGGGACGTGCTCGAGCCGGACGTCGGGCGGGAGCGTCACGTCCACTTCCTTCACCTTGGCGCCCTCGCCGCCCTCGAACCACCGGATGTCCTTCGGCGCCACGCCGTACTCGTCCTCGAGCAGCCCGCGAATCCACACCGCCGCCGTCATGTGGTACTTCGGCACCCCCACGCGCTTGCCGCGGAGGTCCTTGGGCTCGCGGATGCCGGCCTTGTCGCCGATGAAGATCGACGAGTGGCGGAACATCTGCGACGGGAAGACCGGGATGGCGATCATCGGCTCGCCGCGGCCGCGCCGGATCGTGTAGGTCGAGAGCGAGAACTCGCACGCGTCGAACTCGAGGAAGCGGCCCATCCGATAGAAGATCTCTTCCGGGCTCAGCGTCAGGATGTTCAGGTCGACGCCCTGGGGCCGCACGGCCCCGGTCTTGAGCGCGCCGGTGCGGTCGTAATCACCGATGGCGAGCGTGAGCGCGAGTGAGCTCATGGATGGTCGTCTCCTTGACGCTTCGGGCCCGCTAACCTAGCATGGGCGCCCGTGAAGGTCGAGCGCGAGGTGACCATCGCGGCGCCGCGCGAAACGGTCTGGGATTTTCTCTGGGACGTGCCGCGCCTGGCCGGCTGCATTCCCGGAGCGCGCGACGTCCGGACGATCGAGGAGCGCAAGACGTACACCGCCGTCGTCGCCGACAAGGTGGGCCCGTTCAAGGTGCAGTTCCCTCTCACGATCGAGGTCGTCGACGTCCAGGCCCCGGAGCGCTTGCGCGTCCGTGCCAACGGACGCGACACGGCCGTCGATGGCCTCGTGAAGGTGGATCTCGACGTGACGGTGACGCCGACCGAGACGGGAACGGCGCTGAAGGTCGCGGCGGACATCAGCGTGCTGGGCAAGCTGGGCACGCTCGGTCACAGCGTCATCGTGAGGAAGGGGACCGACATCGTGGATCGCTTCGCTCAGGCCGTGAGAGCCCAGCTCGAGGCGAAGGCCTGACGGCATGCTGAGGCCCTTCGAGCTGAGCGAGCCGACCTCCGTGGCCGAGGCCTCCGAGCTGCTCGCGCGTCACGGAGACGCCGCGCGCATCTACGCGGGCGGTACCGAGCTGATCCTCGCCATGAAGGAAGGGCTCGTCCACTACGAGCACCTCGTGAACGTGAAGACCATCCCGGGCCTGGCCGGCGTCCGTCTCGACGCCGGCACGCTCAGGCTCGGCGCGGCCACGTCGCATCGCGCCCTCGAGCGCGATCCGCTCGTTCGCCAGCACTTCCCGGCCGTCGCGCGGATGGAAGCCGACGTGGCGAACGTCCGCGTGCGCGAGGTGGGCACGCTCGGCGGCAACCTCTGCTTCGCCGAGCCCCACGCCGACCCCGGGACTTTGCTGCAGGTCTTCGACGCCACCGCGCGCATCGAGAAGAAGGGGAGCGCGCGCACGATCCCGCTCGAAGGACTCTTCGTCGGGCCGTTCGAGACGTGCCTGGAGGGCGACGAGCTCCTGACCGAGATCGTCGTGCCGTCGTTGCCGTCGCGGTCGGCGGCGGCGTACCTCAAGTTCGGCTTCCTCGAGCGGCCCTCGGTCGGCGTCGCCGTGGCGGTCACGCTCGACGACGGCCACGTCGCCGATGCTCGCATCGCCGTCGGCTGCGTCGGCCCCGTCCCGCGTCGCATGCGTGAGGCCGAAGCCGAGCTCCGAGGCAAGCCACGGACCGAGACCGGCGCGGCGCTGGCCACGGCCGGGCGGATCGCCGGCCGCGCCGCCGACGCGATCACCGACCTCCACGGCTCGGCCGAGTACAAGGAACACCTGGTCGGCGTGCTCTTGCGGCGCGCCTGGGACCAGGCGCTGGCGGCGATCGACGGGAGCCCGCGGCGATGAAAGAGATCGCGATGACCGTGATCGTCAACGGCGACAAGCACGACCTGACCGTGCCGCCCCACGAGACGTTGATCGAGTGCCTGCGCGACCGGCTCGGCCTGCTCGGCGTGAAGAAGTCGTGCGACGTCCAGGTGTGCGGCACGTGCACCGTCCTGCTGGACGATCGCCCCGTCAGCGCCTGCACCGTGCTGGCCTTCGAGGCGCGCGGCCGGAGCGTGCGCACGATCGAGGGCCTCGCGCGCGGCGACGATCTCCATCCGGTCCAGGAGGCGTTCGTCGAGCACGGCGCGCTCCAGTGCGGCTTCTGCACGCCCGGCATGATCATGGCCACGGTGGCGCTGATCAACGAAAACCCGCGGCCCACCGCCGACGAGGTGAAGCACTACATGCGCGGCAACATCTGCCGCTGCACGGGCTACAAGCGGATCCTCGAAGCCATTCTCGATGCCTCGCGGCGGATGAGCGGAGCCTCAGCGGGCAATGGCCGCTGACCGTCTCACCGTCGTCGGGCGCGCCGTCCCGCGGCTGGACGCGCGCGACAAGGTGACGGGCGCCGCGCGTTACGTCTCCGATCTCGCGCTGCCCGGCCTGGCCCACGCCAGGGTCTGGCGCAGCCCGGTCCCGCACGCGCGCATCATCGAGACGCTGACCGAGCGCGCCGCGGCAGCGCCCGGCGTGCTCGCCGTGTGTGCGGCGGCCGATCTTCCGGTGAAGCGGCTCTACTTCGGCCCCGCCTACCGCGACCAGCCGATCCTGGCCCACGAGGTCATCCGCTACGCGGGCGAGCCCGTGGTCGCCGTCGTCGCCGACACCGAGCGCCATGCCCAGGCCGCGCTCGCTCTGGTCGACGTCAGGTACGAAGAACTGCCGGCCGCGACCAGCGCCGAGCAGGCGCTCGCCGCCAACGCGAGCCTGATTCACCCGGAGATCGAGCGCGCCGGACACTTCCGCGATCTCAGCGGGCTGCGGCCCATCCCGGGCACCAACGTCTGCCAGCACTACGCCTATCAGCGCGGCGATCTCGCCCACGCCCTCGAAGACGCGGATCTGGTCGTCGAGGGCGTCTACCGGTATCCCGCGCTCTCCCATCACGCGCTCGAGCCCCACTGTGTCGTCGCGCGCGTGGACGGCGACGGCCTCACCGTCTGGGCGACGACCCAGCATCCGTTCCCCGTGCGCCGGGAGCTGGCCGACGTGTTCGACCTGCCGCTGGCCGCGGTGCAGGTGGTCGTGCCGCTGATCGGCGGAGCGTTCGGCGGCAAGTGCTACACGAAGACGGAGCCACTCGCCGCCGCTCTGGCCGCGCGCGTGCGGCGGCCGGTGCGGCTGGCGCTCTCCATGGAGGAGAACGCGCGGACGATCACGCGCCACGCCGTGTCGGTGGTCATCAAGACAGCGGTCACGCGCGACGGCACGCTGCTCGCGCGGGAGTGCGACGTGGTCCTCGACACCGGCGCGTACGCCGACATCGGGCCGCGCGTGGCGACGAAGGCCGGCTACCGCGCGCCCGGGCCGTACCGCATCCCGACGCTGCGCATCGACGCGAAGTGCGTCTACACGAACAACGTCCCCGCTGGCGCCTATCGCGGGTACGGCGTGCCGCAGGTGACGTGGGCGGGCGAGTCACAGATGGACGTGATCGCCGAGCGGCTCGGCCTCGACCCGCTGGCGCTGCGTCTCAAGAACCTGCTCAAGCGTGGCGAGGAATACGTGGCGGGCGACACGCCGATCGACGGCGATCTGGCCGAGGGGCTGGAGCAGACGGCGCGCGCCGTCGGCTGGACGGCGCCGCTCGCGCGGGGGCGCGGCCGCGGGCTCGCCTGCGCGATGAAGGACGGAGGCGGCACCCACAGCACGTCCACCGCGATCGTACGCATCAACGCCGATCGACGTGCTGGCCGGCAGCGTCGAGGCCGGCCAGGGGATCCGCACCGCGCTCGCCCAGATCACCGCCGAGACGCTCGGCGTCCCGTTCGCGTCCGTCGTCGTGGCCGCGCCCGACACGTCGGTCACGCCATACGACTGGGGGACGAGCGCGAGCCGCTCGACGACGATCATGGGGCTGGCCGTGCAGGAGGCGGCCCGCGACGCGCGCGAGCAGGTGCTGGCCCTCGCCGCCCCACTGCTCGACGCCGAGCCGTCGGCGCTGACGATCCGCGACGGCGCCATCACTCACGGCGATCGCGCGATGACCGTGGCCGAGGTCATCAGCGGTCACTACGGCCTCGTCGGCGGCGAGGTCGCCGGCGTTGGATCGTTCGTTCCGGGAAAGTCGTCGGGATCGCTCGGGGGCGCCACGGTGTTCTGGGAGAGCGGCATGGGCGCTGCCGAGGTCGAGGTCGATCGCGAGACGGGCGCGATCGAGCTTCTGAAATACATCTCGGCCGCCGACGTGGGCCAGGCCATCAATCCGCGCGAGTGCGCGGCCCAGGACGAGGGCGCCGCGATGCAGGGCATCGGCCCGGCGCTGTTCGAGGCCCGCGTGAACGACGCCGGCCAGCTCCTCAATCCCGGGCTGATCGACTACCGCGTCCCGGCGTTCACCGACCTTCCACCGACGCTGGAGACGGTCTTGATCGAGAACGCCGACGGCCCGGGGCCGTTCGGCGCCAAGGGCGTCGGCGAGAGCGGGACGTTCTGCGTGGCGCCGGCGATCGGCAGCGCCCTCGCCCAGGCGACCGGCGTCCGGCTCACCGAGCTGCCGATGACTCCCGAGCGCGTCTGGCGGGCATTGCGCGACGCCGAGCCACGTCGAGAAGCGGTGGGGGATGTCGGGGAGGAGCGTCGCGCGCGCCCCCCGACGTTGACATGATCGGGACGGCGGCGAAGCGCGTCGACACGCCGGAGAAGGCCACCGGCCGGGCGCGCTTCATCAGCGACATCATCGTTCCTGGGATGGTGCACGCCAAGCTCTGGCGGAGCCCGGTGCCCCACGCGCGGATCATCGCGATCGACACGTCGCGCGCGCGGAAGGCGCCCGGCGTCATCGCGGTCCTCACGGCGAAGGACCTGCCCGTGAAGGACCTCTATTACGGCCCCGCCTTCAAGGACCAGCCGCTCCTCGCCGACGGCGTCATCCGTCACGCTGGCGAGCCGGTCGTCGCGATCGTGGCCGAGACGATCGCGCAGGCGGACGCGGCGTTGCCGCTCGTCGCCGTCGAGTGGCACGAGCTACCCGTCGTCGATTCGCTCGACGCCGCGCTGGCGCCGGGCGCGCCCGTGCTCCACGAGCGCGCGCGGCCGGCGATCCACTTCCGCGACCTCACCTCGCTCAAGCCGATCGCCGGGACCAACATCTGCCACCAGTACAGCTACGCGCGCGGCGATCTCGATCGCGGCTTCGCCGAGGCCGATCTCGTGGTGGAGCAGACGTTCACGTTCCCGATGGTCCACCACTACTCGCTCGAGCCTCACTGCGCGATCGCCCGCGTCGATCCGACCGGCATCACCGTGTGGGCGTCCACCCAGCATCCCTTCCCGGTCAGGAAGGAGGTGGCCGAGATGTTCGGCCTGCCGCTGACGCGGGTGCAGGTGATCGTGCCGTATCTCGGCGGCGCCTACGGCAACAAGTCCTACACGAAGATCGAGCCGCTCACGATCGCGCTGGCCAGTCACGTGCGGCGCCCCGTGCGCCTGGCCCTGACGGTGGAAGAAGGGTTCAAGACCGTGCGGCGCGCGGCGGTGCGCTATCGCCTCAAGACCGGCGTCACGCGGGACGGCACGCTGATCGCGCGCGACTGCGAGATCTACTACCAGCTCGGCGCCTACGCCGACGTGGGGCCGCGCGTCGTCCAGAAGTCGGCGTACACCGCGGCCGGGCCGTATCGCATTCCCAATGTCAGGATCCAGGCGTACGGCGTTTACACCAATACGGTGGTGAGCGTCGCCTTCCGCGGCTACGGCGTGCCCCAGCTCACGTGGGCCTACGAGTCGCAGATGGATGTCATCGCCGAGCGGCTCGGCCTCGACCCGCTCGAGCTTCGCCTGAAGAACGTCCTCGCGCGCGGCGAAGTCTTCATCGAAGGCGATCGGCCCGTCGATTGCGATTACGCCGGCGGGCTGCGCAAGGCCGCCGCGGCCATCGGCTGGACCGAGCCTACGCCGCCGCGTCGGGGCAAGGGCATTGCGTGCACGATCAAAGCGCCGCTGGCGCCGTCGGTGTCGAGCGCGATGGTGCGGCTCCACGCCGACGGCAGCGCGACGCTGCTCACCGCGACTGTGGAGATCGGCCAGGGCGCCCGCACGACGCTCTCGCAGATCGTCGCGCAGGAGCTGGCGCTGCCGCTCGATCGCGTGCGCATCGCGCGCCCCGAGATCGGGATGAGCCCGTACGACCAGGCGACGAGCGCCAGCCGCTCCACCACGCTGATGGGCCTGGCCGTGATGCGGGCCGCGCGCGACGTTCGCGATCAGCTCCTCGCCCTCGGCGCCCGCCAGCTCGGTGGCGACGCGACGGCCATGACGCTCCACGACGGCGCGATCGTCGCGCCCGCGGGGCGGTGCCGCTACGCCGAGGCTCTGGCTGCCCACTTCGGGACCGGAGGCGAGCTCATCGGCCGGGGAACGTATCGCGGCGAGCGCGGCCACGCGCCGCTCGGCGGCGAGGCGCCGTTCTGGGAAGTCGGCATGGCCGCCGCCGAGGTCGAGGTCGACGAGGACACCGGGCGTGTGAAGCTGCTGCGCTACGTCTCCGTCGCCGACGTCGGCAAGGCGATCAATCCGCGCGAGTGTGAAGCCCAGGAAGAAGGCGCGGCGATGATGGGCATCGGTCACACGTTCTTCGAGCAGATGGTCTACGAGGGCGGCCAGCTCCTGAACCCGTCACTGATCGATTACCGCGTGCCGGTCATGGGCGATCTGCCCGACGAGTACCGCAGCGTCCTGGTCGAGAACGGCGACGGGCCGGGGCCGTACGGGGCCAAGGGCATCGGCGAGAGCGGCCTCATCCCCACCGCGCCCGCGGTGGCCAACGCCATCGCCCGCGCCATCGGCGTGCGGATGACCGACCTGCCGATGACGCCCGAGCGCGTGTGGAGGGCGATCCGCGCTCGGGCGTCTCGATCGCTCTAGTTACCCTTTCCCCCGCCGCTCAAGTCGATCGTCACCGTCGCCTGAGCGCAGTTGGTGGGACTCGCGATCTCGCAGATCTGGTAG
>WNGK01028299.1_pt1 | contig 10979 bp, 9 predicted proteins | sample 5400601 | NCBI WGS metagenome assembly WNGK01 (sample SAMN13153376, study PRJNA577476) | soil metagenome | isolation source: 60 cm soil or saprolite under Garry oak tree replicate 1 | place: USA:California | collected 2016-06-15
CGAAGCGGCTTTGACGACGCCGCTCTTCCAGGCGTGGGGCACGCATGCCTTGCCGCGTAGTTGCGCGTATTGCTCGATGCGGAGGATCTCAGTGATCCCTCCGCAACGGGTCACATCTGGCTGACATACATCGACGTGTCCGCGCTCCACGAGCTCCTGGAATCCCCACAAAGTGGTGTCCTCCTCGCCGGCTGCTACGCGAATGTCCACGCTATCGGCGAGTTTCGCATAAGCACCCAGCTGGTCGGGCCAGAACGGCTCCTCGAGCCAGAAAATCCCCAGCTGCTCGTATTCGCGGGCAACCCTTATCGCTGTCTCTGCATCCGCGCCGTAGCCCAGTCCCGCGTCGATCAGGGTGTCTACCTGGTCGCCGGCGGCGCCCCGCGCGGCGGTTGCGAGCCGTACGTCGTGTTGCCAGTCCTGACCTTGCGGACCCCAGCCGAGCTTGACCGCCGTGAAGCCGTAACGCTCCACCAGCCCACTCACCTTGCGCGCGGTCTCCACTTCAGTGTCGGGCATAAGCGTCGAGGCGTAGGCTCGCACGCGCTTGCGCTGGGGTGCGCCGATGAGCTCCGAAACTGGCTTGCCGAGAGCCTTGCCCTTGATGTCCCACAGCGCGATGTCGATGCCGCTGAGCGCGTGCAACGCGACACCGCGGCGACCGTAATAGATCGAGGCGCGATACATCTTGTGCCACAGGCGCTCCACATCCAGAGGGTCCTCTCCCAGCAGCACATGGCGGAGGCCGCTGGCGATAGCATGTGACGCAGGCGCCTGTATGACAGCTTTGACAACCTCGGGCGCTGAGTCCACCTCACCTACGCCGACGATGCCCGCGTCGGTGTACACGCGGACGATCAGATCGTCCTGGCTGCCGTCGGCAATAGCTGCGTCGAGCACCGGCTGGCGCAGGACGATGGCCTCCACGTCTGTGATCTTCAACTGCCACCTCTCCTTGCTCTCGGGCGGCGTTGACAGTATCACGCTCGCCGCCGAAAAATCCACAGCCTGGGATGCGACCTGACATGCACGCGCAGCCTCCTGCGTTCGGCCTGCGCGTCGGCCTGTTGATCGATGGCCAGGGAGGCGACCCGCTGCCGGACGCGCTCGTACGAGTCGAGGACGGCCGCATCGTCACGCTCGGACGCGCGGAGGACTTTGGCGGCGCTGCCGTGGGCGCCGTGAATTGTCAACACCAGGTACTACTGCCGGGACTGGTGGACTGCCACGCCCATGCGACGCTGTTTCCGGACCGACAGGCATTCGAAGTCCAGCTCCAGGCGCCGGACGAGATGCTGGCGCTGACTGCGCAACGGCAGCTCACCGTGCATTTGCGCTCGGGTGTCACGACCGTGCGCGACTGCGCCGCTCGGGGCCAGACGATGTTCTGGGTGCGTGAGGCGATCCGTCGCGGCTTCTTTGCGGGCCCACGACTCCAGCTAGCAGGACGAGCGATCACGCACAGCGCCGGCCACATCTGCTGGACCGGCGGTGTGGCCGACACTCCCGACGAGATCCGGAGGAATGTGCGCGTGCTCGTGGCGGAGGGAGCCGACGTCATCAAGCTGGTGGCCTCCGGCGGCGGCACGAAGGGCGGCATTCCGTATCTCGCCGCGTACTCCGTTGACGAGCTGCGCGTGGGTGTGGAGGCCGCGCACGCGCTCGAACGGCGCACGGTGGCTCATGCTCGCGCCACACAATCCATCGAAAACTGCGTCGACGCTGGCATTGACGCCATCGCTCACGTGGAGTTCCTGTCGCCGGGCGAGATCGTGGACATGGGTAACGCCGGTGCGCCGACAGGTCTGCCGAAACTGGACCAGCGCGTTGCCGACAAGCTGGCGGCCTCGCCAGCCTTTCTCGACCTGAATCCACAGTCGAGCGGCTGGGATACGGTCGTGCTCTTGCGTCACAAGCAATCTGTTGGCGAAGGTCTCAATTCGCAGGAGCAAAACCAGCTCGGCAATCTCGAGCGCTACTTCGACTGTTTTCTCGAGGTCATCAACAGGCTGTACCGGATGGGACTGGTGGACCGCATGGCCTTCGGCAGCGACGCGGGCCCGTTCGACACTGAATTCGGTCACATGGAGTACAGTGTCGATCTGGCACGCCAGGCCGGCCTGTCACCAATGGAGTCACTCCAGATGGTGACGCGCAATGCCGCCCGTCTGTGCGGACTGGAGGATCGGGTTGGAGTGATCAAGCCTGGTGCCGACGCGGACTTGCTGCTGTTGGACGCCAACCCGCTGGAGGACCCACAGAACCTGACGCGCGTTGCCGCGGTCTACAAGAGTGGCGTCCGGGTCGTGTGATCTCGGCAGAAGCCCTCACCCGGCTCGACCGGCGATTGCGTCGATCTCTACTCGCATGCCGGCTACCACGAGCGCACTGACCTCGACCAGACTGCTCGCCGGGCGGGTAGTGCCGCCTACGCCGAGCTCGCCTCTCAGAAGATGAAACGCGTGCCGACACAGTCAGGCACGTACGCCTCGCCAAACGTACGCGCCAGAGCGTGCTGGGCGCGCCAGCCGGTGCAATGCGCGGGCACGATCAGACTCGGCTGGAGCGCCGCAAGATCGGTGCACACGCGATCGATCAATGGCTCGTACATCGGACCGTTCAGGTGAAAGCCGCCGAAGATGCCGTACGCCTGCGACGCGCCGGTCAGAGCGAGTGCATAGCGAGTGATGTTCACGATGCCGGCGTGACCGCACCCGGTGATGACCACCAGCCCGCGGTCGCGGACATTGATGACGACGGCCTGATCGTCGAGGACCAGCGGGTCGGGTTCCCAATGGTCGTTGTGCCAAAAGTCCTGCACTGGGAAACCAGGCTCGTAGCCTGTTGTGCGGTCCACTTCGCCCGTGACGAGCACCGAGTTGTCGAAGAGAAAGCTGGGCTGGCGTTCGTCGACGATGGTGAAGCCGGCGCCCTGCAAGGCCGAGCGACTCGTGGTCGGAATCTCGCGCGGCTCACGACCTGGAATCCGCACGCGACGGCGATTCCAGAAGTCGGGATGAATCAGCACCGGCAAGTTGGTTTGGCCGACGCGGCGGATTAGTCCGTCGAGACCGGCGGTGTGATCGAAGTGGCCGTGGCTGCAGACGATCGCTTCGATGTCACGTGCATCGATCTCGAGACGGTCCATATTGGCGATCATGCCGTCTGGGCTGACACCCGTATCGAACAGCAGACGGTGTGTCTTCCCGCCCCTGGTCAGCGTCAACAGAAGTGATAGTCCATGTTCGGCGATCAGCTGATCGGGTACCGTGCCATCGACCATTGTCGCCGCGGGAAGGGAGCCGTCGCCGGAGGCAGGCGTAACGCGGCGCGCCGGCCCCTGGTCCGGCATGAATATGTCGAAGACGTTGTCGACAAGCGTGGTAATTGTCAGCGAGTCGACCGGCTCGAGTGGGATCCGCAAGCGCTGTTCCACCATGCTCGCCCATGTTAGCGGCGGGACCGTGTCATGCCGCGTGTACTCCTGAGCAAGGCCGACCGGACACCCAGTCCGTTATCGTCGTCACTATGAGCGATCGGCTTCAGGGACGTGTGTCCATCGTCACGGGTGGCGGGCACGGCATTGGCAAGGCGTATTGCGAGGCACTGGCCGGCGAAGGCGCCGCCGTGGTGGTAGCTGAAATCGATGGGGATGCCGCCGAGCGCACCGCTTCCAGCCTCCGCGCCAGCGGCGCTCGAGCGCTCGAAGTCGCGACCGACGTCGCCGACGAGCAGAGTACCGAGCGGATGGCACAGCGCGCGCTCAGCGCCTTCGGGCGAATCGACGTACTGGTCAACAACGCGGCCGTGTTCGCCACCATTCCGATCTCGCGCGTGCCGCTGGAGCAGATCAGCGTCCAGGAGTGGGACCTGGTCATGGCGGTGAACCTGCGCGGCACCTTCCTCGCCTGCAAGGCCGTCCTCCCGGCGATGCGCCAGCAAGGCTACGGCAAGATCATCAATATCTCGTCCGGCACCGCATTGAGCGGGTCGCCAACTCGCATCCACTACGTCGCATCGAAAGGCGCGGTGCTGAGTTTCACTCGGTCGCTGGCGCGCGAGGTTGGCCCAAGCGGCGTGCGGGTCAATGCCATCGCACCCGGCAGCACGCTGAGCGAGCAAAACCCGACTGAAGAGATCCTCCGCATGCGCCAGGGTCCGGTCGCCGATCGAGCCCTGCCGCGGGTGGAGGTCCCGTCCGACCTGGTGGGCGCAGTGGTGTTCTTCGCCTCGGCGGACAGCGACTTCGTCACCGGCCAGACGCTGGTAGTCGACGGTGGGTCCACCATGCACTGACGGCCTTTCATGGCCAGTTGAGTCGAGGGCAAAGCATCCCGTACTGAACCCGGGCGCTAGCGAGCGGGTTCGGCGGGCCTGCTCATGTCTGCCGGCGTCGCCTTGACCGCGGCCTCGGCCCGATCCGCCGCGACCGTTGCGGCGGTATGGCCCACGATCAGGTCGATGACGCCATAGTCCTTCGCTTCGGCCGCACTCATCCAGTAATCGCGGTTGATGTCGTGTCCAAGACGTTCGACGGACTGCCCGGTATCCGCGGCCATCATCTCCTGGAGTCGCGCATTCATGCGCAGAATCTCGCGCGCCTGGACTTCGATATCCGACGCGGTGCCCTGAAAACCAGCCGACGCCTGGTGGATCAGAATGCGCGAATTGGGCAACGCCGAGCGTTTACCCCTGGCGCCACCTCCGAGCAGCACAGCGCCCATGCTGGCCGCCATACCGATGCACGTCGTCGCCACCTGCGGTTGGATGAGGTGCATGGTGTCGTAGATCGCCAGGCCTGCATCGATCTGCCCGCCAGGGCTGTTGATGTACATCTGGATCTCGCGCTCCGGATCGTCCTGGGCCAGGTACAGCAGCTGTGCCACGATCAAGTTCGCGACCACGTCATCGATGGGCGTGCCCAGGAACACGATGCGATTCTTCAACAGTAGCGAAAAGATGTCGTAGCCGCGCTCACCACGACTGGTCTGCTCGACCACCATTGGCACCGAGTACGCGGTGGGTGCGTTCACCATGGCGAGCCGTCCAGATCGATCGTCCCGCTCGGCCATTCGGCGACACCCCAGCCGAGCATTTCGTAGAAGCCTGTGTCCTGGCGGGGACAGATGGCCAGCGCGAATGGCGCTCGGAGGTGCGGATCAAGTGGCTCGAGTGTGTGCCGCGCAAGACCGTGTGTCTCGACGCGCTCGCGAGGCGACAGGCTGCTTGCCGCGAGACTGAGGATATTCACGCCGCGCTTGGATGCCGCAACGGTAAGCGCGTGTTGATACCAACCGTGTGGATTCCTCTTGCCAGCCGGCGCAATTGGAGCTGCCCGCAACCATGCCGCAGATTCCACGTAGCCAGATGCGCTCACCAGTTTTGGATCTGGAATTGCAGTGAGCTGTTGGGTAACGCTTGCGACTGCCATGTGAGTCCTCCTCTACCGGCCCTTCACGCGCCAATTTGCGAATCAGTTCGCAGAGGCACCGGTGCAAGTCGCGGAATGACCAGCAGCCCCGTCGCGCGACGGATCGCCGGTTCGTCTAACGTCTCGTGTTCGAGCAGCGCCGCCGCCAGCCCATCCAGCTCACGCCGGTGCGTCTGGAGTAAACGCGCGGCTTCGCTGGCGGCCTCCTCCAACAGACGTTGGACCTCGGCATCGATCGCGTCGGCCGTTGCCGAACCGTAGGGCTTACCGTTCCCAAAGCCGAAGCTCTCCACGTTGCCTCCGGAGGTCCCCTCTCGCGGTGCAAGTGTCACTGGCCCCAGTCGCTCGCTCATGCCCCACCGCGTGACCATCTGACGTGCGAGGTCGGTGGCTTGCTGCATGTCGTTCTCAGCGCCAGTGGTGCGCGTATCGAAGACCAGTTCTTCTGCCGCCCGACCGCCCATCGCGCCGACGATGCGCGCATGCAAGTACTGCTCGCTGTAACTGTGCCGATCGTCTTCGGGACGCTGGTACGTTACGCCGAGGGCCATGCCGTGCGGCACGATGGTGACCCGGTTGACCGGGTCCGCGCCTGGCAAAAGCAGTCCGAGGATCGCGTGCCCACCCTCGTGATAGGCCACCCGCGTTCGTTCCTCCACGCTCATGACCAGCGCCCGCGCGGGACCCAGGACCAGCGTCTCGAGGGCATCCAGGACATCCTTCTGATGGACGGACTCCCCGTTGCGACGAGCTGCTAACAGCGCGGCTTCGTTCGCCAGGTTGCGCAGGTCCGCTCCCACCAGACCAGGCGTGGAGGCAGCAATCTCTTTCAGATCGACGTCTCCTGCCAGCGGCATGCCGCGAGTGTGGACTCTCAGGATCATCTCTCGACCGAGCCTGTCCGGTGGCTGCACCGTCACACGACGATCAAATCGTCCGGGTCGCAACAGCGCCTGGTCGAGGACATCGGGGCGGTTCGTCGCGGCGAGCACGATGACGCCCTGTCGCGAGCTGAAGCCGTCCATCTCAGTCAGGATCTGGTTGAGGGTCTGCTCCTGCTCGGAATTGCTGCCGGAGAAGACACCCGCACCACGGGCCCGACCGATGGCATCCAGCTCGTCGATGAAGATGATGGCAGGCGCCGCGTCGCGAGCTTGCTTGAACAGGTCGCGCACGCGACTGGCACCCACGCCGACGATCATCTCGACGAATTCACTGGCGCCCATGCTGAAGAACGGCACGTTGGCCTCTCCAGCAACCGCCCGCGCGAGAAGTGTCTTGCCAGTCCCCGGCGCGCCGATCAGCAACACCCCTTTGGGCACGACTCCACCCAGCCGCGTGTACTTCGCCGGGTCCTTGAGAAAATCGACAATTTCGACGAGCTCCGCCTTGGCCTCTTCGATGCCCGCGACATCGGCGAAGGTCACACCACGATCGCCGACCGTCGTCTGGTCGTAGCGCTTGGCCTGGCTCTTTCCCAGTCCGAAGATGCCGCCACCCATCTGTCCCGCTGCTCTTCTGGACAACCACACGAAACCGCCGATGAGCAACAGTGTTGGCCCGAAGCCGAGGAGAATGGTGATGAACGGATTGGCGGGCTGATCCAGCGGGCGTGCGTTGATAATTCCGCCGTGCGCAGCAAGCAGGGTTTCGAGTCCCGGATCTGCAAACGCCGGGATGACCGTAGAGAAATCGCCCGCGGTCTTCGCGGCTACGGTCGGATCAGGCTGGTACGGGACGGCCTGCTTGAAGGTGCCCTGGATGGTGTCCGTGCGTGTGCTGATCTGAGCGACGTTGTCCGCTACCACCTGCTGTTTGAAGAAGGTGTAGGACACTTCGACACGCTGCGGTTGGGCGGGCGTGACCTGCTGAATGATCAGATAATTGAGCAGCAGGATCGCCGGGAAGAACAGGAATCGCCACCAGCGGGTGATCGGGGAGCGCGCCGCGGTGCCACCTGGACCCGTTGGGTTTGGACTCGATTGGGTCGGCGCCCCAGGAGAAGAAGAGCGCATCTACGTACCTCGCGGGCCATGCGGGCGGAAGCACGAGAATCGGCCTTCGCGAGAGCCTGGTTGCGTCCAGTATGACCGAGGCCAGGCCACGGCACATGACATTTCGTCATCCGCCGACTCTGACAACTATGTTATCAAGCTCGTTGATAGTGTATGATGCAGGTGCAGCGGGCAACCCGTTGGGGGACCCAGGCATCGTCCATGGCGGACGCTGCTAGCTGCAAGAAAGGTGGACCACATGTCCATCGACCTCTGGCGAACGCGCCCCGCAACCAACCCATTCAGTCAGGTTCTCGACCGGCTGTTCGAGCAGACCTTCACCCCCTTCACAGTGGGAAGTGCCGCAGACGGCGGAAACACCGGCTACCAGTCGCTGCCAGTCAATGTCTGGGAAACCGAAGATGCCTACCACGCGGCGCTGATGGCGCCGGGCCTGGACGAGCAGACCATCAACCTTACCGTCCACGACGATACGCTCGCCATCGAAGGCACGCTGGCCTTTCGGGAGGTACCAGAAGGCGCCAGGGTCATCTGGCAGGAATTCAATCCAGGTCCAGCGAAATTCCGTCGCTCGCTGCGTTTGGGAGCGGCCGTTGACGCATCGAAGGTCGAGGCGCTGTATCGCAACGGATTGCTGCTGCTGACGATGCCCAAAGCCGAGTCGGCCAAGCCGAGGCAGATTCAGGTCAAGGTTTCGTCGAGCGAGTAGCTCGTAGCTGTTAGCCGTCAGCCGTCAGCCGTCAGCCGATAGCTGATGGCTGATAGCCGATAGCCAACAAGGACAGACGTTTTGACAACATCAGTTGCTTCTCGCACGGCGGCGCTCACCAGGGACTACCAGTACGGGTTCAGCGATCCCGAGCAGTATTCCTTCAAGTCCCGGCGTGGCCTCGATCGCACCGTCGTCGAGCAGATCTCGGCCCACAAACAGGAGCCGGACTGGATGCTCCAGTTTCGCCTGCGCGCGCTGGAGATTTTTCAGCGGAAACCCATGCCCAGCTGGCCATCGGCGGACCTCAGTGAGATCGATTTCGACAACATCTTCTACTACCTGCGCCCCACTGATAACAGCGCCGAGAAGAACTGGGACGACGTACCACCGTATATCAAGGACACCTTCGACAAACTCGGCATCCCCGAGGCGGAGCGAAAGTTTCTGGCGGGCGTGTCGGCGCAGTACGAGTCGGAAGTCGTCTACCACTCCATTCGCGAAGATCTTGAAAAGCAGGGCGTCATTTTCCTCGACATGGATTCTGGTCTGCGGCAGTATCCGGACCTGGTGAAGGAGTACTTCGCCACGGTGATACCCGCCGCCGACAACAAATTCTCGGCGCTCAACTCGGCGGTCTGGTCAGGCGGCAGCTTTATCTACGTGCCGAAGAACACACACGTCGAGATGCCGCTGCAAGCGTACTTCCGCATCAACGCGGAGAATATGGGTCAGTTCGAGCGGACCTTGATCATCGCCGACGAGGGCTCGCGGGTGCACTACATCGAAGGCTGCACCGCACCCACCTATTCGTCGGACTCGCTGCACTCGGCGGTGGTCGAGCTGATTGCGAAGCCAGGTGCGCACATTCGCTACACGACCATCCAGAACTGGTCGAACAACGTCTACAACCTGGTCACCAAGCGGGCTGTTGCCTACGAGGGCGCCACGGTGGAGTGGGTTGACGGCAACCTGGGCTCGAAGGTGACGATCAAGTATCCGGCGGTCTACCTGCTCGGGCGCGGCGCGCGAGCGGACATCCTGTCGGTTGCGTTTGCTGGCGCCGGCCAGTCTCAGGACGCGGGCGGGAAGGTCATCCACGTCGCCCCGGATACGACCAGCACCATCACCTCGAAGTCGATTAGCAAGGATGGTGGCCAGGCCACGTACCGCGGATTACTCAAAGTCGCGAAGGGCGCCGTGCATACAAAGTCGTTTGTGCGTTGCGACGCGTTACTGCTGGACCAGCAGAGCCGCAGCAATACCTACCCGTCCATAGAGATTGACGAGGAGCAGGCCGACATCGGCCACGAGGCCACCGTGAGCAGGCTGTCCGACGAGCAGGTCTTTTATCTGCAGAGCCGTGGCCTGACCGAGACAGAGGCGAAGGCGCTCATCGTCAATGGCTTCTTCGATCAGTTCACCAGAGAGCTGCCGATGGAGTACGCGGTTGAGTTGAATCGACTCATTACGCTCCAGATGGAAGGCTCTATCGGTTGATGCTCGACAGCCTGGTCTCACGGGCTGATGGCATGATCGGAGTTCATGACAAGAGGCTCTGGGCCTCGCATGCTGCTTCATGATCTACCGATCGCACGCTTTCCTGCTCAGTAGGAGTCCACACGTTGACACACCTCTCGATCCTGGGCAAGAGCGCCCATCGTTTCGCGGCGCGGATGCTGTTCGCAGCGAGTCTTGCCCTGGTGCTGGTCTCACCCGCGGCCGCCCAACCTTTGGCTCAGGCGGGTGGACTCGAGTCCAGTGCGCCGGACAATTTGCGTTGCCCTGGTCAGCCTGGACCTAAGGACGGGTTCCACTTCGAATCCGAGTGGCAGAATCTGGCCACCTACGCCGGCCCGGTGCTTCAGATCGCTCTGGATCACAGCTGCAATCTGTATGTCGTCGACCCGGTTGCCAATCAGGTCGTCAAGTACAACGCGGACGGACAGCAGATCACCGCGGTGAACATGCTGACCCGCGACACGGGCACCGATGCTGTAGCTGGCGTCGCAGTTGCTCAAGATGGGACGATCTATGTCGCTGATCCAGGACTGCACCAGGTCCGTAAACTTTCGCCGAGCGGCAAGGAGCTAGGGGCCTGGAAGAGCTGCGACTGCGTCGGTCAACCTGGGTGGATGGTCGCGCCGGTCAGCATCGCTATCGATGGAACCAGCAACAACGTCTATGTCCTGGACCAGTCGGCTGATACCGTGACGCGCTACAGCCCGGACGGCAAGATCCAGAAGGTTTTCGGCAGCCAGGGCAGCGGCCCCGGCCAATTCGATGTACCCAAGGCGATTACGCTCGACCGCCAGGGCAATCTGTATGTCGCGGATTGGGGCAACCATCGCATTCAGAAGTTCTCGTCGGATGGCGCGGTGCTTGGGCAGTTTGGCAGCGACGGCAACGGCCCTGGCCAGATTCATCTGCCGAGCGGGATTGCCGTGGATCGCGACGGCAACATGTATGTATCGGACTCGGACAACTGGCGGATGATCAAATTTGCCGCGGACGGCACTCCAGTTGACCAGTATCCGCCGTGTGGAGGACCCGGTGAGTGCGGCGTGCTCGACGGCGCCAATCCAGGCCAGTTCTTCGACCATAACGGCGTCGTCGTCGACGGACAGGGCAACCTGTACGTAGCCGACAGCGGGAACAATCGTGTCGAGCGCCGGATGGTCATCGAAGTCGCCAATCCGCCGGCCGCCGGTACTACCGACGCGGGCGGCGACCAGGAATGATCGGAATTGGTCGCGCTGCGGCAGCGCTCGGGCTGATGCTGGTGGCCGGAGTGCATCCCGCTGCCGACCAGGTCATCGACCCG
>WNGK01008055.1_pt1 | contig 10975 bp, 9 predicted proteins | sample 5400601 | NCBI WGS metagenome assembly WNGK01 (sample SAMN13153376, study PRJNA577476) | soil metagenome | isolation source: 60 cm soil or saprolite under Garry oak tree replicate 1 | place: USA:California | collected 2016-06-15
GAGGAGATCGTCGACATCCTGCGCAGGGTGCGCGACCAAGGCGTGACCGTGCTGCTGGTGGAGCACGACATGGCGGCGGTGATGCGCGTATCGGACCGGGTGTTCGTGCTCGATGCCGGCGCCAAGATTGCCGAGGGCGATCCCGAAGAGGTGAAGAACGATCCGCGCGTGATCGCGGCGTATCTGGGAAGTCCCGAGGAGGACGAGGTGGTTTAGCGCTTGGTCCCGGTAGGATTGATGTCGATCCAATCCTGCCGGGACATGCTTTGGTCCGAATTTGGGTTTGTTCGGCCAAACTGAACCATTGATTGTATGTTATCAATGCCTCTATCCCGCCTGATGGCTTTTTATTCCTATCCCGCCGAGGCACTTTCGCGACGTGGCCAATCAGCCCGCTTTGCGCGGCCCCCACTCGACGCATCAAAAATGCGAACCGCACGCCGGCGATGCTGAAATGATAGCCCGCGCCAGGTTTGGTCCGCATCTTGCGATACGGTCGTTATATCTGCGCCGATGTCCCGAAATGAACCACCGGTCGCGCGTAAGCAGGTGCGTCATGTTGCTTCAATCCCCGCCTCAGAACGCGTACCTCGCCACGCGTGGTGCCGGGCAACCTGCGCGCGCCGTACCGGGAGCATTGTTTCTGGTCGTCGTGTTTCTTCTGTTTGCCGTGTCATCCGGAATGCTGGGTCGGCTCGGCATCAACCATGGCGGCGTTACCGGCGCGATGGCTTCAAAGATCCACCCCGCCACCTATATGGCTTTCTTTACCGTTGCGCTGCTCGTGGTTTGTTATCGTACTCCAGTATCATTTTTTGCAAACCTGGTTACGCGCCAACCGGGGACGCTGGCGTTCCTGATCGCGATACTGATGCTCGCGGCCTACATCGCACTGGACGAACGCAAGGGCATCGCAACGATCTTCGACACTTATCTGCTCGCCGTCGCGGTTGCGCTGATTGCCGCTGAGGTCAGCTCGCGCGATTTTGCTCGCGTAGAAATGCTCATTCATGTCGTGCTTGCTGCGAACGCGGCGCTTGCCCTGATCGAATATGCGATCGGCTATCGCTTTTTTCCATTCCGGTTCGAGGGTGTCGAGCTCGAATGGGACATGCGATCGACCGGGCTGAGCGGTCATCCGCTGGAAAATGCGCAGTTGACCGGCGTCTATATACTGGCGCTGCTGGGCGGCGGAGGAAGCCGCATGCCGAGGGCGCTGCGCCCGGCCGCGATACTGTTGCAGCTTGCCGCCATGGTGCCGTTCGGCGGCCGCACCGCTACCCTCCTGACGCTGGCATTGATGGCACTCTGGCTAGTCCCACGCATCGTGCGTTTTTTCACCGGCGGGCGCGTGTCGCTCGTAGCGCTCGCCTGCGTGTCGATACTCGTTCCGGTACTGGCGCTTGCGGCTGCAGCGCTTGTCACCGGCGGTTTTTTCGATCTGCTGCTCGACCGGTTCGCAGACGACAGCGGAAGCGCGAACACTCGCGTCGCGATGTTTGAAATATTTGGTCAGCTGTCCGCAAGAGATATCTTGATCGGGGCAAATCCAGAAATCATCGATTCCATTCGACGTTCCATGGGACTTGAACTCGGCATTGAGAATCCGGTCGTGCGCCTGGTGCTCTATCAAGGCACGATCTTCACTGGATTTCTGATTGCGGGATTTACGCTGTTTCTGATCGAGATCGCGCATCGGCTTCGCTCCGGCTACGCCATGTCTCTCATTTTCTTTTTGTTGGTCGTCAATTCTTACGAGAGCATTTCCAACAAGACCATCGGACTTGCGCAGTTCATTGTTCTGTTGATGGCTATGTTCCATCAGCCCATCTCTGCGCGATCTGCTTTTGGGCTGGCCAGCGGGCGCGGCGTTGCCCTCGCTCGGGAGACGGAGCGAAACGGCGCCAACTATCGCGGTAACCTTTACGGTCGGTTTGGCGTCTGAAGCCTTGATTGGCGCTCGATGCCGGGCGCATAGCATCGGACCTGGCAGCACTAGCAGCAGCGGGAGGCTGTATGTCACTTCAATATAGATTGGCGCAGTCCCAGCCCATTGCGTGCACTGGCCTAGCGGTGTCAGCCGAGCCATTCTTCGACTTCAGCTCCGAGGAATACTGCTCTCTCCACTCGCGATCGGAGGCCACGGCATTTCAGGCGCCCGGTTGGCTGGACAAATTGCATCGACGCGTGGCGCCGACACTGGAAGCTGAGCCGATCACGATCACAGTCCGTGACACAGAGACAGGCGAGCTCAAGTTAGTCATTCCGTTGGTATCTCGCCGGCTTGGGCGACTCACGACATTGGAATTCTGCGATTTCGGCCTTTGCGACTACAATGCTCTTGTGTATCGCAGCGACGACGTCAAGCTCCTGATCGCCGATCGGTCGTTGAGAGCGCGTTTGCACGCGCTTCTTCCGCCAACCGACACCATCTCGCTGATCAAACTCAGAGGCGACGAGCAGCTGCTCGAATTTCTCTTCCCGCGCGCGCATCGAGCGCCAATGCGGGTCTCCTCGCATGCCATAGCGTTTGACGTGAACTGGGATGATTGGCACTTGACTCGACTGGATCCCAGCCTCCGACGCGAACTCGAGTTAAAGCGGCGGCGCTTAGCAAAGGCCGGTGTGCCAACTTTCCGCTTGGTGCAGGAGCCGGATAAAATTATCAGCGCTTTTTCGGCTTTGCGAATTTTTCGTGCCCACAGGTTTGCGCAACGTGGCATCGCGGATGTCATCAATAACGAGGCCGTGTTCTCATTCTATCGAGGAGTTGCTCTTGACGGTGCGTGCGATGGGACGGCGAGGACATTTTGTTTGTACGTCGCGGGAGAGCCGGTCGCCGTGATGTTCGGGACTGTACACAGACGCCGGTTTTCACTGCTCCTCGTCGGCTTCGACTTGGAGCGCTACCGGCGCCTGTCTGTTGGACTGCTTGCCATAGAAGATACCATCCGGGCTTCGTTCGAAAGTGGCGACGAAATCTACGACTTCACTATCGGTGATTATCCATTCAAGCTTCAGTTCGGGGCCCGATCCAGCCAACTTTTTGAATGGCACGTACCACGCGGGGCGCGTGGATATCTCGCGGTCTTGCAGGTCGCCGCATTTAGAGAGGTGAAGCGGCACATGAAGCCACTTGTGACCAGTGCACAGCGCTTCTGGACAGTCGCGCTGCGCCATTGGCTTAGAAGCAAGTTGAACCTGAAGGCGAGCGCTCCGATTGTCACGGCCAACAGAGTCCCTGAGTGGCAAAATGGCCTTGAAATTGCCGGACATACGATCGCGATCCTGGCTTTGGGCAAAGACACTGATTCATCGCATACTGGAAGCCGATGATCAGCGAGATAACTCAAATTGCGCGCCGGGTGCTGCTTTCGCTTGGCGGCGAAGGCATGCAAAGCGGCTTTCACTTCCTGCTTAGCTTGTTCCTCATCCGCACCTTGAGCACGCACGATTTCGGTGTGTTTGCGATCACCTTCGTGGTCGGAGGTGTCTCATTGAGCTACGGGAACGCCTTGATCTCTATTCCAGCCGCTGTTCGCATTGGACGGCTGACGCGACGTAGAGCAATTGACTACCAGGATGTGCAATTCGGCACCGTTGCGCTCGTCATTTCACTTTTGACCGGCACTGTCACAATCGTAGGGATGCAATTCGCACTCGGTCACGCCGCAGACTCGTTTTCTGCGGGCGCTTTGATCGGACTGTGGACGCTCCGAAATCATGTTCGCACGATGTTGTTTGCGCGTCGTCTTCAGACCGCCGGGATGATCTCGGATTTCAGCTATGCCACGTCGTCTGCGATCGCTGTCGGGATCCTGCTATGGCTACGACCGAGCACATCACCCGTATGTGACGTGGTTTCGGGACTTGCGATTGCTAATGCGATTGCGATCTACCTGGCTTTTCGCAGCGCGCACATCCGGCCTCGAGTCACCTTCCGGCGTAGCGTTATGGATCGGTATCGTGAAATACGGCGAGATATCGGATGGTCAGTCGTCAACGCCACGACATGGAACGTACAAAGTCAGTCTCTCACGTTTCTGGTGGCGGCTTTCGCGGGGCCGGCGGCGTATGCTCCGATCGCGGCCGGAGCGGTTCTGTTTACCCCACTCAGGCCTGCGGTGTGGGCGCTCGTGAACGTATTCCGCGCTGAATTTGCGGCTGGTCTCGCCGCGCGCCGTTTTGACCGCCTGAGGTACACGCTTTTGACGCTTTGTGGCCTGGTTGCGTTGGCCTGTTTGACTGCCGGCAGCTTCGTGTGGCTTGGTTGGCCCTATCTCAGCACCCACTTGTTCGATAGTAAGTTTGACGATGCAGGAATGCCGCTGATCGTCGGACTGTCTTTTTTATCCGTTCTAATTTATCTGACCTACAACGTGGCGGTGATTCTAGTTCAGGCGGCTGGAGAATTCAGGCAGGTCGCTCTGGCAACCGCGTTTGGTAGCGTCGTCAGCCTGGTCAGCGTGTCTGTTCTGCTCGCAACAACATCGGTCGCCTGGTCGCTGGCCGGAGTGGTTGCGGGAGAAGCGGTATGCGGCGGATACCTGTTCCTCTCCGCTAGACGAATCCTCGCTCGAGGAGCAGGGCCTGCCGCGGTTCAGCATGCCGTCGGGCGCGAGTTGCGCTAGGATCGCTGTCGCCATCAATTTCTGCGTATCGGCTACGGTCTGGTCGCGCTTCGGCGCCAAGATCGCCGAGGGCGATCCCGAGCCGGTCGAGAACGATCCGCGCGTGATCGCGGCGTATCTCGGAATCCGGAAGAGGAGGAGGTGGGTTGGCGGCGCGGACCGGGCGCGACTATTTGTCGGTCTGCACCACGACGACGCGCACATAAGACCTTTGCAGGATGAAGAACGGAATTGCCGCGACGATCACGGCGGCCGAGGCGGATGCGAACAGCGCGCCCCAGTTCGCCTGTTCGAGTGTCATGTTGCGCGCGATGGCCACCTGAACCACCGCGAGGTCGGCGCTGCTCGTCGCGACCAGCGGCCAGAAGAACGCATCCCATTGGTGGATGAACATCATCAGCGAAGCCGTCGCGATCGTCGGGCCGGACAAAGGGAGCGTCATGCGCAGATAGATCTGCCACCAGCTTGCGCCATCGACGCGCGCGGCCTCGTAGATCTCCTTCGGAATGCCGGCAAAGAACTGGCGAAACAGAAAGACTATAAGGCCGCCCGCCACTTCCGGCAGGATCAGCGCCGCATAAGTGTCGGTCCAGTGCAGGGTCCGCATCAATGTGTAGAGCGGAATGACGATCGACTCGAACGGCATCATGAAAGACAGAAGAACGATAACGAATAGCGTCTTCTTGAGGGGAAAATCGAACACCGCGAAGGCAAAGCCGGCCATGGAATTGACGAAGACGCCGAGCGTGACGGTCGTAAAGCAAACGAACAGCGAGTTGAACAGCGCGCGCGGAAACGACGCGGCGAAAATCTGCTGGAAATTGTCGAGCGTCAATCGGCGCGGAATGAGCGTGTCGAGACCGAATTGGCCCGCATAGCGGAAGATGTCCTCGGCCGGCCGGAACGAGGACATGATCAGCCAGTAGATCGGCAGCAGCAGAACGGTTGCGACGAGAATGAGCGCGACGTAGCGCACGACCGACAAGATCCGTACGGGCGAATTCATGCGGAGGTCTCGTCTTCGGATCGGAACAGCCGCAGCTCGACCAGCGCGATGGCCAGAATGATGACGAGAATGATCGTCGAGATGGCGAGCGAGCGGCCGTGATTGAGATAGGCAAACGCGGTCTGATAGGCCTCGAACATCAAGAGCTGCGTCGCGCCGTTCGGCCCGCCGTTGGTGACGATGTAGACCGGCGCGAACAGGAGAAAGTTCGCCGCCGTATCCGCCACGAGCACGAAGGCGAGCGGGCGCTTCATCAGCGGCAAGGTGACGCCGAAAAATCGTTGCCAGGCATTGGCGCCGTCGATCGCCGCGCTTTCATCGAGCTCCTTGGGAATCGCCAGCAGGCCGGCCAGCAGAAACACCATCCAATATCCGGCGCCTTTCCAAGTCGCGACCAGGATCAGCGTCGGCAGCGCCTGACCGGCGGAGCGGAAGAAGGGCTGCGGCTGGAGTCCGGCCCAGCGCAGGAAGCCATTCACCGGCCCGAGCGTCGGGTCGAGCATGATGCTCCAGATGATCGAGGTCAGCGCGATCGAGACCGTCATCGGCAGCAGAAACGAGGCGCGGAAGATGCCGATGAATTTGGCCGGCCGCCGTACCAGCATGGCGAGCGCGAGCGCACAGGCCACCTGAAACGGGTTGATGATCAGGTTGAATATCAAAGTCGTCCAGACCGTCGACCAGAACGCCGGATCCGCGAACAGATCGGCATAGTTGTTCGTGCCGACGAAGATGCTGTCGCCGCGGATCGACTGTCCGAAGAAACTGCCGATCAGCGCGAGGCAGATCGGCGTGAATCGAAAGATCAGCAGCCCCAGCAGCGCGGGCGCAAGAAAGGCATACGGTATCCAGCGTCGGGCATGCATGTGCGGTTGCGCTCTACAGCGTGTTCCGCTCATTCCCGCGCAAGCGGGAATCCAGGGCAACGAGCGCCGGCGTTCGCGGCCCCTGGGTCTCCGCTTTCGCGGGGACGAGCGGAGATGAGGAGCGATTCAATCTCGTTGGAACATGCTTTAGTCGCGAGCGTCTCATCCCTTGTACTTCGCGAGCTCGCGATCGATTTTCTGGGCCGCGGCCGTCAGCATGTCCTTGACGTTGCCGCCGGACTGCATGTCGCGCAGCGTTACGCGCAGGATGTCCTCATACTCGCGGAAGCCGGGCGTCGCCGGACGCGCCAGCGCCGTGCTCTGCATCTCCGACTGCACGATCTTCCACATGTCGCCGGAGAATGTTGCGCTTTCCTTGCTCCAGACGGCGTTGAGCGTCGGCACATAAGGGCGCAGCCGGAACCACAGAACGTTGATGTCGTCGGAGAGCATGTCGCGCACGAATTGCGCCACACCGTCTTTTTGCGTGCTGCGCGGGTTGACGCCGAAATGCCAGGCGCCGGTCGGCGTGACCGGTTTGCCCTTGGCGAAGTAGGGATGCGGCGCGACGCCGAAGTCGAGATTGGGAAACTTGCTCTTGAGCGTGTCGTAGATGAACGTTCCGCCGAGCAGCATGGCGCACTTGCCGGAGCCGAACAGTTCGGGCGTCAGCGTCGTGTCGAATTGCCCGGACGGCGAGATCTTCGCGCCCGTGTAAAGCTGCTGCATGAAGCTATAGCCTTCCACGAAGGCGGGGCCGTCGATGAAGCCGGAAGCCTTGAGGCCGTCAGGCGAGAGCGCAACGCCACCGAGCGATTGGCCGAGCGGCAGCAATTGATAGGGCCGCTCCTGCTGCTCGAACGTGAAACCCCAGAGGTTTTCGGCCGGCTTGGCGACCGCTTTGCCGGCTTCGAGCACCTGCTCCCAGGTCCAACGCTTGGCCATGTCCGAGGATGGAGGCTCGATGCCCGCGGCCTTGAACAGCGCGCGATTGAAATACATCACCTGCATCGAGGTGCCGAACGGCGCCGAGTAGATCTTGCCTTGATAGCTCGCCGACGCGATCGCGGAAGGCGCGAAACGGGACTTGTCGATGACCGCATCGAGCTCCATGAGGTGGCCGCGTGCCGCATAGGACGCGGTGAGCGGACTGTCGACGATGTAGACGTCCGGATCGCCGGACCTGCCGTTGAGCCTGACTTCGAGCGCCTGGAAGATCTGCGTGAAGGGCATCCGCTCAACCGCAAGCTTGATCGATGGATTGCGCTTCTCGAATTCCGCCATCAGCGGCAACACCTGGTTGTCCGGCCAGCCCATCCACACGACTTTCAGCGTGATTTGCTGCGCGCGCGCGACATGCGGCATCGCAATGGCAAGTCCTGAGGCGACCCCCGAGGCGAGCCCGGCTTGGACGATTTGACGGCGCGACAGCGAGGCCATGTGTTCCTCCGTGGTTCTTCTTCTTTTCTTTGGCAAGATCGCCGCAGTATGGTTGAGCGGTTCGCGAGCCGTCAATCGCCACGCACCGAAGGTCGCAAGAGCTCGTGACGAAACCATTGATTGATTGCATTCCGAGTCACGATGACGACCATGATGGCCTATAACGGACAAGCGCGAGGCAAACTTTTGTCGAAGCAGAAAATTATCATCGATTGCGACCCCGGTCATGACGATCTGGTGGCGATCCTGTTCGCCGCACGCCACATGGACCTGGTCGGCGTCACGACGGTCCACGGCAACAACACGCTCGAGAACACGACGCGCAATGGGCTGATCGCGCTCGAGCTCGGCGGCCTCGACGTCCCACTCGCTGCCGGTTGCTCCGAGCCGCTGGTGCAGCCTTCCGTCGGCGTCGCGCCGGGGCATGGCAAGTCCGGCCTCGACGGCGCGGAGGTGCCGGAGCCGACCCGCAAGGCGATTGCCGCGCATGCGGTCGACTTCATCATCGAGACCGCGGAGCGCTACAAGGAAGAGCTGATCGTCGCGCTGACGGGGCCGGAAACCAACATGGCCGTGGCGCTCAGGCGCGAGCCGCGGCTGCGGCGCTGGATTCGCGAGATTACCATCATGGGTGGTTCGACCACCACCGGTAACTGGTCGCCGGCGGCCGAGTTCAACATCGCATGCGATGTCGAAGCCGCCGCCGTGGTCTTCGAAAGCGGGATCCCGCTGCGCATGGTCGGCTACAACATTACGCGCCGCACCGGGTTCGATGAAGCCGACATCGCGCGCATGCGCGCAGCCAAGCGTCGCGCCGCATCCGTGATTGCAGACCTGATGCAATTCTATCTCGGCCGGCAAAGAGAGATGTACGGCTTGAACGTCGCGCCGATGCACGACGTCTGCGCCATTGTGCCTTACGTCTATCCGGACCTGATCACCTTCCTGTACACGTCCGCGCGCATCGAGACGACCGGGACGTACGCGCGCGGCATGACGGTCTGCGATCTGCGCCATCCGTCAGGCTCTGCCGAGAAGACGCTGCGCAATCGGACCGAACCCAATGCGCTGGTTGCGATCGATGCGCAGAGCCGCGATCTCATTACGGCCGTGCTCGATACCTTGCTGGAGTACGCGTAAGGCGTGCAATACGCGACCAATGGGTGAAATAACACCAGGTTATGGAATGGCCCATAAATGGTATTTGACATTGTCCTGTTCATCACATGAAATTTGCAGCGCGGTGCCGGGCGCAAACCTTGGGAATAGGGGAGTGATGGTCTTGCAGATCAGGACATCGAGGATCGTGCTGCTGGCGGTCGCGGCCGCAATTGCGGCGTCAGGAGCCCATGCGGGCGACCTGCCGCCGGTGCCCGACACGCTCAAGAAGGCCGGAATAGTGAGGATCGGGATCAAGTGCGACTATCCGCCGGACGGATTTCTCGACAATCAAGGTAAGAACCAGGGCATCGAGGTAAGCCTCGCGCGCCAGATCGCGGCCGACGCGCTCGGCGATGCCGCGAAGGCGGAGCTCACCTGCGTGACCGCGGCGAACCGCATTCCCATGCTGGTGGGCAGCAAGGTCGACATGCTGATCGCGACCCTCGGGATTACCGAGGAGCGGGCGCGGGTGGTCGATTTTTCGGAGCCCTACGCCTGGGGCGGCAGCGATGTGCTGGTGCCGAAGGGGAGCGCGATCAAGAAGCTTGCCGACCTCAAGGGCAAGACCGTCGTCGTCATGAAGGGAGCCTGGCAGATCGACTGGTTCGAGAAGAACATGAGCGACGTGAAGCTGCTCAAGCTCGACAACGTCTCGGACGGCCTGCAGGCATTGCTGCAAAAGCGCGCCGACGGCTTTGCGCACGACTTCGCGATCCTGGTCGGCATCGCCAAGAAGAACCAGGAGACGGAGCTCGTGGGTGAGCTTTACCAGATCGGATTTCGCGGCATCGGCGTGCGCAAGGGGGACACGGCGGTGCGCGACTACGTCAATGCGTCGATCAAGAAGGCCAATGATGACGGCAAGATCGCCGCGTGGGTGAAGCAGTTCGTGGAGCCGGACCTCGCGCCGGCGACGATCGACACCTGGGATCTGGCCAAGGTTCCCAAGACGGCGCCGAAGTCCTGACGCCGTGAACGAGGATTGGTCGGTCGCTAAAGCGTGTTTCGATAGGGTTAAATCATTGTCAATCCCGCTCGTCCCCGCGAAAGCGGGGACCCAGGGCGACGTGCTTGGACCGTCGCATTTGACCCTGGATTCCCGCTTGCGCGGGAATGAGCGGAACGTGCTTTAGCTGGCGGCCATGAGCTACCAGTTCGACGTCGGATACATCTGGGCGAATACGCCCGCGCTGCTCGACGGTCTCGTCGTGACCATCGAGGTGAGCGCGATCAGCATCCTGATCGCGGTCGCGATCGGCATCGTCGGCGCGGCCGCACGCGTGCTCGAGGTGCCGGTGCTCTCGCAGTTCATTTCATTTTACGTCGGCTTCATCCGCAACACGCCGCTTTTGGTGCAGATCTTCTTCATCTTTTTCGGGCTCCCCGCGATCGGCCTCGGCCTGCCGATCTTCACCTCGGGCGTGGTCGCGCTCGCCGCCTGGGGCGGCGCCTACAACATCGAGAACGTGCGCGGCGGATTCCTGGCCGTGCCGAAGGGGCTGCATGAAGCGGCACGCTCGCTCGGGTTGAGGCCAGCGCACTACGTTCTGCTGGTCGCGATCCCGGTCGGCCTGCGCGTCAGCATCCCCTCGGTGCTGAATACCGCGGTGTCCGTGCTCAAGAACTCGGCCTATCTCCAGGCCATCGGCCTTGGCGAGCTCACTTTCGTCGCCATGGAGAAAATGGCCAAGGAGTTCCGGACGCTCGAGATGTTCGCGGCCATCGGCGTGCTCTATCTCGTGCTCGTGCTGATCCTGTCGTGGCTGGTCCGCCGCCTCGAGCATGTGCTGCAACGGCCGTTTCGGGTACGCTGATGCAGCTCATTCTCGACAATTTCGGTCTGTTCGCCGCGGGTCTCGGCTGGACCTTCC
>WNGK01008056.1_pt1 | contig 10975 bp, 6 predicted proteins | sample 5400601 | NCBI WGS metagenome assembly WNGK01 (sample SAMN13153376, study PRJNA577476) | soil metagenome | isolation source: 60 cm soil or saprolite under Garry oak tree replicate 1 | place: USA:California | collected 2016-06-15
CAGCCTGCCGGTCGGTCAGGTTCTCGGTGAACTGCAGCACCGTCACCATCGCCAGCTGCGCCGGGGACATCCCCGGCGCGCCCCGCGTCCCGTACAGCGCGCGGAATGCCTCGTCCTGGTACCAGGCGCCCAGCTCATCACGGGCCCGCATCGCCAGCGACCCCTTCCGGAACGCCTGCTTCGCGATCCTGGCGGTACTGGCCGGCACCTCCGGCCACGGCTGCGGCTGCATCGACATGATGACCCGATTCTGCGGCCGGGAACAGGAACAGGGAAAGGACCGGTCGCAACGCGACTATCACCCATTGTCACAATCGGTGTCCAGGGACCCACTCAGCGTCCCAAATTAGCCAACAGGGTCATTCCGGGGGCCAAGTTCAAGCCACATAGAGCCACGCAGAGCATCAGTCTGCCTGTCCCGTCTCATCGAAGTTGGCCCAGTCTCACTGCACCTGGTCCAATCCGGTGCTGGTCGCCCAGATGGAATGAGAAGGCTGTCCGGTCTCAGCGAGGTTGGGCCGGTCTCAGTTTTTGTGCCGGTGATCTGGCTTTGTCTCAGAACTCGTTCCTGAGCTTGTCGGCGTCGCGTCTCAGTTCACGGAGCCGCTGGTACGCTGGCCGCTCGCGGATGCGGTCCAGGGCCCACCTTCTTACGCTGGTCTGAAGACATCCTGTAGAGCATCAGACCCGTCATCGGGCAGGGCATGCCGACTCCAGCGGGCGGCCTTGGCTCCAGCAGGAATTTTGCGCGGTTTCGGCGGCACCACCGAGATCCAGATGGAGATCGTCGCCTGCAGCCTCGGCGCGAGCGGATCACGGGCGGTGTCAGGTGATACTGGTGCCAGCGGCTTGGTGCCAGGCGTCGGTTTCAGCATGGCTTCTGAAGTCGCTGCTCATGTCGCCTGCCAGCAGCATGGGACCACCCTGAGGGGTTTTCTGCCACGAGCATGGGACCACTCGGTTGCCAGTTATGGGACCACCCGGCGTGTTGTGCCGGGGGTCTTGATCACTGGGCGCTACGGATGCCTTCAAGTCGATCGGCTTGGGGGTTCGGAGGATGGCGTTCCGGGAGGTTGCGGTGACTGAGATCCGTGAGGTGCTGCGGGCCTGGCTGTCAGGCGCCGGGCTGCGGAGGGTGGCTGAGCAGGCGGGCGTGGACCGCAAGACCGCCCGCCGGTATGTAGCGGCGGCGGCGGAGGCCGGGCTGGCCCGTGATGGCGGGCCGGGCCAGCTGACCGATGAGCTGGTCGGGCAGGTCGCTGAGGCGGTCCGGCCGGTGCGGCCGGGCGGGCACGGGCGGCCGTGGGAGCAGCTGGAGGCCTGCCAGGGCGAGATCGCCGGGCAGGTCAAAGCGGGCCTGTCGGTCGTGAAGATCGGTGTCCTGCTGGAGCGGCAGGGCGTCACGGTGCCGTACCGGACGCTGCACCGGTTCTGCGTGGAGCGGTGCGGGTTCGGGCGGTCGCTTATGTCGGCAACCGAAGGCGAGTGAGGGTTTCCGCGGTGAAGGAAGGCTCTGAGTGACAGAAGACTCACGACGGAGTCCTGCGGCCGCTGTCCTGGCGATCCGCACAACTGCGGATTGCTGCTTGGGCGAGCCGTACGGACCCGGCCACGATGGAGATCTCGATGACCTGGTGGCAGCCGGATCTCAAGAAGTTGTCACGGCCCAGGAGCCCGGCTAAGTCATCGAAGTTAACCCGACTGCCGCCTTCCGCGGTCGGCTGCTCTTGCCTCCGTGCCCGCAAGCTCGCGTTACCGAATTGGGCCGGGCCTAGCGTTGCCTGTCGCGCGGAAGATGGCACGAAGCAGGCTGTGCCTCGGACGCACCCCTGTTGCCCTGCTGGCAGTCTCCCAACCCTTGACCCGGTTCTTCTTGGCTTCTTCGTACAGTTCCTCAGGAGCGATATCGACGTCTCCCGGCCACGCGACGGTCCTGGATCTGGGATCTACGAAAGCTTCTGCGAAGTGTTCAGGGTCGCGCAATGGTTCCCAGTAGGGTCCAGCGTCTTTCAGGCTCGACAGGTCAACGTCGCCCGTGACACCGTCGCTGAAGCTGACGCGGAGTCTCCAGTGCTCCAGGACGGTCACGGCGGTGACGTGCGGGAGACGGGCCATAGTCTTGATGGTACCCGTCTCAGCTTATGCGGCCAGGGTGCTGGCCGGACATCGCTCGGTCCCAGCATTCCTGCAGGTCCGCGAGGTGATCTTTAGCCCAGTTTCTGACCAGCTTGTACCGACGAGAGCGGAGACTGCCCTTGATCGCCTCTAGCGTGGCGATGCTGATCTGGGCTTCATCGTCGCCATCGATCGCATGGAAATGCGGCGGCGGGTGCTCCTTCGGTGCGACGTACATGAAGATCTCGATGCCATTGATGGGATCGGTGATCTGGGGCACCCAGTTAGGGTAGTGGCGGCGTGATATCTATGTCCAGAAAACCTGGACACAAGTATTAGGATGGGCGTCATGGCCTCGACCACTGACATGCTTCAGACGACGCTTGGAGAAACGGCCTACGCCGCCCTGGTGGTCTTGGCCGCCAGCCCGAGGCCTATGTCCGGCCGAATGGTGGCAGCTGCGCTGGGGGTTGCTCCGACCACGGCCACGGCGGCGCTGGGGAAGCTTCGTGAGGCCGGTTTCGCGAAGTCAAGCCGGGAGGGGCGAGCCGACCGGTGGCACCTCGAAACGGACAACACTGTGCTCCGTTCCTGGCTGGAAGAAATACGGGGCGAACCAAGCGTGGCTAAGGCGCTCGGAGGGATGAGCCCGTATCCCACGGGCGGTGGCGGCGTCACCTTCGAGCGCAAGGTCGCGGTCCAGTACCTCGCCCACCTCTTCGTCGGCGATGGGGCCATGGAGTTGGGTGACGGCCGGTTCGTCGTAAGCGTGGCCTTCCAGCAGGCGCCGGAGCACTCGGTCGACGATCTTGTGATCCGCGCAGCCCGCGCTGACGAGTTGGATCCGTCACTCGTGCTCGCAGTTGGAGTGCGCCGCTCGCCCGATCTGGTTCAGAGCGACGAGTCGAGCAGGAAGCTCATCCGCACCTTCGTGCACGAGGTCATCAACGCGCCCGTAGATGGTCCGGAGCATCGTGTCGCGCTGGTCGTCGCCGGCGCCCAAGACCACGCCGGACAACTGGCGTGGCTCGCCGATCTCGCTTTCAAGCAGATGGACGCGCCCGGCTTTTTCAACCTCGTTCGCACGCCGACCAAGTTTCCCGCCGATATCCGGGGGCGGCTGGATCACATTGAAGCGCTCGTCAGGCTGGCACTTATGGATCTTGGTGTCGCCGATCCAGACGCGCAGGTCGTTCAGCAACGCACCTGGGAACTGCTATCCCGGCTCACTGTGCTGATGCCGCGACTTGAGACGCCTGACGAGGCTGACTGGGCTGCGGTGACGAATGCCTTGATCTCAGCCGCCCGCGGTGCGGACCTTTATGGTGCTTCGCGGTTGCGCGATCGGCTTGTCGCTCTTGCGGATGAGTACCCACCGAAGGCTGCCACGGTCGACCTGAGTCTTCTGCGGCGCGACGCACATCACGCCATCGACTCCGCGACGCGTCGCCATCGGCAGGGGTGGCAGGCACTCAACCACCTTCACACGCGGGCAATCGCGTCGGTGCGCCACGAGATCGCGTCCGGCGATCGCAGTCGAACCATCCACCTCGATCGAAGCGATGCAGCAGCCGAACTGCTCGCAGCCGCAGGATCCGCGACGCCCGCGGTTGTTGCGCATGGTGACTCCGGCGTTGGCAAGAGCGCACTGGTTATCGGCGCTGCGACCGGCGCGGTGAGCAGCGACCCTGATGGCACTGAGGCGTTGTGCATCAACCTGCGGCATCTTCCCACGACGACTCTGGCGCTTGAGTCCTTCCTTGGTGCGCCACTCGCAACGCTCCTCGCTGAACTCAGCGCTCCTCAACGCCTTCTAGTAATCGACGGTGCGGACGCGATCTCCGAGGGCATGCTCGAACCCCTCCGGTATCTTGTCGACGCGGGCCTCCAAGCTGATGTAACGGTCATCACCGTCACGGCGACCGACACCAAGCAGCTTGTACGAGACGCCATCGCTGAACGCTCTGGCGGGGATGTCACCGAATATCTCGTACCGCCGTTGACAGACCCTGAGGTCGACGAGGTTCTTGCGATGTTCAGCGAACTGGCAGCGCTCGCCACCAAGCCACGTTCGCGCGAACTGCTCCGCAGGCCTGTGGTTGTGGACCTACTAGTCCGGGGCGGCCTCGCAGGCACGCCCCTCAGCGATGCAGACGCTATGCAGCAGGTTTGGGCGGGGCTGGTCCGCCGCCACGAGCAATCCGACCGCGGCACGCCGGACGCCCGCGAGCTTGCGCTCCTGCGTCTTGCTGACCTCGCACTTTGCGGTGGCGACGCTCTCGCCGTCGTCGGGGCGATCGATCCCGCTGCTCTCGATGGACTCCGCCACGACGGGTTGTTGCAGCCATCGCTCGACGATCCGTTCAAGATTGGGCCGGAGTTCGCGCACGACGAGGTGCGGCGCTACGCGGTCGCTCGTCTCCTCCTCGCAGCTGGCAACCCCACCTCGAAGCTGGTCGCTGCTGGCGTATCCCGCTGGTCACTCGGCGCGGCACGACTTGCATGCCAAGCGCTCCTTGCTGCACCCGACACCCCCACGAACCCCGTACGCGGCAGGTTCGCTCGCTTGCAGAGAGCGTTCGACGACCTCGTCGAGGCGGGCCACGGTGATCGCTGGGGCGACGTGCCAGGCGAAGCGCTCCTGACGCTCGGTGACCCCGACCCGGTACTGGGCGACGCTTGGCCGAGGTTGTGCGCTGAACCTGGCCCGGGTCTCCAACGCCTCACTCGTCTCGTCGGCCAGAGGCTCCGCGACGAGAAGGGCTTGGTCCGAACTGTTGCGGTGGAGCCGCTCATCAACCTGCTGCTCGACGACGAGACGCCGTGGTGCGGTGGCGAGCACCTGCAAGACCTACTGCGGGATTGGTTGCGCGCTTTGGTCATCGCGGACACACCGGCCGGGCATCCGCTCCGCCTTCGCTTGTGCGACCGGCTCGTAGCCGCGTGCGCCACGGCGGACCGCCGCCTGCAGGCCGAGCGCGAGGCCGCAGCCGCGGCGCGGGCAGCGCGGACCGCCGAAGAGATCGAGAAAGAACGCAAGTTCATCGAAAGCCACCCCGCACTCTTCACCGAGATCGGCTATCCGCGTAGTCGACGTCGTGCACGCCCGGAGGTTCCCAGGGAAATCACCGACGAAATTATGGTCGAGTTGCTTGCGCTTCTCGGCCCTGATCTCGGCGACCAGGGTGAGACCGTTCTGCGCCGCGTGGCGCATGACGCACCATCATCGCTCCGCCCAGCGGTGGAGGAGCTATTCACCGGCCGTGCGCTCGCGAGCTACCGCCGCGGCTTCCTCGCCGAGCTCACCGAGGCCTACTACGTCGACGATGAAGAAGACGGGTCAGGCTTCCACGAGGACGGCATCAGGGACCACCGCGCGCGCGCTTTCGGTGTGACACCCCTCGCTGCGTGGTATCGCGGGCCGTTCATGGCGCTATTCCAGTTTGACTTCCGCAACGGCGTCGCGGTTTTGAATCGCATGCTCAACCACGCCGCCCTCGCGCGTGCGCGTGCGCTAGCTGAGCTTGACCACCACTACGGCGCTCCGATCGACGACAGCGCGCTCGACGCATACCGGACCCAGCTCGACATCAATGGGACCCGCCGTGTCTATGTTGGCGATGGCCACGTGTGGACCTGGTACCGCGGCACCGGAGTCGGGCCCTACCCCTGCATGAGCGCCTTGCAGGCACTCGAGCGCGTCTGCGACCAGCTGATCGGGATCGGCATCCCCCTCGCGAACATTGTCGCCAGCCTGCTCGACGGTTGTGAGAATCTCGCCATAGTCGGCCTCGTCGTTGGGCTGCTGGTGCGCCATCTCGAAAACACCGACCGGTTGCTCGACCCCTATCTCGCAGAGCCGATGATTTGGCATCTCGAGTTCGGGCGAGTCGTCAATGAGAGCAGCGGACTGGCCGCGCCTTCTGAAGGCATCGTCCAGGCAGAACGCCGCCAATGGTCTCTACGCGAGGCCGCGATGTGGCTCGTGCTGCGCGCTGACGAGACGCGGGCGGATGAGCTCCGCACGATAGGTCAACAACTGGTCGCGACCACACGCCGGTTGATCGCAGAAGCGCTCGGCGACGATGGCGATGAGGCAACGATCGAAGAGCAACTCGTCACTGTGCGAGCCTGGGCGAGCGGTCTCGATCGAGCTACCTACGAAGCTCACCAGGCGGAGGACGGCGTATATGTTCAGAGCAGGCCTCCCGATGACGTCGTCGTGGCCATGCAGCGCGACAACCAAGAGTTGCAGCGCGCACACGAGGCAACGCGCCTCATGGTCCGGTACCACATACAGCCAAGGCAACGTACCGCCCAACCCATCACCGCCGAAGATCTCATCACCGACCTAGCGGTAGCTCAGGAACTCCTCGAGAACCCGCCCGCGCTGAGCCCCAGCGGTAAGTGGGACGCACCAGTAGCCGTCGCCGCCGCGGGGCTCGAAGCCCACATCGTGTCCGAGGTCGAGTTGCCGATCGAGGCACTGTGCTTTGCCGCGGAAGCAGTTATCCGCGTCGGAAAGGGCGAGGTGGCACCACATCAATTCGAGTCCGAGGAGTCGTACTTCGAACAGGGCGCCGACCGCAGCGCGGCGCGCGTGCTTCCCCTACTCCTGTTGCCGAATGCGGCGGCACTCCGCGCCCTAATAGATGCTGGGGATGGGTCTGAGACGTACTCAAGTGCCACCGCCACGGCGAGCAGCATCGCCCAGTCTCTAGCCAACGAGGTCCGGGTACACCTCGCTCGCGGCCTCGACAAGGTATGGGAAGCGCCATGCACAGGCGACGATAAATGTCACCACGGCACGGCGCTTCAACTCGCGGTCGAGACGATGCGCGACTGCGTCTTCGGGACATGGGATCCGAACACTGGCAGACGCCGAGTCACCCTGCTCGATGACCCTGTCGAGCAAGCGCTCGCCGACACGCCGGACAAAGCGATCCACTTTTCTCGCCTCGACGCAGCGATTCGAGCGCTCGCACCGGCCGCTCAGGCCAGCATTTGTGTCTCAGAGCACGCGCAGGAGCTTCTCACGGTGCTCCTCGCCGCACACCGCCGCTCCCTGCTTGCATACGAAGATGACATGGATCATCGAGGCACCCATGCCTTGATCGCCGCGCGGGCACTGCTGACCATCGCGGCCGATGGCGATGACACGCCGATTTATGAGCACATAGACGTCTATGCTGACAACTCGACGCTGCTGAGCAACTTCCTGCGTGCTCTGTCGGCCGCTGCTGAGGAGTCATCAGATCGCGCCGCGACCGCAGCCCGAATCTGGCCATCGATCGTTGCACACGTCATCGGCCTGCACGAGAACGGGCGCACGCCATTCCATGGTCGGCATTACGACGACTACGCACTGGCCTCGCTAATACCGAACACCGCGGGCGAGATCGCTTATCTCTATCGCGAACTTGAGGAGGATCCGATCGTTTGGTGGCGACCGCTCTCCTGGCAATCCACCGTCGAGCAGTGGCTTCCCATGGCGCAAAGTAGCCCTACGTGTGTAGATCACCTCATCAGCTTCCTGGGACCGCTGGCACCTGAGGACCAGGCGCGCGTCGGCCTGCCGTGGGTGGCGAGTCTTATCCTCGCCGATCCCGGCCGAGTCGCGAACCGCACCTTTCTGCTGTCATCATGGCTGATCGAGGTCCGCCAGGCCGCTTCTGACGCTGGCTTGCTGTCCGACTGGCAACGTGTCGTTGACGCCCTCGTCGTCGTCGGCGTGTCCCGGCTCGCGCCATACTCAGAATAGCGATCCCGCGCTCCCGGTCGATGATGTGACCTACCGTTTACAAGACGGTCCGCCACGGCCGAGGCCATGATCACCAGCCAGATGACTCAGCCAGCTCACGTTAGGCACGTCCGCAAGGCCTGGAGCGTGGCACCGGTAACCTCCTGGCTGGGTGCCGGTCACGCCGTGAAGTGGCTATTGATTACCTCCGCCGCGTCCTTGGTCAGATCGCCGGAGTCCACGGTCGTGACAAGGCGGCCGGGGAAGTGCGCGTCGTACCAGGCGCGTTTGGTTTCCCAGTGGTTCCGGTAGTCCACGTCGTCGAGGCGCCCGAGATGCTCCCAGCACCAATCCTGACCATGCCATCTGATGGTGAAGTCGGGCAGGTAGAAGGTGCCATCCGGCGCGAACAGGGGCGCCTCGTACTCGAAGGGGATATCGCGATCGAACAGGAGGTTCGCGATGATCACCTCACTCTTCGATCGCACCATGTACTCGGTCAGTGTGGAGTGGATCTTGCCTTCCTCGTACCACCCGCCCAGCACACGAAGGTCGTCTGGCACCGGCCGGAAAGAGAAGAGCGAGGCGTTGATTCGCATCAGACGTGACCGCTCAAGTCGCCTCATGCTCAGTAGAGGTGAGATGTCCTCCTCGATGAGCAGCGTGCAGTGGCGGGCGGCGCGCGTAAGACCGGTGTAGAAGAGCTCTCGCGAGAGCAAGGTTTGCTTGTGCTTCGGTACGACGAAGTACACGCGCTCGAACTCGCTGCCTTGCGCCTTGTGGATCGAGACGGCGTAGGCAAGCTCAAGGTTCTCGTCGATGTCTTCACGGCGGAGCCGCCCGCCATCGGGCCGCTTACCGAGATCCCGGCCATAGCCCACTGCGTAGTCAGGCTTGGACGAGAACGACACTTGGCAGCGGACAGGGCGGAAACCAGCCCAACTCATATTCTTGGCGTCGAATGAGTGGGGGTTCGCGAAGCCGAGTTCCCCGTTGTAGACCTCCACCTGTTCGTTCCGCTTCGTAGGCCAGGCCCAGGCCCAGATCGGATTCGAGGGCGGGCGATTCTTGATCTGAATGACCTTGTCGTTGAGGGCAATTCCCGAGCGATCGATGATACGCATTTCGCCTGGCGGCCGTCCTTGCACCAACTCCTGGAAGGCGGCGTTCAGCGACTCAGTGCCGAACTCCTCGCCGCGATACGGAGTCAGCACCTGATAGAGCTCCGGGCACTTGTTGTCACCGAAGGCGGCGCACCAGAACCTCCAGTCGTGGTCTGTTGTGTGGCCGATGTCGGCTGCCACGTCGCCAACGAACAGATCAATTAGCTTCGCTTGGAGGTCCTCCCCACCCCGCCAGTACGCGACCCGAAGATCCTTGTCGACGTCACCACCTTCTTGGACACGCTTGAGGATCTTCTCGGCGTCGGCAGATTCACCGTCAGTGCCGCTCTCTACGGCCGGCGGTCGCCGGACGTAGGCGTCCGCGAGCTCAAGGATCGCTGTTCCCCGCCCGAGGGCTCGGTTCTCCATCTGGCGGACGTTGATGGAGAGCTCGCCGACCGCACCGAGCGATCGCAGCCAGTCGATCGTGTCGGCGAAAATCCGGCCGCGTCCGATCGGCGGAAGTTGGCTTGGATCGCCGACGAGGATAAGTCGCTGGACGGAGGTCCAGTCGGAACGCAAGCTCGCCCAGCTGTTCGGACGCACATCCCGCCGCTGGGCGCGAGCCAGGATCACCGACGCCCGGCAAGCATCGCCGCTCCCGGACTCGCCGGGCACCCCGATCACGGCTTGACCGCACGCCCTGGCGGCATCTCGGCGAGCAGCCCCGCAGGCATGACCCGCCGTTTTACGCAGGTCCCGTTGTGTCGCGCGAACACCCGGCTCCCGAGAGGTTCACCAGCGCTGTCACCTGCAAAGGACTCGCCAGAAGCTGTCAGCAGCATCTTGGTACGAGCCGATCTCCGGAGCCCGCCGCAGGCTCAGCGCCGAGATCCCGTCCGTGGCCGGGACGAACAGCCCGGACGCAGTGCACCACACCGTCAGCGGCATCCGCGTCCGGCCGGAAGGCATGCCTGCCTCACCGAGGTGCGCCGGTGACAGCCGACTGGCGTTCTGGTGAACGGCATGAAAGACGATGACCGAAGGAAGTGATAACGGACCGTTATCACTCTGGGACCCGGCGGGTGCGCGGTCCGCGATGAACCGGCCTGGTGGACGCTCGGTGTCACCGCTTGCTAGCCACGGCCGTTACTGGTGGTGTCGCGGATCGGCCGCGGGTGCGGGAGGATGTGCGTAGCGGTTTGCCGAGGGCCCTGGTGCGGGCCTTGGGGGTCTGTGATGGCCGAGTTCGTGCGGTTCACGCTCGATGACGGCTCGGAGGTGCTGTTCGAGTCCGCGGAGGGCGACCTGGTGGCGCTGCATGGCGGTGCGCCAGAGGTACGCGATGGCGGCATGCTGACCGCGCGGTTGCAGGAGGTCGCGGAGGCCGCGGAGGAGGTCGCCGGGTCGTTGCGTGCCCGGCTGGTCCCCGACGAGGTGAGCCTGGAGTTCGGGCTGAAGGTATCCGGCGGCGTGAACTGGTTCTTCGCGAAGGCGCAGGGGGAGGGCACCATCAAGGTCACCGTGAAGTGGGCCGGGACTTCGGCGGCGGTCGCCCCGCCCGGAACCGGGCAGGACACGGGGTAGCGGTGATGTCCGGGGGCCAGGCCGCGGTGGCGCGGGCGACCGCGGCGGTGTTTGTCGACGGGCGGCGGACCGGGTCGGCGGTGCTCGTCGGCCCCCGGTACCTGGTCACCGCCGCGCATGTGCTGCAGCGCCAGGACCCCCGCACTCTGGACTGGGTGGAGGTGGAGCAGGCCGAGCTGGAATTCCCGGACCAGGGGCCCGGCGGGCAGCCCGGCGAGGCGGCCGCGGTGCGTGTCGACCTAGGTCCGGCTAGTGCGGGGGTGGACGTGGCCGTGCTGGACCTGGGCGAGGACCGGCCGGGCTGGCTGCCCGCGCCGGTGCCGGTGTGGCCGGCCGCGCGGCCGCCGGGCCGGGTGCAGGTGTTCGGCTACCCGCTAGCCGAGGGGCCGCTGAACGGGGTGTGGCGGCAGTTCGCGGTGGCGGGCCCGGC
>WNGK01017998.1_pt1 | contig 10974 bp, 10 predicted proteins | sample 5400601 | NCBI WGS metagenome assembly WNGK01 (sample SAMN13153376, study PRJNA577476) | soil metagenome | isolation source: 60 cm soil or saprolite under Garry oak tree replicate 1 | place: USA:California | collected 2016-06-15
CGCAGAGACCTCGCTCTGCGTGGCGAGCGAGCAGGGGATGCCGTTCCCGCCCTGCTCCTGTCCCGGACCGGGGCCGCCTGGGTTCGGCGAGCCGCTCGCGCCGGTCGAACCCTTCGACGAACAACCGGCGAGCATTAGGGCGAAGCCCATCGCCGTAGCGAGGACGGCCCAGCGGGCCCGACCCATGGCGGAAGCATGATTCCGCATGACCGAAGCGTCGACGCGTTGGACGATGCTCTTGAGCGCAAGCCGCGTGCCGTGTCCTGGAGCGCGCCGCTCATGGCTCCAGACAGCCAGAAGGCCGCCGGGGAGGCGGCCTTCTGTGTCCGGCCTTGCAGAGAAGGGGGATGCTTCTCCAAGGCCCAGGGTACTGCCGCCTCGGCGGGAAGATCGCACCTCAAACCGTTCTCAAATCCCCCTGCGACAGGAACGCAATCGCCAGAACAGGCCGGGGGCGACGCGCTGCAAAGCCGTCAGGTCGGCGAAGCCGCGTGGACGGATCAGCGCCGCGATGCGTTCACCTCCGGTCCGGGCTTCCTTGAAGCTGTTGTGACGGTGGTTACGCTGCCTCCAGGGATGTGCGCCAAGGGGGGTGTCAGACGGGCGTCGCTGCTGATCGCGCTCCTGATCGTGTTCCTGGGCGCCGCGGCGTTCACGCCGACCTCCAGAGCCGCGGCCGCCGGCCGCCCAGACTGCTCGAGTGGCCTGGCCCAGGGTGGTGAGATCGGTGGTCCCGCGTTCGCCGATTCGATCACCTCGGGCATGTGCACCGAGTGGCTCGGAACCACCATCACGAGCCAAGTCACGTTCCTGAACGAGGTGCGGTTCCCGCTCAGGTGCCTCTTCTGTATCTTCCGCGGCTCGATCGGCGGCAGGGACGTCACATTCGACCACACGGTGGAGCTCAGCGGCTCCGTCGTCGAGGGCAGCCTGAACTTCGTCGGTACGCACTTCGAGGGTGGCCTGTTCCTCCGGCCAGCACTCAAGCCTCCGACGACTCAAGCGGTCGACGTTCAGGTGACCGACCGACTCCGGTTCGACGAGGCGACGTTCGACGGGGACGTGGACCTCTCCGGGGCGCTCGTCGGCGACCTGGCCATCTTCGACCACGCCGACTTCCGGAGCGACGCCTCGTTCTCGACGGCAACCTTCCTCGGTGATGTCCATTTCTACGCCACACGGTTCGACGGCGATGTCTCCTTCTTCGGCATCCCTTCGTCGAGACCCGCGCCGGGGATCGTTCCCTGCCAGGCCACCAGCGGCATCTTCTGGAAGCAGGCGGTGTTCATCGACGCCTCCTTCAAGGGGTCCGCGGACTTCCGGGGACGGTGCTTCGATCAGGATCTTCAGTTCGACCGGGTGCGGCTCACGGGCTCACTCGACATGTCCGGGGGCACGGTACGAGGTGCCTTCGACCTCACCGGTGCGCAACTCGGCCGGCAGAGCTCGTTCCAGCGAGTTCGGGTATCCGGATCCTCGTGGTTCGACGGCGTGAGCGCGGGCGGGCCGGTCGACCTCGGATCGGCCAGCTTCGGCCGTCACGTGTCGATGATCGGCTTCTCGTCCGCCGGTGGCCTGAACCTCACTGGGACCCATCTCGTTTCCTTCAGTCCGTGCGGAGTCGCTGCGCCCGGTGTGCAGATCGGTCTCGTCGAGTTCAAGACGGATGGCCGCCACCTGTTCTGCGGTCCCGACGATCGCGTGGGCTTCATGACCCTGGTCGAGACCCAGGCCCGCGCGGTCGGAGACCTGAGGCTGGCGAACGAGGCTCGCTACGAGCTCCTGGTGCAGGCGACCCACAAGGATCACGGCGTTGCCGTCGTCTGGGACTTCATCTACCGATGGTTCTTCGGGTTCCTGGTGAAGCCGCTGCGCCCGCTCATGTCTCTCGTGTTCGTACTGTTGCTCGGCGTGATCGCGCGCTTCTCCTTCCGGCGGAGTGGGGCCGCCAGCCGCAGGGGCTTCCGCTGGCCGGGTGGCGTCTCTGGTGAGCCGTCGGCGCAGCGCGAGTCGAGGTGGCGGACGCTCGACGGCGCGATCGACGATACGTGGCGAGGCGCCGCGCGGCTGCGGGGAGATCGATCGAGCTCGGCGCGCCCCGCCGGGCTCGCCGCGAAGTGGGCCGGACGGCTCGAGCGCACCTTGGCACTCTTGCTCATGACCGTCTTCGTGATGTGCGTGGCGAACTACAACGCAACGCTCCACGACTTCATCCAGTCGTTCCACCCGTGATCGGGCTGGCGGCACCCTCGCCGGCGGACGGCTCGGGACCACGGGTCCACGGCGGCGACGGGCAACGAGGCGCGCGACGACTCCGCCCGTCTGACGGCAGGAGCTTGGTCAGGAACAGCCTGAGGTGGGAACGTCTGCTTGGATGACGTCAGGAGCTACTGGAACCCTCCGACGACCGCTCCCACTCGTCCCATCGCTTGACGACCCGCATCCCTACGCGCTCGTAGAGCGCCGTCGCCCTGGTCGGGTTCTCCGCATCGACGTTCAGCATCACGCGCCGGTGTCCGCGCCGCCCGAACGTGGCGAACGAGCGACGGAGAAAGGCGACGCCGATCCCGCGTCCCCGATGAGGCGCCAGGACCCCGACCTCGCCCACCCAGCCGCAACCACCCAAGACGCTCGCGGTAAGGGCGCCGACGGGTGTCCCTCCGTCCTTCGCCAGCAGCCAGAGCGTCGGATCGTAGCTCGGGCTGCTCGTCTGTTCCTCGGCCCACCGATCGAACGGCTCCGGATGGTAGCTCCGGTCCCCGGCGAACGCTTCGGCGAGGACGGCGTGAGCCACCGGGAGATCCTGGTGCGGCTCGATCCCGCTGATCTCGATCCCCTCGGGCGAGCGACCCGGCTCGACCGCTCCATCGAGGTCGATCCCCATGTGCCAGAAGTGATGGACCGGTCGCAGGCCTCGCGCCTGGAGCATGGTCGCCGCGGCACGGTCCCCGGCGTTGATCGCGTGGCGGAACCGGGGGGCCGGAAGCCCGTCAAGCAGCTGGGTGGCCCGCTCCTCGATCCGGTCCAACAGCGAGGACCCGAGGCCTCGGTTCCGGTTGTCGGGGCGCACGATCCCCAAGGACTCGACGACGTTCGGCCCTTCGCGCATGGCCTGCCCGTAGGCGACGATCGCCCCTCCACCGTCGACGATGACCCAGGCATCGGTAGCGAGGTCGAAGGCCGCCTTGCTCCACTCGTCCCGCAGGAAGTCCGCGTCCAGGACGATCTGGCCGGCGTCGTCCAGGTCGTCGGCGATGAACACATCGGCCACCGCTTCGAGGTCGTCCGGGGCCGGCGCTCGGAGCTCGTATCCGGCGGGGAGATCCATGCCGTGAGCGTACCGCCCCCCTCTCGGCTCCGGTGCGGCTCCCTGCGCGTCGGGCCGCGGAGCGAAGCGTTGCGTCCGTGAGGCGCGAGCGGGCTGGACTCGAACCGGCGACCGACGGATCATGAGTCTTACGGCCCTAGTTCGGCACGATGACTGCCCCGAGCTGATCGGCGATCTGTTCGGCCAGGAGCCGTCCATCTCCTGCTGAGAGGTCGCCGTAGTGCGGGTCCCCAGGCTGCCAAACCGCCGGCTCGGTCGACACGCGGTCACCGAACAGAACGCACACGTCGCTGGCTCGTGGGAGCAAGTCGCCGAAGAGCAAGGAATCTGCTCCAGCGAGTTCGGCCACACGCGAGCACCACAGCAGACCAACTGAAGCGATCCCCCCGACCCGCCGATGGTGCAGCGTGGCGGCCCACTCGCGCGTACAGGGATAGTGCTCGGGCGTCGTCGCGACCAACTGGGCACGGGCCAAGCCAACCCGGTGAAGCCCTTCGTCCGTCAGGTCGATGAGGGGCATGGGCTCGGGGACCGTCAGGGCAACAAGGCCACGGGTCGCCAGACGCAGCCGCTCCGAGATGATCCGGGTTCCGATGTGGTGGACCTCGTGGAAAGCGGTCTCGAGGAGCGCTACCGTCTGCGTCCTCGCGGCGTACATCGTGGGGATCGCTGATCCCTCGACCAGCAGGGGCGAGAACCGAGCGTTCCCGATCACCGGGGGGTTGAAGAGCTCCGGCCAGCGGTCGCGACGGTACGACGTGTGCACGGTCGCCGCCTCGGGAAGGCGGATGAGCCTCAGGCGCCGAAGATCCACATCCCCCGGATCCGGAACGGGACAGGTCGCCGGGTCGAGGCAACCCGGCGCCGTCACGCCGCCGATGTCGCTCGCTGCCGGGCGCTCTCGGCCACGAGTTCCGGATCGGTCGCCAGCATCTCCGCGGGAACGCGACCGCTGAGCCAGGCGGACGGCGTGGCGAACCACGCCCACAGGGCCCACCCGTCCTCGCCAGCCTCGCGGAGCGCCCTGATGGGGTCGTGGGCTTCCGGCTTCGGCTCGAGCTCCTCATCGAGCAAGAACGAGGGCACCAGGGTCTCCCCCTCGTACGTGACGGAGAAGAGACGATGCGACTTTCGATGCCGGGAGATCCACTGACGAGCGTTGTTGGGCGTCATCCGTCGCGCCTCCGCGATCGCAGCTGTAGAGAAGGCGCCTTCGCGGAGCAACGACGCTCGCAGGGCGGCGAGGCGGCGAGCCTGCTCGACGGTCGCGTGAGGCACAGGATCCAGATCCGCCAGCGAGGGACCGAGTGCCCGAGCGAGTTCCTGACGCGCCTCGGGGGCTCGTCGCTCCTGGAGGAGGCCGGCCTGCACGAGACGGTAGAGGAGGTTCCGAATATGACTCTCGGAGACGTCGACGTCGTCAGCAACACTGCGCACCGCTTCGGTCAATGCCAGGGCGAATCGCTGTTGCTCTGGCGGGAGCCCGCGGAGCGCCGCAAGCACGTGCGACTTCCCCGACCCGGTCGACGCGATCACCGCCGACGCACGCCGCAGGGAGCTCGATCTCTGCGCTTCCCTCCTCCGGGCAGCATCCGTGACAGTCTTTGATCCCATGGAGGCCTTGCCTCCTTTCCTCCTTCATCGGCTGGTCTGTCACGACTGTAGCAGTACTCACCAGTTGTTACAAGAGCGTCATGCCCCCCGGGCCCACTCGAGTCGAGCGGAACCGCTCAGCGCTCTCGATCCTCTCCCTTCCCCACGACCTCCTACGGCCAGGGAACGCCCGATGCCGGCGCCTCAACGCTCAGCACCAGGCCCGCCGGCGGGCCCTTGAACATGTTCTCGGGACCTCTCCACTCGTTCGCCATCATGAGCAGCGTTCTGCGCTCCTCGCCCCCGAGTGCGCAGGCGAAGCATCCGCGATCCAGCGCGATCGTCTGCAGCACCTCGCCACCTTCGCGAACGCGGACGCAGCGCTCGTTGGGGACGTCGCCGTACCAGACGGCTCCCTCGGCGTCGAGGCAGATGCCGTCAGGGACGCCGTCGCCCAGGTCGGCCCAGACCCGCCGGTTCGACAGGCCACCGTCCTCCTCGATGTCGAAGGCCGTGAGCCTCTTTGCGTAGGAGTCGGCGACGATCAGCGTCGAGTTGTCGGGCGTCACGAGCATGCCGTTGGGGAAAGCGATGTCGTCGGCCACCTGGCGGGCCGAGCCGTCGGGGGTGACCAGAGCGACGGTCCCGGGGGCGAACTCCCCGCCGGCCATCAGGTCGAAGCCCGCGCCGTTGACGTAGGCGTTGCCGCGACCATCTACCACCAGCTCGTTCCCCGGGGGGTGCTCCGAGACGCCGGTCAGATCGGCGTGGGTCACCAGCGAGCCATCAGGCTCTCGGCGCAGGAGAAGCCCATCGCGCGAGGAAACGATCAGCATGCGCCCGTCCGGCAGCCAATCGACGCACATCGGAAACGACGGCCCCTTGAGGATGACCTCGCTCTTGCCATCGAGGTCAACGGCGATCACGTCCTGGGTGCCCCAGTCGGAGAACCAGAGACGGCCCTCGTGCCAGCGTGGCTGCTCGGGGAACACGAGACCGGTCAGCAGGGTGTGCAACGCAGGCTCGGATGACTCCGTCGACGGCATCGCGTCCTCCTCGGGTCAGGACCTGGGAGAGGATAGTCGCGTCTTCACGCCATGAGCGCCATCGGCGAGCGATTCGGTCGTGCGTCGAGGCGTCACCCACTCCCGACGGCGAACAGCGGCCACTCCCCCGCGATTCCCTTCAAGTGGTGTGCTCCGCGATCCTCCAACACGATGTCGGACCCGGAGACGAGGTCCCTCGCAGTCCCGGATACGAGGACCTCGCCCGGGCCCGCCTCGGCCATCACCCGAGCGGCGATGTGTACGGTCATCCCGCCGATGTCGTCGCGGCGCAGTTCGATCTCCCCGGTGTGCAGGCCGATCCGGACCTCGGTGCCGATCGCTCGGAGGTCCTCTCGTAGGGCGACCCCGCAACGAATCGCGCGGCCCGGGCCGTCGAACATCGCCATGATGCCGTCGCCGGTCATCTTGATCAGCTGGCCACCGAAGCGCTCGACGCTCCCCCGGGCCACCTCGTCGTGGGCATCCAGGACCTCTCGCCATCGTTCATCGCCGAGCTCGCCAGCCAGCTCTGTCGACCTGACGATGTCGCTGAACAGCACGGTGGCAAGGACTCGGTCGGCGCGGCCGCCGCGACGTTCGCCGGTCATGAACTCCTCCACGAGGTCCGCGAAGAGGTCGCCTCCCTCATAGATCAGCGCGGCGTCCGCCCCCTCGAGCTCGACCAAGCGGGCGCCCTCGATGTGCTCGGCTAGATACCGGCCATGCTCGACCGGGACGGAAGCGAGCTCCTTGCGATGCACGACAAGCGTGGGCGTGTGGATGATGGGCAGGACCGGACGAGCGTCGATGTCGTACAGCGCGCGGAGGTAGACTTGCAGGGCCCCAGGGCTGGTCATGGCACGCTGGAGCCTGGCGTGCCAGCGGCGGAAGCGTTCATCGTGCGCCCGGCTGGGGACGATCATCCACACCATGGCTTCGGTGCCCCACAGCTCGCCCATGTTCTCGATGAGTTGATCCGCAACCTCTCGCGGCGGGCCGAACGGGTAGTCGGGCGCGTAGATGAATCGGGCGTAGGTGTTGGCCAGGATCAGGCCGGCGGTGCGTTCGGGCTTCGTCGCCGCGAAGAGCAACCCCATCGGTCCGGCGTCGTAGACCGCCGCGGGACAGGGTCAGACATGCCGGTCCCGCGGCGATCGAACTTGATCAGCCTGCAGAACGAAGCCAGCCGCATCGAGAGGCGCGCGAAGGTCGGGTCCTCCCACTCGATGTCGGGATTGCTGAAGCTCCCCGTCGCCAGCAGGAGGTCAGGCGGGCCGTGGCCCAGCGTCTGGTAGGCGATGCGCTCGTTCCCCAGCCGTGCGTAGTGCGTCTCCCGCTGCACACCGACGAGCGTAGTCCACGCTTCCTGAACCGTGGAGGACGAACGATCTCGTCACGACCCCCCTTCGACTTCACAGCGATCTCGGGCCGTGTTCCAATCGCGACCGGCTCGACCCGCCAGTCACTCCCATTTCTGCCACTCGGCCGGCCAGGGACCCAGTTCGAGCATGTCAACGATCTCAACTCCATCGACTCCGATGTGAGCGTCGTATCGGGCACGACGCTGGATGATCGTGGTCGCGGTGCTGGCCGCCACCTTAGGGCTATCCGCGCGGTCGGCCGGAGAGAGGCGTCTTCGAACGAGGTAGAGGCGCGCCGTTGCAGCCGCGACAGCAGGATGAGGCGCGGCCAGCCGGATCCATCGCCAGCCCGGCCAGCCAGCGATAGGCGGCCCGCCACGTGAAGAACACCCGCACGCACGGGACGCCGATCTGCATCAGGGCCGCCGAAGGTACGCCCACTGCCGACGGAGGGGCTGGTCGCCAGCTCACGCCTGGCAGCAGACAATCACCTGATGCGACAGGAGGACGTGCCGGAGGCGCTCCTCGCGGCGTGCCCATCGTTCGGTGAAACCCGGGCGTGGCACGACTCTTGGCGAGACTACGGAGCGGAGGAACAGACGCCGCTCTACATCCTCATGAGCGACCTCGTCCGTCGCGCCGTGCGACAGCTCGCTGAGGGGAGGACGAACGAGCTCCCAGCGCTGTTCTCCGTGGTCGAGCGAATGATCGACGACGGCGACCGCTACGTGGCGCTCCTGGCCGTGGTCGGGCTCCTGGAGGACCTCCAGAACACGAACCTCCACCTGCCGACGACCAAACCGTCCGACTTCGAGCCCTTCTTCGGGCCGCACACCAGCTGGTGGTGGGAGGAAGTCAGGCTCTTCTGGGAGGAGCGCGTCATCCCGCTCGGTTCATCGGGTCGACGGCGACCCCCGGACATGCAGTGGACCGCTCGGCGGCATCGACGTCGGAGGAGATGGTCCGATGTAGGGAAGAGGGCGATCCGCGATGACGCCTGGATCTTCGGGCATCATGCGGGGGTGGCGCGGTTCCTGTGCTGCTACGACTACGGGATGGGCGGCGTCTGGTGCTACATCGAGGCAGCCTCCGCCGAGCGGCTGCGTGAGCTCTATCCGGAGTTGACGGTAGTCAAGGATCCACCAGCGTGGATGGATGCGCTTCAAGGGGATCGGATCGCAGCTTTGAAGCAGAGGAGCCGACCCGCTGGCTGCAGCAGTTGGTGGCGTCCCGGGAGCCGGACGAGTGACGGTGTGGGGGCAAGGCACCGTGATGTCGCCGGACCTCAGCACACGTGCTCGAGGTCGGCCGAACATGGCCTCTGAGCTGCGGAAACACGCGTGGGGCGGGCTGGACTCGAACCAGCGACCGACGGATTATGAGTCCGCTGCTCTGACCCACTGAGCTACCGCCCCGGCGCTCCCGAGTCTAGATGAGGCATCTAGCCGGCGCCTGCGGCGACCGAGACGCGCTCCGCAGGCACACGCCGCTCCCCGCGTCGTGCTCCTTGGCCAAGGGGCTCATGCTCCCGCGGCGGCCTCCACCGCCCAGCGGCCGAACGCGCCCCAGAACGGATCCACGCCCGGGTGTTCCAGTGGACCCGCTTCTCCGCCCCGGACCAGGAGCACTCCCTCCGACCGGTCGGTCATCTCGCCGACCTCGGCCGCGTCGATCCCTTCGGCCTGGAGCGCGCGGATGAAGCCGTCGGCGTGCTGCGGGCGCACGGTCGCGATGAGGGTCCCTTCCGAGATGGAGACGTACGGATCGATGCCGACGTGGTCGCACACCGCCTGGACCTCGGGACGGACCGGGATCGCGTCGAGGTCGATCCGCATCCCGGCTCCCGACGCGTCCGCCACCTCGATCAGCCCGCCCAGGACGCCCCCCTCCGTCGCGTCGTGCATCGCCGTCACCCCACCGTCGCGGAGGCCATAGGCCGCGGCGACGCGCGCCTCCGGCACCACCGTCATCTGTTCGAACAGGGCGTCGGCCGCCTTCGTGGTCTCCTCCCCCACCCCGGCCGCCAGCCGGTCCGGGAACGTGGCGGCGAACAGCGCCGTGGCCTCGATGGCAGCACCCTTCGTCACGACCACCCGGTCCCCGGGCCGCGCCATCGTGGGCGTGACCCAGGCGTCGTCCGGACCCGCCGCGATGCATGTCGCCCCGCCAACCATCGGCCACGCGCACCCGTCGTATCGGGCGGTGTGGCCGGTGATCACCGCGATGCCGAGGTCGTCGCACGCCTTCGAGAACGCCGTCCACAGCGCCGTCAGCTCCTCGTCCGTGATCTCCGGCGGCAGGTTCAGGTCCACGCTCATCCACCGCAGCGGCAACCCGCTGGTGGCGGCGTCCGAGGCCAGGATGTGGACGGCGAACCACGCCGCGCGCTCCCATCCATACGCCGGCACGACGAAGACGGGGTCGGCGGTGAGCGCCATCGCCACGCCCGGAGCCACCCGGACGACGCCGACGTCCACCCCGTGCCTGGGGCCCTGGAGGATGTCGGGGTCCCGCGCGCCCAGGTGCTCCAGGATCACCCGGGCGAACAGTTCGGGAGTGGCCTTGCCGGTTCGCTGTTCGCTCATGGGCCCTACCGTACCGAACCGACCACCGCCACGACGAGCGCGCGCGTGGCCGCCTCGGGGTCGGGAGCCGCCCCGACGGCCGAGACGACGGCCACCCCGGCGGCGCCGGCCTCGAGCACGTCGGCGGCGTTCGACTCGTCGATCCCGCCGATCCCGACCACGGGCAGCGCGGTGGCCGCGGCGACCCCTCGAAGCCCGTCCAGGCCCCGAGCGATCGACTCGGGCTTCGTCGACGTCGACCACACCGTGACCCCCAGGTAGTCGGCGCCGGTCGCTCGCGCCGCGCGCGCCTGCTCCGGCGTCGCCACGCTGACCCCCAGGACTTTGTCCGGTCCGAGCCGCTCCCGTCCCCGCTCCGGTTCGTCGCCCTGCCCCAGGTGCACGCCGTCGGCCTCGGCCGACAGCGCCACCTCGACCCGGTCGTTCACCACGAACAGCACCCCCCGCTCGCGGCATGCGACCGCGAGCGCGCGGGCCAGCGGGAGGAGTTCGTCGTCGGAGACGTCCGGCGCGCGGAGCTGGACGGCCGTGGCCCCGCCGGCCACCGCGGCGAGGCCGACGTCCAGGTGCCCGCGCCCGGGACGGAGCCCCGAGGACGTCACGACGTACACCTTGAGCCGTTCGGCGAGGTCGTGCGACATGGGAGGTGAGTTGACCACGGGTGGCTCCGGGGCTGGGACTCGAACCCAGAACCTTGGGCTTAACAGGCCCCTGCTCTGCCGATTGAGCTACCCCGGAAGGTTGGCTGGACCCAGCCGCGGGCCAGTCTAGCAGCGGCCCGCCGGCCGGTTCAGAACCGATCGGCTCGCCGACCACGTATAAGCGTTCGGATGATCAGAACGCGATGAGCGGGTCGAACGAAGTCGACCGCCCGACGATGGCCGTGAAAGGGTCGGCGCCGCCGCGCCGGCGGGGTCGTCGCGGGCTGTCCGGCGACCCGCTGTGGAACCGAGCCCCGTTCGTCCTCTTCCATTTCCCCGGCGTGCTCGTCGCGATCTTCGTCGCCTCGGTGGTGGTCGGCTTGGCCGGCGCGGCGGGTCCGCTGTTCCTGACGTCGGCAG
>WNGK01014592.1_pt1 | contig 10973 bp, 7 predicted proteins | sample 5400601 | NCBI WGS metagenome assembly WNGK01 (sample SAMN13153376, study PRJNA577476) | soil metagenome | isolation source: 60 cm soil or saprolite under Garry oak tree replicate 1 | place: USA:California | collected 2016-06-15
AGGGATGCGAGCGGGAGACGGTGCATCCGTCAGGGTGATGAGGGGGTGGTCCAAGCGTATCATACATGTTTGCCTTTCTATTCACGTCATGCAAACATTGACAGCCTCGTGGAATCGTGACATACTACCACTAGACCTTTTACCGTAACGTGAAGGATAAGCTACCAACCTATAACTACGGTGCTTTGAGGAGAGAGTATTTTCGCCAAACTGACCTGGATAGATACAGAGGTATCCGCCCCGCCGAGGAAGACCCACAAGATCGGAACTAAAGCGATACGCAATCAGCAAAGCGAATCCCTTGTTGTGGGAAACCAACAAGGGATTTTGTGTACTTCAGTACAGGCTACTGCAAATGCGCATGCCTATTACTGGGAACACAGTACCTCGTACTGAGTCGCACGGGGTCGCAATCACCACCCAGGAAGAACAGAACAACGAGCGGCGATCCCGTCACCGCCAAAACCTCTGTGGATGGATCCGAAACGCGACGTGGAGCGGGTACGCTAGGGAAACAACTCGTCGGTCGGGGGCGAGCGTTAAATCAGAACAGTAATCAAGCCGTGGAAGATGAAGAAAGGAAAGACATATCGTGAGTAAAGAAGCGATTTTCGCTATCTTGCCATATCTCAGAACCTCTCAACCATGTACCATTCGGGGTATTCATTTTCACAGTAGTGACGACCTTAGCGGTCTCTCGGCTGAAGAGCAGAGTCACTTGGAGACGCTGTTTTCCATGTTCTTTTTGCGCAATGATCTCCACATTACCCGGATGATCTACGCTGTGTTAGAGCTGAGCGATGATCCAAAAGAACAGCAAGAGTCGCTCCAGCGATTGAGGGAAGCCCAGACGTTGATTGGTTACCTTCGTTCAACACCTCAGCCACCAGGAGAAGATCCATTTTTACCTCTTGAAAATGCAAGCATGTATGTGTTGTACCCACAGCGCTTTTCCAGGTACCTCATTTGGCCCGACGATTCGAATCCTACGGTCGAAAATCTCGCCAAAGACAGTACACCTATAGAAAAAGATCTCGATGGGTATGAAGGACAACGCAATTGGGGGTCCGCCTTCTGGGTGGTAGAGGGGAATCGCATCTATCCACCATTGCCACGCTTCTCACTCAATAGTGAAGACCTGTATCGAACGGTTGTTATGTTCACACAACAGTCTCAAAACTGGGCTTTTGCTAAGTTGATGGCGAGCAGAGAGCCTGAGGGTACTGAGTTTGAAAAACGAATCTTTACCGCGCTAGGGTGGCACAACAAGAGCACTGCTGATGATGTCAGGGAGGAGGAGGCGTTGGTCTATCTGGCTATCGCATTTGAATCTCTACTCAATCTTCCTCGCGGCGATGAACTTACCAGCCGCTTCAAAGACACGGTGCTGATTCTCCTCGGCTCTATTCCCCGGCTTGACAGTTGGCTTGAGCAGTTCTACAAAGCGCGCTCAGCTGTTGTGCATGACGGCATGTGGCCCCATGTGATGTTCTATGCAATGGACTTCAACAGAAAAAAGCTCGAACAACTCTATGCGGGGAATCAGAACAAACAGGAACCCGTAATCGAGTATCGTTCCTTAACGACGTATGGCCGGCACGTCTTTCGGCTCTGCTTGAATGCCATCCTGTCCAGCGCAAAAGCCGCTCACCAATCCCGTTTATCACTGCTCTTCGTCCCCAATGAAGAACGCCTCAGAAACATGTGTGAACAGCTCAGGCAAAAAGAAGTGAAGCCAGAGAAGCGCCTTCGCTCCGTTGTGAGAGATATCAGTGCCCTCGATTTGTACAGGTGGGAGCAGGCGGGTCAGGATGTACAAGTAGAGACCGCGCTAGGGACGGCAAAAATTGCTTTTCAAACCTACCTGGAAATGAACCCTGAACTACCGGATGAAACTTTGGCGCTCATGAAAGCCCTATTTGAACAGAAGAAGGCAGTTTCTTCCCTTGAAAAGATACGTCAATTTGAAAATCTTGCTGGCTCTATGCGGGGTTTGAGCATCCCATTTGATCCAGAAACACCCTTTTATATCGTATTATCGCTGGTCGATTATGTGGTGAATTCTACCTTTCTCGCTAAAGCATGGTGGGAATGGCAAGAACAGCAACAGGCAGCGACACCAGACGCCCCGGCGGTAAAAGAGCCCATCGGCGAATCTCCATCAGCCTAACAAGTGTGGGAGGGCAACGTGTTACCGGTACAACAACAAAAGGCCGGCCCATCACGTTTGAGTAAACGGCCTCGTCAGAGATGGCGGGCATTCAGAAAAAGGAGACATCTCCATGACATTGCAACAGAATCAGAGTGAAGCTGAGCAGCTAGACGATCTATTTGTTACATTTGCGAGAACTCTTCTTTCCCACATGGAAGAGTGGGCAACGACCGAACAAGTTCCTCTCACCTATCATCTCAACACAGATTTTTATGAGGACGTTCGGTCTGACGAGCCGGACTCAGAATATGTTGACTGGCATCATGAACGTGAAGAAAAAAGGGATTATCGGGCGATGCTCAATCGCCATGGCCAAGATCCGCTATGGAGGAAGGAGGAAGTACAGGCGTGCATCCAATGTTGGAAAGCGCGGATTGGAAAGCCGTATTCCTTTGACCCCTCACTCGATCTTGAAAATCCTTCAATATGGATCCATGTTCCAACAGGAGCGATTGCATCCAGTGCGTATATGTTGAATGAGTTAGTGACTCCCATTCTGGACCTGGTTGAACGTCACAATACATTGAATCCTACACGAGAACAACTTCTCGAGAGCTTACACAAATTCACAGACAAACATACAGCCCCGTACATTCTTTGGGATATCAGCATCCCTCTACTCAGCTTTCGTAGTAATTTGCAAGAGGATAGAAAAACTCCACGCTGCCGCAAGAGGCGATATTCCCCTTCATCTTACAGCGATGGTTATCGAACTGAACAATATTATTACGGCGCTACGCTTAGTCAAGTCTGGGAGCCTTGAAGCTTTGGGCATTTTTGACCGCAAGAGGCGATATTCCCCTTCATCTTACAGCGATGGTTATCGAACTGAACAATATTATTACGGCGCTACGCTTAGTCAAGTCTGGGAGCCTTGAAGCTTTGGGCATTTTTGATATTATTACGGCGCTACGCTTAGTCAAGTCTGGGAGCCTTGAAGCTTTGGGCATTTTTGAGCGGCTACGGACGGGATTTCCTGTAGGAAAAGCTGATTTGATCTATGTTCTCAATAATCGACGCAGGCATCAATATGGTAACACATACTTTCTCAATGAAGCTGATCTTCCAGCTATTAGGAGATGCTTCGACCAGTTGCAAAGTTTGCATCTACTGGGTGCTAATGCAAACCAATCACAAGGGCAGCTCTCCGTCGCTTTAAGACGTTTCAATCAAGCTTATGAACGCGACTTGCGTGAAGACCGGATCATCGATCTCACGATCGCCCTTGAAAGTTGTCTGCTGGCCGATGTATCAGATGGAGAATTGAATTACAGGCTGACACTCCGAGGTGCCGCGCTGCTCGCGCAAGCCAGGCTGTGGAAACCAGCGCGCGCGCAATCACTACTCAAAGCGATATACGCTATCAGGAGCGCCATCGTACATGAAGGACAGCAGCTCACTAATCTTGGGGGGAAACAACGGAAGATACTTCAAAAACTAGAGATATCGCCGGAGGAATTTCCTCAGCAGTGTGAAAATATTGTACGTGATATCCTGCGCACGTACCTTCATCGACTGTCGCAAGGTGAAACGACGCGAATGGTATGTGCTGGTTTGGAATCATATATCGTGCAAAGTTTTACTGTAGAAGCCGGTGAAGAGACAGCATACCACTGACAAAGCAATCGCTGCATGTGGTTACGCTTTCTGCTTATCCCGGATGGAGATACTCCTACTTATCACCCTCGGTCTTTCCTCCTCTTGTCCGGAGCCAGGGAACTCCAAGCAGTCAACTATCTCGAGCATGAAACATTCCTGAAACCACGTCTATGAGGGGGGGGATAGAACTCTGGTAGTTCCTTCAGAAGCGCGTCGAGAAGACGCTGGGGGGTGCATGCATATTCTGGCGTAAGTCAACGCACCTCGTAAGAAGCATACAGGATGCTCATGTGTGTCTATCTGACCGGCTATCCACCTGGCTTCATCCGTAGGTTCAATAGTCCCGCCTGGCGCGGTCAAGCCAGAAAAATGCAGATCCTCTCTATCATGTCCAACTGGAGAGAAGAGGAGCAGCCGTTGCTGTGCATGATACTTCCTATAGGCGTCTGCCCAGGTTGATTGCCGGATGGAAAGCCGCGCAAGCGCGTCCACTGTGCGCCGCGCTGCCAGCTCGGGAGTCGCTGCCATGCTCGCGCCGGTGCAGAGAATACAGGCATCCGTGATGCCAGGGGCAGCTGCTCCCAGGCGCGCTCCATATGTTTGCAGTTGGTCAAGCGCGCTGCGCAGGTCGCGCAGCAAGGTGGGGCCAGCGATGATAATCCGTCCGGGATGTTGTATGCGCGCCAGCAATACCGCTCCCATGGCAGTCCTTCCCGGAAGCTGGTGCAGTCGCTCGATCCGCGCGCCCTCGTTTTCTGCCTGGAGCAGCAGAGCGGCGGTGGTGGCAACCAGCATCCCTGCTTCGGGGATATAGCGCGGCTTGGGAAGGCCGGTCAACGCGTCGATTGCCTCACCATCCAGTCCAAGTGAGGTCAGAGCCAGCTCATCTGCGCGGTAGAGCTGCTCATCCAATAAGGTTGCTACAAGATGATTGGTCGTGGTTGTTTTGCCGGCATTCTTGGCAAGCCCTACCAGGGAGAGCCGTGAAATGTGCGCGTTTGCCACTATGTGGGCAAGGTACGCGGTCATTGCTGTGAAATTATTCCTGTCTGCGGGATGGGCCAAACCGTCGGCTAAAAATAGCACTGAGCGCGGGGTAATCGCGCAACAACTGGAGAGCAACGGCTCCATGATCTGGCATATAGCCATTGCCAATGTGCATTTCGACCTGGTGTGCCATACCCTCGGCACCTAGCGCGGCAACCGTAAAACTGGTCGCCATGCTGAAAAAGAGAATGCGCCCGTCAGCTTTCGTGAGCAGGATGGTGGCGAACTCGGTATTGGGCACATTGACGACATTGATTGCCAGGTCTGCCAGGTAGTTGTGCCCCTTGCAGGCTTGTTGCACGCGCTCAACCAGTTCTAATGGCCTGGTCGCATTGCCCTGCACCAGCACATCCGCGACGCCCAGGGCGGCCACGTCACGCAAGGCTTTGTCGCTATATTCTACCGCGATAATTTCGCCATTTGAGCCGAGACGTTGGCGCAGCGCACATAAGGTGAGCACGCCCGCCGTTCCGCCCGCGCCGAGGACCGTTACGCGCTGTCCTGGTTGAGCGAGCGCAGATACTCGCGAGGGCGCGCCCGCCACGTCCAACGCGGCCACTACCATGTCCCGCGGTAAATCCTGCGGTAGTTTCGCGAGCGGATTGCTGCGAAAGAAGATGGCCTTGCCCCGTACTTCAAGCTCGCAGCGAGCCGGGTAGAGGGCGTCGATGCGCTCAAGAGAGAGTGGGAGCCAGCTTAAAGAGGTCAGACTGACGATGGTATCTCCTATAGCCAGACCATGCGCTTTTCCAAACTGCTCGTCGAGTTCCTGTACAGTACCGATCAGGACGCCGCCAGAACCTGTGACAGGATTATGCATTTTGCCGCGCTGCGCTACGATGCCCAGGATATGCTCCTTCATACATTCCTGGTTCCGGTGGCACTCTTGCGCGATCTGCGTGAAGCTGGCGGAATCGATGTGCAGCACATGTACATCGATCAGCGTTTCCGTTGGTTGTGCTTTGGGTGTATTATCAAGCCTCCAGGCTGGCTGCGGCAATGCTCCTTCTGGCTCGATAACGCGGTGAATACCCAGCGACCGTATAACATCCTGGTTGGCAAAATCTGGCATCAAGCTATCTCCTGAGTCGTGTTTCTCTGTCTCGTTAAGGCAGGGGTCAATAGTTTGGTACTATCCCCATTTTACTTGCGAAAAGTGTTGATGGGGATAGAGTATTCTACGCCGCCACTGCGCTTGGGACTGCGGCGGTGAAGATTTCCTGCAAGCCGGTGCGCGTATCATTCCAGAAGGGATGCACGAACAGGTTATCGGCTGCTAGCCCCTGGTAGTCGCCGATAAATTGCGAGCCGCTGCTATTCACCGGGGCATTGACCGCCGGGTCCCAGCTCTGGGTCGTGACGCGCACATTGGGGAGAAACGACGCCCCGTGATCGATGGACTGCGCGAGGAACACATCAATGAGCCTGTGCTGCGGGTCGACGCGCGTGTCGAAGAACGAGATGCTGATGACGCCGTCGGGCGCGACAGCCATCTGCGGCTGGAACTGCTCTGCTCCGTTGCCTATGGCATCATCGTTGACGCGCCGGGGCACGCTCCAGGTTAGCCCATGATCGCTGGAGGTGCTGAAAAGGATATCCGCATCGCCGCTGGTCAGATTCGCCCAGGCGATGTAAAGCTGGCCAGTCACAGGGTCGCAGGCGAAGGCGGGGAGTGTCAAATTGCTGTAGCGCTCATGCGGGAAATAGCCATTGATATGGCGAATGACGGTAATCGACACGGGCGCGCTCCAGGTCGTTCCGCCGTCGGGCGAGGTCACAACCAGCAGCCGGTCGGGAACGTATTGCCCGGCCTGAGCGTTTTCGCCAGGCGAGTTAACGAACGCCACCACCAGCGTCCCATCCGGCTCGACGACGGGCGTTGCGCCGATGCCTTTGTTGCAACTGGTCGAATGCGACGAGCTATTGGGTAGACTATTGGCGCAGAAAGGGGCGTTCCCCTCGATCATCCGCGGCCGGGAGAAGGTCTTCCCGCCATTGGTAGAGCGCGAGAAGGCAATTTCTTCGGCGCAGGAATTGCTCGCGTTCCCGACGTCGCCCACACTACATCCCCCTCCATGTTCATACGACCAGACGACGTAGAGGTTCCCCCGGTTCGGCCCGTTCGTGCGGTCAACGGCGATCCAGGGTTTGTCGTTGAAGACCTCGTTCTCCGGGCTTTCAAAGATGTTGACCGGGTTGCTGAAGGTGCGCCCGTCATTAGTGGAGGTCGAGACCGCGATACCGCTCATACCCCCTTGCCCCTGGAACATCACGACAGCGTAGACCTGGTTGTGTGTGCCGAAGGCGAAGGAGATATTTGTGGTGAGTGTATAACGCTGCTGGAAGCCGGGGAAGACGCCGCCATCCGCCCAGGTGCAGCCACCATCGAACGAGACAAAATAGCCATTCAGGGGCTGATACTTCGCCGGACTGGGAAAGAATTTGGTGCCACCTACCAGGTTGAGCGGGTTGTCAGGATTTTCCACGAGCATCGGCTCACTGTGTGCCTGGTTGTGATCATGGCTGACGCGCACGTTGACGAACGACGACTGCGGATTCGTCCCCAACCTGACGCAGGTGCCACCGCCAGCCAGGGTATAGGATACTGTCGGCGTTGGCGTCAAATTAGCAAGGAGAGTCGGCTGTGTGCTGCTCTGGCTGCACGCAGTGAGCGGCAGCAGGAAGCAAACGAGGAGGGGGAGTCGGCGAGTGAGCCAGTGAAACGGAGAGATCATGTAGTGTACCCCCAGTGTAGAAAGTTTTTCCCGAATAATCCGGGCAGAAAGGATGAATTTTTTTAATCAAATTCACGATCTTTTCTCTCATCTGAAACGAAAGTGTGCGTCAGGAATAGCACGATATAGTACCTCTGGGCAACGGCATGTATCCTCTACAGAAGAGCGCAGCTTTTATAGAATGTAGTAAGTATATCATGTCCGTTAACTCCTGGCTCGGTTTCGAGTAAAGTCCTATAGGAGCCTGGAGAGCAATGTGTCCTTGTACCTTCATCTCTCCGTTGCATAAGTGAGAGGCTGATTCGTCTCTATGGTAGAGGCTGTGTTAACGGACCAGGGATGATAGGAAAGCTGGCTGGCCTCGTTTACGGTACTTCCCATATATGCTATGCTTTAATATGGATAGCGCTTGTATTTCTGATGTTGTAAAAGGATCTTGTGATGAGTACACCTCAACCCGATAATGCGCCGGAAGGCACATCTACAATGGACTCGGATATCCCGTCAATTTTTAGCGATTTCGACCTGTACCTCTTTGGGCAGGGCAAGCATTATCGCATCTACGAGAAGATGGGCGCGCACCCGCGCACGGTCAATGGAGTGGCGGGGGTCAATTTCGCCGTCTGGGCGCCGCATGCGCTGGCGGTCTCGGTGGTTGGTGATTTCAATGGCTGGAATCGTAGCGCCAATCCAATGCATCGCCGTCACAATGATCTGGGGGTGTGGGAATGCTTTGTGCCGGGGCTGCAGGTCGGCGCGCTCTATAAATATGCCATCTACTCAAGTGTGAACAATTATACCGTTGAGAAGACTGACCCCTACGGCTTTGCGGCTGAACTTCGTCCTAAAACTGCCAGTATCGTCACCGATATTCACTGGCATACCTGGCAGGACAGTGACTGGATGGAGCATCGTGGAGAGCGCCAGCAACTGGATTCGCCGATCTCCATCTATGAAGTGCACCTGGGTTCGTGGAAGCATATTCCTGAGCGGCACGTCGAAGGGGCAGAAGAGGAAGACCGCTTCCTGACCTATCGTGAACTGGCGGTGGAGCTGGCTGCGTACGTCAAGGATATGGGGTTTACGCATATCGAACTGCTGCCCATCACCGAGTATCCCTATGATGGCTCGTGGGGCTACCAGGTCACCGGCTACTACGCGCCTACCAGTCGCTTTGGCACGCCCGAAGATTTTCAATTCTTCGTGGATTACCTGCACCAGCAGGGTATCGGCATCATTCTGGATTGGGTGCCATCGCACTTTCCCAAAGATGGGCATGCCTTGAACTACTTCGATGGGACGCATCTCTACGAATATGCTGATACTCGCAAGGGCGAGCATAAAGAGTGGGGAACGCTGGTCTTTGACTATGGCCGCAGTGAGGTACGCAACTTCCTCATCGCCAATGCCCTGTTCTGGTTGAGAGAATATCATATCGATGGCCTGCGTGTGGATGCTGTTGCTTCGATGCTCTACCTGGATTACCTGCGCAAACCAGGTGAATGGATCGCTAATCAGTATGGCGGGCGGGAGCACCTGGAGGCGGTGGACTTCCTGCGCCAATTGAATGAGGCGGTCTACGCGGAGCAGCCTGGAACGCTCACCATTGCTGAAGAATCTACCTCGTGGCCACTGGTGAGCAGGCCGACCTATGTTGGCGGTCTGGGGTTTAGTATGAAGTGGAATATGGGTTGGATGCACGACATGCTGCATTATATGCATATGGACCCCATTCATCGCCGCTTTCACCAGAACGACATCACCTTCTCGCTGATGTATGCCTATTCCGAGAACTTCATCTTGCCGCTTTCTCACGATGAGGTGGTGCATATCAAGGGATCAATGATCAACAAGATGACGGGTGATCTGTGGCAGCGGTTCGCGAATCTGCGTGCGTTCTATGGGTATATGTGGGGCCACCCAGGAAAAAAGCTCTTGTTTATGGGAGCCGAATTCGGCCAGTGGAGCGAGTGGAATTACAAAGAAAGCCTCGATTGGCACTTATTGCAGCCACCAAGCGATCCGCGCCACGCCCAATTGCGCTCATTTGTGCGAGACCTGAATCATCTTTACATGCAGGAACCCGCGCTGAGTGAGCTAGATACGAACCCGGAAGGATTTTCCTGGATCGACTGCCATGATTCCGAGAACAGTGTGATCTCATTTCAGCGTCGTGGGAAAAAGGAGGCGGATACGCTCGTATTTATATGTAATTTTACTCCAGTGGTGCGTTACGATTACAGGCTTGGCGTTCCACACGAGGGAGTCTATCGTGAAATACTCAATAGCGATATCACTCATTATGGTGGCAGTGGAGTGGTAAACACGCAGCCAATGCCTAGCACGCTGGGAAACTGGCAGGAATGCTCGCACTCTATTCTGTTAACGCTGCCACCGCTGGCAACTGTCGTATTGAAACGACAACCCGATGAATTGGAGGAGGGGAATAAACAAGATGAGTCGTGATTTTAATTCTGAAAGAAAGAACCCATTGAATGGAAATAATGGCAATGGCCGGAGAAATAATGGCAGACCATTTCGCTATCGACATAACAAAGGACAACGCTCGACCACTGAAGATGAGCGATTATTGAGCCGCCCGGCGCAGCCGCTGATTAGCCCAAGCGAGCCGCCTTCGCAAGAGGTTATCAAACAGCAGGAATATGCCCTTGACCGCGCGCTGCACTTTGACTTTACACATACCGATCCCTGGCGTGTCTTCCGTATCATGAGCGAGTTTGTTGATGGCTTCGATGAACTGTCTCAGCTGCCCCCGTCGGTAGCTATCTTTGGCTCAGCGCGCACAAAGTCCGATGATCCCGCCTATGCAGCTGCGGTAGAGACGGCTCGTTTGCTGGCGAAGGCGGGCTTTGGCATTATCACGGGCGGCGGCCCTGGCATCATGGAGGCTGGCAATAAGGGGGCGCAGGAGGGTGACAATGTCTCGATTGGCTGTAACATCGAGTTGCCCTTCGAGCAGGGATCGAATGGCTACCTGGATATCTCGCTCGACTTCCGCTACTTTTTCGTGCGCAAGACCATGTTCGTTAAATACGCGGAGGCGTTCGTGATCTTCCCCGGCGGCTTCGGCACGATGGATGAACTGTTTGAAGCGTTGACGCTCATCCAGACGAAGAAAGTGAGCCACTTCCCCGTCATTCTCTATGATTCGAAGTTCTGGGGCGGGCTGATTAACTGGATTCGTGATACCATGTTGTCCACTAACAAGGTCAGCCAGGAAGATGTCGGCCTGCTGATGCTCTCGGATGACCCCCAGGAGATTTGTAGGCTCGTGATCGAGGCTTACCAGGAGACTTACCGCCAGGAACGCACCAATCCGGTAAGCAATCGAGAACAGACCATTCGCTAAAGAGGATTTT
>WNGK01008059.1_pt1 | contig 10972 bp, 10 predicted proteins | sample 5400601 | NCBI WGS metagenome assembly WNGK01 (sample SAMN13153376, study PRJNA577476) | soil metagenome | isolation source: 60 cm soil or saprolite under Garry oak tree replicate 1 | place: USA:California | collected 2016-06-15
ACACGAAGTAAGGACGCGCGTCATTAGTGGCGTGTGAGACACTGCGATTACTTCGGGCTGTGGCTCAGCTTGGTAGAGCGCCTGGTTCGGGACCAGGAGGCCGTGGGTTCAAATCCCACCAGCCCGATAATCTTTGTTGTAAAGCGGCGGAACGCTTGGGCTCCTGCCACATTTCTCCTAATGAACGAGGCTGTTTTCACGACGATCGCGATTACGGGATTCAGGTTTTTTTCTTTACGCGGCCGTCCCACGCGCATTGGCTGCCGTTCGTGCTTACGGCGCGCGCTCAACGGTGGAACCACGCGAAGGCCCTCGCAATCGCGGCTTTCCCCGGGAGCGGACATGTGCTCTTCACCGCTTTTCTGGGTTTGCTCCTCACGCTGTTCGGGTTTGCGTTACATGAGAACATCGAAAACGCGTTCCCTTTAATAGCTGGCGGAGCGCTTCTACTCTTTGGTCTGTTTTATTTGTATCGCCAGCTGAGCGGCAAAGTTCATGGACACAGCCCGAGCGCCTGGGCGAGAATCCCCAGGTTCACGCAGCGCACCTTGAATTAAGTGAAGGTCAGAATAACGGAACGCTAACAAGAGCCAGGCACATAACGCCGCCCGCGGTTTCCGACCGAGTTGCCATTACCAGCCTGCTGGCGCTGCTGACTTTTCGCCGTGCAAAAGTTCGTCCGGTTTTATGTGTACGGAATTCGCTACGGATGGAGCGGCTTTGCGTTGCTGACTGCGATTCTTTCCTTCGCGACCGTCGCCGGTAGGATTATATTCACCTGGCTTACGCCGGCAGGAATGCGTCGAATCAATCTTGGCCGGCTCGAAAAATACGAACTCGGATTGATAGGTGCTCTGCTCTGCGCTGTCGGGGTCCTAATCCTTCTGCTCGAAAAATAATAAATTCGCCAGCTCGGAACAGCACGGAAGATAATGGCAATAAAACTCAAGGTTCGCGATCGAGCGCCTGAATTCCAGGCCACTGCTATCGGCGGAAAATACGGAGCAGGTCAAGAAGTAAAGCTTTCGGATTTCCGTGGTAAGCGTGTCATTCTCTATTTTTATCCGAAGGACAATACGCCGGGCTGCACGACGCAGGCGTGCGGCCTGCGCGATGCCTGGGAAGAATTGAAAGGCAGTGCTCAGATTTTTGGCGTGAGTGTGGATTCGATCGCTAGTCACCAGAAATTTATCGATAAATTCCGGCTGCCTTTTCCACTCCTTTCTGATTCGGATAAGACACTCGTGACGAGTTACGGCGTGTGGGTAAAAAAGAATTTCCTCGGCAAGAAATACATGGGCACCAAGCGAACCACTTTTGTGATCGACCCCGAAGGCCATATCGAGAAAATCTTTCGCAAGGTGAAACCAAACGAACACGTCGATCTTTTACGGCAATCCATTAGCCATGAAAATTCTTGTGAAGAGAAATCAGACCCGGAACGCAAACCAAAACGAGACAGGACGCTGAAAAAATGATCGGGGCATTGTCTTTTTCTGTAGCCATTGTCGGCGCGCTGATTGGCGCGGTAATCCTGCTTTTCGGGCGCAAGCTGTTTTGGCTATGCGTTGCCGCAGTCGGATTTGCGGCGGGAGTGGAAATTGCGCCGCATTTGGTTCATGAACCATCACCGCTCCTGGCCCTGGCCATTGCCCTCATTCTTGGCTTGATGGGCGCATTGCTCGCGCTCTTCCTTCAGAAAGTTGCGATCGCAGTGCTGGGCTTCCTAGCCGGCGGCAAGCTAGGCGGAGCAATAGCCGCGGCATTCTTTGTGCACTATGCGCAGTACTCTACGATCATCTTTCTAGTCGGCGGACTTCTTGGTGCCATTCTCCTGCTCGTTTTGTTTGATTGGGCCCTCATCGCCGTGTCCTCGCTCATCGGCGCGCACCTAATCCAAAGCGCGATTGTTCTTCCCTCATCGGGATCGACAATTGTATTTATCGGTCTTGCAGTAATCGGTGTCCTCGTGCAAGCAGCATCTTTGCGCAGGAGCTAGGAGACGATCGCGTAGCTGATTGATACCGTAGCTTGTGTGGGAGAGACCGAGTTCCGTCTCGTCCGCTCTACGCGCGACCCCCTTTGTAACCGCGGCGCTGTGCGTGCCGTCACTGTTCAGACAGCGAAGCGGCTACAACGCTACAACCTGGAACGTTCAGGATTTTTACTGACAAGCCTCACCACAATAGCAAACATGCAAGCATGAATTCACAAGCAACTGGATTACGCGTCGCGAGTATCATCTTTGCGCTTTTTGCCCTTGGGCACATCGTGCGATTGTTAAAACATGCACAGGTGGTCGTCACAACTCAGCACGCAACCCATCATTTTCCCATGTGGGCAAGCGTAGTGGCGCTAATCATTGCCGGCGGACTCAGCATCTGGATGTGGCGGCTCTCGTCCAAGACATAAACAAGAAACAAATCGCTTACGCTCGCAATGCCGGGGGCAAGACGCCTGAATGGAAGGAACTTAAATCACTTCTCTTTTGGCTTTAAGTTGCTTTCGAGCAACCGCGGCAACGATCCACCAGCCCGTGATGCTTTTTTGACGCGCACCTTACGGCCCCGCGCGAGCCAATCCGCCGGCATATCTATATATGATCGATCCAATTCAGCGCTCGAGGCACAGCCCAGCAGTTTGAGAGTGCGAATGAGGTCGCTGCGCAGAATCTCGATTGCCCGCGCAACCCCCGCCGCGCCTGCGGCGCCGAGCCCGTACGCATAAGCGCGTCCGGCCAACACGGCTCGCGCGCCGAGACAGAGCGCTTTCACAATGTCGCTCCCCCGGCGGACCCCACCATCCAGCAACACGTCGATGCGATCGTCTACGCTGGCCAAAACTTCAGGCAACATTTGTAGAGTCGGCGCGACGCCGTCGAGCTGCCGGCCCCCATGATTCGACACGACCAACACGTCCGCCCCCGCGTCTACTGCGCGGCGGGCGTCGTCGCCGGTATGAACGCCTTTAATGACGATGGGCCCACTCCAGGCCTCGCGAATCCAGCGGAGGTCGTACCAGCTCACCATCGACTGCTCGAGCGCGGTGGTGACGTCCGCGTATAACATCGGACCCTGTCCAGGAATGACGACGTTCGGAAACTTCATCAACCCGCCATCGGCCAGAAAGCTCATCAGCCAGCGAGGTTTTGTCAGCAACTGATTCAAAAAGGGCAGCATCCTTCCCAGTTCGCGGCTCAAAAGCTCCTTGACGCCATTTCGAATGTCGCGTTCTCGCATACCGGCCACTGGGGTATCGATTGTGACGACAAGCGCCGAGAACCCGGCAGCACGGGCGCGTTCAATGGCCGACAACGCACAATCGCGCCCTCCTACCAGGTAGAGCTGGTACCACACCGGGCCTTTCGATGCGGCAGCGACATCCTCCAGGCGGCAGCCCGACAGAGTTGAGAGCGCATATGCGATTCCCGCGGCGCCGGCTGCGCACGCGGCAACTTCTTCTCCCCGCGGATACATTAGTCGGCTGCTCCCAACAGGTGCAAGGATCAGGGGCAGGGAGAGAGGTGTGCCCAGCACCGTGGTGCGCAGGTCGCACGATGGCGTCGCAACGGCGCAGCGCGGCCGGAATGTCACCGCGTCGAATGCACGGCAGTTCGCGCGCAATGTCCGCTCGTCCTCTGCACCGCCGTCGATGTAGTCAAATACTACACGGGGAAGACGCCGCTTAGCCGCGCGCCGTAGATCGTCGATGTTGACCACGCGCGGAGGCTGGACCGATCTGGACATGCGTCTTACACGACGGAGCCTTAGTGGCGAAAATGGCGGATACCGGTAAAGATCATCGCCATGTTGCGCTCATTGGCAGCAGCAATTACTTCTTCGTCGCGGACTGATCCACCCGGCTGAATGGCGCAGGTCGCGCCGGCGTCCGCGGCGGCGATTAGCCCATCCGGGAATGGGAAAAAAGCGTCGCTCGCGACGGCGCTTCCTTTGAGCGAGAGTCCAGCTTCGTTTGCTTTCCAAATCGCAATGCGTGAAGCATCGATACGCGACATCTGCCCGGCGCCAATACCAAGGGTCCGATCCGCCCTGGCGTAAACGATTGCATTGGATTTCACGTGCTTGACGACCCGCCACCCGAACAGCATGGCATTCAGTTCTGTTTTGGTTGGTCGCCTCTTAGTGACCACGTTGACCACCTTTCGCGTGATTTCCCGCTCGACATCCGTATCCTGGACCAGCACTCCACCGCAGACCGAGCGCATATCAATTGCCGATTGTGCTTCGATTGCCGAAGTCGCCAATCGAATGAGGCGCAGGTTCTTTTTCTTCTGCAAAATGCTGCGCGCCTCGGGTTCAAAATCCGGAGCGATAATCACTTCGCTGAAAATTTCGACGATGGCTTTGGCCAGCGGCTCACCAAGCAATCGGTTGCAAATGATGATCCCACCAAATGGTGCTTGTTTGTCCGTCGCGAATGCTTTTTCCCACGCCTTGCAAAGATCCGCATCGGAACCTACACCGCACGGATTGGTATGTTTGAGAATCGCGACGGTCGGCTCCTCGAATTCGCCGATTAAATTCGTCGCGGCACTGATATCGAGAATGTTGTTGAAGGAAAGTTCCTTGCCGTGAAGTTTTTCAAAATGTTTGTCGAAATCGCCGTACAGCGCCGCGTCTTGATGCGGATTTTCCCCATAACGCAACCGCATCACCAATGGAAGCGAAAGTGAAAACGACGCATCGGTCGCCTGCTCCTTATTCAGGAATTTGCCAATCGCCCGATCGTATAAGGAAGTTTTAATGAACGCTTTGATGGCAAGCCGTTCGCGCAATCTCAGCGTCGTCCCGCCATCGTTCTCGCGCATGTTTTCGAGGACCGTATCGTAATCGGCTGGATCGACAACCACCGTCACCGACTCATAATTTTTTGCGGCACTGCGAATCATCGACGGCCCGCCGATGTCGATATTCTCGATCGCCTCGGCGAGGGTTACGTCAGGCTTGGCAATTGTCGCTTCAAAAGGATAAAGATTGACCACCACAAGGTCGATCGGCTCGAACCCGCATTCGCGCGCTTCCGCCTCATGTTTCGGGTTGCCCCGTTTGTAGAGAAGGCCGCCGTGGACGCGCGGATGCAAAGTCTTAACGCGCCCATCGAGCACTTCCGGAAATGCAGTGAAGCTCGAGATCTCGCGCACCGGGATTTTTTCCTTTCTGAGCAAGACTGCCGTTCCGCCGGTGGAAATGATGTCTACGCCCTGCTGTTCAAGCACGCGCGCGAATGCTGCGACGCCGGTTTTATCGGAAACGGAGATGAGAGCGCGGGAGATTTTCATCGAGAGAGTTAAAAGGGTTACAAAAGTTACAAGGTTAAAAAAGGAACCATTGTAACGATGTAACTTTTTTAACGTTGTAACGTGATCGCGTCAGCGATCAAGAACCACGTTTTTCGCCGCTGGATAAAGCACCGGGCAGCACCCGATCGTTTCGCAAAACGCCTTGCTGAAATGACTCAGGCTCGAATATCCCACTTCCGTCGCGGCTTCGGTGACGTTGTAGCGTCCGGTGCGCAACAGCTCTGCCGCGCGTTCCATCCTCAGATTGCGCAGATATTGAGGGATAGTAACGCCCACTTCGCGCGAAAAAATTCGACTCAGATAAAATGGACTGCAACCGACCTCCTGGCCGAGCATTTCCAGCGCAGGGGGATTGGCCAGATCGCGCGCCAGCAATTCTTTGGTCCGCTCCACGCGTTCGCGCGCGACGCGCTTTTGACGCATACAGAAAAATTCCGGGTCCTTCGGCGCGAAAAGAAAATGCGCCATGAGTTCGAGCGCCTTGCTTTGGTACCACAGAATCTGCGCGGCTTTCGCCACAGGCGGTGCGGCCAAACTCGCCACTACGCCGCGTTGTTCGATCGTCATCGGACGCGCCGGCGCGACCACGCTCTGCTCCTTCCCGTCGAAAACGACCCGGCGAATATCCGGCTCAAGGCCGGCTTTATTCTGCACCAACTGCTTGTGCAAATGCTCCCGCGAAAATTCGAGCGTCACGAATTGATGATGATCGTGCGCTCGCCGCGACGCCGGTAGCGGTTCGTCGCCGATCGCGTAATAACCGCAATTTCCCGGCGAATAATCGCTGTACATTTTTCCGCCGACTCCGATCTCGCCATGGCCTTGCAGATTCAAACAAAACTCAAGGCTGCGCGGATGGAACGTGCGTCCCCAGTCAAACGAACGCTCGGTGCGGAAGTCGTGCCACTCAACTGCGACGCCCATTTGATCGACATCGCCGTAAAGCGGGCGCCATCCCTCTTTCACCTCACGCCAAGCGTGCTGTTCGGCCGCGCAACCGGGATTCATGTCGCCTAATTACGAATGTTGCTGCGCCGAATGCAAGGAAGGTTTGACTTCTTCCAACGCATCACGATTCCACTTCCCGAGCTTTGAGGCAGCGTCATAGGTACTCTGCGCAAAATTGAGAAGGACTTCATCGGGTGACTCGGCAGTGCGCACCGAGTCATACGGAAGAATGAACTCGCGCATCTTTTTGTGGTACGAGGCGGCGTCTGGCTGAATTTTTGCATCCGCGAATCCCAGCGGTTCCGGGTACGCATAGGAATAAAAGACTGGTACAGGCGCGGCGGCGTTACCCGGCCAAAAACCCAGGCTGCTTACTTCCTGTGAGTAGGCCTCGCGCGTAATCTCGTCCGGTAGATGCGGCACCCCGCCTGGATGCGGGGGCGCCGGCCGGCCCGAGAAACGCGTTACGGCAAGATCAAAGCTGCCCCAGAAAAAGTGCACTGGACTGCACTTCCCGCAGAAGCGCGACCGGAACTCCTTGAAAACGCGATCGCTTTGCACGAGAACGCGCCAGAACCGTTTTGCATATTCGCGGTCGAAGGAACGGTGTCCTTGGTCGCGATCAAACGCGATTGGATGCTCAACCTCGTTGGGCATCATGTTGATGCTCACGGGCAACTTGAGATCGCTCAGCGTCCTCATCACGGCGCCATAAAAGTCCGCCACTGAACGCGGCTTCAGCTCGACGGTTCGCCGTGCGCCATCGCTTTTCTCGATACGCAATTGGCGGTCAATAAAGTCGAAGATCATCTCGAACGTGCAAAGGCCATAAGGAATCGGACTAGTCGTTAGGCCGCGTGACGTGACGTAGAGGGTGACATGCCAGGAGTGATTCGTCCACGAGCTTTGTGTCAAGCGGATCTTGCCAACAATCTGCGTCCACATGTGCAGCGTCTCAGCCGTCTCCTTCCACTCCGCAAAAGGGAGAGGCGGCCAAACCTCATCGCGTTTGTTGCTGGCGATCTTCATTTAATTTAAGTGTGCTCTTCTTCCGGCGGAAATCCACGTCGCCGATCAAACCTCCCATGTTACTCCCGGTTAATGAAATCGGAAAACGAACGCTTCACTCTCTCGAACATGCCTCGGGCTTCTTCCTGCGTCCGGTGGAAGGAATGCTTGATCCGTGCTTTGACGCTGCCAATGATCCCCCCTTCGCCTTCCTTGGCGTAGTCGGTTTCCACGTCTTCCATGGTCGCGCCGGCAAACATCCCCTCTGTGCGCCTGACCGTGCCGCGGGTCGCACCGATGTAGATCGTGCCGACTGGACGCGACGACTTATTTAAGAGAGTGACAACCCAAACAGGCTCGCCACGTTCGTCGGTGCGCAAAGTGTAATCCGCGGTTGCAAAACGCGCATGCGATGCTTCCGCGGTATGACTCGCCACGGCGTAGGCGCCACCGGAATCGAGGTTTAGGCGTGCCATGTCGATCCTTGCTCCCTCAGTTGAACCTGCGAGGGTGCGGCTCGCCGTCTCTTCGGAAGCAATGCGTCCATCGGCGACCTCCAAGTCGCGCACACCACCGGGTGCTCTCGGATCCTCTAGAATAATTTTCCATTTCTCCGGCTGCGGGTTGCCTTGGACACCAGTAATCGAGACAATATGATTAAGAACGCCGCGGCCTGATTGCCTGGCAACCACGCGCAAAGCTTCATAGGCGGTAGCGTTTTGCTGCGCCAGCGCGGGCGAGACCAAAAGCAAAAACCCAGCAACGAATCTCCACATAGCGCGAATTGAACAGCGGTTTTAGCGCGTGTCCATTGCGTTTTCATTTGCGGAAATTCGCTGGTCGCCGTTCAGCGTGGCGGCTACATCTGGATGCAAACTTGAATAAGCGCCAGGAATCTGTTCAGCTTACTCTTTTTAGGTGCGGCCGAGTCTTTGTGAGGCGCGCGGCCAATCCGCCCGGCAACGATTTCGCCGCAGCTACAGTATCCGTTAATGAAGAGGAAGAGGATCGAATTTAGCAGCCATACAGGCAACCTGGCCCTGATGCGCGACTGCGTACGCGATTTTCTCAACGGCTATCCCTTCTCCGAAAGAGAGCGACTGCTGATGGTACTCGGGGTGGATGAAGCATGCACGAACATCATCCGCTACGCTTACCGGTTGCGTGACGATCAACTAATTGCATTGGAGATGGAAGGATCGCGTAAAGGCGTGCGCATGCGTTTGCGCGACTACGGCGAACAGGTCACGTCGCGCGAAATGAAGGGGCGCTCGCACAATCTGATCAAACCCGGCGGCCTTGGGTTGTATCTTATTCGTAGCGCATTTGATGAAGTCGATTACCTGGTGAAGCATCGAGGCACGGAGCTGGTCCTAACAAAGAAGCTGGAATCAATCGTGGAATCGAGAATCGAGAATTAAAAATTGCGATTCGAAAATCGCGACTCGCTCCGCCGATTTAACGATGTAACGATTCACGATGGAACGATCCACATGAAACCGCCGGAACCAGATGCTGCTTTTGAAATTTCGCTGCGGCCGCCAGCCTTCAGCGAGTTCACCGGCCAGGTAAAAGTGCGCGAGCGACTCGAATTGATGGTGGAAGCAGCGAAAAAGCGCGCTGACGTCCTTGAACATATCCTGTTAAGTGGCCCGTCCGGTCTCGGCAAGACGACATTGGCCTACATCATTGCCAATGCGATGAGCGTGAATATCAAAAACACGAGTGGACCTGTGATTGAAAAGGCGGGCGAACTTGCCGGGCTTCTTACGAGTTTGGAAAAAGGCGACGTGCTTTTCATCGATGAGATCCATCGGCTCCAACCGACCATCGAGGAATATCTTTATCCTGCGATGGAAGATTACCGGCTCGACATCATTATCGATCAGGGACCACAGGCGCGCAGTCTCCGCCTCAATTTACCAAAGTTCACGCTGATTGGCGCGACCACGCGCGCCGGAATGGTAAGCGCGCCGCTCCGGTCGCGCTTCGGGATGACCGCGCGGCTCGATTATTATAATGCCGGGGAAATGCAGAAGATCATCCTGCGCAGCGCACGATTGCTCGGGGTCGAGATTGATCCCGCGGGCGCTGCGGAGATCGCTACGCGCACGCGCGGCACACCTCGCACCGCAAACAATCTCCTGCGCTGGGTGCGCGACTATGTGCAAGTAAAAGCCGAAGGAAAAATCAACGCCGAGTTGGCCGATCGTGCGCTCACCATGCTCGAAATCGATCGCGACGGCTTCGATCAATGGGACAAGCGCATCATCGAAACTTTGATCCACAAATTCAACGGCGGACCCGTCGGTTTGAATTCGCTCGCCGTCGCGATCGGCGAAGAAGCTGGCACGCTCGAAGAAGTGAACGAGCCGTATCTGATCATGGAAGGTTATATCAAACGTACGCCACAAGGGCGCGTCGCAACACCAAACGCGTATCGCAAGCTCGGATTGAAACCGCCCGCAGGTGCGCAAGCAGAATTGCTGTAAGCGAAATGCTGTGGCGGCTTCGCTAGATCCGTCTGACCCGTAGGAATGAATTGGAATTGACCAGAAACTCGAAGTCGGTTTTTATTTCCATCAGTTCAAAGTGCTTAAGAGCTGGATCTGATCCCAACAAGGGGAGATACTTCGTTGGTTGGGCTTCGAAAGTTACGGTTGGATAAATGCGCGCTTCACCCCGCGTAACGCGCATGATTTCAAGGATCGAATCGCGATGGAACTGGTAGGTTAATCGGTCCTGATAAGCGAACAGGAAATAGGAAACCAGAGTCAGATCAAACGAAGAGTCAGCAAACGGCAGACTCGGCAGCTCGCCGGCCACGTAGCGTTCAGGATGGTTTTTGTAATCCGACGCAAAAATGGAATATGCACGCTCGCGAAACTCGCGCATGCGTTGAGGGGTTTTGTAATAGCTCCAGCGATAGGTCGGTACACTTCCAATGGCGCGGTAAACGGACTCGAGATCTGGCTCGGAACGTTCGGCGATTTGTTCCGCAGGCAAAGAATAGATCGGATCGGATGAAGTCACGGGTATGCCGCGCGCGTTAGCCTCCGCGCAAAACGAGCTGACCCCGCCCGCGACATCCAGCACGTCTTTTCCAGTCAGCTCTTTCGGCTCTAGCAAGAAGTAGCGCCGATATTCTTCAAACGTGCGACCAAGCAGAACGACGCGATCAAGTCGAAGGCCGCGCTTCGTGTCTATCAGATCGGTGTTCATGCTCACGCCTAGGCGATAGAAAGTTTCGACAAAGACGGAGAAATGAGCGCGCGGAGGACGCGCGGTACCCCTCAGGGGAAAATCGTTAGCACGCCGCCACTATAAGTTCCAGTGCGAACCCAGGCGTAACTTCCGTTCTCAAGGCGGACGGCCCAGAAATCGAAATCACCATTGGCCCGGTCACCGGCAGAATTCAGGGCCAGCGATCCGGTTATCCCCTGATACGCGTCCGCCTCACTCACGAATGCCGCTTTGAAAGCCGCGAAGTTCTTCAGATCGCCCACATCTTCTAGCGCACGCTGGATCACAAAAAGCCCATCGTAAGTCGATAGCGCAAAGGCGTCGGGCTTGATTCCCGTACGGGCTTCGATCGCGTCGGAGATTGGTTGCCATTCGCTCTGCAGCGAGTCCGGGAGTCCGAAGATTGGATTTGGGTAATCTACACTGGCCGCGAAAGCCGCAGCACTTGCATCA
>WNGK01008060.1_pt1 | contig 10971 bp, 9 predicted proteins | sample 5400601 | NCBI WGS metagenome assembly WNGK01 (sample SAMN13153376, study PRJNA577476) | soil metagenome | isolation source: 60 cm soil or saprolite under Garry oak tree replicate 1 | place: USA:California | collected 2016-06-15
AAATCAAAATGCTCATGGCTTTTTTCCCGGAACGGGCGACGGAGATCCAGGTGGCGAGGCTGCAGGAGTCGCTGTCGGTGAGCCGGCGGGCGAAGCCGACGCGCCGGGTTGCGTTCCCGGTGGCGCGCTCGGCGGATTGATTGCCGCGGCCGGCTGACCGCGACTCTCCGAGCTGGGGCGTGCAACTGAAGCAGGTTTTGGTGTGCCGCTCGGCTGCGGCGGTGGTGAGAGAGCGGCCGAAGGCGCGGCCGCGCCTCCCGGAGGCTGAGCTTCGGGCGTGGCGATCGGCCCACCCGGCGCTGGTTTTTTCTGCGCCAGTTCGGCGACAGCTAATTCCATGGCGCGATCAATTGGGATATGCGCGATGCCTTTGTTCTTGTCGATCCAACCATAGGTCGTGAGCGCCTTTGCAGCCTCATCGCGAACGGTTTTCAAATTCTCCATGCGTTTTTTCGCGCGCGTTTCTTCGTAAGTACTTCCACGCGGAGCGGGACCAATGACGGCGAGGACGATTATGCCGAAAAGTGCGAAAAGGAGCACGATTCCGAGCCACGTGGGCAACGGCGCGCGCGAATGAGCAACCTGGCGAAGAGATTCCGGCTCGGCCATTTCAGTTCGTTAATTTCAGAGATTCAATTAAACGCGGATCGCGGATCGGAAAGAGCGAAGTCCTCGGCACGATTTGCAGATAAACGAAACCGAGAGTTGCGCCGACAGCGATGAGCGAAACCAAATCCCAGATGCTTGCATGCACGCCGGTGCCATGTAACGCAGGCAAGACGACGATGTACATGTCGAGCATTTGCATGCAGAGGATCCATCCCGCGACGTAACAGAGCCGGTGTGGCTGTTTTTTGATCGACCGTAAAAGCAAAATCGCAAATGGACCAAAGAAACGTCCAACCACCAGGAGCATGCTCAGGGCCCACCACGATTCGGTGTTTCGGGTAATAAAATATTGCGTCTCCTCCGGCATGTTTGCATACCAGATGAGCATGTATTGGCCGTAGCCGATGTAGGCCCAGAACACACAGAAGGCGAACATCCACTTCCCCATGATGTGATAATGCTCACGCGTGACGACATCCTTCAAGTAACCAGCCTGACGCAGGGCCGTGATCACTAGGACAAGCAAGGACATCGAGCTGCCAGCGGCGCCCGCGAAGATGTAAACGCCGAACATGGTTGAAAACCAGCGATAGTTCAGGCTCATCAGCCAATCGAACGCGCCAAAAGTAAGAAACAACGCGAACATTGGGAGGCTGGCGAAAGCGATTTTGCGCATCCAGATCGTGAAACCCGGATTGCCGTCCTTGTCCTGTCGCACGGAAAGGCGGCGCAGAGAGAGGGACGCGAAAATAAAGAAGGCAAAGAACAAAACCGCGCGCCCGAGAAAGAAACCCCAGTTGAGATAGGCACGTTTTGAATCGAGCGAAGGCTCGGCTCCGGGCGGGATATCCATCCATGCGTAAAGATGATGGCGGAGCAGAAGAATTGGGACAAAGAGCAGCGCCAAAACAACCAGCAACGCCGCGAGATTTTCCAACTGACGCCGCACCACTACTGACCATTCCGCGTCCGTGGCATGATGAACGATTGTCCAAAAAAAGCAGCCGGCGCAGAGGGTGAAGAAAAATGCAAAAGCAAAGAGCCACGAATAACTGAACTGATGTGGATCGACAAACGCACCGACGGCGCAGAGCACCAGTGCCACCACGGCAATGACTCCGAGAAGGAGCGAAAGTCCCGCAAAACGGCTTCTTTCAAAGTATTCCCCTTCCGGCGTCGGCACGGCTTGTGAACGCTCGCTCATTTTTTCTCCAGTTCGCCGCGATGGTCCTCCGGCACATCGGCAATTGCTGCATTCTGGCTACGTTGTAACGCGCGCAGGTATGCGATGATTGCCCAGCGATCGGCGACAATGATATTGGGTCCGTAAGCCATCATGGTGTTTTTGCCGTTGGTGATCGTGTTGAAAATCTCGCCGTCCGACATTTTGCGAATCCGTTCATCCTGAAGCGTAACGACGGTCGCCAAGCCGTATTGTTTGGTGATTCCGTTGCCTGCTGCCGTGGCGCCATGACACATCGCGCAGGTAATGTTGAAACGTTGCTGGCCGCGTTCCATCAACTCAGGGGTGACCTCAACTGCAATACCTGTTCCCCAGTTACCGCCCATTTTGCCCGTGTTGTAGTAATCCGTGCCGACACTGAAGCTGACACGCGGATGGGTTTGAGGCGCGGCTGTTTCTTCGGCCTTTGGCATCTCGTAACCGATCGGAATTGTCCCGGCGACAGGCAGACGCGGACCTCGGCCATCGGCAAAAAAATTTAGTGGCGATTGTGAGCGCACTTTCATCTGGCGCACCATATCGGGAAAAATCTCGAGGGGGGAACCGGTGCTTTTTTGTCCCCGAAATCCGAACACCGCAATGATCGCGATCGTAAGCAAAAGAGAGATCAGTAGAAATCCGCGCAGCATATTATTCCTCGTGCACAATCGTGATGTGCTGCCCGCCGCTCTGTTCGAGCAGGTCGCGCACCCCGGTTTCGGTGAAGCGTGGATCGCGCGCTTCAATTGCCAGGAAAAACCCGTCATTGGTTACGCGGCTAAACCGTTCCCAGTTGAACATGGGATGATACCAGCGCGGCAATCCATTCATGATGAGCACCGCGAAAAACGCGGCGAACGCCCCGAAAAGCACCGTCAGTTCGAACATGATTGGGAAAAACGCTGGCACGGTGAAAAAGTTTGTCGGTTTACCGTGCACATCGAGCGGGTAAAGAATCGAAGACGGGCCAAATTCGATCAAGGCGGCGGTAAGCAGACCGGAGACTCCGCCAAACAAAACCCATCCGCTCAACCAAGATTTTCCCAGTCCCATCGCTGCGTCCATTCCATGGATCGGGAATGGAGAATAGACATCCCAACGTCTGTAACCCGCGTCCCGGACGCGCTTGGCCGCTTCGTAAAGCGCTGCCGCACTCGGATATTCCGCCGCCATTGCATAAACTTTGTGGCCGGACGGCGTCCTCATGTGCGCTCCTTCCCGCCAGCGGCCACCGAGTGCTGCCCATTGGGCGAGGCGTAATGCACGTCCGCCTCGGGCACGGCGGTCTTCACTTCCGACATCGCGATCATCGGCAGAAAACGGATGAACAGCAGAAAGAGCGAAGTGAAAATCCCGAGCGTGCCGATGTATGTCCAGATGTCCACCCAGGTCGGGATAAACAGGCCCCAAGAGGAGGGAAGGAAGTCGCGGTGCAATCCGCCGACGATGATGATAAATCGTTCGAACCACATGCCGGCGTTCACGCACATGCAAACGAAATAAACGACGAAAATATTTCGTCGGCACCATCGGAACCAGAAGAGCTGCGGCGAAAGGCAATTACAGAAAAGCATTCCGACCCACCAGTACCACCAGTAGGGACCGAAGACGCGGTTCCAAAACGCGAAGCGCTCGTACGAATTGCCGCTGTACCAAGCCACGAAAAACTCCATCGTGTAGGCGTAGGCGACGAACGAGCCGGTCAGCAAGATGATCTTCGCCATCTTGTCGATGTGCTGCGGGGTAATGACATCGTGCAGCTTGAACATAGCCCGCGCGGGAATGAGCAGCGTCAAGACCATGGCAAAACCGCCGAAAATCGCTCCGGCGACGAAGTAGGGTGGGAAGATCGTGGTGTGCCATGTAGGCAGGATCGATGTCGCAAAATCGAAGGACACCACGCTGTGCACGGAAAGAACCAGCGGCGTGGAGAGACCAGCCAGAAGCAGATACGCCATTTCGTAATGACGCCAGTTGCGGTTCGAGCCGCGCCAGCCACAAGCGAAGATCCCAAAAAGGAACTTTCTGATCTTCGAGGTGGTCCGATCGCGTAACGTCGCCAGATCAGGGATCAAACCAGTGTACCAAAACAAAACCGAAACGGTGAAGTAGGTCGAAACCGCAAACACGTCCCACACGAGCGGGCTGCGGAAGTTTGGCCAGATGCCGTAGTTATTCGGCAATGGCGCCAGATACCAAGCCATCCAGACTCGGCCGACATGCACGCCAGGGAAAATTGCGGCGCAAATGACAGCGAAAAGCGTCATCGCTTCCGCGGAACGATTGATCGAAGTCCGCCATTTTTGTCGAAGCAGAAACAAGATGGCGGAGATCAGTGTGCCGGCGTGCCCGATACCGATCCAAAAAACGAAGTTCGTGATGTCCCAGGCCCAGCCAACCGGATGATTCAACCCCCATGTGCCGACCCCGGTTGAAATTTGGTAACCGAGACAGAAAAGACCGAAGGTGGCGACACTTGCCGTAATCGTAAAGGTAACCCACCACCATCGCGGCGCGGGATTTTCCACCACGCCCGATATTCGCTCGGTCAGCCAGCTAAAGTTCCGCTTGTTCAGGACGAGTGGCACTCGTGCGAGCGGCCGCTCGGCGGCGGCTTCGCCTCCGACCCTTTCCGATGATGTGTATGTCTCGTCCATTTCAGCAAACCGCCTGAAAGACAATCGGATTGCGGAGCGCACCCATTATCGACACTTCGTTCACGCTTTTCTCTCCATGCTTGCCACGCCAATTTTACTCGCGTCGGGCATTTTCGGATTCGGGTTGCGAATGCGCGCGAGGTAACTCGTCCGCGTGTTCACATTCAAATATTCCAGCAGCCGGTAATTACGGTCCTCCTTTTTAATTTTCGACACGCGGCTTTCCGGATCCTTGATATCGCCAAAGACAATCGCCTGAGTCGGACAAGCCTGGGCGCACGCGGTCGTGAACGAATCGCGCGGAATCCGCGTATGGGCTGAAGCGCCAGCGCGCACCTGCGCGGCGATTTTTGCTTCCTCGATCCGCTGCACACAAAAAGTGCATTTCTCCATCACGCCGCGCATCCGCACGGTCACATTTGGATTTTTCTGTAACTTCACGATATCCGGCGCGCCTTTCGTTGTGAGTGGCGCGAAATATTCTTCGTAGACGCCAAATGCGCCGGCGATTTTCTTTTTGCCGACGGGTCGCTGGTTGTAATCGAAATAATTGAAGCGGCGAACCTTGAACGGGCAGTTGTTGGCGCAGTATCGCGTGCCGATGCAGCGATTGTAGGCCATCACATTGAGGCCGTCTTCGCTGTGAATGGTAGCGTTGACCGGGCAAACCGTTTCGCATGGCGCGTTCTCGCAGTGCTGGCACATCATTGGTTGATGCACGATCTCCGGATGCTCCGGCCAATCGCCATTGTCCTGATTGAATGGCTTCTCGCTCGCATAATAGCGGTCGATTCGAATCCAGTGCATCGCCCGGCCATGGGCGACTTGTAACTTGCCCACGATCGGGATGTTGTTCTCGCTCTGGCACGCGATCACGCAGGCGCTGCATCCCGTGCAAACATTCAGATCGACACTCATTCCCCACTGCTGTGGTGCGTCGAGTGGCGGATGCTTGTAAATGCTCGGCAGCTGAGGCGGCAGCTCTTCTTCGCCGGGAACTTTTTCCGCGAAATCGTTGTCCGCACGGTAGCCGTCCAGCGTCGCTTCCCGGACAAGGCCGCGGCCTTCAATGCTAAAATGTTCCTGAGTGATCGACAGCGGATAAGTGCCACCGGTCTTGGTGACCCTGATGCTTTCGATGGTGCGTCCATCCGCAACAGCGAAATACGGATTTGTCGCAGTGCGCAGGAGATAGCCATTGAAGCCACCCTGTTCCGCGATCTTCGGCTGTTCTTTAAGCGCTCCGCCCGCGTACGGCAATACACCGAACTCAGGTATTTTCCGAGCGTAACCCAATGGAATCGTAATGGAATTGTCCGCATGGCCGGGCGAGACGAGTACGGCGATGACGATCTCTCGTTTCGGAGGCGACGGATGAGCGCCTCTCTCCGTGATCGCTATCTGAACTAGGTTACCGGTTTGGACGCCGAGCTTTTTCGCGAAGGCAGGACTCATGAGCGCAGCATTATCCCAGGTGAGCTTCGTGATTGGATCGGGCAATTCCTGAAGCCACCCGTTACTAGCATAGCGGCCGTCGTCCATTGCATAACTGCCAACCAGCACAATCTCTGGCGCATCTGCCGTGGGAGCCGACGGAAGTGCCCAGGAGCTTGGCGCAAGAGAACCTGCCGCTGCTGCGTTAAACGATGCTGCCTGATTCTGCGGTCGCATATGCGACGCGAAGCCATCCCGCAAAAAGCCTGACCAGGCAGTTTGAAAATCCCCGGGCGGATTCGTCGCCCGGAAAGTTTCTTGCACGAGCTCCGGTCCTTCCATTTTGGGTCGACCAAGCAGTGCGTTAAGCAACTCGACCTCCGAGATGCCGCCAAATAGTGGCAAAATCATTGGTTGGATCGACAAGTAATCGCCATCCGCCGTGAGAGCGTCACCCCAGGATTCGAGATAATGGGCGGCCGGAAGATGCCACTGGCTTAAGGCCGAAGTTGCATCCTCGTAATAACCAACACGCACAATTTGCGGCACTTTTTTCTGAAGATCGACCCAGTCGAGCGGCAGCTTTGTCTCTCGATCTTCTACCAGTCCCCGTTGCGCGTTATAGACTGGATCCCCTCCAAGAATGAACAGCTGCTTTATCCGCCCATCGTTTATGTCAGCCGCAAGTTGCGAAATATCGCTGGTGCGCGGATTGCGCGGAGCCTGACGGACAATCAACGTTTGCCCTAAATTCTTCAGAGTCGAATTCATTGCATAAACCAGCAAGTGCACAGCGACTGGCTGATGCGGCCCGGCGAGCACCAAACTCGCGCCTGGTTTTGACATGAGGTCATTCGCGGCCTCGCTGAGCCATTGCTCATCGAAAGCAGCCGAACTCGCCGCCCCTTTGAAATTGGCAGTCAACGAAGCAAGGCCGGCGTCGTTAGTCGCCGCGTGAACTTTGCCCGCAAGCGCGAGCGCAAACGCTGCAATTTGGCTGGCGGGGCAGCGGAGGCGATGGTCCGCCATTGCGCCCGTGAGTGTGAAGCGGTTCTCCACGACGTAAAGCCGGTTCATATTGTCTTTTGCCGAATTCACTCGCCGGCGCGATGTGAAAGCGCGCACTGCTGCGAGATCGCCCTGGCCGCAATCGAGAAAATCGCTGTCGAGCGCAAGGATCACATCCGCGCGATCGAGTCTCGGCAAGAGGCGCAGGTTGTCGCCGAAACTATTTTGCGTGGCATTTTGCGCCTGACTTTGGAGCGGTTCGTAAACACACCAGCGCAGGCTTGGGAAAACTTTTTCCAATTCCGCGCGCAAACGTTCGCGGGTAGGCGAATGCGTTTCCTCGACGAGAAAAGCCAGACCATCGCCTTGCTGTGACAGGGTGGTCTTTCGCAGCTCCTCTATATAATCATCAAACGCTTTACGGTCGCTGGTTTTTCCATTGTGAACGAAGCGCTTCGAACGCCCCGGATCATAAAGATCGAGAAGAGACGCCTGGGCGAAGGTGTCAGTCGCGCCGCCGCTTGCGGCGTGCAACGGATTGCCTTCGAGCTTGATCGGACGCCCGTCGACGGTTGTCGCGACGAGCGGAATGGCCCCCGTTCGACGAGGCATCGCGGTCGCATAGTAGAGAAATTTTCCGGGAATGGTCCACTCCACGCTTTTCGTGAACGGCACCAGATGCGCTTCCGGTCGGCGGCAACTATTCAACCCAAAACCAGCCAGCGCCATCGACGCGCCCATCAATTTCAAAAAGCTGCGTCGCGACCATTCCTCACCGTTCAATTCCGCTGCACCGGCCGGAAATTCGCGTTCCAGCCATTCCCGGAATTCGGGGGTGTCGCTCAATTCGCCGAGGCTCCGCCAGTAACGCTTTCCCGTTAACGGCTTCGGTGGATGCTGTAAGACGCGTTTCATCGGTGACAACCCTGGCAAGTGACCGGCGGATCAATGTTCCATCGCTCTTTCAACGTTTGGCCGATCTCGGTTTGCGTAAGCCTTTTTTTCTTCGAAAAATCTTCTCCAGCGTGATGCGGTTGTCCGTATTTCGCCACAAACTCCGCCGGTTTCACGTCGTCCGGTTTCCAATCGAGATTAAATACCTGGTCTTCCGGCCGCAAAAAATTTTCCGGATGCCGATGGCATTCCAGACACCACGCCATGCTCTGCGGCTTCGCGTGATAAACGACCGGCATGTGGTTGACCTCACCGTGACAACTAAAACAACTGATGCCTCGGTTGACGTGCGCGCTGTGATTGTAAAAAACATAATCGGGCGTGCGATGGATCTGCACCCACTCGACCGGGCTACCCGTTTTCCAGCTCGCCCGCACTGGCTCGAGTTTCGGGTTGTCTTTCTGCACCTGGGTGTGGCAGTTCATGCAGGTCTGCGTGTTGGGCAGATTCGAATGCGCCGCCATCTCGACAAAGCTGTGGCAATAACGGCAATCCATTCCCAGCTGCGACACGTGAACATCATGCGGAAAAGGCACCGGCTGGATCGGTTCATATCTCACCCGCGTGTATTTTGGCGTCACGTAATACCACGTGCCCGCAGTCAACCCGCACACGATCAGCACACCGCAGATCGCGATTTTGAGCGGCAGCCAGTTCGTCCAGCGTGGAAAGAAATTCGCCATGAATATTAGCCGAGGCGGATGCTGCGCAATGCCCACCGCCAAACTAAAAACGAGCAAGCGCTGCGATTAGAATGTGCTTCGTTCAAACGCCGGAAATGTTGAGGTTGATCGGCGGGGAACAGCCAGGGGCCAACTCTATGAATCGACATTGCATTGGCAAAAGAAAATTCGTGGATCGACATTTTGTTCATGAAAATTTGGGCGCCTCCCCTTTTGATAAGGAAAGCCGCAGAATTACGAACCTGATAACGTCAAAACTTCGCCAAAGCGTCAAGTGAAAGCGCAGATTTCTCATGGCACGTTTGCCCAGCATTCTCATTTCTCTCTCATTTTTACTTCAAACCGTGAATGCCGCTGAACATGCCGATTTCATTTTTGTTAACGGGAACATTTATACCGTAAATGAGCGCCAGCGGCACGCCGAAGCGATCGCCGGCGCCTACCCCTGGCAATCGTTCCTGAAATCCGGCGCCATCATCTCCGGCGGTCCCGACGCGCCGGTCGAACGCGGTGAACCGATGATCGAATTTTATGCCGCGATTTCTCGCAAGAGCCGCCTACGCCGCTTTGAAGAAAACGACAAAGGCTCAATCGAGGTCGGCAAACTCGCAGACTTCACCATTCTCTTCCAAGACATCATGAAAATTCGCGAGCCGGAAATCCTAAACACGCACTCTGTCGTGACCGTGATTGGCGGCGAGGTTGTGTTCGAAGCTCGACAATTGAATCGATCTGACGGGACGCAGGCGCACTTACAGCATAGCACATCAGAACCAAGTGATGCGAGAGACCTTCGCGCTGCCTTTATGCCTGTTGGTCTTCGGATCGGCTGACTTGCCTACGAGTACAAATACTCGTCGTGATATTCGCGTTGCGGCCCGAATTGGATGGATTGATCGTTCGCTGTCTCGGGATATTCGAAGATTTTTCCTTCATAATTACGGATCACGATCTTCTCCTTGTCGTGATAGAGAATGTAACCGGGATTGATCGGCACTTTGCCGCCGCCCCCGGGGGCGTCGATGACGAATTGCGGCACGGCGTAGCCGGTCGTGTGACCGCGCAGGCCTTCGATGATCTCGATCCCCTTTGCGACCGAGGTGCGCAAATGCGATGAGCCGTTAATAAGGTCGCACTGGTAGATGTAATAAGGCCGCACACGGCACATGAGCAATTTGTGCACCAGCGTTTTCATCGTTCCGAGATCGTCGTTCACACCTTTGAGCAGCACACTTTGATTGCCAAGCGGGATACCGGCATTGGCCAGTCGCTCGAGCGCTTCCTTTACTTCGATGGTCAGCTCTCGCGGATGATTCACGTGCACGCTCATCCAAAGCGGATGATGTTTCGCGAGCATCGCGCAAAGATTGGACGTGATGCGTTGTGGCAGGAAAATCGGAACGCGCGTCCCGATGCGAAGAAATTCGATGTGCGGAATCGCATGCAGACGACCAAGTAACTTGTCGATCTTATCGTCGCTGAAAATCAATGCGTCGCCGCCACTCAGAAGCACGTCGCGCACTTCCGTGTGCTGTTCGAGATACCGAAATGCTTCCTCGAAATCGGTGTGCAGTTCTTGTTCGCCCACACCACTCACCACGCGGCTGCGAGTGCAATATCGGCAATAACTCGCGCAACGATCGGTCACGAGAAATAGCACGCGGTCCGGATATCGGTGCACCAAGCCAGGCACCGGCATGTGCGAATCTTCACCGCAGGGGTCGGCCATATCGTAGGGCGACGTCCAGGTCTCCTCGATTCGCGGAATGACCTGACGCCGGATTGGATCGTCCGGCTTTTTTTCGCGAGGAATCAGATTGAAAAAGTGCGGCGTGACGGCAAGTGCGAGTTTGTCGCCGGAAAGCAAAACGCCGCCGCGTTCTTCTTCGCTAAGATCGACACGTTGCTCGAGTTGAGCGAGCGAGGTGACCCGATTTTTGAGCTGCCATTTCCAATCGTTCCAGAGTTCCGACGCGATCTCAGGCCAGTAGCCCGGTGCGTGCGAGATAAACGCTTTTCCATCCCCTTTTGTAGTGGCGAAAGTGACCATTTTTGAGTTGTGCAGAAAAACGTTAAGATCGTTAATAATCGTGTCAACGCAGGCACCGAAAAGTGCGCCACGAACATCATACTGCGCAGCCTGAATTACCTTCGCACGCGGGGTCCAATCGAAAACTGGCGGTGCATACCGGGACTTACTGAACGGTCACGAGCGTGCCAATCGGGATTTCGGAAAAGAATTTGCGCGCGGCTTCTGAAGGCAGGCGAATGCAACCGTGTGATGCTGGATAATTGGGCACGACTCCCGCATGCATCCCAAAATCAAGACAACTGAGGCGCATAAAATATGGCATCTCCACTTTATAAATTGTGGAACGATGGTTCCGCTCTTTATTCGTTATCA
>WNGK01010901.1_pt1 | contig 10971 bp, 8 predicted proteins | sample 5400601 | NCBI WGS metagenome assembly WNGK01 (sample SAMN13153376, study PRJNA577476) | soil metagenome | isolation source: 60 cm soil or saprolite under Garry oak tree replicate 1 | place: USA:California | collected 2016-06-15
TTTCGATCGTTACCCAATGGAGCTGGATGTTTTGCCGAACGGTGATGTCGGCAATTCCGCGTGCAAAACGGCGGGTAAGTTCCGCGATGGTTCGGAGCTGGTGAGAAGCGAGCAGGCCATTGGGGATCCGGATACGAACCATGAAGAAGGGCACTGCCTTGCCTTCACCGCCTTTGCCTCCGATCACGCCGGCTCCGTCGCCCTGCGTGTAAATACCCCACCAGCGGAAGTACGTGCCCAGCCATTCCGATGGAATGGAGTCAAATCCTTCGCGTGCGAAACGGCTAATCTCTTCGAGGCCTTCCCAAGGATTCTTCTCCCGCTTCAGGCGCTCGACTCTTTCCGCTTTCGTTTCTTGGTCCGGTTCAGCCATAAAAAGAAAAACCCATCGCCAGCCTTCTCTGGCGATGGGTTGTTTGGAATATGCCGAAACTAAGAAATTTTTAGGTCAGCAACCTCCCAGTGCCAGAAGACACGGATGTGCAACAACAACACACATAACAGCAAGTCCCGTTCTTCTGGTTCTGAGCAAGCAACATTCGCGTGACCCTAAACACTTCGATATCGGATGGTCAAATTTGGATTCAAACTTTCGATGCACGGATAGAGCCCGTTTGTGTCAGCCCTCTCTCCCCGACCAATCTTTTCAATGATTTAAGTCTCATCGGATGCGTAATTTGCGAGACCAGGGGGGGCAGCCGCCCAACCTCTTGTGTCTTCGATGCCTTGCAGCGGTGGGACTCCAATTGCTCCATTTCCGAAGCTGATTTTCCGAGTCGTGTCGATTCGCATTTTTAAGGCCGTTGTGCTTCCGGCTCACCCGTCTCGGCAACGCTGGTACGAATGGCAGAGCGTGGGGAGTATGTCCCATAAGCGCTAACTTAAGGTGTTTGGGCTTGAGACAATGCCAACTTCTCAGAAGCCCGTTTGGTTGAATTCACGAACGGCGTCGAGCACATATCCAGGCTGGTACCGCAGGACCAGTATGGATCCGGCATTTCGAATTCGGTCTCAATCACTTCTTGGCGTAGTAGTAATAGATTTGTTCGACTCCATAACTGACGACTGGTTCTAGCGGTTGTCCTGGTGGAAGACCCAACAACGCTTCACGGTTCCTCTGAAAAGTTTGCCCGAAATCTTGGTTATGGAGCGACCGAAAACGCTCAGGAACTAATTCGGCCTGCAGCGTGGCCAGATTCTTGCCTGCCGAAATGCCTTCCCTTACAAGCTGATTCAGCTCTGTCAAGTAGTCCCTGAAAAGGGTCAACATGGTTCGTCCACGCTGTACGGGGCCATGACCTGGCACAAGGATGTCGAACTCCAGTTCTGACAGCCTTTCGAGCGTCGCTGGCCATTCATCCGGATATGCCTCAAACAATAGCGGCTCACACCCGTGCGCCAGGTCGCCAGTAACAAGGGCTCGGTCTTCTGGTATGAATACCACCGCGTCACCGGCTGTATGCCCGCGGCCAAGATGACGTACCTCTACAGTAACATCACCGCAATGCAGTCTGAGCTCGCGGTCGAAGGTGATGTTTGGAAGTGCCGGAGCGAATCCGGACATTTCAGAGAAATAGGAGCGAAGACACTCTAACCGGCTCCGCGCGGCTGCCTTCTTCGCTTCTCCATCCAGGTGAGCAACTTGAGCTTCAATTGCAGGTATCCCGTCCCTCAATCCGCCAATGTAGCTCTGCACAAACTGATAGTAGCGCTCCTGGTTCGGAACCTTCTGACCTTTGATAGAGGGCTCAGATCGCCCTTGCAGAAAACTGCTAAACCAGCGCCCCGCTTGCTCCAGTGCAGCGCGACTAAAGTCAGTGGAGACGATGTCAATCCGCTGGCCGAACATTTCGGAATACGCCGCATTGCCATGCGCGTGATCGAGATGATGATGGGTATTGATCAAGTACCTCACGGGAAGCGCTTCAACTTCATGTTTGAACTGACTGTAGAGGGAACGCGCGGCAGATGGCCACGATTGCGAATCAACGACGACTAGCCCTTTCTGCGTCACAATGATTGCGGAATTTCCATTGACCACCGGCGCGGTTTGAGCAATGGCTGCGTAAACATGTTTGGAGACACGTTCGATGCTGAATAGCCTTGACGGCGGCAGGGCATCGTCAGTCGATACCAGTTGTCCAGCCCCACCGAGCAGGAGCAAGGCCCCTCCCTCAAGGAATGATCTTCGAGTAGGCTGCTCGAATGTGGTTGGTCGGGGATCCTTTGGTGTTGGTACCATTTTGGGCTCCCGTTCGTGCATCATTACTGAATAACACGCGGCAATGTCGGCCGACCATCCTGAGTTTGACCAATTCCGGATCCCATTGGAGTTCCAGTTTCTCAAAGCCTCAGTTGGTGCAACGCCCTGTTAGCGCCACTGACGATGCAGCGTACGTAAGTTGAGGAGCCATCGCCTTTTAAAGGGCCTGTTATCTGGTAACTTTGCTTAGGCACCTAATAAAGCCTTCTACTCCTGCTTCAAATGTCGAGTTGACCTCTGGCGAAGAGAGAGGCATCGCCTGCAACCTTAACACTGATCCGCCCTTGATCGTCTGTTCGCGCGACCACGAATAGAATGCTTGGACGTCCGACAAAGCGGCCTTGCGAAATTTCGATTGTCTGCGCGGAACTCACCAGTCCATGCGCGACAAGATAAGCTCCTGCAGGCCCTGCAGCACTACCAGTTGCGATGTCTTCGACTCGGCCATCATTATCCCAAGTCCTTCCTTCTTTGCGGTTCACGTCGAAAACATATACAAATTTCGCTCCAAACCGGGCGAGTTGCTTTTCAAATTCTGGCTTTTTGATGCGGGCAGCATCCAGGTCCCTGTCCACCGGAACGAGCAGATAGGGCAGCCCGGTTGATGCTATTTGAAGTGGAAACTTATCCAGAAGATGATCTCGGCCCAGATTCAATGACTCGAGAAATGTGATGCTTTCCTGAGGGGAGAGCATCGCGCCAAAATTACATACGCCCTGGTCCATCTCTGCGCGATAGTGAGATTCTTGCCGGATCGTCTGGACAGGAATGCTCTTTTTATTGAGTTGAAACGTCCAGGAGACTTCGCGAATACCTGCCATCGTCTCTTCATGCAGAGCAGCTGCAGCGCCTAGAACTGGGTGGCCAGCAAAGTCCAGCTCTTCTTCCATGGTAAACACCCAGGCGCGAACGGTTTGTGATCTTGCTTCCTGCAACACGAAGATGGATTCGAACTGTCGCATCTCGCGTGTGAGTTCTTGCATGACGGCGGTGGGTAGAGCTTCCCGCAGCCGAAACACAGTGACGCCGTTTCCTGAAAGCGGTTTGCTGCTGAAAACATCCACGTGGTGATACTTCAAACCCAAAGGGAGGCTTGCTTCTTGGGGTCTTAGCGGCGTACTCATAGCTTCCTCACAAGATCAGAAATTTCGCTGATGCGTTTTTCATTTCGCTTCCAATGCGTCCATTGACCCGCACCGACTTCGGCCATCAGGCCGCTTTAAGTGGGCTTTGCTTCCGCCCTCGTGGCGTCAGAAGCACAAGGACGGCTGCTACAACGAATAGCGCCAAGACGTCGCCCCATAGGTGTCCTCTGTGCTCTGAGTTCGCCAAAGACTGTAATGCCATGATTCCGCCGTGCACAACACTGGACCACACCGTGAACCTTATGAGGCTTTACACTGCGGCGTTCTTGGCGAATAACGTATCAAATGGTCGGCGATTATCACGTCATCGACCCTTGAACGGATTCGTGAATTTGGTTCCAGCGACTCCAACTGACAATGCCCAATTCTGGTTGTGGGGAATCAGGCAGCATCGAAAGCAACTCGAGCATATTTCCATCCGGGTCACGGAAATAGAGAGATGCAGCGGGCATCCATCCAAGCACCACCGGTTCGTCGGTCGGCTGCCCCCAAAAGTCGAGCGGAACAACATTGGCGGCCCGAAGACGCGCAGGGGCGTCCAGCAGGTGCGGGAGATCCGCCCGAAAGGCAATGTGAAGGCTCAGCCTCTGGGGGCCCGTCCCGACCTCCCACAAACCGAGCATCGAGTTGCCTCGCCCACCAATCCAGAAGAAGGCAACCCGCCGCTCCCAAAACACCTGCGCGAGTTCCAATCCCAGAATTTGGCCAAAGAAACTCATTGAGCGTTGCAGGTCAGTGACGTTTAGATGGCTCTCAAAAAGATCGTGAACAGGAATCGTGTGACCTCCATCTCCGCCCATCCGGTGGACTGCTCGCCATCTGTACTTCATCGCCTCGTTCTGTTCTTAGAGATCCACGCTATCTTGAAACGAGACTCTGGAGTTCTTTTTCAAGTTCTTGCACCGCCGGGGCTGCACTTTTCTGGCCGGTAAGTATTTGACGCACGGCTGTGAAGTAGGCCTTCGATATCTCATCGTAGCGTGAGCCGGCGACGGTGGATGGCCGGGTTACCGCTCCCTCTAAAAGCACATCCCTTAAAGTTCCGAAGAAGGGATTCGCTTTGAGGACCGCAGAGTCATAGTAAAGGCTTGGCCGAGTCGGAGCGTAGCCACGCGTGGTAGCATTCACACGCTGAATCTCAGGGCTGGTGAGGAACTTGACCATCTCGATGGCCGCGCTCTTGTTCTTCGATGTCTTGCTGACCATAAGCTGAAAACCACCCAGAATATCGGCGTGGCGTCCGTCGGGCCCGTCTCCCCTGGGGAGCACGGTGACACCGATGCGATTCCTAATGCTTGAGTCAACCTTCATGCTTTCAAGGTAAGCGTATGGCCAATTGCGCATGAATGCAGCTTCGCCGCTTTTCCATATCTGAAGAGAATCGTCCTCAAGTTGGCTGATCACATCTGGCGGCGAAAGCGTGCCGATCCATCCCCGGGCGCGCTCCAGCGCCGCCACGAAGCGATCGCGTCTGATACTAGGCTTCCCGTCAGGTCCGATGAGCCGCCCTCCGCCTTGCGAAATCTGCCATTCAAGCGCGTTACAGGTCAATGCTTCCGACGCCGCTCCTTGCCAGAGAAAGCCCCAAAACAAGTTGTTGCCATTCGCCCGCTCCCCATCCTGGATAGTTCGGCTCTGATGCTCCAATTCGCTCCAGGTACGCGGCGGACGTGTGAAGTGATATTTCTGCAGCAGATCGGTACGGTAGTAGAGCAGGCTCACCTCGGTGAAGTATGGCACCGAGACCAACTTACCTTTCACCGTGTCGTTCAGGATAAGACTGGGCAGCATGTCAGGGAGGCCGCCCACAGCCGGCCTCAAGTCTTCGGCATAGTCGGAAAGGATCCCCGGCCAGACAATATCAATGGCATACACGTCAGCGTCTGCGGATCCGCTTGCGAAGTCGCGTAGGTAGCCCGCCAGAACGACGGTCGTATCGTTGCCGGGCCTAACGGTCTGGACGGTGATGCCGGTGAGCTGGTGAAACTTTGCGATGAGAGCATCATCCCATGGCAGGTCCAGCACGTTTTCCGGGAGGACAATCTTGATCGAGCTCTCTCGTAAGTCAGTCCTCAGGTTTCTCGGCCATTCTTTGATCTCGAATTCTGAAGGCGGCGCCGGACTGGTTTGGGAAGAAAGTGACGCCAGCATAAGAAGAGGGAGAAGAGGGATCGTGAGGGCCCAGAACCATATCATCGTAATTTTGTTCACAAGTAACCCTCCGTGTCCCAAGCGAATCGCGATGGTTTTGGTCTCATGCATGATACCGGCATGCACCGGGCCTCACTCCTCAGAAGGTTTCGTTTCCGGTCCCAGTTGAACTACGAAAGCGCCCCGCATAACGTGCCCAGCTTACGGAGATGTCGAGAGGAAGGTGTGACGTATCGGTCGCTTTTTGGTCTCATTTCGGTGACGTGGGTTTGAGCCGCGCGCCTTGCCGACTAAGACATCGAGCAAATGGCTGGTCGCGGAAAAAACGTGAAAAGTCCGAGTTGGTGCCGTAGAATACCCTCGCGTTCCTTTCCTAGCCCTTTTCCACGCGTAGCACCGAAAGCGGTGCGGCATGAAGTCTTTCCATTCATTCCGGCTGGACCCGCCGAACCAGTGCCTTTGGCGCGGAGAGCAGCGTATCCCGCTCACTCCCAAGGCTTTTGATGTGCTGCGCTACCTGGTAGAGCACCACGGGCGGCTGGTCACTCAGGGTGAAATCTTGGAAGCGCTTTGGCCGGAAACTTATGTCAACCCAGAGCTCATCAAGAAATACATCCTGGGGATTCGTAAAGTTCTTGGCGACCAACACGACAAACCTGTGTTCATCGAAACCTTCCCAAAGCGGGGATACCAATTCGTGGCTCCGGTCCGCGACGATACCGCTGCGGAACTGGCTGAAGTCCCTTCCGAAACGGAACGGAAGATGGTGGGACGGAAAGCCGCCCTGGCCGAACTGCAGCGCTCGCTTTCCAAAGCGCTACGGGGCAACCGGCAGGTCATCTTTGTCACCGGTGAGGCAGGCATCGGCAAAACGACGCTGGTTGATGTGTTTCATCAATGGGCTGCCCGCCGCCCGAATCTGCGAGTGGCTCGCGGGCAGTGTGTCGAGGGGTTCGGGGGCAAGGAAGCATATTACCCAATGCTCGAAGCCCTTGGGCAGTTAATTCGCGATAGCGACAACAATCCTGTCGCACAGATACTCGCGAAAAGAGCGCCCACGTGGTGGATTCAGTTTCCATCACTTGTGAAAGCGGAAAAGAGAGAAGCCCTGCAACGTGAAATCCTCGGAGCCACGCGCGAGCGGATGGTACGGGAGATCTGCGAGACTCTGGAAGCTATCACGGCAGATAATCCACTGCTCCTCATCTTTGAAGATCTCCACTGGGTGGATGATTCGACGCTCGATCTCATGTCCGCATTGGCCCGCCGCCGGGAGCCAGCCAAGTTTATGTTGCTCGGGACCTATCGGCCGGCCGACGTCGTGCTTTCCAAAACGCCGTTGAAGGGTCTCAAACAGGACTTGCAAGTTCATCATTTGTGCACGGAGGTTGCGCTCGAGCGCCTGGAAGAACCCGCGATTGCCGAGTACCTGGCGACGCAGTTTCCAAATGGTAGCTTGCCGGGGGGTCTGGCCAAACTGATCTATCGTCACTCGGGTGGAAACGCCCTGTTCATGGTAGAGATTGTGCAGGACATTGTGAAGAAAGGTTTGATAGTACAGGCCCGGGGAGCATGGATGTTAACCAAGCCCCTGAAAGATATCGACCCTGGCGTACCGGAGACGTTGCAACAAATGCTGGATCTCCAGTTCTCTCACCTTAGCGCCGAGGAACAGCGGATTTTGAACAGTGGAAGTGTTGTGGGGGAACGATTCTCCGTCTGGGCGGTTCGTCCGACTCTCGGTATGGAGACAGATCGTATCGAGGATTTGCTCGAGGGGTTAGCCGAAAAGGAACAGTTCGTCCGGTCCGCAGGACTTCAGGAACTTCCAGATGGCTCGGTTTCGGCCCACTATGAGTTTAAACATTCTTTGTTCCGGCAGGTTCTCTACCGCCGTCTGTCCAGCATAAGCCGATCCAAGCTGCATCGACGAATTGGAGACCAGCTCAGGTTGCTTTATACACAAGACAGGCCGGAACTTGCCTCGGAGCTGGCATTGCATTTTGAAGAAGGGCACGAGTATGAGCACGCCATTCGTTACTTGTTGCTCACCGCAGAGAGTGCGCAGCACCGTTTCGCTCACGGAGATGCGATACCTGTGCTGCGCCACGCACATGAGCTTGTGCAAAAGATTGCTTCTAATATTCGGGTGGAAATGGAGATCCAGATTCTAAAACGCATCGGCGATGCGCACTATGCCCTCGGACAGGTCGTCGAGGCGTCCCAGGCCTATCAGGCCGAAGTGGATCGAGCAGCTCAGGCCCGCCTCACGAAAGAAGAGGTGAGCGCGCTGAGTCGCCTTGCTTACACAACATCTCCAACTGACTCGCATCTCGGCATAGCCGCGAGTGAGCGGGCAGTAGAACTGAGCAAGAGCCTTGGCGATCCCACGTTGCTAGCTCGCACTCGGATCCTGGCGGCTGCGTTTCGCCTCTTGCATGATCGTTGGCGAAAAGAGGACGCGGAGATTTGCACAACAACCATCGCGATCATTGAACAATTGAGCGCCAAAGACGTTCAGGTCGCCCTCGAGATCCTGTACCCGGCCCAGGCTCTGATCCTCCAGGGCCAGTATCGCTTCGCGCTCAATGCAGAGGATAAAGTTCGAAATGTGACCGGTAGCAGCGGGCTCATCGGCAACTTAGGCGCTTGGGGTAAGTCGCTCGCCCTCTTGCACATGGGGCAGCTTGGCGAACTTGTTGCAACATTGCGGACGCTAATAGACGCCGCTGAGAAAAATGGGAACAAGCTGTGGTTTTGCGCATTCGGCGGGATGGAGGCATGGTTGCGGACATTGGCCTTTGATTTTCAGGGCGCGCGGAAGCTGTGCGATACGGTCCTACCCATGTGCACCGGCAACCCTGGCCGGACGCCGAGAGCCGTCACTCTACTCTCCGCAGGCGACGCGGAACTTGGACTTGGAAACAATCAAGAAGCAGTGCATTGCTTCAGTGAAGTTAAGAGTATGACGAACGAACAGTTTTATATGTATTGGTATTGGAGAATGAGATCTGCGCGTGGGCTGGCAAGGACTTGGCTGGAATCAGGGAACATTGCCAATGCCCGTCGCGAAGCGGATTGCTTCCTGCAGACTGCGCTGTCCACGGCGGATCCTAATATGCAGGCGCTTGCCTGGGAGATGAAGACGCGAGTCGCAATTGCTGAGAAAGATTGGACACTTGCTGGGGAGTCGATTCAAGCAGCCCTGGCCGTTTTGGAGGAGCGCGAGGTGCCGATGTGCGCCTGGTGTGTGCACGCCACTGCGTGGGAATTCTATCGGCTTCAGAAGAACGACGAATCAGCCGAACGACATCGCGTACAGGCGGAGACAGGAATTCATACGCTCGCACGTTCATTTCCGGAACAGGAACCGCTTCGCGCAATATTCCTTGCTGCCGATCCTGTTCGCCGGATTCTAGGCGCTGCTGCCGCCGTAAAATGAACCCAGCGCCAGACGCAAAAAACGTGGCCGAAATTCTACCCGATCGTTCGTCCAAGCAAATGTCAGGATCACGTTTTGAAACCCCTAGACTAGGACGCTTAAGGAGCACGAGCCGCAAGAACCGACTGAGGAACCTGGAAGACGTAATGCTACCCGACCCGACGAGGCTCCCTCGGACAACGCTGAGCCGCGTAACCTACCAGATCCACCCGCACTGACAACGCACGGAGTCGCACAGACGGGGTTTCTGCATAATTGCTTTACAGACAGCGCATAGTCTCATCCACATAGCTAACCTCCACAATTCTAGGGCAGATCTTAGTCTCATCCACATAGCTAACCTCCACAATTCTAGGGCAGATCTCGCCGGTGCCCGCTCGCCGCTCAGCGCGTCCTGCGCACCTCACCATGACCGCTCCAGAACAAACCCACTTCTCGAACACCTCTGACTCATACGTAATATTTGACGAGCCTGCCAGGGAATTCGAACCTGGGGATTTGTCACTTGATTGTCAAAAGACTAGCGTAACCCTCGATGCTGGAGCCGTTTTTTGCTGGCCGTTGGAGTTAGAGCTCTCCGCAATTCGTGGATGGCAGTCACTGACGAAGAGTGACTCTTGCGATGCTCGTCGTGGTGCAAGCGGACTTGGGGCCCTTCACTTTGCTCAGGATGACACCCCTCTACTAGCGAGAAAACACTCCAGGTAAGAGTAAGGGCAGTTCGCGCCTGCCCCCATGTGTTCCGTTTGGCACCAAATTTGGACCAAAACGACACCGAGACGGCCACGCCTCGGTTTCTCCTTTCTCGTACTCTGGCACAGTTATGCGATGCGCTTTCGTAGTTCGACTTGGGCCAGAAACAAAACCGAAGCAAGGGTTGTTCGAAGGATGGGTCGAAGAAGTAGATTCCTGCGACGAATTGAGGTTCCATTCGACCGACGAACTACTCAAGTTTCTTGGCGAACGCTACCAAACGGCCTTTGGATCGAAGCTCGAGAAGCCGCGCCATCCCTGACGTGAAGTCTTGGATAAGGAAGGAGCAATTGCGATGGAGTTCAAATTTTCACCAGTCCACGACGACCAGATGGAATCTGGCGTTAACGGACTCCCAAGCATTGCACTCGGAAAGCGCGACAGGCAGGACCTATCCTCCGCCGTGGCACTCTTGGAAAACACCATTATGCCCCTTAGCGGTGGCGACATCCCACTTCAGTTTAAATCGGCTGGATGGCTCGAGTCGGACAACTATCAAGTGGCGCTTGTCCCCCTTGGAAACAAGGCGGACCGGGAGGGCAGGAACTCTCAGGCACCTCTCGAGATGAAGCCCGTCCTCGTGCTGCCGTTAACTTGGAGAGAACTCGTGGTGCGTCTGGGTGCGGGAGTTGGCCCTTCGGGCTCCGGGCGGGAAAGCGGAGTTGTTCGGTTTGGCGAGGTTTTCGCTGATTTCTCCAGCATGGAAGTGAGTCGCTCTGAGGTAAACGTCGCCCTCACGACCAAGGAGTTCAAGTTGCTTAGATTTCTGGTGCAGAATGCCGGCCGAGTCATCTCGCGAGACGAAATGCTGAATGAGGTTTGGGGGTACGAGAACTACCCGTGCACCCGCACGGTCGATAACCACATTCTAAGGCTGCGTCAGAAATTGGAGTTGGACCCGGCCCATCCCGTTCACTTCCACACCGTGCATGGTGTGGGCTACAAGTTCGTTTTCGAAGCCAGTCGTGTCATGGCTGAGCACAAGATTTGAGGCGGCCTATGGGTACCTGTGTCGTGGAATCTCCCGCGCAATGCGAAGATCACCGTGAAGTAGAGGACGACCTGACTCTCGTTCACGCAACTAAAAGAGGTCATGCCTCAGCCTTCGAGAAGCTGGTGAGAAAGTACGACCGCAAGTTGCTGCGAATTGCACAAAGTGTCACGCATAACCGCGAGGAGGCCGAGGACGCAGTTCAAGAGGCTTTCTTCAAGGCTTA
>WNGK01008062.1_pt1 | contig 10970 bp, 9 predicted proteins | sample 5400601 | NCBI WGS metagenome assembly WNGK01 (sample SAMN13153376, study PRJNA577476) | soil metagenome | isolation source: 60 cm soil or saprolite under Garry oak tree replicate 1 | place: USA:California | collected 2016-06-15
TGGTGTCGGCATCGAACTTGGCATAACGCGATTTGAGGGACAAAGGGGACATCTTGCTTAAGCTCCGAAAGGTCGAGATCGTTGGCTTTAAGTCGTTCTGCGAACGCACTGTGGTCACGTTCAGCGGGTCCGGCACGACTTGTATCGTTGGGCCGAATGGCTGCGGCAAATCCAACGTCGTGGATGCCATCTCCTGGGTTCTCGGCGAACAGAGCCACAAGTCGCTCCGCGCCGAGCGCATGGCCGATTGCATATTCAATGGCACCACCAAGCGCCCTCCGCTGGGTCTCGCCGAAGTCACCATTACCATGGAGGATCCCGAGCTCGCCGAAGCCGCTCGCTTCGTGATGGAGAGCGCGGCACCAGACCCTGCACCGGATTCCGCCGCCCCAGTCCCCGAAAACAACGAAACCGCGGGCTTGACCGACGCGATGGAAATTCTCTCGCTCGACCCCGCGCAGCCCCTCGGCACGCAAGACGCTGCCGCTGACGGTTCTGCTCCATCCCCAGCTGAACCTGGTGGCAGGTTCAGACGGAAGAAAAAGCCTGCCGACAAGCCCATTCTGGCCGCGAAGCCCGGCGAAGTCGTCATCAGTCGCCGCCTCTATCGCTCCGGCCAAAGCGAATACTTGATCAACGGTCGCGTCGGAAGGCTCCGCGACATCCAGGAAATGTTCATGGGCGTCGGCCTGGGTCCGGACTCCTACGCCATCATCGAGCAGGGCCGCATCGGCCTGATCCTCTCCACCAAGCCGATGGAGCGTCGCGCCATCATCGAAGAAGCCGCCGGTGTCACTAAATTCAAGACCAAAAAGAGGCTCGCGGAAGCCAAGCTGGAATCCTCGAAGGTCAATCTCTCGCGCGTCAACGACATCGTTGTGGAAGTCGAAAAACAACTTGGCTCGCTGAAGCGCCAGGCCGCCAAGGCGCGCCGCTATTCCGAAATCCGCGACCAGATGCGCGGCATCGTTCGCCAGATGCTAGCGGGCAAGGCTCGCGAACTGGACGCCGAGGCCGTGCGTGTCTCCAGGCAGCTCGAAGAACTGACCGCCGCCGAGTTGCAGCGCGCGACCGCCATCCAACAGCAGGAAGGCGAGCAGGACCGGCTGAACCAGCGGATTTACGAACTGGACGCCGAGATCCGCCAGAACCAGAATGTTTTGAACCTCACGGCGCTCGAAGTCGACCGGAGTGAAAATCGCATCGCCTTCAACCGGCAGCGCGCCGAAGAGCTCGCCGGGCGTCATACCCAGGTTAATGCGGAGCTGGCGCAAGCCACGGCGCAGGCCGATGAATGGGAATCGCGGAGCGCTTCGCAGATTCAAGCGGTCACGTTGCTGCGTGAAGAATCGGGTATTTTGACCGCTCGTGTCGAGGAACTCGCGAAACACGCCGAGTCCCGCGCTGCTCAGATTGCCGAATCCGAAGCGCGGATTGAAGCGCTGCGCCACTCCTCATCGGAAGCCGGCGAAACCCTGCTGCGCCTTCATGGCGAGCAAAAGCAAGCCGAAGAGGCGCTCGTGCACCAAGCCGAAGCGCTGCGGAAGCTCGAGGCGAGCGAGCACGGCCTACTGGAAACTTCGATGCGCGCGCGCGATGATGCCGAACGCGCTGCTTTCGATCATGAATCCGCTACCGCTCAACTCAATGCCCTGAAACAGAGCGCCGCGGAGCTTCAGGCCAAAATCACTGGCGTCCGCGAGCAGCGCGACGCCTTGTCAAAAGCATCCGACGCTCTCCGCGATTCGCTGGCGGGAGTTCGCGCGCGGCATTCGACGCTGACGCAAATCCTGAACGACCGCTCTTACACGGCAAACGCGGTACAGAAGCTTTTTGCCGCCAACGAGCGCGGCGGCGGGCAACGGTTTCGCGCCGTGGGCGTGCTTGCCGATTACGCTGAAGTCGAAGAGCGGCACGAAGCCGCCGTCGAGCAGTACCTGCGCGACGAATTGGAATATGTCGTCGTCGAAACCTACGACCATGCCCGCGCCGGCGTTTCCATGCTGCGCGATGAAGTGGGAGGGCGGGCCACTTTCTTTGTGGATTCACTCCGGAACCTGCGTCTTTCCTCCGAATACGAGCCGATCGTGAACTTCCGCGCGGAAGACGGCGTCATCTCTCGGCTCGATAAGCTGGTGGAGTTTCGCGATCCGCTCGGTGCGGCGGCGAAACAATTCCTGCCACGGTTGCGCTCCGCCTATTTGACGGACAGCACGGCTACGGCGGAAAAATTAGCTCGCGAAAATTCGCAATACGCCTTCGTCACTCCCGACGGCACCTGCTACCAGGGCCGCATGGTCACAGGCGGCCGCCCTGACGAAGTCGGGCCGCTGGGCATGAAGCGTGAATTGCGGGCCCTGGACGCAGAGGTGATGCGGCTCGCGCATGAAATGAGCCAAAAGCAGGCCGCGATCGAAGCCGCCGCTGCCGAGTTGCGTCTGATGGAGCAGACGCTTACTGAAATCGACGAGAAGCAGCGCGAAGCGGAGCGCGAAGCCTTCTCCGCCATGCACCGCCACGGCCAGATGCAGAGCGAATTGGGTCGCCTCGGGCTGGAACTCACCATCTGCCAGAACGAACTCGCGCACATCCGCAAGGACGTGGAAAATGCGCGGCAGCGCGCCGAGCGCGCGAAGAACCAACACGCCGCCGCCGCCCTGAGCCGCGCCGAAGCCGACGCCGAAAGTGCGCGGCTTGCGGAAACGCTCGTCCAGCTTCGCGGGTCCATCCAATCGGAACAAAATGAACTTGCCGCCGGCCGTGCCGCATTTGCCGCCCTGAATGAGCGCCTCATGGCTGCCGAAGCTCTCGCAGCTCGGCTGAGCGAAGAGCGCGCCGAACTCGAACGCCGCGAGGCCGCGCTTCAGCAGCAAGTGACTTCCATCGGGGACGAGACAGCCGCCCTCGCCAAGCAAAGCGAAGAGCTCGCTCTGCAGCTCGAAGGCCTGCGCGGCGAAAAGTTGCGTCTGGAAATCCGCCAGCGGGAACTTGAGCAGGAATGGGACGCCGCCCGCACGCGCGTCACCCAGACGGAAGATCATCTGCGCATGGGCCGCCAGTCGCTGCAGGAACTTCGCGAACGGCGCAGCCACGCGGAGGTCGACCGGGCCAAGAACGACTCCGACCGTCAGCACCTGCGAGAAACGTGCATGAGCGAAGTGAACGCGCAACCCGAGGACCTGATTGCCACGGAAGCGGCCTTCATGTCCGGCGAAGAGCTGGCCATCGCCGAAACAAACTATCGAGACATGAAGCAGCGCATTGAGTCCATGGGCCCGGTCAACATGATGGCGCTCGAAGAGTTCAATGAGTGCGAGGAGCGCTTCACGTTCCTGACGCGAGAGCGCGACGACCTGCTTCAGTCCATTGCCGATACCCAGCAGGCCATTGCTGAGCTCGACCTCGCCACCAAGGAAAAGTTCGAGCACGCCTTCCACGCCATTAACAAGAGTTTCTCCGAAGCCTTCCACACCATTTTCGGCGGCGGCATGGCGGAGATGCGGTTGACCGAGCCGGACAGCTCCGGCGACGCTGGCATCGATATCGTTGCTTCTCCTCCGGGCAAGCGCCTGCAAAATGTGTTGCTGCTCTCCGGCGGCGAAAAGGCTATGACCGCGCTGGCGCTGCTCATCGCCATCTTCCGCTACCAGCCAAGCCCGTTCTGCATCCTGGACGAGGTCGACGCTCCGCTCGACGAAGCCAACGTCGGGCGCTTCACGCGCCTGATCGGCGAGATGAGCGGCCAGACGCAGTTCATCATCGTTACCCACAACCGCAAGACCATGGAGATGGGCAGCGTGCTTTATGGCGTGACGATGCAAGAGCCCGGCGTTTCAAAACTCGTCAGCGTGCGCTGGGAAGAATCGGAATCGTCCGATCCCAAACGGCGGGCGGCTGCTGCGTCCGCGGCGTAAATTCATTCCAGATTTGATTTGGCGGGGCGCAGCCTGCTGCGTCCCGCTGAACCGTGCGACATTCTCTGCAAGCCGCATCATTTTTTCTTATGTTGTTTCCCAAAAATTTTCCTCAGCGTGCCTTTGACTTCGCGCCGCGCTGCGCTAGAATGATTCTCACTTTGTCGGGGGAACTTTCTCCGTGTCATCTGCTCCTGCCATGAAAGTTTTGAGGCAAACGCAATTCGCCGGCCTGACGCCTGCCGCGCGCGGCAAAGTCCGTGACATCTACGATCTCGGCGACAAGCTCCTGATTGTCGCCACAGATCGGCTCTCGGCTTTCGACGTTATCCTTCCCACACCGATTCCTGATAAGGGCCGCGTCCTCACGCAGCTTTCGCTTTTCTGGTTTCGTTTGCTGGAGGATATAATTCCCAACCACCTCCTCAGCGCTACGGATTTCCCTCCGCCCTTCGACAGGTTCAAGGACGAACTCGCAAGCCGCTCAATGGTCGTGCGAAAGACCCGGCCCTTGCCGATTGAATGCGTCGTACGCGGCTACGTCTCCGGCTCGGGATGGAAGGACTATTGGGCCACCGGAAAAATCTGTAGCATTGCGCTGCCTGCGGGCTTGCGCGAATCAGACCGCTTGCCGGAGCCCATCTTTACGCCCGCAACGAAAGCCGCGTCGGGGCACGACGAAAACATTTCTTTCGAACGGGCGGCATCGCTCGTTGGCAAGGAACTTGCCGAAAGAGTCCGCGCCGTCAGCCTGGAAATCTACCGTCGCGCTGCGGCTTATGCTGAACCGCGCGGGATCATCCTTGCCGACACGAAATTCGAATTCGGCCTGCTCCGCAATGAATTGATCTGGATCGACGAAGCCCTCACGCCTGATTCTTCCCGCTTCTGGTCCGCCGCGCATTACAGTCCCGGCGGTCCACAGGCTTCTTTCGACAAACAGTTTGTTCGCGACTATCTCGAGCGAATGCAGTGGCCGAAAACCCCGCCCGGCCCGGAACTTCCTCCTGAGGTCGTCGAAGCCACTCGCGCCAAGTACCGGGAAGCCTATCGCATCCTGGCCGGGCGCGAACTGGACTAGTAAGCAGGGCCCTCACACAGGAAGTTCTCTAGCGGAGTGTGCCATCGTGAAAGATCAATTGGAAGGGCTTGTCAATCAGATGGTTGAACGCGGGATTTTGTTTGACGAAGCGGTCGGCGAATTCGAAAAGCGCTTCATCAAGCGCGTCCTGGACCGCGCCAACGGCAACCAGTCCCGTGCGGCAGAAATTCTTGGCATTCACCGCAATACGTTGAGCCGCAAAATTGACCAGTACAAGCTCGATTCGAACGGTCACCGTCGGCGTACGCGCTGACCGATCTCCCAATCGCTCGCAGAAACGAAAACGGCTCCCTGTATGACCGGGGGAGCCGTTTTCTGCGCACCTCACAGATGGAAAAGATTAACTCGGTTTTGTAGCCGGTTTTCTCACCGCCGGCTTCCGCACTGGCTTCTTTGGCGCCCCCTTCTGCTTCGGAATGTCCTCTGCTTTCACTTTGGCCTTCTCCCAGTGCAGGAAAAATGCGGGCTCTGGATCATAGGAGGTCAGTGTGCCGGTAAAATGGACGGCGCTGTCCTTTTCCACGCGTGCAGCTTCCGGCTGGCCCACGACCTTCACGTCCATGTTGGGCTTCGTTGCGGCATCGAACTCTGCATCGCTCGTGACGAAGGCGATCTTCAAAACGATGGCGTCCGTACCGGGCACGACTTCGATGACCTTGCCCGGCACTTCGGGAAATTCCAGACCGCAGGACGCCAGCCAGGTCAATTTGCCCTTGTCTCCTCCCGCCTTCAGATCGGTAACCACCGAAGCAATCGTCATGTCCTTCTGCGCGGCAGCGAGGTCCGCGGCAGTAGGCAGCGAGTAGCTGCCTGGACGCTCCGCCGAGCTTCCGGCGAGTTGCAGGAGTTCATTCAGCTCCGCATCCGTCAGGCTGTCGCATACCGTTCCGCCCTGGTAGTTCGCCAACAACTTGCGCAGATAGCCCTTGATCTGCCTGGACTGCGCCTCGGTCGCGCCCTTCGCCGTCACCGCCTTGGCAAAGTACCAGAAAGCATCCATCTGCTGCGGCGGCGTCATCGCCTGGTAGGCCCGGCCCACGTTGTAACTCGCGATCGGGTCGTCCGGACTCAGGGCCAGCACTGCTTTGAAAGAAGTTACTGCGGCGGGGTAGTCCTTCAGGGTCATCGACGCGTTACCCACCGTGTAATTAAAAAGAATGGCTGGAGCTTGTTTCTGTTTCGCAAAGTCTTCGGCGGAAGTAGTGTCGGGCTTCTTTATTTCGTCAAGCGTCTTCAGGCCGAGCAGCGCCGCTTCCCGACCCTTGGTTGCCAAATCCTTCGCCGATGGATCTGTGTCCTTGACGTTCAAGCCTGCATAGGAAAGGGCCCGAGCGTAGAGCGCTTGATACCGGATCCCCGGCTCCGCCTTTTCACCCAGCGCCACGAGCTTGTCCGCGTACTCGATCACCTTTTGAGGATTCTTGAGCTGCGTGTAGGCACTATAGTAGAGCGGATAGATATAGACGAGGAGATCGGAATTCGGATACTTTGAGACAAAATCGTCCGCGCACTTGATAACTGCCCCAGGCACTTTCTCCGCGGCGCAGGCTTGCTCGGCGTTGTACTCCGCCTGCGTATACTTCGGCCCCTTGCCCGCTCCGGCGTCCTGACCCGCTGCCGGCACTTGCGCTAATGCGCTCAGCCCGCCCCCTGCAATCAGGGAAATCGTCGCGATGATCGCGAGCCCCGTCAATCTTCGTGTTGCGTTCATTCCCATTTCTCCTCGCTCAAACTTCAAGCCTGAGTTTTCTGCTTCCGGTGCCCCCGGAATGCTTCTGCCGGGAATCGCATTGTTTCGGAAAACCTTGGGATTATAGGGAAACCTGCACCCTATCTGCAAGACGTTCCCTTTCGCTGACTTGATGACCTGAGGAAGTTTCTTATTGAAGAAGGCAGCGTCTCACTTGTTTCCCTCAAGGCCACCAGGGGCTCCCAAGTCCTGCGGAAAACTCTGATGATAGGATGAGTGTCGCATAAAAAGAGTGGCCCGTACGAGGAAGAATTCTCATGTTGCGAATAAACAAAACACATGGTGACTCCGGGGAAAAGAAACTGCTGTCCGGTGGTGTGGCGCTCGTTACGGGCGGGAGCCGTGGTATCGGCCGAGCCATTGCGAGGCAGTTGGCATTGCTGGGAGCTTCCGTGTCGATTTGTGGCCGGGATGGCGCGGCCCTCGAGGAATCCGCGCAGGGACTGGCAAAGACCGGTGTGCCCGTTCATTCCCAAATCGCCGATCTCACAAAATCAGCAGCCATTGCTGATCTGATTGTCAAAACGGAAAGCACTCTGGGTCCCATCACTATCCTCGTCAACAACGCCGGCATCGGTCTCTTCGGCCCGGCCCACGAGAAAACCGAGGCCGATTGGGATCGCGTTCTGGACACCAATCTAAAGAGTATCTTTCTCGTTTCGCGCGCCGTGGCCCCTTCCATGATCCGCCGCGGCTCGGGCGACATCATCAACATCAGCTCTTTGGCAGGCAAAAATACCTTCGCCGGCGGCGGCATCTATTGCGCCTCCAAATGGGGCGTCGTCGGACTTTCGGGCTGTATGGCCGAAGATCTCCGTGAACATGGCATCCGCGTCAGCGTGATTTGTCCCGGAAGCGTTGCCACGGAATTCTCCACGCGCGGCGCAAGGGACACCTCGAAAGGGTTGTCACCGGAAGATGTTGCCCACGCCGTGAAAGCCATCGTCACGCAAGGCCCGCGAAGCTTCCTGAGCGAAATTCACCTTCGGCCGTTGCGGAAACCTTAGGCGGATCGGTTCGCCCAAAACTCATAATTTTCCTCTTGACAATCATTGTTATAACAACTATACTCGCACCATGAACTTGCGGTCCAAGTCCTCCGGGCCAGCCCTCTCCCTGGAGAACCGCGTTTTCGTCGCGCTCCTGCAAGCCGCCGACACCCTTGGCCAGCAAGCGGAACAGCTCCTGAAAGCGGCGGGCCTTACGGGCGCGCAATACAATGTCCTTCGCATCCTCCGCGGGGCCGAGCCCCAAGGCTTGCCCTGCCGTGGCATCGGGGACCGCATGATTTCCCACGACCCGGACATGACGCGCCTCCTCGACCGCATGGAAAAGCGCGGCTTGATTACCCGGGAACGGCAGACCGACGACCGCCGCGTCGTGAAGACGCGCATCACGCCGCAGGCACTGAGGCTTCTAAAACCACTTGACCAGCCGGTTCGCGAACTTCACAAACGCCAGTTCCGGCACATGTCAGCCGCACGCCTGAAGATTCTCTCTGATCTGCTGGACGAAGTCCGCAGCCGTAAGCCTGCGTAGCAGGCCTTTCGGCGCAAGTTTCGATCATCCAATCAAAAACAAAGAGGAGAAAAAACATGGGCCACCATCTATCTCGAATCGCAGTAACCGCCGGACTCATAGGTGTTCTGTCGCTGCCTGCTGGCGCCGCCACGTCGGAGTGGCGAATTGATCCGCAGCACTCATCCGCGCAGTTTTCGGTCCGCCATATGGCTATCTCCACCGTGCGCGGAGCCTTTAGCAAGGTCAACGGCACAATCGTGCTGGATGACAAGGAGATCACCAAATCCACTGTCGACGTCAGCATTGACGTCTCGACCGTAGATACCCGTGAGCCGGCCCGTGACAACGACCTCCGCAGTGACAGGTTCTTTGATGTCGCGCACTTCCCCACCATGACTTTCAAGTCCAAGAAAGTCGAGCAACTCGCTCCCGGAAAGCTCAAAGTCACCGGCGATCTCACCATTCGCGGTACCACCAAGGAAGTCGTGTTCGATGTGGATGGGCCGACGGCTCCTGTGAAAGATCCCTGGGGCAACCAACGGGTCGCCGTAAGCGCTTCCTCAAGAATCAATCGCCAGGACTTCGGCGTAAAGTGGAACGCCACCATGGACAACGGCGGTGTGGTCGTCGGTGATGAGGTCAATATCACTATCGATGCGGAAATGATCAAACAAGCGCCGGGGAAATCCGGCAACTGACAAAACAGCCTGTCAGCTCGCTTTGGGAGGGCAGTGGACGGTGTGAATGCACCGCCCGCTCGGCTTGGATCATCGAATATGTGGTTTTCAAATGGAAGGGATTGAACTCATGCGGAAACCGGCGCCAAGCGATTTTCCAGTCCACGAACTGATTCGCGAACGTTGGAGCCCTCGCGCTTTCTCCGACAAGCCTGTTCCGCAGGACATTTTACGCGCCATTTTCGAGGCTGCCCGCTGGGCGCCCTCCAGCAATAACGAACAGCCCTGGGCGTATATCGTGGCAGCGAGAGACGACAAAGACAGTTTTGAGAAAATGTTGGGCGTTCTCGTGGAATTCAATGCAAAGTGGGCCAGGAGCGCCCCGGTGCTGGCTCTCGCCGTCTCGGAACTGGCCTTTGCAAAGAACAACGTCCCCAACCGCAACGCTCAATACGACACCGGCGCGGCAAGCGCCCTGCTCTCCGTGGAAGCGACCGCGCGCGGGTTAGCGGTCCATCAGATGGCTGGATTTGATCCGGATAAAGCGCGCCAAGTCTTTGGAATTCCCGCTGGGTGGGAAGCCATTGCCGCACTCGCCATCGGTTACCCGGGCGATCCAGCTTCCTTGCCTCCCCCTTTGAAGGATCGTGAGATGGCGCCCAGGACACGCAAGCCGATTGCCGAATTTGTGATGGCCGGTCATTGGGGGCATACTGCTCCTTTCGCAACGAAATAACTGGAGAGCGCCGACCCCGCCCACCCATGCACCGCACTCTCGAATTCCTGCTCCATCATGGATACGCTTTGTTGCTCGGATGGGTTTTCGCCGAGCAGGTGGGGCTGCCGCTCCCTTCCATGCCGCTGTTGCTCGCGGCAGGCGCACTCGCAGGCACCGGCCACTTGAGTTTTTTCGCCTCGCTGTTCTACGTCATGCTCGCGGCCATCGTAGCTGATTCCATCTGGTATCAGCTTGGCCGGCGCAAAGGCATCAAGATCCTCCAGCTCCTTTGCAAAATTTCGCTTGAGCCGGATTCCTGCGTTCGCCGTACGGAGGGCCTTTTTTCGAAGCAGGGCGCTCGCTCCCTTCTGCTGGCCAAGTTTCTCCCTGGCCTGGGCACGGTCGCGGCTCCTCTTGCTGGCATCTTTCACATGCGCCCGCGCCGTTTCCTCCTCTTCGATGCCTTGGGGTCGCTCCTTTGGGCCAGCACGTTTCTCGGCCTCGGTTACGTATTCAGTGGTCAGATCGAGCGTGTGGCGGAGCATCTTGCCTCTTTCGGAGGCTGGCTCCTGGTCCTTCTCCTCGGCGTCCTCGCCGCCTACATCGCTTATAAGTTTGCCGCCCGCCAGCGTTTTCTGCGCGACCTGCGCATCTCGCGCATCACCGTGGAAGAATTGAAAGAAAAACTCGACTCCGGCGAAGAACTGGTCATTGTCGATCTGCGCCACTCGATGGACTTTGAAGCCGACCCGGAGACCATTCCCGGCGCCTTCCGCATGGACTCCAAGGAGTTGGAAGAGAAGAACGACCTTCTGCCCCGCGACCGCGAGATAATCCTCTATTGTACTTGACCAAACGAGGCCACTAGCGCCCGTGTGGCGCTGCTCCTCAGGAAGAATGGCATCAAGCGTATCCGCCCGCTGCAGGGCGGCCTGGATGCCTGGCGCGAACGCGGCTACCCGCTTGTCGCCGCCACGCTCACCTAATCCCGAAAAAAAACGCATCCTGGCTTCCGGGGCGCGCCATGTTCAAAAATTGCAGCGCAGCGATGATCTGAACGCCTACAAACGCGGCAGCACGATCCCGCTCTGCGCCTGGTACTTCCCTTTCTTGTCCTTGTAGCTCACTTCGCAATCTTCATCGGATTCAAAGAAAATCACCTGACACAGCCCTTCATTCGCGTAAATCTTTGCGGGCAGCGGCGTGGTATTGCTGATCTCCAGCGTCACAAAGCCCTCCCACTCCGGTTCGAACGGCGTCACGTTCACGATGATCCCGCATCGCGCGT
>WNGK01010818.1_pt1 | contig 10969 bp, 10 predicted proteins | sample 5400601 | NCBI WGS metagenome assembly WNGK01 (sample SAMN13153376, study PRJNA577476) | soil metagenome | isolation source: 60 cm soil or saprolite under Garry oak tree replicate 1 | place: USA:California | collected 2016-06-15
TTCCCAACTGCTGTTGCGCAAGATCAAGCAGGTAGTTACCAGGCTCAACATAAGGCTCGGCCTCGGGTATAAGTCGCACAGGGTGAGTGCTGGGCAACCCATCGCACCACTCCATACCGTGCGTACCAATGTAGGTCAGGCCCTCAACATTGACGATGGGCGCGCCATCCTTCACTGCGCGTCCCGTCACAATCACGACCTGCGCATACTGCTTCGCTGTCTCCAACAAGCTATCAACACCTGGATAGAGGCGCGCCTCTCCAGGCGTGGGCGCGATAGGGCTGAGAGTACCATCGATATCAAACGCCAGGCCAAGCGGCCGCTGGGCCAGGACAGTTGCAAGATCTACTGAGGTCATTAACGGTATGCTCCTTCACTGTTATGCGACATCTAACGTTTAATAGTGGTAGGGGCCTGGTTCACCGCGCCCGCGATTGATCGACAGGCCCCTACCACGCACCGCCACGTCGTTACCAGCGGTCCTGCACCTGCTCGCGTATCAACCTGCCGTACACATCTTTGACCCGACGCATCGTATCCTCGCTCAATGGCGGCAACGCGGCGGCCTTCGTGTTATCTTCAGCCTGCATAGGATTTTTGGCACCCGCAATGACGGTGGAGACCTCTGGATACATCAATATCCAGCGCAGGGCGAACTGTGCCATCGTGGCGCCCTCCGGCACCAGCGCGCGCAACTCTTCGACGGCCTGTAAACCCGTCTCGTAATCGACACCGGCAAAGGTCTCCAGCAATCCGCTCGCCAGGGGTACGCGCACGATCACGCCCACCTTGCGCTCACGTGCCGCCGCAAAGAACTGCTCGGCCGGTTTGAGACGGAACATGTTGAAGATGATCTGCACGCTCTGCACGTTGGGATAGGTGATGGCCTTTAGCGCCTCCTCGACCTTCTCGACGCTTACGCCATAGTAGCGGATCTTGCCCTGCTGCACCAGGTCGTCAAGGATGCCAAAGACTTCGGGTATATCATAGACCGCTGTAGGTGGGCTGTGAAGCTGCATGAGGTCAATTGTCTCTACATCCAGGTTACGCAGACTGCGTTCCACAAAGTTTGTCAGATTCTGGCGATTATTGTAACCTTCCGCTACATGAGGATTGAGCCGTCGTCCCAGCTTGGTGGCTATATAAAGCTGCCCGCTATGCTGCTTGCGCACCTCTGCGATAAGCTGTTCTGAGTGCCCATCGCCATAGACATCAGCAGTATCGATGAAGTTCACTCCCAGGTCGATAGCTTTATGTAAAGCGGCGACACTCTGGTTGTCCTCTGTCTGACCCCAGGCATCGCCACCAATCGCCCACGATCCGAAGCCCATCTCCGAAACTTGCCAAGCTGTGCGTCCAAATGCGCGATATTCCATAGTATCTGGTCCTTTCAATTGCATGCCTATCACTAATAGCTTACGCCAATAGAGAGGCGTTTTGCAAAATCAGCATATCAAATAGATGTGCATACGAGACATATTCATGTTAAAATAGCGATATGTTAAGGACATTGACTGCGACACGCTATGTGACGCCTCTGCGCGAGGGTGGCTCGCTGCCCGCTATCGTGGAGGCCGATGATGATGGCCTCTATGTGCTAAAATTTCGAGGGGCCGGGCAGGGACCAAAAGCGCTGATAGCCGAACTGCTGGCGGGCGAGATTGCTCGCGCCCTGGGACTGCCTGTGCCCGAAATCGTCTTTGCCGAACTCTGCTCTTCTGGCACAAGCACCTCAAGCTCATCGATCACGGGGCCGCACTCTACTTTCACCACAACAGCGCCAGCTATCTTGAACGTAGTCGCACACCCTTCACGCCCATTAAAGATCACGTTCTGCTCCCGGCCGCCAGCTTATTGCCAGAAGCAGACCAGCGTTTGAAAGCCTCTTTGACGGCTGAGACGTTACAAAATATCGTCAAACTCATTCCCGACTCCTGGTTGGAGGACGGCCCGGCGTTTCAAGATTCCGAAGCTCATCGCGCGGCCTACATTGCGTACCTGCTGGACCGCCTGGAGTCTTCGCAAATATTTGTCGAGGAGGCTCTACATGCGCGCAACCAGCTCATATGATTATGTAATTATCCGTATCGTGCCGCGTGTCGAGCGTGGTGAGTGCATCAACACGGGCGTGATCCTCTTCTGTCGCACGCGCCGCTTCCTGGGCATGCTCGTCCACTTCGATGCAACACGCCTTCTGGCCCTGGCACCCGATCTCGATCTCACCGCCATTCAGCAGCATCTCGATACGCTCGCGCTGGTGTGCAACGGTGGACCCGACGCGGGCTACGTCGGTCAACTCTCGCAATCCGAACGCTTCCACTGGCTCACCTCACCCCGCAGCACCGTCATCCAGCCCTCACCCGTCCATTCAGGTCTGTGCGACGACCCCGCCGCCGCCCTGCAACATCTGCTAGAGACGATGGTGATGGTGAAGCCTCTTGTACAGGCCAAGCAGAAGATATAAAGAGTAGCCAGTGTCTCATCACGATCTTCTATTCATAACAGGAATTCCATTTTCCGCTTTTTCGTTATTGCATGGTATCTATTAAATGAGATGAGACTATCAGATGAAACGCTTGCTCATCTGGCTAATTATATTGAGAATGAGTGGGGGAAGTGATAGCATGTTGAGGCAACGCAAACAAACAATATATCTAACACACAGGAAAAACACTATGACAATGGAGCAAGTGCAGCATGGCAAAATGTATGATATACCTCTACAAGAGCTGCAAGTAGTAGCGCCAGATATTCAGTGGAAAGATCCCCCCATCATCTCAAGCAATCTCACACCCACTGAGGTATGCCAGATCGTAGGAGATTGGTATGTCCAGTGCAGCAGCCCTGCACGGAGACAATCAACAGGTCAGTTTTTCACTCCACCGGCTATTGCTCACCATATGGCAAGAATCGCCGGAGCGCTCGATAATCAAGATCACATTCTTGACCCAGGAGCAGGTGTTGGTATGCTCTCATGCGCTCTATGTGAAACCGCGCTGCAACAAGAGCTATCTGCACTCTCGATCACAGCCTACGAAGTCGATCCAATACTTCACACATTATGCTTATTTACTTTGAATTATGCGCGTGAAAAAATGCTTGAGCATAATCTGGACATTCACATTGCAGTACACAATCGAGATTTTATCGACGCCTCGGCCGAACACGTATCACAGGAATCTCTCTGGTCTGAGAAGCTCCAGACAGCCCAGACCTTTGATCTTACCATCCTTAATCCGCCCTACTTCAAGGTGAACCAGAAAGACTCAAGAGCCAAACTCATTAAAGATATCGCGCATGGTAGCACAAACATGTACACAATATTTATGTCTCTAGCTGTTACCCGATTAAAAACCGGCGGCCGCTTTATTTCCATCACACCACGCTCGTTCGCTTCTGGCGCCTACTTCAAACACTTTCGCCGCTACTTCTTTCACACCATCACACCGGAAATTATCCACGTATTTGACTCTAGACGCTCGGCTTTTGAAGAGGCTGATGTCCTCCAGGAAAATATCATCCTGGTTGGCATTAAGGCAAGCGCAGACATGTATCGCTCTCCCACTGTTACCATTACGAGAAGCCGGGGACTGGCCGATCTAAACAACGCTCTATCCCAACAAGTGGCACGAAACTTTATTATCGATGAACAGCAAACAGACCCCGTTCTCTTTCTCCCAACCAGCGATATCGATCTCCACCTCTTACAGGCATTTAAGCACTGGTCAGATACGCTTGCCACACATAACCTGGTGATATCAACCGGACCAGTGGTACCTTTTCGCAGCCAGAAGTTGCTGACCGCAATGGAAAGCGTCTCACAAGGTGAGGCCGCTCCACTGCTATGGTTGCAACATATACACCATATGTCAATCACATGGCCTCTACCTGCCTTCGATAAACCACAGGCCATAACGTATCAAGCTGGCAATAAACTTCTGGTGAAAAACACTACACAGATTGTCTTGCGACGATTTAGCACTAAAGAGGAACCACGCCGCATAACAGCCGCCGTGCTGGCTGAAGATTTTTTTGACACAGATATGATCGGCCTAGAAAATCATCTGAACTATCTCTATAGGCCAGGCGGAGAAATCACCTATGTCGAAGCTATCGGGTTAGCAGCATTTCTCAATAGCTCGCTCGTCGATCGCTATTTCCGTATGCTCAACGGCAATACACAGGTCAGTGCGACGGAACTGCGCCAGCTTCCACTACCATCTCAGGAAAAGCTAACAAGAATAGGTAATAGAGTTATAAATAATCATGCCGAGCGAGACGCTGAAGCTACTGAGCAAATCATTATAGATGAGTTAGGGAAAGATTTAGTTGTGGGAAGTGAAGACGAGGATGTACAGCTTCCAATACTCAGGGATTCGAGGATAGTTATGGGAAAACTTCAAGAGGCACAGCGCGTACTACGAGACATGGGTTTGCCTAATGCGCAACAAAACGAGATCAGTGCGCTTACTTTACTGGCTCTATGCAACCTGTCTGAAATGGCCTCCTGGAGCGACATATCGCCAGTGCCCATTACAATACATAACATGATGGGTTTCATGAAAATCCAGTATGGCCGCACATATGCAGAAAATACTCGCGAAGTTGTTCGCCGACAAGTCATTCATCAATTTGAGCAAGCTCGCATCATAGATCGCAACCCCGATGATCCCTCTCGACCAACAAATAGCCCTAATACGTGCTACGCTCTATCACAAGAAGCACAAATGGTATTACCGCAATTTGGCACACCCGAGTGGGATGATGCCATCGCTCATTTCCTGGAGGAGGGAACCAGGGCAGGAACAAGCCACAGCCTAAGAGGTCTCAAGTTAAACAAAATGTACTCGTCCTGTTTGTGCTCTCTCTAAGGGGATGGCTTCTCCCCCGGCGACTCTGTTTTCTTACCTTGACGCCTATTCGGCCTAGTAAACGTCGGCCCTATCGCAGCAAGCGAGGTCTCCCGTGTAGCGGTAGGGTCGACGTTTACCAGGCCACCGACCGCAGTTTACAAGGTGTCTTAGCCCAGGCAACCACCTTGATCTTTTTCATGCTCCTAGGTCCCCTTAATTTAACGCCTATTACGCTAGCGGAACCGCCCCCCCTGCCCCACCAGCACCCTCCTCACATCCTCGGGCGTCACGGTGGCGATATCGCCTACGATACAGCGTTTGAGAGAGGCGAGCGCGTTGCCGAAGGTGAGCGGCGTAATCGTGTGTTCCGCGACAGTGCGCAACTCCTGGTAGAGCGGCCCTTCTAGATACGCGTAGAGGTAGCCAGCGGCGAAGGCATCCCCTGAGCCGAAGCGCATGGTGCCCTCTGTGGGTATACCTGGCTCAGCGGTGTAGAGAGCATCCTGTAGCTGTGCCGCTCCCTCGCTGCCGAGCGTCAGCACAATGGTCTTGCGCTCACCACCTAAGGTGAAGCGCTGCGACATTTGTCGCAACACGACTTCGGGCGTACCGCTAATACCCCATAGCTCGGCGGCGTCGGCCCGCGTACAGAAAATGATGCTTGCCTGCCGACAGGCCGCCTCTATACCACGCGCCGCCTCAGCAGGCGACCACAGTTTGGCGCGATAGTTGATGTCGAAGGAGAGTGGAACTTGCCCGACACGCGCCCGTTGCAGCAAACGCTCGAATACGGCGTTTGCACGCTCGCTCAATGCTGATGTAATGCCCGTCAGGTGCAACAATCTTGCGCCATCTAGCAGAGAGTAGTCTAGCGCCTCTGGATCGATAAGGGCGCATGCAGAGTTGGCACGATCATAATGTACCTGCGTACCAAGCGGGGCAGGCGCTTCCTCCGCATAGAAAGTACCCATCCTGGTCGTGCTATCCATCCACACGATATGGCCGGTATCAATGCCATGGCCGCGCAATTCTCGCTCAACGTGGCGGCCCAGCGGCTGATCCGGCAATGCGGAGAGCCACGTCGTTTGTAGGCCCAGGCGGGCAAGGCTGGCCAGCGTGTTCGATTCTGTGCCTGCCACGTACACGTGCAAGGTGGGAGCCAGTTCGAGCCTCACTCCGGCAGGAGGGGTAAACCGCAGCATGGTTTCGCCAAAGCTCACAACATCAAAAGTCATTATCTTCATTTCTGCGCATAAACACAGCCATCAGGCGGCCGTCACATTTTTCCATGATATAATATGGTGTCAGTTCGCGGCAAACGCCGCTGAAAGGATTCTACTTATGGCAAAGAATATTGAGCACATCCTCCAACCTCGCATGCCGATAGCAATCGTGCGGCTGGACGACCTTTCCGACGCACTGGACATCAGCAAGGCCCTGCTCGTCGGCGGCATCACCGAAATAGAGTTTACCCTGACGAACCCACAGGCCAACGATGTGATCACCGAAGTCAGACACGCACTCGTTGATACACTTACCATTGGAGCGGGCACTGTGCTGGACGCGGCGATGGCATTTGCGTCTATCGATGCAGGCGCGCAATTCCTGGTGACGCCCGCTCTGCTGCCCGAGGTTATTGCTGCCGGTGTAAAGAGGGAGATACCTGTAGTGTGTGGCGCGTTTACCCCAACCGAGATATTGACGGCGTGGCGCTCGGGGGCGAGTCTCGTCAAGGTATTTCCCGCGGGCCAGTTGGGAGCAGGTTACTTCAAGGATGTCCTGGCTCCCCTTCCCAACATTCCGCTGGTTCCCACCGGTGGTGTCAGCCTGGAGACCTGCGCGGGGTTTCTCAAAGCAGGGGCCTATACGGTGGCGGTTGGCAGCCAACTGGTAAGCAAGGACATCGCTCGCGAGAAGGATTGGGCCGCATTAACAGAACGCGCTCGGCGTTTCGTTCAGGCTTGTGCGTAAGTCGCGCATCCCTGAGTCTACACATATGGAGGGCGAGAGATGAGCAACGTAGAAAATATCCTGGCGATACACAATGAACTGGGTGAGGGACCGCTGTGGAGCGTGGAGGAGCAGGAACTCTATTGGGTTGACATCAAAAAGCATTGCTATTTTCACTACCACCCCGCGACAAATGCTCATGAAAGGGTTGATGTTGGTGTGCCCATTGGCGTGCTCGCGCTACGTGCCTCTGGCGGACTGGTGATGGCGGTACGCGAGGGCTTCGCATTCTGGCATACGCAAAAGAATGAGCTGGAATATATCGCAAAACCTGAAGAGGGTAAGCCCGGTATGCGCTTCAATGATGGCGCAGTAGATTGCCGTGGCCGCTTCTGGGCAGGTTCTATGAACGAGGTAGATGAAGAGCGCCCGGATGGTACGCTCTATCGCCTCGATCCAGACGGTTCTGTCCATATCATGGAAACAAACCTGCACGTGCCGAACGGTATCGGATGGAATCCCGACAATACCACGATGTATCTGACCGACTCGCCCAGTAAGGTGATCTACGCCTACGATTTCGATGCCACGACCGGCTCTATCTCCAACCGACGCAACTTCGTGTATACTCCTGACGAGCCGGGCCTCCCGGATGGTCTTACCGTCGATAGTGAAGGCTTCGTATGGAGCGCTCGCTGGGATGGCGCAAAGATTACGCGCTACAATCCTGCTGGTCAGGTAGAACGCGAGATTCAGATACCGGCGCTGCGTACTACGGCATGCGTCTTTGGAGGCGCAAACCTCGATGATCTCTACATCACCAGCGCCTGGACCGGCCTGAGCGGCCAGCAAAAAACGCAATACCCGCTTTCCGGCGATCTGTTCCGCCTGCATCCGGGTATTCGCGGCCTGGAAAAGTTCAAATTCGCAGGATAGTTTCTCTTACCCTTGACTCCGGCATTAGCGTGGAGCGAGAAGCCTCCTGAAGATCGGCCCTACAGCCAGCGGAGACCTCCGCTGGCTGTAGGGCCGATCTTCAGGAGGCTTCTCGCCTCACGCGATCACGTTCCCATATCTTGAGACTTATTTGCAGAGCTCCCCCTGCTTAGGCAACACATCTCTACCACCATTCGCTATATCTCTTGACTATTTTGTTGTATCTATGCTATATTTAGCATAATGAATACATAAAATTTGTTGCTGATTACGTATCTCTTCAGGTATCCCTCTCTGATTCCTCAGCGCTTCCAGCGCTTCGCAAGCAGTGGTGTGCGTGTGGTAGGGGTTGGCAGCCAGGGCTGCCAACCCCTACCACACGCACACCATCAAGCGAGCCGCCGCTGGCGCACGGAACCACGAGGCGACCTGAAAAGGTACCCGATTACTACGGAGGCAGACATGTCTGAGCTTGTGATCTATAATCGCCTGGCTGTCCTGCGTGCAGAGCGTGGCCTGAGTCGCCTGGGCCTGGCCAACGCTGTGGGCATTAATTATCAGACGGTTGGATACCTGGAACGCGGTGAATACAACCCTAGCCTGGAACTGGTCTTTCGCATCAGTCAGTTCTTCGATCTCCCCATTGAAGCGATCTTCTCAACAAAACCATTCAAACCCCTTAGTGAAGAAGTGTACTCTCGTCCACAGGGCGAGGCCGAAAAAACATCTGCTGAATAACTATTGTAGCTGCCTAAACACCTTAGAGGAGAATATATATGAAGGTTCATCCGCATCCTGAGCCAGACGAGCCGTTCAACTATCGCAACTCAATGCTCTGGCGTCGTTTTCTCGTTTTTGCCCTGGGTCTCTCTTTCCTTGCCTGTTTGCTGGCCCTGTGGCTCACGGGAACAGTCTTCAGCAATCCTATACAGCTTTTATCACTGACATTGATGATATTCATTCAGAGCAATCGGCTTGCCATCCTCATCGTTCCCTTGCTCAGCTTGCTTGTCTGCTACCTCTTACTACGCCACGTGACGGGCGACATTATGGCTTGCCCTGATCGCTACCTCGATGAGCGACAAAGAATGGTTCGCGACAGGGCGCATCATCACGCTTATAAAATCGTCAACTTCGCCTGTCTGCTTATTGTGCTGTGCCTCTCTCTGAACGCTATCCTTTTCCCTGTTCCGGCTAGAGGTATTGTTCCCAGACGTGTTATATCTTTTAGCAGAATAGTGAGTACTTATGGGGCAAAGGACAAGCCGGTCGTGTCCATGTATAGAGCGGTATCTCCCGGCACCCCAGGCATGGCATTACAGCCGATGCCGTGGAAACTATCACAAGCAGCAAGCACAGTAAGTGCGCCAGATCAATATGCGACTCAGTTCATTAAACTCAGCCCAGATAGCGTCATTGTAGACAAGTCAGCACTACCCAACCAGACTATTATGGTCAAAGCCATAGCAGGTATGCCCGGCCCTCTATACGAGTCAGTAGCATGGCCCGATGACCCCGTGAGCATCAGTATCTTTTATGGCGTGCTCCTGCTCAGCCTCTTCCTGCTTGTCAAGGTCCTTCCCATGTCCGTCGTGGCATGGAAAGAGCGCACATAAGCAGTTGAGTATGGATGGTGGCCTGGCGGCCTGAGGCCGCCAGGCCACCATCCATACTCAACTGCTTATTTTCATGCTATACGATAGTCCTAAAACATTCTTTAAATAACCTAATTATGCTATTATTGCAAATAAGACCAATTATTATAAATAATATATAAACTTATCTATCGATATTTGCTACGACGCCATAGCAAATATCGAATTTCACTCTGCGTCAGAGACATTACAGGTATCATGAGCGACAGAGAAGATAGCAGGGATGTGAGATTTCTGGAGCACTTTTGCCCAACCTACGACTCTGGCTGCGTATTGCAGCCCACCTTAGGAGGTTTACAGTGGTTAAAGCGCCAGGTCAGTCATCTCCAACCCGTCGTCTCACCATGCTTTACATCTGCGCTCTCAGCTCAGTAGCAATCATCTCAATTATTGGACAGGTCATCATTCAATTTTCGTTGGCGCAACAGGGGAGCGATGCGGGCGTTATTAATATCGCCGGTCGCCAGAGAATGCTCAGCCAACGCCTGAGCAAGGCGGCGCTCGTTCTTGAGATCACAACAAACCCCATCGAACGCGCAACTCATACACAGGAGCTACAACAGGTCGTAGCTTTATGGGAAAGCTCACAGCAGGGCCTACGGCAAGGCGATGCCAGTCAGGACCTCCCAGGCAACAATAGTTCCCAGGTAACGAGCCTGTTCGCCAGAATTAATCCCAGTTTTGAAGCAATGCTCGCAGCCGCTAAAGGGCTACTGGCAGCTCTGGCCTATAATCCACATATGCGCGATACGCAGAAGACGCTCGGTCCGTTCGTACAAACCATCTTGAGCAACGAAGGGACATTTCTTACCGGCATGAACCAGATCGTCTCACAATACCAGGTTGAGGCCGAAGCACGTGTCTCCGCCCTCAAAAGCACTGAGCTAACCTTACTGGTTATTACCCTGCTCGTCTTACTGCTTGAAGGTTCGTTCATCTTCCGGCCCACCACCCACAAACTCAACACAACCATTGCAGAGATAGTCACGCTCGAACAATCTATCGCGAAGCAGAAATTGGAGCTTGAAGCGGGCATCCAGCAGCTCCTACAAACGCACATACAGGCCGCCAATGGAGATTTCAACGTTCGTGCTCCATTGACCCAGGACCACGTCTTATGGCAGATCGCCTACTCACTCAATAACTTACTCTCGCGCATCCAGCGCTTGAGCCAGACGGAATCTGATTTGATGCATGTGCGTACCGAAACCTCGCGCGTCGTCGGCGGCCTGCAAAGCCAGGCCAATCATGTCCGTAACGAACTGCAACTAATCCAGGCTGATACCGCCGTTCTGCTGAAGGCATTGCGCGATGCAAAAGCGAAAGGCATGCCTATCAGGTTGCCACACAGCCGCTCCCTGCTGGAGCCAGTCTGCAAGGAGTTGACAGGTAATTATATCCAACCAGTCTTACCATCAGGGAAAAAGTGAACTACTTATGCATGCTTTCCCAACGGGAGTGCAGAGGGCGGTAGCCCTTTGCCGGGGTTTGGGGTGTCCCCAAGCCCCGGCAGGGAGAACCTTGCACCCCAGGTTTTGCGAACTTTTTCAAAAGTCCGGGATGACTCATACCATT